>Ga0268247_10000471_pt1 | contig 13584 bp, 17 predicted proteins | sample AgamicOrMae_FD_200245 | JGI IMG/M metagenome (GOLD analysis project Ga0268247, IMG submission 200245) | Agave microbial communities from Guanajuato, Mexico - Or.Ma.e (v2) (version 2) | ecosystem: Host-associated > Plants > Phyllosphere > Phylloplane/Leaf | place: Guanajuato, Mexico | collected...
AGGAGATCCAGGCGGCGCGCGCCACTTCCGGCGCCTCCTTGAAGCAGCAGGACGAGCTGAGCAGCACGGCCAGCGAGCTGCAGACAAACAAGCAGAGCGCCCCAACCGGAACCGGAACCGGAAGCGGAAGTGGCGCCGTGGGCGCCAGTTCGGGCGGATATTCAGCTTCGAGTTCGTCTTCATCTTCAGCTTCATCTTCCTCTTCAGCCGCCAAGGAGCAGCAGTACGACGAGGAGGCGCAGGAGCAGGAGAGCGGCGGCGGCGATGCTGCGGGCGCAGCTAAGGGCAGCAGCAGGCCCGCCAAGCAGAGCAAGTACGCGGCAGCAAGACCGGCCGGAAGTGGAGGGGGATCCACACACAAGCTCACCTCGTTTTCAATTCTGGGCGGCCGCTTCAAGATAACGCCGCACACGCAGGTGTTGCACGCGATTCTGGAGCCGAGCAAGCAGCTGCTGAAGCACGCGCTCACCGACCTGATTGGGCCGCCCGTGTCGAGCTCCATGCAGATGCACGCCCATCCTGTGCACTCGCAGGTCGTCCAGGCGCCCGCAGGCAAGCGCAAGCCCAAGACCAAGAAGGCCAAGGGCGCCTCGGCGAGCAAGGCGGCCAAGTCGAGCGTGTCCTTAGGGTACGCGGGGGCCAGCTCGAAGCCAGTGGCGCTGGCGGCCAAGCGCGCGGCCACCTCGCTGGGCGCCAACCTGCTCCCTTCGGGCGCCCCTTCCGGCTCCTCCTCCGCTGCTCTTCATGCGGGCCAATCGGCGGCCAACTCGAAGCAGCCCCAACTCAAAGCGGCCAGAGCTAAGCGCGCCAAGCTCGCTCCTTCCGGCGCCGCAACTGCGCTCGGCCAGTCGGGCAACAAGCGCAGAGAGTGAACAGTGCACTCAGTTCCAACGGCCGACTTTTGGCCCCTCGAGCTCGAGCTCGAACTCGAACAGGAAGGAGGCCTCACTTCACTGCTCAGAGTGGCGTGACACTTGAGATTGGCGCCCACTCGGCGCAACTGCCACTCACTCGCCTCTGCTTCTGCTTTTGGGGCGCCCAACTGTCCCGCAGACTGTCTGCCGGCGCGAGCACACTTCTGCACTCAGAGCAGCCAAGTGCAAGCCCAAAAGGGACGATGATGAATCACGACGCTCGTTCGACAAGTGCGCCCAATTGGAGCCCAAGTTCCAGTGCAAATTTCGGCCCAGTTTGCGCCCAAACTTCAGCCAAACTTGCGCCCAAATTGCCAGCTCGCAGCGCCCAGTGACACTCTTCGGCAGGCCAGAAGATGAGGCCCCAGAGCAGAAGAGGTGGAAAGCGAGAGAGAAAAAAGAGAAAACAAAAGGAACAAAAAGGACAAAAAGAGCAAAACAACAAAGCGAAAGCATTTTTCCACTGCAATTTCCACTGCTTCTTCCCAATGCACTTTCCACTCTGCACTTCCAAACTCCGCCTTTCACGCGAAAGGGAGCTCCTTCCAAACCAAGCTGGCCAATTGTGGAACTCTCCAGCCTGTTTAGCCCACAATTGGCCAGCGGCCGCCAGTCATGATCGTGCGCCAAATTGTCCACTTCCGTTGCGATTGCTGGCGCCTCATGCTCGAGCCTTGTCCTTTGGCGGCACTTTCTCCATCGTGCTGCTCACTTGGCGCTGCTCACTTGGCGCTGCTCACTTGGCGCTGCTCACTTGGTGCTGCTCACTTGGCGCCTCGCTGGCCGCCCGCCAGCAGTTGTTAGCCAGCAGTCAGCCAGCAGTTAGCCCCATTCAGCGGCCACCAATTGGCGGCCAAACTGGGCCCGCGCGAACGCCAATCTGGTCTCGCTTGGCTGCGCCCGGCCGGCTGCAGTTCGTCCTCTCCACTGCCATTTGTTGGCAGTGTTCGCAGTCTTCTTCTCAGTTGTTGTTCACAAGTATTCTCAACCAACCGAACTGGCCACTGAGCTGGCCAGTGGGCAGCTCAGTTTGCGCGTCTGTCCCAATTGGCAGCCGAGTTGCTGGCGCCGATCGCGCGCCGACCGCTCGCTTGGTCGTGGCCAATCGGCGCCAGTCGTCAGTTGCCAGTCGTCGTCAGTTGCCAGTTGCCAGTCGTCGGGCGGCCACATCTGGAGGAAGCGTCGGAGCGACAATTAGCAAAACAAAGTCGAGGATCATTTTCATTGAGCATTGGGCGGCCGGCGAGTGTTGTCGTGCGAGCCAAACGATCCTGCACAGTTTTGGCCAAGGTTGGAAAACGCACACTAAGGGCCAGCTTGTAAGCACTGACTGCACTGAGCAATGGGCACTGAGCACAGAGCGCACAGATGAGGCGCGCTCTCTGCACACTGTGCACTGCTTGAATCTGTGCACTGTGCACAATTTGCGCAGAGTTCGCCCAACGAACAAGCACCACAGACACTCCTCCGCACTGTTTTCCTCCATTTCCACCATTTTCGCCCACTATTTTCGCCACCGTTTGGGCCCTCCCTCCTCCCCGCTGGCCCTTTTTATCACTCTTTATCACTGCCAATTGCTCGCCATTTCTCTCCACTGCTCTCCACTGCTCACCACTGCTCGCCACTGCTCACCGTTGCTCGATCGGCCCAACTGCGGCCGGCCCACTCGAGCCTCTGCCTTGGGCGACCACTGCTCGAGCCGCCCTCACTTCTCCACCACTCCACTTCCAATGGCAATTGCCGATCGGGGAACGCCCACTCGAGCGGCCAGCGCTCAGGTGCTCGCGAGCAAAGCGGCGCCAACTTCTTTCTCGGGAACGCCCAGCGCCGAAATCGATGCCACTGCTTCGGTTTGGGTCTGCTTGGCAGAGCTAAACAGAGGCAGCAGTGGCAGAGGAGCAGCTAAGCAGTGGCAGAGCTAAGCAGTGGCAAAAGGGACTTGAAAGGAGGAGACTTTTCTGTTGAAGCAGCGAGCCAGTGGGACCACTTTTCAGAGTGGACGATTTGTTTCAGAATTTGCTTCAGAATTTGCCTCCGAATTTGCAGTAGAATTCTCAGCTGAGCACATTCTGAGCTCACTTTTTCCCCACTTTTTTCTCCAGAGTTTTGGGGCAGCATTTTCTCCCAATGGACAGAGAGCCGCCCGAGCCAGTGGGCAGCTCTTAGGGCCGGCTGGAACTGTGTGGGGCCACACAGCTGCAGACTGTTGTCGGCGAGCAAGCAAGGAGCAAAAGAGGAGCAAGAGGAAAAGCCACAAGAGGTTAGTGGTCGCGCTGAGCGGCGGCAAAAGTGGGCAAAAGGCCACCTTGTGTTTGGGGCGGCCCATTTTGTGCCCACTTGGTCCACTTGGTCCACTTGGCGCAGTGCCAGTTGGCGCACACAGTTACAGACTGTGTGCGGCCCATTTCTGTGCGCTGAATGTGCGGCAAATCGAACAGGCAAAGAGACGCGCACGAAACAAGCACGAAACAAGCACGTGAGCTAATCGTCTGCGAGCGGCGCCAAAGAGCAGCCAGTGCGTGTCTTCTAGTGCGTGTCTTCCATTGGCCTTTTGCTGCTCACTGCACTTGCAAGCTGCAACCGCCGCAGACAAGCTCACTCGGACACACTCGGCTGCCTGTCCAGCTGGGCCCTCAAAAGGAGCCCACTGAAACGGGGCTACTTGTTGCGGCCGCCAACAAGGCGCAACACTGGCCCATTTTTCGGGCTCCCAAAAAAGACAGACAAGCATTTGGAGGAACCATTTGCTCATTGGGCTCCATCTCAGCGCTGGACGATTTGAGCAGCTCGCGCAACTCGAGCAAAAGTGGGCAGCCAAAAGCGAGCTCCCTTTTGGGGCCCACAGACAGACACAAGTCGATGAGTGGGCCTAATGAAGAGAAGCGTGGGGCCAATTTGGTTGCAAATTAAACGCTCGGCCAACTGCTTTTGGGCAAGAGGCAGAAAGAGAGAAGAGAAGAGAGCAAACAGGCAGAGCTAAGGGTCCGCGTTGTGCGTGAGCTGAGGATGCGCGCGTGCGACTGAAAGTGGAAAAAAGCTGCAAGTCAAAAGTTGGCCAGTCAAAACAAGCGCCATTCGAGCAGCCGGATTAGTGCTCTGCAATTGAGACGAGCCTTCGAGGGGCTCTCGTGGGCCTCTCATTTGCTGAGCGAGTGAGCCAGAGGAACAGACAGACAGTCGTGGAGAGACGTGGAGCGATGTGGAGTGAGCGAGCCCGAAAGAGAAGAGAAGAGAAAGAGCGAAAGAAAAAAATGGGAAAGTTAAAATTAATCGCCCAAATCACACGAACTGGCAGCGAGTAAAAGTCTGAAACTTGGAGCGAGCGCAAAAGAAGTGGAGCCGAGTCAACATGTGTCAGCTGGCCGCTGGGCCTTTTGCCTTTGCCTTTTGCTTTGCCTTTGCCTTTTGCTTCTGCTTTTTGCCAGGCAAATGGGGGCCAAGAGAGACTGGGACTGAAGACTAGGACTTGTGAGCTGGAGTACAAATTGTGGCCGCCGTTTCCAGGCGCATTTCTGGCCAATTTCGGGCCAATTTCGCCCGGAGAAAAGTGCACTGGATTCCTCGCCGGCTTCGTGTCCACCTCTCGTCCACTTCTCGTGGGCTTCTCGTGGGCTTCGTGTCGGCGCGCAATGGCCAATCGGCGGCCCCCAGTTTGAGCCTTTAACTTTGAGTTGGGCCTTCGAGTTTCACTAGAAAGCCTCAGTTCTAGTCTTAGTTCCAGTCTCAGTGCCTCAGACTCGGACACAGACTCAGACTCAGACTGAACAGTGAGGCCAAATGGCGCCCAAACGGCCCAGTTGTGCGCCAGGTAAATGGGCACGAGCACACGAGGCGCGCGTTAAACTGGCTGCGGTGGGCCGCTGCTTAGGGCCCGCGCGGCGCAGTGCAAATTGTGCAGCACAATGCAACAGGCGCACAGAAAGCGGCGCAAAAAGCAAGCCAAAAAGCAGCGCACAGAACAACAACAATCGCCGCTTGCGTGTCAGCCAGCGGCCTCCAGCTTGGCCCCACCGACCGAGCGGCCAACATTCTGGCACGGGCCGAAAGTTGATGAAAATTAAACTTGCTCATTTCAGTTCTAGTCCATTTCTCTTCCCTTTCTTCCTTTCCGCCCTTTCCAGCTCCTCTCATCTCGTTTGCGGCTCCCTCGTGCCTCTTTTCGAGCTCCCTCGTGGCTCTCTTGAAGCTCTCCTGCGCCTCTCGAGCGCCACAGCAAAGGTCTTCCTTCACTGCTGCCTCGCGCCTCGTCTCGTGTCCGTCTCGTGTCGGCGCAGTGCCCATTTCGCTCACTTGTTTCACCTCCGCCAATCCAACACACTGGCCACCAATCGAAATGCGAATTTCGCGCATTCGAGAAAGCCAAGAGCTCAAATTCGAGAGCTTAGAGCTTTCGGACGGCCAGCAAGAAGCAAGAAGCCACAAGCGAAAAGCAGAAAGCGAGAAGCAACAAGCGCAATGAGTGGCCGCCGATTGGGAGCTGGAGGCACGATTCGTGCACGCGCTCGCCGGCGCCAATTGGGCGCTCCTGTTGCTCCCGTTGGTGAGCTTTTGGCGTGGCAAAGCGGCGAGCTAAGTGGAACGTGGAAAAGGCGAAAAGGAGCAAACTTTGGGGGCCAACTTTTGCCAAATTTTGCCAATTTTTGCCCAATTGGAAGTTTGTTCGAATTCTCATTTGGGGGCTCCTCTTTCTCTTCCTTTTCGATTTCAGGCGGCCAATTGGGAGTGGAAAGCTTAGCTTAGCTTAGCTTGGGAGTTGCGCCAAAGGGCAGCTGGCCGGTCTGCTTGCGTTGAGAGAGCGCCTCACGCGAGCGCAACGCAACCAGCGCGGGCCTATGGAAAAGGGCGCGCAGAGCAGAAAAAGGCGCTGAGCAAGTGCGCTTTTTCGCCACTTGCGCGCTCTGCTCTGCTCTTCTCGCATTTGTATCTCGCGCTTCTTGCAGATACAAATGCAAAAAGGCACTACAAATTGTATCCTTGGCGCCTCAAATCGGCCCAAACATTGGCCGCTAAATGAGAGCGGCGGTTGCGCAATTGCCAACTTCCAATTGGCGCCAGTCCACTGCCAGGGCACTGCCTCCATTTGCCGCCTCCATTTGCCGCCCGAGAGGTCCACTGGAGAGAGAGAGCCCAGAAGAGCAGAAGAGCAGAAACAAAACCTCAAATCAGTTGCTGCTCGCTGGCACTGCTCCTCCTCCTCCTTTGGCCAAATTTGCGCGGCTCCACCGCAGTGCCACTGCAGAGGGAGCGCCCACCGCAACACTGGCCAAGGCTTGTCTCTCGAGCTGAAGTTTGGAGGCAAAAGAGGGCCAACAAAGAGACTTGGCAGAGGCAGAAACGGCCAGAGATGAGCAGAGATGAGCAGAAATGAGATGGAGCAAGATGAAGGAGGAGAAGCAAGATGAGGAGCTGCTGTGTAGCAATGTTTTGATTGCTACTAGAGGCCACTAATTGCGCGCACCTGTGAGCACCTGTGAGCATTTGCGGCCAGAGAGAAGAAATACACTGTCGCTTGTGATTCCGCCGGGCCGCTTGTGTCTTTCTGTGTGTGATGGGCGAGCTGAGTGTTGCAGAGGCCTTTGTGCAGGAGGCCTTTGTGTGAATATTCGGGCTCGGTGGTTCTCTTTCTCTCTCTCTTTTGGTCTTATTTCTTCTTATTTCTTATTTCTTATTTCTCCAAAAGAGAAACAAGAACTAAGAAAACAGTCCAACAGTTCCCCTCGCAACTGGTCCAATTTACTTCCTTCCTGATAAGTCAGGCCCGTGGACTAGCAGTGCGGCTTCTCCCTGGCCGCAGACAAGCTCAGAGAGGCCAAGCTCTTGGCCTAAGGTAGCAGAGACTGCTGCCAGCCACTGAGCTGCCTGTGGCGGAGAGAAAGGAAGACGCGCCGGCCGGAGGGAAATAAAAGTTTATTATTTGCCTCCGAGTTTAGTTTAGTTTAGTCTTCCATTGGCTGCGTTTAGCCAATGCAAAGGAAGATTCCACCTTCTCCTTCTGGCTGGCCACTCTTCTGGCCAGCCTCTTCTTCTCGCGTCCACCTAACCTAAGGGCCAAGAAAGGAGCAAGAGGGAGCTCCAAATGAGCGAGAACGAATCTTGTTTCTCTCTGTCTCTGTCTCACAGGCTAGCTCTAAGATACCGGCTCGCTGGGCCGCCGGATTGGCATTGAGACTACTAGTAAGGCTGGACCAATGAAATGGGCGCATGAAAAGCTCCACCATCCTGCGGGAGATGGTGAAATTTGAATTTGCATGCGATGCAATTCGGCGCGCTTCAATTGTGGATTCCTCTTCCACAACCGAACGAAACGAAACGAACGGGCCACTGGTGCACCTGATCTCTCTCTCTCTCTCATTGCGGCTGCTACCTGATTTTTATATCCACCCGCCGCCAATCTTCTGGCCGCCAACCACCGAAGCCCAGAACTGTGGCCGCATTCAAACGACGCCGCCGCCGCCAATTGCTCCTATTTGCGTGCGTGTGGCTCCTCCTAATTAGTGGCCTCAACCAAAGTTTGCCAAACTTTTTGCCTTCCACTCTCGAGCTGCTTCCACTCACTAGGCTCCACTCACTAGGCTGCTCTCTAGCCTTGAACATGCGCCGCTCGATTGGCAAACGCTTTGTCCGGGCGCGCGAGCACTGTGAGGCCGAGTTTAATCAAGCAAAAGACGCCTCTCCAAGTGAGCGGCCCCAACGACCAAATGAAGGCCGCTTGAGGCGCAAGAAGCACTCCATCCGACGGCCGGACACTGAGCGGCTGAGCTGCTGAGCGGCTGAGCTAAGGATCGAGCAGGGCCCAACACACACACAATGGTCGAGTTCATAAAAGTGCCATAAATTTGCGAGCTTTATGGCGCCTCTCAGCCGGAAGTTGCGAAGTGGCAACGCTTCCAAGAGGCCCAATGGCGAGAGGCAAACTCGATCGGAACGGCTCAACGCGCGGCCAGCCTGCCTCTTGATCGGGCCTCACAACTTCCTGCCTGAAAAGAATGTCTCGTGCATTCTTTTTAGGTGTTCATCATTTTTCTTCCCCTTCTTCTTGCTGCCTGTCTCTGCAGGCTCTTATCTTCCTCTGTCTGCCTCTGTCTGTCGCCTTTGTCGCGCCTGCTCTTGGCCCACAAGTTTGCTCTGTTTCGATAACGCCAGCAAAGACGTGCCAAGACGTGCGATAATTCTGGTCAAGTTTGTGCTGAGACGCGCGAGCTGAATTTTCATTGGCCCACTTGAGATTAGCTCGCCCGAACGAGGGCCGCTCAATCATTGGCCGCTTGCTGCTCATTGGCCGCTTGCTGCTCATTGGACGATGGTGGAACTGCTCGTTAAGTCAAGGGACGCGTGAAAGCAATCTAGCTTTTGGCCCCAAGCTCACCACTGCCAAGCCCAAATATTATACGACGATCAAGCGCGCTCTGGATGGACAATGGCGCATCTCATTTTGTGGCCTCCCCAGTTTCTCTGTCAACAAATCCTCACACGATCGTCCATCCTAAGGATCAATTGGGCCGCGCGATGAATTCATCTCTTGTCCACCCTTCTCGCTGCTCAAGTGCAATGGGCCAGTGCGCAATCCAAAACGATGATGACTAAATGAATTGTCTTGAGGACCAAAAGAGGGGACCACAAGCTGCCTGTGTGTCTGCTCTGCTCTGCTCTGGGGCATCAGTGGGGCGTCGGTGGGGCATTTTTCGCTCCTCCATCCCATGCTCCGACAATGGACAGAACCAAAAGTCGGCCAAAAGTGGACTGAGGGAGGAGAAATGAAGTAAAAAAATAAAACAGCGTAGGCTATAATTTATGCCCTCGAATTGGCCACTTGTGTGTTTGCCTTCCCATTGGTTTTAAGTTTTGTCTAGGCCAAGTGGGAGAGAAGACACTTCTCGGCACAGCAAGTGGTTGGGCCAGCTCCAGCGAGATGCAGCAGCGGCAGCGGCAGCAAATGTGAGGCAGGCTCGCCTGGCTCTCTTATCAAGTGGCTTCCTACTCGTAGACGCGCTCCGACGTCGATTCCGAGAGGAAAATCTCCACACACAGTTGGCAATGTCAGCCTGACCACTGCACACACATTACTACCACAATACACTTTATAACATTCGCTGTCTAGCTTAGGCGCCGCCGCTAAAATGATCGGCTTCATTTTTTCTCCCCCGTCGCCTCCTTGGCTCATCCCTGGAGAGCAGACCAAAATGGCAACGCTTTTCGCACAGACACACAAGCATTGTAGATCAATTGCTCCTTCTTCTCCACTCATCTACACCAACGACGGCCAAAGCAAAATATCTGCGCCAAATTGTAACGCTCTCTCTCTCTCTCTCTTTTCCTCTTACCTGACCGCTTGCTGACCGGCGAGATTAGGCACCGACGATAAGCGAACCTGCTGGTTAGTTTGCGTGGCCCGAAAGAAAAATAAGCGCTACCGAGAGAGCGAGAGAGATAATTTCCTCGCCGTTTCACTAGTTGGATTTTGGCCTATCAGATCCAGTTCCAGCATGAGAGAGCAAAAGGAGCTCTGGAAAACAGTTGCGACAAGAGTGAGTGCATACTTGTAGACAAGTTCACACTTTTTCGCCTCCGCTTTCTTTTTTCCATTTCTTTCTCCTCTGCTCCATGCCAGCATCAGCAAATAGACTCCTGCAGTTTTCAAGCTCGCTATCTTGCTCCCTCAGGCCCTTGCCCATCTTGCCTCTCATCTGAATTGCTCGACGCTCGAAACGGGCTGCTTCCTGCCGGAACGCACGGGGCTGGTTTAATTATCGCTCAAGGTGGCGCCGAACGAGAAACCAAGTGACAAGATTATCTGATTTCACCGATTTTGTCTCATCCCTATTTGCTGTGTTTACACATAGCTTCAGGTCGCCATGCCTCTTGCTATTCCGACCACACATACAGCTTAGATTCTCGTCCGTTAATCTGTACCCATTTCAGTGGGGAGGTGTCAATTACGCATCCATTCAAATGCGACGTATGCAAATGGCTGAAGATGAGAAATGAGCTCAAAATGGCGAAATTTGCATCGTGTGAACGTGCTCTTTGCAATTGTTGTTACTTAGAAATGAAAGCTAGCATATCGGAGTGATTGCTACACACGAGGAATGCAAAAATTTTTTGAACGATATTTACCTGCTGGCGATGATTTCAAAGCTTGCCGGAGACATACAGTTGACCTTCCAGTCTAACTGACCATGCTCATTGCATATCTGAATTGAGAAGCGGCCATAATTGGCCCTTATCAACTGTATGAATTCGCCCACTTGGCATTCTATTTCTAATTGCTTCCCTTCGCAAGCGTACAAGGTTCTCTTGCCACGTTGTTGTTGCTGCTGCTGTTGCGTTTGGTGATCGCTTGAAGCTTGATTTGATGCCTCAAGGGCTTGTGGCATATCATGATGATATGATGCTTCGACACTTCCGCTTTCAGTATGATGCAGTTCTCGATCTAGCGATGATCCCACATCGTCATCTTGATGGCTTTGGGCTTGATTATTTTCGACTAGAATTTGGCGCTTGTGGCGTGAATCTTCTATTATGGTTATTATTGTTGTTATTGTTATTATTTTCATTAGCAGTATTAGCAAGGCGTATTTTTTGTTTGGGGCGTAAGAATTTCGCTGGTTAGTCCACATCATCATGCTTCGGTAGATGAGCTTTAGCCTTCAAAAAAGGGGGAGAGAAATTTTCTTTCAGCAGCGAACCAAACTAGCCGAGTTAGGCTGCAAATTATCGTGCTCCCCGCACACACAGATGCACATACAGGTCCACAAAAAATACACTGTATGAAACTCTGGTGCACGCAATCAATTCTATTCTCCTGTCCATTTTTCCTCAGTCGCTTGGCAATTTCGACGAACGAAAGAAGCGCCGAAATCTTTTCTGACGTTTAGATAGGAGTGAATGGAGCTACCTTCGGCTTACTACGGTCAAATCAATCAAGTTTGGCAACCGCCAACTTTTGCTACACTTGGCTCAAGCTCAAAAGGGAGCGCAAATCTTCTGCGGCATAAACATTTTGCGGCCAAGTTTATCACAATAGAGCCAAGTCAGAAGTTATCATCTCTCCTAGTTCTGGCCAGCCCCGGGATAAGCATCATTCTGAGCCTCACATGCTCCATAGGCAGTTTCGACCATGATTGGCCTGGACAAGACAAAGCGGGGCGGTTCTCGCCGTCCAACAGATAGTTGAGGCTTTCCTGCCGAAGCTGGTGCACAAAATTACCCTTGCATCGTCTACTGAAGCATTGGCGGGAGTTTGTTTTCTCTCTATAGCTAGCCATGATGGCTTGAGAGTAGCACAAAAGAGGTGCATGAAGGAACTCGTCGTTGTTTCCCTCGCAGTGATTTCCGATCAGCTCGATCGAGGTAATTTGCATGACACAACTCGAACATGTGTACGAAAGTATGGTGATCACCTCGACCTTTTGCTGTCCAATTTACTTACCCCTTTTATGTCTTGATGATGTATATGACTGGTTGATCACATTACTAATCTGTTGATGTTGCTCAACAATTGATGAGTATGGTTTTTGCACATCTTGATGTAATTTATCGGCAACAGTTTCGGGTCGCTTTCCCTCGTTCTTAAGCAATTGTGCGGCTGCCGGTTGAGCAACACAGGCAACAAAATGGTTGGTAATGATCACACCTAGTAGAAAAGAGAGAAGCAAATGTGATAACAGAGTTGTGCTCCTCATCTTGACAAGGCCTCTGGCAAATTCAGTTCCATACTGTCTAGGCGGGCCCATGATATGAGACATTGTTCTAGGACGACTCATCATCAACTAATTAAAGAGGTAGTGTATCAATTGAAATCCTACTATGGGCCAAATTGAAGATAACTATTAGGCGAGCTTACTTGTTGCTGGTGTAATCTCAATAATAGAACCTAACTATTCTTATCCATGGTTCAACGGTGTTCGATTCTTTGGCACTTGCTTGTTTTCTATGCACTTGATGATGCTTCTTGATGTCTGGGCGAGCTTCTAGACTGATTTGAGAAGTTGTCAATGGTGACTTTGTGTTCTTGGATGCATCTGCATGATTTGATTAAAGCAAAAGGAAGTAATAATAAACAGTCTTGATGTTTTGACAGAATCAATGGGTGCTAGAACTTTATGCAGTTATAACGATGAGAAGGTGCTTTGGTTGGTTTGACATTGTGGAATAGCGTGGAAGTTGCTCGGACAGGAGCGAATTCGAAAATGTTCGCTGAGGTTGGAGTGCGCGTTTGGGGCGCGTGTTGTGCCTTCATTTGGGCGTCGGTTGAGCTAAAATCGAGTGCGCGCGCAGCTTTGCGAGGGTTTTTGGTCGCGCCTGCGCCTCAGGCAGGAGTCAGGGTAAAAAGATTGTCGGGATGCTTTTCTGGGGATTTTCGCCCAAAATTGGGCCTGGACTGTGTGGGGACGATAAGTGAAGATGAAGGCGGACTGGATGGATCCAAACTAGACAAATAAGCGCACTAATGAGCCATTTGAGCAGAATCAATAAGTATTTGATTTGGAGACAAAGCGGAGTGTCTGATGATGAGGTTGTTAAGTGCAGCACCTCTTGGTTCGGGCGGGGGAGAGAAGTGGGCCCAAGTTGGAGGCGTTGGCAATGCTGTGGGAGGTTGTTGGTTTTTGGATTTGGAATTGGAATTGGAATTGGAATTTGTTGGATTCAAGTTGGCGGAGTGATTTACCATAGTGATTACTGACGACCGTCATGCTTGGTGCTCGTATCGCACGATAATCAGCAAAGTATATCTCTGCCAGTTGGCGGCAGAGCGAGCCAAAGAGGAGAGCAGCAGGGAGGAGGAGGGAGAAGAATGAGGCTGATTGGGCCGCTTATTTGGTTAGTTTATTACAGGGGATCACTTGGTGACCACCAGCATGCCGCCGGCCACTCTTCTTGCTATCTGTTTGGTGGATCTCTCGGACAGTTGGGACTGAGATTTGTGGGCCCCGTTTGGCCAGTGTGAGCAGTGGCGGTTGGTGCAAATAATCGGTGACAGTGCTCGATGGGGCGCACAACAAGTGTGCTTAGGGCCCGAACTGCGAGGGGCGAGCACAGTGCAGCCGCGCGCACAGAGACACACCGCTGCTGCACTGGTGCAGTGCGGCGCGTCCACCTACAGGCCTGGCAGGCCTTAAAAAAGCAATTTGTGCGATTGTGCGCCCACTTTTGGTGTGGCAGAAAATTTACCAATTGGACGCATTTGTCGGCCGACCAAGCAATATGTAGTGTCCACTTTTTGGTGTTGGTGGCCAAAAATGGAGTTGCCGTGAAGTGGACTCGCGATAGAGAGCTGTTCGGCCGCCTGTTCGCCCAAGCAGCTCTCTCAGGCTGTCTTTTTATCTTTCCTGTCCCCTTTTCGTCCCGGGATGCAGCTCGTGGTGGCCTACTGCTGGCCGCAGCCCGAGCGCCACAACTGCGGCCACAGTGCAGGAGAAGTGCAAACCAGCAAGAGTGTGGGCTGTGGCCGGAGTGCAGAGCTGTTGGGGAGCTGTTGGAGAGTAGCCCCAGCAGCACATAACAAGGAAATGCCATTAATTTAATAAGTGCGTCGGAAAAGTTGTCCCCCTGGCTGGCTGCTGGCACTTCTGTGTCCTTGTAGTTGGTGTGTGTCTGTTGTTGTTATGGCAAAAAGTGATTGTGCAAAAATTGGTCCCAAGTGCGCCGGCTGGCCAGGCCGAGTGGAGGG
>Ga0268247_10000472_pt1 | contig 13579 bp, 14 predicted proteins | sample AgamicOrMae_FD_200245 | JGI IMG/M metagenome (GOLD analysis project Ga0268247, IMG submission 200245) | Agave microbial communities from Guanajuato, Mexico - Or.Ma.e (v2) (version 2) | ecosystem: Host-associated > Plants > Phyllosphere > Phylloplane/Leaf | place: Guanajuato, Mexico | collected...
AGACCGTCCCCCCCCCGGCGCCCCTCCCCCCCCCCCCCTTGAGGAGCAGCTCGTCGGCGGCTCCTCAGCAAGCCAATCCCGGCAATCTCACGAGCTCCAAGCTCCAGCTCGGCTTCCTGCTCGGCCTGCTCGCCACACTCTTCCCCAGACACACTCCTCGGCAGCAGAAACCCCTTCCAACTGGCTTCTGCGCCCCCTCGAGCTGCCGCAAACGCGTTTCACAACCGCGCTCCTCGCCGACTTGCCAGCACCCTTTTCGCAACACCACCGCCTAGCCTGAGCTCCCCCTTAGCTCCTCCCCGGCTCCTCTGCCTCCCGCTCGCGCCAGTGACGCGGCAGACTGATGAGGGCGCCCAAACGAGCGCCAAGACCGTTTCAGTCAGCCCTAAGCTGCGCCGCCGCCGCAGACCAATCGATGCGGCCCATTTGCGGCCGATGGGCGTGCACGCCGCTCGCATCAACCCGGCCTTGTCTGAAAGCGGCGCGCTGGCTAAAAATAGCTCCTCGCCATCCGCTGGCCGCCTCATTAGCGTGCCACTCGCGCGCCGCCCAGCCGCCTAACGGTCTCGCCGTTGCAGAGCTCGCCGGCTGGATTATTCTGGCCCGAATTACGGGCGGCCGCCGGAAGCGCCGGACGCGCCCATGGGCCGCCTGTTCGCGCGCTGAGGGCGCCCTTGAGTGGGGCTCGCAAGTGGCGCTTGAAGGGACTTTTTATTGGTTGCGAAAAGGGCGGCGCGAAGGGCAGAATGTCAAGTGGGCGCCGGCAGACTGTGTGCGGCGCTGCTCACCGAATTGTGCACTGAATTGTGCACTAAATTGTGCACTGAATTGTGCACTAAATTGTGCACTGAATTGTGCAGTGAAATGTGCGCTATCCGCCAAAAGTAAGGTGATAAATCTCTGTGCAGCGCTATGCGAAAATGTAACCGTACTTCCGACGCGCACTGTGCGCCACCAAAACACACTCAAACAGGCCACTCAAAGCGAAGGGCCGGCCAATTGATTTGGATGGGAACCATGCTGTTCGCTGTTTGCCTTTTGCTGCTCTCTGCTTTCTGGCTCTGCTTTCTGGCTTTCTGTTTTTGCTCTCTGCCTGTCCGGCCCTTAGGCCTTCCCGCTTCCCACTCTCAGGCCTTCCCGTTCCGCCAGCCGAGCGGCCTTCAAGCGCCACCAGAACAGCTCACGCAAACAGATGCTCGCCACACGCGCCATCCTCAAGGGCCCCGCCGCCAACCGCAAGCCCGCTCACTACGGTGGTCCGTCTCCTCGGGAAGCCTCTTTACGAGGCCGCCAGAGTGCCCGCCAATGGCTGGCCAGCCAAAACGGCCTCTCCCGAGGGAGCCAATTAAGCGTGGCCAGTTGTTTGCTGGTGGCGGCCGCCTCCTCGCCCAGTCGGCCGGCAAATGGCCCTGGCGGCTGGCGAATGGCTCTGGCGGCTGGCAAATGGGCGGCAAGTGGCCAGCGGGCGAGAAAAAACAACAGCAGTTGGAGGACATGGCACAGAGGCCGCCGGGAAGGCCGCTCGAGAGTGGCCAAAAGGGAGGCCGAGCGGCACTTGTTGGCGCCTCTGCGCGCAGACCGAATCCCACAGTGCAGCGCAGAGAGTGTGCCGCGCGGCCAGTGCGCTGAACTGTGCGCTCGCAACCGCAGGGAATCGCGCGCGCTCCAGACGCTTGCAGAAGCCGCCCGCCGCAGCCCAGCGTGCGCGCTTCAAGTGCGCGCAACAAGTGGACGGCCAAAGAGTTGCGTCTGTTTGCGGGAAGGCCAGCCGGCTTTATTGTTGTGTTTAACGCGCTCATTAGACAAGAGCCAAACGCGCTGGCAACTGTGTCTGGTTGCCGCGCCAGAGCCGGCGGGGGCGAGCCGAGCGCACCGGCCCAGCCAGTTGGGGGCTTAGGGCCGCCGGGCGACCACGAGACGCAATCCAGTTTGAACGAGAGCCTCACGAGCGCCGCGTCAAGCCAAGCCGGCCCTGAGCAGTCCCCAACGAGGCAATAACAATCACAACAAGCCGACAACAAGCGCCGCGCCAAGACCCTCGCGCTCAGGCCGAGGCGGCGTTCTCGTGGTGGCGCGTGTGTGATGCGGCCGCACACTGACGTGGGGGCCATCCGCCAAAAGTAAGGTTACAATTTTGCGTGTGATTCTACCTAGAAATATCACCTTACTATTTTCGCGCAAAGAGCACTCTCCAGCGCACAGACAAGCCTTTGCGGCCCAAGTTCACGCCGCGATGATGCGGACATTTCACGCACTCTTCTGACGCTAATTCGCGGCCGCCTCCTCGCCGAGCCAATGGCGCCTCCTCGAGCTTGGAGTGGAAGGCTTTGAGTCTGAGTCTCGGAGTCCAAGCTCGAGGAACCACAAGCTCGAGGAACTGCAAGCTGGAGGAGGAACTCGTCAAGTCGAAGTCGACGCCGAGCAGCCGCACACAGTCTCCTCCTGCTGCTGCCGCAAGAGTCCTGCGCCCCCTTCCAATTCGGCATGGTGTTTTATTGCCGGATGCCGGCCGCCTGTTGCCAGTTGGCGTCTGTTGCTCGGCTCGCCTGTTGCCTCGGCCGCCCGTCCAGTTGGAAACAGGCGCCAGCTTAGGGTTGTTTGTTTTATTATCGCCAAGCTGGCTGCAGAATGGGCGCCAGATCTTCTAATCCGGCGCGCAACTAGCTGGGCGACGATGTTTCGAAATTACCCAAACGCCGAGCGAGAGAGAGAGAGAGACCGTCTCGTCTCCAGTTCCAGTTGCGAGAAAAGGCAGTTGCCACAGCCAAGGAGTCGACCTTTCGGCAGCCTGAAAAGAGGCTGAGTCACACAGTCTGCAACGAGGAGCCGCGCGCGTTTGCGGCGCCTCCAAGCGGCCGCGTCTGGAGACAGCGCGAATCTTGCGCGCGGCGCGTGCGCAAAACTGCGCCAGGATTCGGTCTGTCTGCAGCCGCCCGCTCTGCACGTGCCGCGCCTCGCCCATAGAGTCCTGCAGAGAGCCCCGCTGGGCGCCCTCCGCTCGCTCTCGGCGGCGCCTCTTTGGCCAATTGAAAGCCTCTATCTCGGTGCACGGTTGGCGAGCTCGCCAACGGTGAGCTCGCCCCTCGAAATGACTGAAATGAGGTTCGAAATGACTGAAAAAAGGTCCGAAATGGCTGGAAAAGGTCCGAAAAGGTGCGATTGGGCGCTCAGCTTTGGCCGATCTTGCCGCTTTTATTGCCCGGCCGGCGAGGAGGCGCTGGAAACAGGAACAATTATCGTTTATCTCCCTCTTTGCAGCCGGCGGGCGCGCCAAGCCAGAGCACAGTGCTGGCGGAGGCGTGCCCGCAAGGCCGCCCAGCGACAAGCCGCCGGCAACAAGCTCAGCTCAGGCCAGACGGACTGTCTGTCTTGCGTGTCTGCTCGTTGTGTTGTCTCGCTTTCTGCTCGCTTGTTTTGGTCGAACAGATTTCGCTCGAATTTCCGCAATTCGAATTGCGAATTTCTCGAATTCGCGATTTCCTGGAAAGATTCATCGAATTTGCTAATCGATTTCGTGGAAAACTTTGAAATACGTCACATTTCTCGAATTTCTCGAGCTTCGTGAATTTCGAAGCTCGAGCAGCTCCAGAAATGTCTTCCTGTAGATCAATTTGGAGACGCAAATTGATCTACAGGTTCGCTTAAATGAGCATGCAAATGGGCCTGAAAATGGGCACTCATTGCTCGTGTGCTCGCCTGAGCTAAGCTAAACAAAGGCAAACAACAACAGTCGCACCTAAGGGCTGGCAACAGCGCACTGTTGCCAGCCAATTGGAGAAATCGGAAAAGTCAAGAAGCGGCGCCGAACTCGCCTAATTAGCCCAATTAGCCAACTAAGTCTGGCTGATCCGGCGCGAGTCTGTTGCTAGCCACCAGCCGCGAGCCGCCGGAGCTGCCTGCTCGCAATGCACAATGGCCGATCGGCTGCCTTTCGTCACTCTGCGGCCGGCCCTCAGTCGTCGGGCCTCGACTGTCTGCCAGTGCAAAGCTGCGCCCGCAGCCAGACACAGTCTCTGGCAGCCAGACACTGTCCCTGGCAGCTAGACACTGTCTCTGAGAGCTAGAGACTGTCTCTGAGAGCTAGACACTGTCTCTCGGAGACGCGCTCACCTGCAGCTCGCCAGCTGCAGGCGCCAACGAGCGCCCATAAACAAGGAACCAGTAAGACACTGGCTCTCCGCGTGGCGCCCACAGACAGTCGCAATTGGACTGCAATTGCACTCGAATTGCGCTTGTTGTTTTTAGTTTTCTTTTTGTTTTTAGTCTTCGTTTTGTTTTCTTTCTGTTCTCTTTCCGTTTTTGTGGTTGCTTTGTGGTGGCAGCTGCACCTTAGGTCTGGCCAGGCAGAGGCGCCAAAGAACGCGCAAGTGAAGCCGCCAGCTAAGGTTCGGCGAACGCATTCACGCGCATTCAAAGCCAAGCCAAGCACGTGATGCAATGAAACAAAAGGCCAATCTTCGCGTTTGTCTATTTTAGGAAATGGCCAATGGATAATTTGCTCTGCGCGCCTCTGACAGTGTTAAATGGCGCAAGTGTGCTAAGGTTTGCTAAGCTTTGGACTCAAAGCTTTGAGCAAATTCTCTCGCTGAGCAAATTCTCTTCCTAAGCAAATTCTCTTGCAAGCTTGGCGAGCTTGCCTTTACCAAGCTCGTTCATCTGGCCAGCGAGCCAGATGAATTGCTCACTGCTAACCACTGGCTGCTTTCACTTAGCTCGCCGCGCTCAGTCCGCCTCTGCTTAGCCCAATTCGCCCTTAGCCTTTCCAGAGGAGCCCAATTTGGCCCACATTCAATTGCGCGCAATTCTCGTTCGCATTTTCTCACTTCAACCAGCAATTCATCTTCCAATTGGGCGCCCAATTTGCGGCTTGAGATCACCTTTTCGCTTTGCATTGCACTGCCAAGTTTCTCGCAGTCCAAATTGTGCGCTCCAAGCCCGTTCGAGTCCGCAGACAGTCTCGCGCTTGGCCACAGCGCGCCCGTTTGACACCTTCGCGCGTGGCTCATCGCTTTCGGCCTGCCCACTCGCCGCCTTGCCCACTCGGCCCAGTCCCAAGCCTCTCCCTTGGGGCTCGCCAATTCGTCTTCGTGGGCTTGCCAATGCCAAGGTGGCCCCGCGAGCTGGCCAACTGATTGCGCCTTGTGCTCGGCTGGCAAGCGAGGAAAAGCAAGCGAGGAAAAGGGCGACAAAGCGGCGGGCCGAGGGAGCTGAGTCCAGCGCGAGTGTTTGCCATCATCAATCAAGGCTGGCGGCTTTCTGGGGACTGTCTGTGGGCGCTGCAAGTGGGCGCTGGAAGGAGCCAAGTGTTTGCGCGTGGTGATTGCGGGCGACCAGTGCCAAGAGTGCGCCCTTATTGTGCTCAACAAGCGCACAATAAGGGCCAACCAAGAGCGCAAACAGTGGCAGGCGAGCCGCAGCAGCGAAGGCGAGTCGCCGGCGCGCACTCCACTGGGCCTACACTATGCGCCAAAAGTAAGGTGATAAAATTCTGTGCAAAGCCCCGCACAAATGTAACCTTACTTTTGACGCACACTCTACAAGTGTAAGGTGTTTCCAAGACAGTCTGCGCTCCAGCTCACTGGCCGCCTGCTCTCTGTGCTCTCTGTACTCTTTCTTGAGACGATCGGCGAGCCGCCGGCAAACAAAGCGGCCTGAGCTTCGCCCAATCGAACTCCGCCGCTGGACTAACTCGAGCCGATCTGAGAATCCAATCGAGCCGATTTCGAGCCGCCGGCCGCCAAGTGGGCGCTCTGCCCTCAGCTCTAAGCAGTCTCCAGCTCGCCTTGTTCCAGCCCGCAACTCAGCCCACTCAGCGCCAACCCGCAACGCCCCCACACTCGCGCGCGCTTCCGGCCGGCCTGGCTTCACTTGGCGCACTAATTGTGCCCATCGGCGGCCAGCCCGCCTGAGTGGCGAGTGGCCAGTGGCCAGTGGCCAGTAGATGGTGGCGAGCAGTCAGTAGATAGTCCCAAGCAAAGAGCCAGCGGCCAACTCAGCGCCCGTCCGCCCCCATCGATTGCGGCCCGCGGGCGGCCTTCGACGGGCCGCGCTTCCGGCGGAACAGGCGGCCGACCTTAGTCTGCCGCGAGACTGCCCGAAAGACTGCCCGCGAGACTGCAACCACTCTCGGTCCTGCGCCGCCAGCGGCCGCTGCGCGCGCCACTTCCGGCCGCCGAGGAGGCGCCGCTGATGAGCAACGAGCAACAGTGAGCAACAAGTGCCCACTGTTGCAGCTCAGGAGCGAGGAGCAGCTGGCTGGCCGCGCTTGCTGCCTGGCTCAGTCTCTGTGCGACGGACACTGAGCCGCCGCAGACTGTCCGCCGGTGCGTGCCCGAAAAGTGGCAAGGCGGCAAAGCGGCAAGCTGGCGAGAAGGCGAGCTTGCAAACTGGCAAACTGGCGAGCTCGCAAACTGGCGGAAGAGCACGAAGGATGCGAGCCAGCTCGTTAAGTGGCGTCCGAGCTCGCCAAGAGCTCGCCGAGTGCTCGCAGGCAAAAGGAGCTCGGCAAGGCGCCAAGCCGCAAACTGCCTCCACCTTGGGCGGCCCGCAGACTGTGTGGCGCGCGGCCGCCTCCACTCGGCGGCCTGCAGGCTGCGGGCGGCGCGCCACCAGCTAGCTTGCTGTTTGCGGCTCGGCGAGCTCGCTGTTTGCAGCTAGCTTGCTGTTTGCAGTCCGGCAAGCTGGCCGCTCGGACCACTTTCGCGTCTCCTCGTTTGCTCTGCTCTCGAGCTGCTCACTCGTGGGCTGCATCAAGCGGCGCGTCCAAAAAGAGTGGCACGAACGAGCGGCGGCTCATTGAATAATGGACGCAGCTCGCGCGGCTCGCAAATTAATCCCCTTCTGGCCAGAGACTGTCTTCTCGATGGACCGTCTTCTGGATAGACCGTTTTCTCCATAGACCGTCTTCCATGGACCGTGCCTAGTCTGGCGCGCTTCCTGTTGGCCACTCGGCGCACTTTCGGGCCACTCTTTAGCCACTCTTTGGCCACCAGCTCGCTCGCCACACTGCAACGAGCTGCTCCTCTTCGGCGCCGCTTTACGAGCGTTCATTAGGCGCGCCGGAGCCAACGGGGAGCCGGCTGGCAAGGCGCACACACTTGGCAAGGCGCGCGGGAAGAAGCCGCTCGGGAAAGGCCAGCTCGCTTTACGACCGCAAGTGCCACCAGCGCCCACTAATTGAGCGCTCCCACAGGCCGTCTTGTGTGTCTGTGCGCCTCTAGCTCGCTCGCTCGCTCGCTCGCTCGCCCCAACTGCACCTTGTCTCCCACAGGTTTCAATGATCGCCCGCCGGAAGACAGTCTTCTTCTTGCTTGCAGCTGCAGTCTCCTCGCGCCACTCTCTCTCTCTTGGACTTGGTCCAGCCAGAGAGCTGCTCCTCAGGCAGAGTTGCGGCCTCGCTGGCTGGCGGCAAGACGGAAAGATAACACTGCTCTCAGAACGCGCAGCGAGCTCTGCCGAGCCAGTCTGGCCAGAGACAGTCTGCGGAGTTTAAGACTGTCTTTAAGACTGTCTTTAGGACTGTCTTTAGGACTGTCTTTAAGGCGCAACAGTTGATGGCCACTTTTGGGCGAACTTTTGGGCCGCGCGTAAAGTGGCGCCCAATACAGTCTCAAAGACCAAGAAACAACAAACAACAAGCTTGGCCATTCTCGAAAGCCCATCAAGAGCCACTTTCCGGCCTTCTATTTGCTCCACTTTGCAAGCGAGAAGCAAACTAAAGCAAACCAAAGCCTTTTCATTTGCTCCTCGTTTGCCTTTCACTTATCTTTTCGCTTGTTTCTTATTCACTAATTGACGAAATGTCGCACAAATTGGCCTAATTAATTGATACACTCGCATGAGGGCACTGCAAAGAGCAGCAGTCGAGTTTCTGTGAAGCTCGTTGCAGAGCTTGTTGCGAAGCTCGTTGCAAAGCTTGTTGCAAAGCTCGCTCTTTTCGAGCTTTGAGAGAGGAAAATTTGGCGAACTTTTACCGATTTTCTTTCCACTTTCGAGCTCCAAACGTGAACAAGTCTTGCCAAAACGCGATTGATTTCTTCTTCTCGCGCGCGCGCACTCAAGCCAGAGACTGTCTCTCGTGCTCCAAATGGCGAGCAACCATTTCAGTTGTGCAAATTGGCAAGACTGAAAAGGTCTCTGCAGCCAAAAGTTTCCATTGGGCTAGAGAGCACTGCCAATTACCAGCAGCATTTCACCCTTTGGCCTATGGCCCTTCCAGTTCGCCTTGTCTCTGGCCAGTCTCGCCAGTCTCGCCAAGCTGCCAAGCTGGCGCCCTCGAGCCTGAGGAGCCGCACGAGCCAGTGGGCAGCCTGCAGACGAGCTCGCGAGCATCGCAAGCTCCTTTTTTCCGCCTGATTCAAGCTCGATCATGAGCATCATGAGCTTGTATCGGCGGCCAGCGAGAACGCCTCAAGCTACGCCAGACAGTCTCTGGCGATCGTGCTTCTTAGCTCGCTTTTTGGCTCGCTTTTTAGGCTCACTTTCTGGCTCGCCTTTGTCGCCAGAAGCTGCACAGACAGCCCAACAGACAGTGAGTGGCTCGCTTTCAGTCTTCCAGCCAGTTTGGCCCAAGCAGAGCCAGAGACTAGCTTGCCAAGTGGCCACTCTGCCTAGACTGCATTTTGCCGGATCGTGAGCAATGCTAAACGGCTCATTCACGGCCTGTGGCCATTCGCTGGCTCTCTTCTGGCGGTCCAAATTTGCCAGCCGAACACAGTCTACGAGCAGCAATGAGCAGCGAGAAAGAGAAAGAAAAAGACACACGAGTTTCCTCTTAATTCCAATCTCTCTCTTTTGCTGCCCATCGATCGTTCATCCATTCATGTCTCTGCGCCTCTACTTGATTTGATTAGAGCCAAATAAATATCCAAGTTCACAGCAAAGAGCATAAACAATATAGAAAGACCACTGCTCTTTATATATCAGAGCCAGAGAAGCCTCCCAACTGTCTTGTCTCTTGTCTCTCGGCCCTTGTCGCTCTTTGCAAAACACGCTTTCCAACGAGCTATTTCAATGATCATCCAAGTGAATTTTCTGGTCACATTTGCAACTCAGATAAAGCCACTTTGATAATCATTTCGTTTGGATTGAAGTCCCGATTGAATTTTCAGCTGAATTTTAACTTGAATTGGCGAGACGAGTTCGCAAAATGCGGCAGTTTGCAAAAGTAATTGATCTTTGTTCTTCCTCAACTCTTCTGCCAGCCACTGTCCTCGGGCGACCCTAAACAGTCGGCGCTCCTTAGGCGCCGAATTGACTGGGCCCAGCAAACAATTAGCAAAACAAGACATGCTGGCCCACACAGTCTCTAGAAGTTTCGCTGGCAAGCTCGCAGACTTTGCGAGCTTGGCGCCTCTACAAAGCTTGGCGCCTCTACAAAGCTTGGCGACTCTAGAAAGCTTGGCCAGTTTTCCTTATTTCTTCCAGTCGCCTTTTTCCTCTCGCGAGTTTCTGGCCAGAAACTCGCGAGCAAAGAGCTCTGGTATTTGATTTGTAGTTTGCTCTAAGGGCACTCTCCAGCTGCCCAAAGGTCCCCCAAAGCTCAGCATTGGAAGCTCGTGCATCCAATGTTGTTCCCAGCGGATTGCTCTCTTTGCTCTTTGCTCTTTCCTGTTTCGGTGGGCAAATAATGGCGAAATATTGCACGCGCTCAATGGACAACAATTGCTCGCCCGCAAATCGCCAATTATTCGACCACTGCCTCGAGCGAGCCGCCTCCAAGCGAGCCACTTCCTGCCCACCCAAGGCCATAGATCATCTGGCACGAGACGAGCTTGGCCAGCTCATTCTTAGACATCCTGACGAGTCATTACCATTGACCCCAAGCGAAGAGATTTCAGCTCGACAGAAGCGAGACCATGTTCTGCCTCTACGCCGAACATTGTTCTCGACATTTGCAGATATTGTTCTCCCTCTCCCTCTCAAGCTCGCTCAGACAAACTGCCTGGCCTCTGACTGGCTCAGCTGATTTGGAAAGTCGATCCCAAATGTCCAACTCTAATGTCTTTACTGGTTTGTGTTGTCTTCCAAATGAATACGTGAAATGATTGCGTCGAGCTAGCCCAAACTGGCTTGCCAAAAAGCTGCACTAAAAGTTGCACAAACTTTTCCGGCCCAAAAGTCGCCTGAAACAACAACAACTCAGTGGCCATTGTGCACGCGCCCGCCAGAGACACTCGCTAGCTCGGCTTCTCCAAGGCCGCAAGTTCGATAAGCGACCATTGAACTCTGAGCTCAAACTGGTGGCCCAAGCTGCTTGCTCCAAACAGTGTCTCATGGGCGAGCCGCTTTTGCGGCAAGACTCTCGCGGCAAGACTTTCGTGGGCAGACTGTTGCATTGTAAGCCAGCCTGTCTTGCACACTCTGTCTTGCCAGTCTGCAAAGAGACTAGAAAGAGAGTGTGTCCCGCGGCAAGACTGTGGCGCCCACTCGCCAACTGTTGCGCCCACTTGGGGCCCACGCGCTGCAAGAAGTGGCTGCTGAGACGTGCAATTGGATGATACGAGTATCCAACTGATACGCTTGCAGCTCGCCGTCTGTCGCCTTCGATTGGCAAGACTGTATGAGGTCTTGCCGCAGAGACATGCTGCTCGGCCGAGGCTAGTCTTCATCTGCATCTCAATCGCGCCACAGCAATTGGGGACGCGGATTAAGTGGTCGCTGAACCTCGATGGGCGCCGATGGGCGACTGGCAACTGGCCGCCAACAAAGCCGCCTGCTCCACATTTTGCGGGCCGAAATCTTTCCAGAAAGCGTCTTTCCAAAGAGCGTCTTTCCAAAGGGCGTCTTTCCATCCTTGCGTCTTTCCATTTCTCGGCGCAAACTCAGCCGGATGCTAAGGAGGCGAACTGTGCAAGTTTGAGTTTGAGTTTGAGTACAACCCAAACTCTCACTCGGCGAGAAACTGGCGCCACTTGCAAGCTGGCCCACCGAGCGCCGCCCAGACGCTAAGCCGAAGACAGTCTCGAACCGGGCTCACAATCACTATTTGGCGCTTTCCAGCGAGCAGAGCCGAATTAAAGATGTCAGACAGCCGCTTGATATCTCAATAATTGTATCATGAGATGATAATGTCGCCAATTCGGGCCAACTGCATCCTCTCGGCGCCGATTAGCCTATTCAGCATCAGCTTATTAAATATTATCTTATTCAACCTTAGCCCATTCAACCTCAGCTCAGCCTCCGTGAATTTGGGCCACAAATTTACAACTATCATCCCGCAAGGCTAGAAGCCTTGTGGCGTCTCCCATTTCCCAGTCCACAATGCAAATCCCCCTTGGCGAAGGACTGCCGACCGGAAAGGAGGCAGAATACTGCTGCCTTTCCGGCCGCCTTCTGAATCCCAAAGCCAATCGATCTAGATGCCATTCAAGTGAGCTTAGGACTGGCCGCGAGCTCGTTAGCAGAAAGGTGACAAGCCAATGGGCGAGCTCGGAGCTTGCTTGAAGTTCCCATTCGGAAGTTGCAAGCTGCTTGCAGTTCCGATTTGCGAGCTGCGAGCTTTGAGATGAAAGTCGCGAGCTAATATTGCGACTTGGGCCAGCTACTTGCCACTGACTCGCGCGGCCAAGTCCACACTCGTGCCAGATTGACCGACGGCCAAGGAGAAAGAGGCGAGCGAGAGTGAGAAGGCCGGAAGGTCCAGCCAAGGCAAAGTGGACGAGGCGCAAGAACAAAGTGGCCGCCTGGCGCCACTTCCCTAATGTGGCGCCAGGAAAACCGACAACAATGGCTAAGCTTCCGTGTTTTTTTTCACTTTTCGCCCGCCTCCAAATGGGCTCTATTTGATCTTATCTCTGCTCGTGCGTCTCTCTCTCTCTCTCTTTCTCTTCTCATGAGCTGCTTTCCTCATGAGCTTTCTTCATGAGCTGCTTTCTTCTCCTCTCACCTAAGCTCACTTTGTCGGCCAGCTGAGACTCTCAGCTCGACTGGCCCTTTGCATTTGGGTTAATTTGGCCCAAGTTGAAGGAAGAAGTTGGCCCAAGTTGGTGGAAGAAGTTGGGAAGAAAATGCAGAGCAACAAGTGGCGCTCACTATCTCGATCTGAAATTTGGCTTTCTCTCGGAGCTCTGCTCTCCATTCATTTGGCGCTCGTCTTTACTCGACTCTTGGCTGCTCCCTTTCTCTGCCCCTTCTTTCATCTGTCGCTTTGGGAGAATAATGGGCGGCCGATTTGGCGCTGAAACTAGCCAGACGCAGTCCACAGATCGTTTACAATCAAGCACGCGGCTTGCCAGCTCCGTGGACTGTGCATTGTGCACGCTGGACTGTGTGCCGGCCGCCCTCATGGCGCGAGCAGAAGAAAGGAGAAAGGAAATCTCGCAGAGTGAGGCAGTCTTGAAAGCTTTTCCATAGCAAGCTTTTCCTTAGCAAGCTGGGAAAATGAATGGTCGCCGGAGGTTGTCTCTGTTTTGACTCTCTGCCTCTTCCACTGTCTTGCTGGTCTGTTTTTCGCCTTGCTGCCAACCACTGTTGCCACCTGAGACGCCGAGGGGCTCTTCTTGGACAACAATGCCAGAGGAAGAGGCGAAACGAGTGGAAACGAGCCGGAATGAGCCGAAGAAAAGAGGTGACATTGAATAATGTTTCGGCTGCAAACTTCAACTTGAAATCCCAATGAATGGGAATGAGACTAAGACTGAGAATGGAGACTCGAACTTGCAAACTCGAACTCAGAGCGCAAAGGAAACTGAGAATGAGAATGAAACCAAGACTGAGAATGAGAATGGAAAGGCCAACAGAGACTAGGATAAGCAGAAGAATGGCGATTGAAATTGGGAACGACAAGAGGCCGAGAGGAAGACAATTCGCTGGGTGGAAAGTGTGATATTTCAGCCAGCCTCTAGCTGAATGTCTTCCAGTTTCTCGTTTCTGCCTCCTTTTCTGCCTCGTTTCTGTTTCGTTTTCTGTCTCGTTTTGCAAACGAGATGCCACAAGCCGGCCGGACGCAAAGCCGGCTGGAAATTCGGGCTGGAAAATCGGCCAACTTCCACCCAGAGCTCGAGGAACAGTTCCTCGGGCTCAACAGTTGCAGACAGTCTCGAAGGAGTCTCAGAACATTTATCACCTTTATCACACTCGGCGCGTTTATCACATTAATCACGCGGCCTTCTCTCAAGCTGCCCCAGTCTGCTGCCTTCCGATTTGCGCTCGCATTCACACGACGTTCTGCAGGGACAAATCTCCGGCCTGCTCTTGATCTTGGCAGGCCGCAGAGTTGCATCGGTGGGCAAACATTGGGGCAAATTGGCGCAAATTGGCCAGACTGTTGCAAGTGGCCAACATTTGTCCACCGTTTCGAAGCCGAGAGGGCGCCCAGCTCAGTGGGAAGGTACTCAAAAGGGGCAGATTTGGCCTGTTTGTCGCCGGCCCAGAAGATAAATAAGCCCGAGCAACAGTCTTTAGCCGCCGAGACGAGGCCAAGAGGACAGTTCTCGGCGCTTGGAGGAAGCATTTGTCATGCGGCCACTTCCACCAAGCCGGCAAGATCTCGCTCCTGCCGGGACGAAGTTCGAGAGAACGAGCTTAGGTCTCGCCGAGCTTGCCCAATCGGCAAGGCGGATTGGCACACATGCGGACT
>Ga0268247_10000473_pt1 | contig 13576 bp, 15 predicted proteins | sample AgamicOrMae_FD_200245 | JGI IMG/M metagenome (GOLD analysis project Ga0268247, IMG submission 200245) | Agave microbial communities from Guanajuato, Mexico - Or.Ma.e (v2) (version 2) | ecosystem: Host-associated > Plants > Phyllosphere > Phylloplane/Leaf | place: Guanajuato, Mexico | collected...
AAAGCGTATCCACATAATCGCCGCCGTCCTGACGCACCGTAAAGCTGCCATAGCCAGGCAACTGCACGTAAGGACCGTAGCCCACGCCATAGTGCCCCAGCGTGGTACCGAAGCGTTGCGGCCCCTGGCGCGCCAGCTCAGGTTTCGCTTTGCCTGCAACGTCGATAAAGCCGCCCAGGCCCAGCACGGTATTCAGGAAGAAACGCGTGAAGTGAATACCGGCATTGCGCGGCTCACCGACCAGAATAGCGTTCACCATACTGGCGGGTTCGCTCAGGTTGCCCAGGAAGTTGCTCAGGCCAGCACGTGCCGGGACGGGCACATAGTCGCGCCAGGCCACAGCCACCGGACGCACCACATACGGGTCCAGCACATTGTAGTTAAAGTTAAACATTGTGCGGTTAAAGCCTTCAAACGGATCGCTACGCCCGGCTGGCGCATCGGTCTCCGGCTTTGAACTGGCACAACCCACCAGAAGCACACTGGCCAAGGCCAGGCTGGTCAGGCGGTGATCCATTTTTTTCTCCCTGTGCATATAAGTGATGTATACCCTGCCGCCTTTCTCGGGTAGATCAGCGCGTTAAGCAAGCATAGCTGATATCCACGGTGCGGTTTACAGATTCAGACAGAGCCAGAGAATATCGGTCTAAGGCTGCTGCGCATTAATCTCAACGGTCACATGCTGATGACCGTCCCAGGGCACGACGGCGCTGACACCGAACCAGTCACCCGGCTCAGGGTTCGCGCGGCCATTACGTGAAATCCTGACGCGAACCTGGATCTGTTTCTGCGCCGAAAGACGGCGCCCCTGCATCATGGCATTACTGTCATCCAGCGTCAGCGACACGGGAAAATGCCCGGCAGCAAGACGCTTCACGGCCACCGGCACGGGCGACATACCGTCAGTAACCGAAATATACATGACTCCGCCCGGCGGTAACATGTTTTCTGCCTGGGGAGAAAGCGTCACATCTACCGTCAACTGGCTCGCTTGTTGTCCGGCGTCCGTTCTGGCTTGCTCAATACTGCGCGCAATGTTGTCGCGCCGGGGATCGTCCGCCGGCAGCGCGTTCAGTAAGGTTTGCCAGGCCGCAATCGCCTGAGCATAGTGTTGCTGCTCAAAGGCAGCGTAAGCCAGCAGGCTCAGCGTCCGGGCATTGTGCGGATCCTGTTTACGCAGATCCTGCAACACAAGTTCTGCCTGACGGTTTTCCTGTGGATCGCCCGACCGGGCCAGAACCTCGGCGTAATCCTGTTTTAATACCTGATTATTCGGTGCCAACTGCAGCGCGTGCTCGAACGCCTGACGGGCGGTCGTCGCGTTATTCAGCACCATACCAAGACGGCCAAGCATTGCCCAGTCGCTAAGGTTATCAGGCTCGGTTTGCAGATGGCTGCGCAAACCGAGCTGTAAGCGTGAAAGCTGTTCCGGCGTCAACGGCTTCGCGTGAGGATCCAGCACCTGCGCACGCAGCGCAGGATACGCTTTCTGCACCTGCAGCCAGCCGCTGAACGGCACAAAACCGCCGGTGTTGAGATAGCACACCAGCGGCACGACCAGTAAGACAATAACGCCCGGTAACAATACCCAACGGCGACTGCTGCGCGGCTGTGCATCCGGTGCGGGCGGAATATCACTCAACAGCGATTGCTGTAGCTCGCGCGCCATCACGTCCCGCTCGGCAATCACGCCCTGATCCTCATCCTGCGTCAGTTCGGCCAGCCGTTGGTGATAAAAATCCTTATTAAGGCTGTTACGCGTGACTATGTGGGACGCGCGCGGACGCCAGCCTGCGGCAAGAAACAGCACACAGGCCGCGAACAGCAGTAACAATATCGCGATTAAAAAGGCTGCCATTATGCTTCCCTGTCCGATTTCAAAATGGCTTCAAGCCGCTGTTGCTCTTCATCACTCAGTTCGCTACAGGTCTTACGCTGGCGACTGCGCCAGACGATTACGCCCGCGCCGCCTGCGACAAACAGCGCAGGTCCCAGCCACAGAATCACGGTGGATGGCGTTACGGGCGGTTGGTAGCTGACGAAATTGCCGTAGCGCGCCACCATATAGTCGAGGATCTGCTGACGCGTTTGTCCCTGTTTCATCAGCTGATAAACTTTCAACCGCATATCCGCCGCAATCATGGCGTTGGAATCCGCAATGCTGTTGTTCTGACATTTGGGGCAGCGCAGGGAGGCGGTGATATCACGGTACTGTTCTTCCTGCGCGACGGAGTCAAATGCATAGGTATCGATGGCCGCCCACAGGCTGGCGCTAAACAGCAAGCCGCAAAGCATCATCACCAGCGCTTTCATGAGCCGCTCTCCGTATTGTATTTATCCCATAAAGGCTTTACTTCCTGCTGCCAGACGCGCGGATTCAGATCTCCGGCATGGCGATAGCGAATAATGCCGTTGCCATCGATCAGAAAGGTTTCCGGTGCGCCATATACGCCAAGATCCAGGCCCAGCATACCGTCGCCATCATACAGGCTGAGCGCATAAGGATTACCCAGCTTGTTTAACCAGGTCACCGCCTTTTGCCGATCGTCTTTATAATTGAGCCCGACTACCCGCACGCCCTGCTCTGCCAGCGTATTCAGATAGTGATGTTCTGCCCGACAGGTCGGGCACCATGTTGCCCAGACGTTGAGTAAAAGCGGTTTGCCGGTGATAAGCGTTTGCTGGTTGTAGGTTTTACCGGGCGTTTCCAGGGCTTCGAGCCGGAACACCGGCAACGGTTTACCAATTAACGCCGACTCCAGCCGCGTAGGATCGTCGCCCGCCGCATTGCGTGACAGTTGCCAAAGCAGCGCGGCGGCCAGCAGTAAAAACAGGATCAGGGGAATAAACAGAATCTTTTTCATGCCCGCACCTCGCGCTCGCCTTTTTTACGCGCACGATAACGCGGATCCAGTAAACAGAGCAGACCGCCGGCAGCCATAAACAGTCCACCGAACCAAATCCAGCGCACAAAGGGTTTATAGTAAATGCGCACCGCCCAACTGCCGTCATCGAGTTCCTCACCCAGCGCCGCATAGAGATCGCGGGTAAAGCCACCATCAATTGCCGCCTCGGTCATCATCGTGCGCGCCGCTGAATAAAAGCGTTTTTCCGCATACAACATCGCTTCAGGCTGCCCGTCCCGCGTCACATCAATCACCGCCACGCCGCCGCTGTAGTTGGGCCCTTGCAGATCCTGAACATCGCGGAAGACAAAGTGGTAGCGATGGATATCAACACTGTCGCCCGCTTTCATGCGCACATCCCGTTCAACGCTGTATTGCGTGCTAAACGCTATCCCAATCACGGTGACGCCGACACCTAAATGGCCGAGCACCATGCCCCAGTGGCTGCGTGACAAGTGGCGCAGTCCGGTGAAAAAAGAATGACGATGCGTCGCACGTTCATGCAGTTCCATCAGGGTTAATACGATGATCCATACCGCCATCAGCAGGCCCACTACCGTCATTGCCTCTACCCGATCCTGTAGCCACCAGGGCAACAGCACGGAGGCCAGCAGCGTGACGGCCAGTGCTAACAGCAAACGCCGTACCAGCTTCTGGGGTTCATCACGGCGCCAGCGCACTAACGGCCCAATCCCCAACATTAAAGCCAGCGGTGCCATCAGCCAGCTGAACAGCGTATTAAAAAAGGGCTGGCCCACGGAGATGCTGCCCAGACCGAGTTGTTTATGGACCAGCGGTAACAGCGTACCGAGCAGCACCACCAGCATGGCCGCAATCAACAGGACGTTATTGCCCAGCAGAAAGGACTCGCGCGACCACAAGGCGTTTTGTACCCGGCTGCGGACCTGCCCTCCTTTGAGGGCATAGAGCAGCAGCGAGCTGCCAATAACAATCACCAAAAAGGCCAGAATAAACATGCCTCGCGCCGGATCGGAGGCAAACGCGTGCACCGAGACCAGCACGCCGAATCGCACCAGGAAGGTCCCGAGCAGACTCAGGGAGAACGCGGTAATCGCCAGCAATACGGTCCAGGCTTTAAAGGTGCCGCGCTTTTCGGTCACCGCCAGTGAGTGCATTAACGCCGTGCCAGCCAGCCAAGGCATAAAGGAAGCATTTTCAACCGGATCCCAGAACCACCAGCCGCCCCAGCCCAGCTCGTAATAGGCCCATGCAGAGCCCAGCACAATACCTATGGTCAGGAACAGCCAGGCTGCGGTGGTCCAGGGACGCGACCAGCGCGCCCAGGCGGTATCCAGTCTTCCGGCCATCAGGGAGGCAATGGCAAAAGTAAAGGCCACCGAGAAACCGACATAGCCCATGTATAACAAAGGCGGATGGAAGATCAGGCCAATATCCTGCAGCATGGGATTGAGGTCGCGGCCATCAACGGGAAAGTCCGGCAGGGTACGGCTGAACGGATTAGAGGTGAGGATGATAAATAGCAGGAAGCCCAGCGTAATCATGCCCATCACCGCCAGCACGCGCGCCAGTGCGTCCTGCGGCATGCCACGGCTGAAGATCGCCACGGCCAGCGTCCAGCCACTCAGCAGCAGCACCCACAGCAGCAGGGAGCCTTCGTGCGACCCCCAGGTGGCCGCAATGCGGTAATAGACCGGCAGCAGGGAATTCGAGTTGTTAACGACATAGCTTACGGTAAAGTCGTTAACGATAAACGCCCAGACCAGCAACCCGAAAGCTCCCGCCACACAGCCGAACAGGCCAACGGCCAGGGGACGCGCCATGCCCATCAGGCGCGCATCCTGACGCCAGGCGCCCCACAGCGGATATACGCTGAGCAGCAGCGCCAACGCGACGCCGAGACAGAGTAAAAAACTGCCCAGTTCTGGCATCATGGTGTCTGTCCTGCCGGGTGAGTCGCGGCCTGTTGCACGGGTGGTGCGGGCTTCATCGCGGCGGTGATTTCAGGTGGCGTGTAATTTTCATCATGTTTCGCCAGCACTTCTTTGGCGTTGATCAGGTTGCCGGGTTCAAGGACGCCCTGTGCAACGACGCCCTGCCCCTCGCGAAACAGATCGGGCAAAATGCCCACAAAGTTTACACTGACCACACCACGGCCATCGTAAAGCTGAAAAGAGACGGCCAGCGTTCGGGGATCTCGCGTGACGCTGCCGGGCATCACCACGCCGCCCACGCGCAGACGCTGTCCGGGTTCCGGCCGGATGTGTGCATCACCTTTCCCCTCCAGGATTTCACCTGGCGTATAAAACAGATCGATATTGGACCGCAGCGCATACATTACCAGCGCGGTAGCCAGTCCAAGTCCGGTAAGTATCGCCACGACGACATACAGGCGATTACGACGGCGGATATTCACTTCGCTTCTCCTGCCGTTTTAGTCCCGGCACGTTTAACACTGGCCGCGCGCAGACGGCGCTCCCGGGCATCACGCTGGCGAATGTCCGCCAGCAAACGTCTGTGTGACCACCAGCTGTGTACAATCAGGCCACAAAGAGGCACCAGCGCCCCTGCCACCGCCAGCCAGACGTAAAAGGCGTAACCGCCCATGGCAATGAAGTCATGCCATGAGGCAAAAGCGGGCGTCATTCTTTGCTCCTTGTCTTTGCCAGGGCAATCGCCCAGGGACGTTTACGTTCCGTCAGCAGAATCAGGTTGCGTAAGCGCATCAGCGTTAACGTGATAAACAACAGCAGGTCACCCAGGATGGCCCAGCGCAGCGGCGTGCGCATCGGCGGCGCGATAGCCTGTTGCAGTAAGCCGGACGATCCCTGATGCAAGGTGTTCCACCACTGCACAGAGAAATGAATGATGGGCAGATTGATCACGCCGACCAGAATGAGCACCCCTGCGGCGCGCCCGGCCATGCGACGGTCGTCGAACGCCTGATACAGCGCAATGACGCCCAGATATAAAAACAGCAGCACCAGTTCTGATGTGAGCCTGGCGTCCCATATCCACCAGGTTCCCCACATCGGCTCGCCCCAGGCAGAACCGGTAACCAGCGCAATAAAGGTAAACACCGCACCGATCGGTGCCATCGCCGCTGAGACTAAATCGGCCATTTTCATCTGCCAGACCAGACCAGTAAACGCCGCAACGGCCATCGCGCTGTATATCCCCATCGACCACATGGCCGCCGGAACATGAATATACATAATGCGAAAACTGTCACCCTGCTGGTAGTCTGCCGGTGCATAGCCAAATCCCCATATCCAGGCCAGCAGCAGTACCGCCGCACTGGCCAGGGCGAACCCCGGCACCAGCCGACCGCACAACTGATACAGCCGTTCGGGCTTCGCCAGCTGATGTAATCCTTTCCACATGTTTACTTGCTCACTTTTAAATAAACGCGAATAACACGTCTGATGCGTGCTGATTTAGTGCAGCGTAATCCGCAACGCCGCGGCGGTGGCAAACGGGGCCAGCGTCGCACTCGCGACCAGCATCGCCCCCAGCAACGCCAGGTAACCGCCAATGGCTAACCCCTGACCTGCGGCGTCGATGGCCGCGCTGGCAAAAATCAGTACCGGAATAGTCAGTGGCAGAACCAACAGGCTGAGCAGCACGCCGCCGCGACGCAACCCAACGGTCAGCCCCACGCCAATCGCGCCGAGAAAACTCAGCGTCGGTGTTCCTAACAGCAGCGTCAGTGCCACCGCCCGCCAGCCCGGCATATCCAGGGACAGCAACAGGGCCGCCAGGGGCGAAAGCAGAATTAACGGCAAGCCCGTGACCAGCCAGTGGGCGATGACTTTCCCCAGCACCGTGACTGGCAGCGGTACAGGCGACAATAAAAGTTGCTCCAGCGTGCCGTCGTTAAGGTCATCACGAAACAGCCTTTCCAGCGCGAGCAGCGAAGAGAGCAATGCCGCAACCCAGACAATGCCGGGTGCGATCCGTGCCAGCTGATGAGGATCGGGACCGATACCCAACGGGAAGAGCGTGATGACAATCAGGAAAAACCACAGTGGATTCATCACTTCGGCGCCGCGACGACAGGCGATACGTAATTCGCGCTGAATAAGACGACACAACATTACTGCCACTCCACGGCATGCAGGCGGATAGTATTGATCTGCCCCGTCAGCCCCGGTAGCGCCTGATGGCTGGTCACGATGACAGCCCCCCCCTGCTGCGTGTGCGCCACAAAGCGGCTCATTAACGTCTCCACCCCCGTGTGATCGAGGGCGGTTAAAGGTTCGTCCAGGATCCATAAGGTTGCCCGGGTCAGCCACAGCCGGGCCAGGGCGATGCGCCGCTGTTGTCCGGCAGAGAGCTGCGCGGCCGCGACCTCTTCATAACCTGCCAGGCCGACGCTGGCCAGTGCAGTAAAAAGGTGTTCATCGCGGCAGTCTGGATGATAAAAGCGCAGATTTTCCAGCGCCGATAACGCCGATGAGATCCCCGGCAGATGCCCCAGGTAAAGCATGGCCTGATGCCAGGTGTCGCGTTGCCGGTGAACCGGCTGCGACTGCCAGCGCACCTCACCATGTTCAGGCGTGCTCAGTCCGGCCAGGATCCGCAGCAGCGACGTTTTCCCGGCCCCGTTTGGCCCTTCAATTTGTACGATGTCACCTGCCGACACGCGAAACGTAAGCGCCTCAAAGAGCGCGCGCTCATCACGCACACAAAGCAGATTAATGATTTCCAACATGGAGGGGTAAATCGCGCCAGCCAAATAAGGCGCAAATGATAGCACAATGTTACAGCGTGCCGAAGGCTGTGCGCGCTCCCCTTTTGCGCAGGGCTTAGATATTCGTGCTTTTCAGCGCGTCTGGTGGATAAAAAGCGCACCACGGCAGAAGGTTGTCACGTTTGTTCGCTGTCGCAGAAACAGTTTCGTTAGCCAAAAAACGACTACGCTTATAACGCATTTGTACTGTTACCAGGAGAAAACATGAAGCCTTCATCAAGCATAAGTCAGGGACCTAACGATGTAGACAGCGAAGAAAAAGAACAGGGAAAGGAGGATATTGAAGTAGATGAAGATGCCCTGCCCTCGCGTGCCGCCGCTATCCACGAAGAGATCCGACAGGACGGGGAAAAAGAGCTGGAGCGGGATGGCATGGCGCTGCTGTGGTCAGCGATTGCGGCCGGGCTGTCAATGGGGGCTTCACTGATGGCCAAGGGCATTTTTCAGGTTCATCTGGACGGCGTCCCCGGCGCCTATTTACTGGAAAATCTTGGCTACACCTTTGGCTTTGTGATTGTGATTATGGCACGGCAGCAGCTTTTCACTGAAAACACCGTGACGGCCGTTCTGCCCGTTATGCACAAACCCACCACAAGCAATCTTGGTTTATTGCTTCGCCTGTGGGGCATTGTGCTACTGGGCAACCTTATTGGTACTGCATTCGCCGCCTTAGCGTTTAACGAAATGCCCATTTTTGATGAAGCCACTCGCCAGGCCTTTACGGATATCAGCATGAAGGTGATGGAACATACGCCGGGCGAGATGTTTGCTAACGCGGTGATCTCCGGCTGGATCATTGCCACAATGGTCTGGATGTTCCCTTATGCGGGAGCGGCCAAACTGTTTGTCATTGTGATGATGACCTGGCTGGTCGCACTGGGCGATCTGGCACATATCGTGGTGGGTTCCGTTGAGGTGCTTTACCTGGTGTTTAACGGCAGCGTGCCCTGGACCGCGTTTCTCTGGCCTTTTGCTGTTCCAACCCTGTTGGGTAACCTGACGGGCGGTACGCTGATTTTCGCCCTGATAAGTCACGCCCAGATTCGCAATGATATGGGCGAAGCTGCTCAGGCAAAGGCGAAGGCAGAACGGCGCAAAGCGGAGAAAAAACGTCAGCAGCAGCAAGAAGAACGCTAAATTGCTGACAGAATGAGCAAACGCGCGGCAGTGTAGTGAATCCTGCCGCTTAACTGCGGTATACTGCGCTGGCGTCTCCTTAGTTAAATGGATATAACGAGCCCCTCCTAAGGGCTAGTTGCAGGTTCGATTCCTGCAGGGGACACCACATTTCACAGAACCCACCTCCACTAACACGAACAAAAACACTTCAGAATCGCACCAGGCAATAATTCATACACAACCGACGCGAACCGACATGAATTGACTACGACGACTTTTTGCGGGCATATTGTGGGCACACCAAAAACTATGCTCGGAATTATGCCCACATGCTTACTGTGAAGCAGATTGATGCTGCTCGGCCCAAAGAAAAGTCATATCGCCTGGCTGACTCTGCTGGTCTTTTCCTGTTCATTCCTCCGACCGGAAAAAAGGTGTGGAGGCTGCGCTACCGGTTTGACGGTAAGGAAAAGACTCTCGTCATCGGGCCCTATCCTGAAATATCTCTGACTGAAGCACGCGCCCGGCAGTCTGAAGCAAAGATGAAGTTGCTTACCGGCATAGACCCTGCAGAGCAGAAGCAGTCACTGAAGAAGAAAGAAAAGGAAGCGGAGGCTGCTACCTTCGGAGATATCTTCCGGGAATGGTATGCCCATAAATCCAAAGTGTGGTCAGCAGGCTACGCTGATGAGCTATACCGAATGTTCACTGATGACATTCTGCCGATCATCGGTCATATGCGAATGGAAGATGTTGAGCCAATGGTGCTGCTGAAGGTGATCAGGCTTTTCGAAGAGCGCGGGGCGATGGAGAGAGCGGATAAAGCACGGAGGAGATGCGGCGAGGTTTTCCGGTATGCGATCGTAACTGGAAGGGCAAAGTATAACCCGGCCCCGGACCTTGTAGATGCGCTGCGCGGTTACAGAAAGGAGAATTACCCTTTCCTTCCAATCAACCGCATACGAGAGTTCCACAAAGCCCTTGAAGGTTATGGTGGCAGTGTTATCGCAAAGATTGCGGCGCAGGTTCTTCATTATACCGCGCTTCGCACCAAAGAATTACGGTCGATGACATGGGGAAACGTCGACTTTGAAAACAGGTTGATCACAATCGACGCTGAGGTGATGAAAGGCCGGCGCATTCACATTGTGCCAATGTCTGACCAGGTAATTGAGTTACTGACATTCCTGAAGAAAGTTACAGGGCAATATGTGCTGTGCTTCCCCGGAAGAACTGACCAGAAGAAATCCATCAGCGAAAATACTGTCCTCGGCGTAATTCGTCGAATCGGTTATGAGGGCCAGACCAGCGGGCATGGCTTCAGGCATCAGTTCAGTACAGTCATGAACGAGCTGCAATGGAACGGTGACGCTATTGAAGCGCAACTGGCCCACGTAAACTCGCAGGGAACGCGGGGAATCTATAACCACGCTCAATACCTCAGCAGCCGCATTGAAATGATGCAGCGCTGGGCAGACTGGCTTGATGGTAAGACAGAGTGATGATCAAACCGGCATCCAGTCCGCCTCATACACCGACAGGATTTCGTGCGTCACTACCCCGAGCATTACCACACCCTCCAGTGATTCCCTGGTCCACCTGAGTTGATCGAATAAAACGATCAATTTTCATAAAACGATCGATACAAACGATTTTAAGATAAGTCTTATTGGTTGATATCCTCAGCGTTAACTCAAGGATGAGGTCGCAATGACACACTTAACGGGATACCTGCTGATAATTGGCGGCACATTTCTCACCCATGCTGTGATGGTTACTGCGTTGGTACGTAAGAAAAGGCCCGGCAAGCCGGGCTGAGCGTCATGCTGGTTTAACCGGCCAGGTGATATCCGGCGTTTTACTGGTGTCTATCGCTTGCAGCGCTTTAATGTACACAATCTATTTGGTCAGTTTAGCGAAAAACGCCATAAACCCCCGCCATCCAGGACGGGGATGGTGTCAAACTCCTTTAATTTTTTCCAGATCCGCCTTCAATTCATCAATCTGTTTCTGCTGCTCATGTATCGCCAGAACAGCATCTGCCAGAATTGCGTTAGTGTTCAGGCCCCAGATGTTTTCACCACTTTTCGGCATATCAGTATCAGCGCCAAACTCTGGCCTGGCAGCGTAAACAGGATCGATAGCGTAGGCGTCCTGAGCAATAAAACCTCGTTGCGGCTGCTCGTACCTGTAGTTGTTGATATCAGCCTGATATTTTAGCCACTTATAATCCTGAACCGCATTTTCGGCCAGCTTTTTCACACGCTCAAGAGCATCACCTTTAGGCGCACCCTCTTTGCTTTTTATGCGACCATCTGAGGCCGATATCTGAACGTTACCGGCGCTGGTGACGATATTCCCGTCATGCCGGAACGTGTGGAACCCAGTGTTGCCTATAGTAAACGTGATCCCCATATAACTGCCAGAATTTGCAACAATTTGTTGCACAATCTGCGTGCCCACACCTATCTCAACCTGAGTCCAGGAATCGGTATCAATTACAGTGATATTATCGCTGGTTTTGTATCTGGCATTACTGGTATTAGTCCGTCCAGCGCCAGAAGAGTCCATCTGTATTGAGCCGGTAATTTTTCCACCAGACGCGGGTAGCGCCCCAACGATTCGACTGTCGTCACCAGCGGCCACGGTGCCCGCTGTAGTTCCTATATCAGATTTACTGATCTTTGATTTCAGGTTTTCTGAAATTTCGTCCACAGCAGACTGATCGGATTTTTTTTGCAATTCCTCTGATATTTTCTGCACAGCAGACTGATCTGCTTTTGATTGTAGGCTATTTACTAACCCACCCCAGGCTGGCCCCGTCCACTGGCTGAAATCAGGCAGGGTTACAGTAACGTCACCCTCTCCGGTAAAAATTTTTTGCCAATTGTCCTTGTCGAAATTCAGCCCCCTGATTGAATAGGCTACGTCTGCGGCAAGCTGCGCAGTAATACTCGCCATAGTGGCGGCAGGTACAGCAGTCCACGCCACCCCGGACTGATTCGCGCCAGCGTAATTTCTTACCAGCGTTAGCGCTGTATCGGATTCGATCGATTTCACCCCCAGCGTGTACGTGGTGCCGCCGACAACAACGACAGCAACGTCATTAGGTTTCAGGTCGGCAGTGAATGCCGTGCCGGTGCCGGTGACGGCGGTAGAGTTATTGGTCAGGGTGATTGTGCCTGCGGACATTTTTTCTCCTGGCGTAAAAAAACCGGCGCGATGGCCGGTTATGTTTTGATTGGATTTATCTTTCACACGTCGTACTGGTAAAGTTATTTTTAGATACCCATTTCCATCCGAAAGGATTACCTGCGTAGTACTGCGTCTGATTCGCCTGCTTCCTCACTGCGTAAATCTGAACTGTAGTTTCCTGACCAACTATGATGGATGTTCCGGTGCACTTAGGTTCTGGCAGTGTCTGGCAACCAAATAGCGCAGCTGCAGGGATAAGGAAAATTATTCTTTTCATTTCACTCCCCAAAGGTACAGTTGCGACTGCATTAAAGCAGTAAAACATAAAATTTTCTAGCGTTGATTTAGTATCTGTCAACATTCACGCAAGTTAATAGGCAACGAGAGTTTGAATATGACGGGTTTGATACATTTCCATCTACTGACCCTTGCCCTATGCCAGACCTTAGAAAAGTCTGCGATCCATTAAAATGAGCAGCTAAGTAGAATGTTGCACTAACGGGTCTGGGCTGCCCGGTTGAGTTGTCTACACCAGTAAATAACCCGCTCCAAAAAGGAGCGACGGCCCAATTCCCATTTAGAGTTCCGGTGTATCTAAACCCTGAGTTATTATCATTAGACTGATCACCTAGTGATATAACATCCCTCATCACCTTGCTTTCATTCGTCAAAATGCAGTTGTTTTGAGCATCCCATATCGCTATACCCCAAGAAGGCACCGGCTGGTTTGCATAGCCTAATATAAATACTGTGACCGTTATCCCGGGAAGATAATTCATATATAAACGCCAAGCACTGCCATCCATCTGCAGCCATGAGCATGAGTTGCCACTTGTGGGTGCGTTATCCTGTAGAAAAACAAACCTCATAACACCATCATTTGGATAAAGATCTATTGATCTTAAGCCTCCGGGTGATGGTACGGTATAGGAAACTTTATTAACCAGAGTTAAAGGCCTTGTTCCATCAATATAAAAAGGGACGCCTTGTGAGTCGGTAAGCAAAGCACCGTATGACATCTGCTACCTCGCATATACAACAACAAAGTTCATTTGATATTTTGGTAAAGTTCCCTGTGAATAATCATCATTTGAGGCACTGCTCACAGTTAAAGTACCTCCGGATATACTTATTCTCATTCTGCCGACATAGTTTCCGCCAGCCTGGTGCAGAAACGATAAAGAATAGCCTTGGGGCTGATAAAAACTCTGGATTCCGATGTAGTTGCTGTCAAACTGCATTGTTCCAACGGCATTTATCTTAACCAGCCCTGTATTGTTATCTATACCCCCAGAGTCCCATGTACCAAATCCCCATACCATTAGCTAAGTTTCCCCATCCTAACCCGAAGAACACCATTTCCGTCGTAAACCGATATCTGATTATTCGTCTGCACCATGCGACCGTTCACAGCCTCAAATCCGTTATTTTCGAAAGTGCCATTCTTATCAAGTCTCCATCCAGTTGTGCCAGATGAGTAGTTTACAGATTGGATGAAATTTCCAATTTTTGCGTTATCAATCGAACCGTCCTGAATAAGCGCAGACCGCAAAAAAACCTGCCCGTTAATCGCAGCAAAAGCCAGCTGATAGCTGCCAGCTGAGCCGGTGTAAATGCCGAACTG
>Ga0268247_10000474_pt1 | contig 13576 bp, 8 predicted proteins | sample AgamicOrMae_FD_200245 | JGI IMG/M metagenome (GOLD analysis project Ga0268247, IMG submission 200245) | Agave microbial communities from Guanajuato, Mexico - Or.Ma.e (v2) (version 2) | ecosystem: Host-associated > Plants > Phyllosphere > Phylloplane/Leaf | place: Guanajuato, Mexico | collected...
CCAGTCAAAGTGGTTCCATTGTTTCCGCCCCAACCGACAAGCATGAGGCCCACTCGAGGCACTTGCATCTTGGTCCTAAAAGTCACGTGGGTGCTCACTGGTGTGGCCTAGTTGAAAGTGTGTCAGAGGTTAGGATTAGTAATATTGAGAAAATCATTTCAACTGTTCACAGTCCTTTTTCTCCGAATTTTTCCACACAATTTTCTCCACAACTTTTTCCTCCTCTTTACTTCCGGTTTCTACGCAAGGAAGATTTGTGCAGATGAAATTTTGCCAGAGAAAAGCACAAAGCAGCTGAGCTTAGGGCACTCACCTTGATGGAGTTGTTTGGTTGCCTTTGGACTCGCACATTGTTGTACTCGTAGTGTGACTCGAGCACGAGTTCCTCGTTCTCGTTGGTGACCAATTTGACATTGGGCGACTCTATTTCAAGACTGGGATAATTCATTGCGCGATTTGATTGCACTAACACTTAGAGCTGAACACTTGAGACGAGACAAGGTTGTGTAAGATTGAGTGTTTTCGCTTCTCAGACAATTTTTGGGTCAAATTTCAATTTTTTTGACAGTCTTGGCAGACAGTTTTGGCTCTCCAATGGAGCTTTGGATTTAGTGAGGATTTTGCGAGCAATCTTTTCCAACGAGAAAAGATTTTCCAGTGGGAAAAAAGATGATTGACAAAGATTGAGAGAGAGAGAAAAAAAAGTTCCAATCACTTGAAAGTGAACTTGAAATGGAGCTAGAGAGTAGTATTTATAGAGAAATCGGCCAAGGTTTTCCAATGGATTGGCCACAAATGGGCCAATCCATTGCCAATAATGCGCAGTTATCAATTAGCCCTTGTGGCTGGCCGGTGGAAAAGCGAGAATTTTGGCGCATCAAATCAAATTTTGGCAAGCGACTGGCTGTGAATGGACTGTCTCTGTTGGCATGCATTTCAGGCATGCCCAAAGCGAGAGATTGGCATCGATTCCAATCAATCGGACGATCGAGAGTTTCCACAAGCTCGGGAAAGGAGCCCAATTTGCTCCGATTTTCGCTTGATTTCAGCTCATTTTAGCTCATTTTAGCTCGTTTGAGTGCATTTTAGCTCATCTGAGTGCATTCCTAAGCATTCGTATGCATTTGGATGCGATTGTTAACATTTGGACGACTTTTTGCTTTGCCGTGGAATTGATTCGAACGCGTTGGAGTGCCTTTGGAAGCGTTGAAATGCGTTAAGATGCGTTAAAATGCGTTGAAGTTGAATGAGTTTGAATACGTGAAAAATGTACAGTCTTTTGCCGAAAAATTGGGCCAAACTTGCACTTAGGATTGGCCGCAGACAAGGGCCATTGGCTGTCTGCAGGCTGCCTTTGGGCTGACGTGGATCGGCAAACAATTGGCGGGGAACGTGCTCGAAAGTGTGGCCAGAAAAGTGTGCCCAAAAAGAGCCGCAGACTGTCTGTTTCGGGCGGCCACCAAGTTGAGTTTGCGAGCTCTGGCTCGACGCTCTGGCTTGCCAGCAGTGTGGCCTGCCAGCGAGCCAATTGCGGCCGAATTGGTTGGGCAAATGTTTTGCGAATTGGCTGGCCAAATGGTGGCCCAGCGGAGGAGTGTGAGCGGGCAAGCTTGACGACAAGCTCGCCAGGCCCAGAGACAGAGTGTGATGGCCGTGGAGTGTGGCTGGCGAGAGTGCGGCCGATTGGGAGCTTTGTGTGACGCGGATTGGGCTCGTCAATTGTCGGCTGGAGAGCCTTGGTGGCCCTTTTGGACTGCCTTTGGAGTAGCTCTGGCCAACACTGTGTTTGCGTGAGTGTGTCTGGCCGGCCGAGTGCGTCGCTCCGGCGCGCCGCGGCCAGTTTGTTGACCGGCAGGGCCAGGGCGCCGACAAAGGGCCGCGCTCGCCGGCGGGGGGCGCTGATTGGGCGCCGATCAATTCCATTTAAGTGCATGGGCGAGCTGGGGGCGAGCTTGGCGAAGTTGAGGGCGAGCTTGGTGAAGTTGAGGGCGAGCTCGGCTGAGCTAAGGGCGAGCTGAGGCCGAGCTGCGGGGGCTGAGCCGAAGAGTGTAAGCGGCAGACTGCGAGCTGGCCGCTGGGCACTGGGCGGTGAGCGTGCGTTTTGCGAGCCGAGCTGAGCACGCGCGCACGCTCAGCTCGGGCGAACTTGTGGCACTTGTGCTCGCGCCTCCTCGCAGCGCGCGAGCAGGACGCGCGCACTCAAGTGGCACCAGGCGAGCATTGAGCAGTAAGCATTGAGCGGCAGGCAGTAAGCGGCCAGCATTGAGCGCCAACCAATGGCCTCGAACTTGGGCCCGCGCGAGTTCAGCCGCAAGGACACGGCCGCCACTGCGCAGACCGCCCGCGCCCGCGCTCGCCCTCTGGCCGCCTGCACGCGCCGCGCCCCAGGGCCGCCCTGCCGCCAGTTTGGGCGCCCACAGCCGCGCCCAAAGGGCCACTGCGGCCGCCCGAATGAACTCGCCGCCGGGGGCGCCGCACGCCACCGCCGGCGCCCAGACCTTGGGGCCCGCCGGCGCCCCAAGCTCGCCAGCTCTGGCGCCCTCCTGCGCATTGGCGGTCGCCGCGTGGCGGCCCTCGTCGTCGTGGCGGCGTCCCACATTGCGCACTTTCGGCCTTGCCGGCCGGCCGAGTCGCACACTTTCCACGCGCGCACGCTTCCTGCGCACTCGGCCACCCGGCGGCCATTTGGCGAGAGTCGGCCGCCGGCGCGCAACCTCGCCTCTTCAGGGCGGCTCTTCAGGACGCTTAGGCTCCACAGTTCCAGCGCTCCACAGCTCTCGGCAGAGCTCCGGCACAGTGCCATTTGGCGCGGGGCGGCGCCGGCTGGCTGTATGCAGTGCGGTGCAGTGCGTTGCGTCGCGTTGCGTTGCCTTGCGTTGCGATGCGTTGCGTTGCGATGCGTTGCGTCGGATTGCGCCGAGAGCGCCGAGCGCGCCGGTCATTAAACTCGCCTAAGGTCACTCCCAAGGTTGACCTTCAACTTGGTGCGCCCCCCGCGCGTGGCGCCGTGGGGGCAGCTGCGCGCGCAGGCGGCCAGCCGGCAAGAGTGTTGCGTGGCGGCTTGGGGCTGGCGAGTGGCGGCAGGGGCGCACTGCCGCGGACTGTGTGCCGCACTAGAATGATGCGCGGCCGCCACTTTGCCCCGGCGGAGCACCGGCGCGCGCTCCTCCGCGCACCGCCGGCCAGTGTGTCAGGCGGCTGGAAGTGTGCGCTCTTGCTGCGCTCGCACGCAGAGCGCGCACTTCAAGAGCGTTCAGTGCGAGGAGTGAATGCAAGCGCGTTCAGTGCAAGCGCGCTCACTGCGAGAACGCCAATGCGCCGCCGGATTGCCTGCAAACTGCCATAGACTGGCCGCACTGCTGCCCAGTGGGCCGCCCCACCACACACAGTCTACGGGCCGTCCGCCGGCGCGCCCCATTACGCATGCGAGCTGAACTCGGCCCGTGAACTGCGCCCGCCGGACGCACGCACACGCCCGTCTGTCTGTTCGTCTGGCCGCGCTCGCTTATGTAACTCGGCAACCGGGTGGCCAAGTGGCGGCGAGCGGGCGAGCGGCCGGCCGGCAGCCACGAGGCGCAACTGCGCCAAACCGAAGCCCCACTCCTAGTCCAGCGCAGTCTCTCCCCGACAACCTCGGGCCCGAGAGAGCGCGGCTTCTCCCTAGGCAGCGCAGCACAGGGCCAGCTGCCGCCAGTTGGCCCCTGTCTCTGGCTCTGAGCTGGCAGCTTGCAGGCCAGTGATGTGGTGCTGTTGTTGCGTGGCTGTTGTTGCGTGGCTGTTGTTGCGTGCTGAACTCGGCGGCCAAAATAGTGCGCAGGGCGCCCATTGTGCAGCAGAGGAGGGCGCTCAGGACAAGGCAGAAGGAGGGACACTCTTCGGGGCGTCAGGCAGGCAGGCAGACTGCTGGCTGGCCGCGAACCTGCAGACTGGCCGCGGGCGACTGGGGCACTTCTGCTTTTCTCCTTCTGCTTCTGCTTCTGCGCTGCTGCACTGTAGGACTGCAGTTCACTGCAGTGCAATGCAGAAGTGCAGCAGTTCTGCAGTGCACTTTTGCGCTCCTGCGGCCTCAGGATCAGGACGTGTGTGTGTGTGTGTGTGTCTCGGATGAACTCGAGCTTGGGAGCGGCAAGAAGCCAGCCGCTCTCGAGAGGGGCAGAGGCAAGTGCGCCTTCGGGCTGTTTTTGTGCACAGTGTTGAACGCGGTCACCGATTGGCCGCGGCGAGCGCCATTGCAGAGCATTGGAGAGCGCCTTTGGGAGAGCCTTTGGAGAGTGCAATTGGGGAGTTTCATAAAGAGCGTCGCATAAAGAGAAAGAGAAAGAGAGAGAGAGAGACCCACAGACAAGCAGCGGGCAGCTTTCGAGAGTGCGCTTGTTGCCGAGTGTTGTTTGGCGTTTGGCGTGGTGCTCGGGGCCAAAAGTGAACTCTTTGGGCGGCCGCTTCCTCATCTTCTTCTGCGGGCACTTGCACGCTGGCACACACAAACTGGCGCGCGTCGCACACAGACATTGAGAGAGAGAGCCTAAGAGAAGCCACAGAGACTGGCACTGGCGGGCACACAGCCAAAGAGTGCGCGGCCGCAACACCACCACGACCAGGCAAGAGTTCGAGAGAGTGGCCAGAGCACACAAGCAGAGCTGTGAGGCACCACCAACTAATTCCGAGGCACCAACTCTGATTCTGAGACAGCATCTCAGAGGCACAATTTTAGCCACAGAGACACAGAGGCTGAGAGACTGAAGCAGAGGCAAAGGAGGGCCCACAGACTGCATTAGGCAACATCCAAGTGGCACGCCGAAGAGAGAGAGCGGCCAGCGAGCAGGAACCAAGAGAGAGACAAGCATAACAACAACAACAACAAGTTACAGTCTCAATTGGAGTCCAAGTTGCAGTGGAATTTGAGTCACTCAGTCAGTGAGTTTGGCCGCCACACTTCAAGCACACAACTCGGCCAGTCGCCAGTCGGCTCGCTCACCCACTTGCGAGCAGCACCAGTTACTTGAGCCCATTTCGAGCCCATTTCGCCAAGCTCGCAACACCAGCCAGTGGCCAGCCAGTCGAGTCAGTGAGTCAGTCACCGGCAGACAGTGAGCGGCAGTCAGTGAGTGCCAGTCAGTGAGCAGTCAGTCAGAATAGAAGAGAAGAAGAGAAGAAGAGTAGAAGAGTTGCAGACTTGCACAGTTGCAGAATTGCAAAATTGCAGAAAGTTTTCCCACCACAGTCTAGCAAGACCTCACCAAGTCGAGCGGAAGCCCAAAGGCACACCTGCACTCAGTTGGGCCCCGCCCAAAGCTTTCCCAGTTTGAGGCCAGCGAGAGAAGAGTGAGAATTACAGACAGTTGGGCGTCGATATTTCTCGTTGATATTTAATATTTTTCCCCGACAGGAAGTGGAAAAGTGAACCGATTTGGAGCGGAAGTGAGTCTTGCAGAGCAGAGCTAAGCAGGAAGATTCCACGCAAGGAAGTGTATCAATCAAACAAGATCGAAAGCAGAAGCAAAAGCGGAAACAAAAGCGAAAGCAACCAGAAAGACAGTCCTCGAAGCGCGGCTGATGCGACCATGAAATCGCGCTCCTCAGCTGCACACTTGCGCCCCAGAGGCACCCAGAAGGGCCAGAGCAAAGTGGCGCCAGAGTGCAGCCAGTTGCACTAAGCTGGAGCCAGTTTGAGTTGGAAAACGGCGCGAATTTGCAAGAAATTCCAATAATTTCCAGACGAAAAGAAGCTGGACGAAAAGAGCAAAAAAAATCGGGCGAAAGGAAGCCAATTTGAGTGACATCAAGCGACCAGCAGTGAGCGTTGAGTGGAGATTTTGGGGCAATTTAGGTTAGGAAAAGTTGTGAGAAATTGCAACGAATTGCGACCAATTGCAACGAATTGTGACCAAATCGAGCAAGTTTAGACAAAATTTAGAGCGAACGAGCAAATTTGGGAGGAAATTTTGTCTGAAAATTGGAAATTTTGCCAATTTTTGTTTCCGAAATAATTCGAAAACTTGGGAATAATTTGGAAAAATTTTGGAAATATTTCCTGCCCGTGAAAAGAGCATCTTAGCTAAGCATATTGTGAGAATACTGCCCCAATTCGGCAAGCGTTCAAGATGGCGGCCACTCTTGCGGCATCCAAGGCCAAGGGCGGGCTGTGCTTCGAGTTGCACGAGCAACAGGCGGAAACAGGCCGGCCGGAAGTGGGCGAGGAGCTGAACACGAGCTGCGAGAACGGACACGAGCTGGAGAGGAGCGGCTTGAGCTGTTCGGCGTCGAGCGAGCAGCAGCGGGAAGACTGTCTGCAGCAAAGGGAAGACTGTCTGCAGCAGCAGCAGCAAGAGTCTTTGCAGCAGCAGCAGCAGAGCATCGAGTTCGACGGGGGCGCCATCCTGTGCCAGGTGTGTGGCGACAAGGCGAGCGGCTTCCACTACGGCGTGCACTCGTGCGAGGGCTGCAAGGGTTTCTTCCGGCGCTCAATCCAGCAGAAGATCCAGTACAGACCGTGCAGCAAGAACCAGCAGTGTCCGATAATGCGCATCAACAGGAACAGGTGCCAGTTTTGTCGGCTGAAGAAGTGCGTGGCGGTGGGCATGTCAAGGGACGCCATCCGCTTTGGACGGGTGCCCAAGCGGGAAAAGGCCAAGATTTTGGCCGCAATGCAGTGCAATGGAGCCCCCGTGGGCCAGCAGGCGGCCCTCGAACCAAAGACCACCCACGACCAGCTGAACCAGTCACAGCAGCAACAGCAACAGCAGCAACAGCAGCAACAGCAACAGATCATCATGATGGAGCTGGACGAAGACACTTCCGGGCGCTGCTTCCGGCAGGAACACGACGAGAACAACAACAACGAGAGGGCCGCCCACGAAGCGAGTGTTCAAGACAGACGGCTGCTTGGCACGCTATCGATGGAGCAGCGGCGGCACCCAAGTGCTGGCCAACACGAGCCAGACGAGCACCACCACTCCTCAGAGCACCTAGATCACCATCACAAACAGGGCGCCAACACAAGATTGAACCAAATCCAGCTGAGCGACACCGAGCTCGCTCTGCTCTGCTCCAGTGTGGCCGTTGCATCAGGTAAGTGTCGTCTGAAAAGAATATAACTATCGCTAAATATATATCGCTAAATAGAGCCAACTTCTGGCCCAATCGGCGCCCCTTTTCGCCTCACTTCCAGTGTTTGTTTACATTTTGCGCCGCTAGTTTGGCCGCCCCTCGCCAGGCGGCGCTGCGTCCGCGCGCGGCCCCAAGTTCGCTCGCAGAGTGCGGCCGGCAGCAGTTGCGCGCAGTGCACCTGCAGTGCACCGCTCTGGTGGCCCCATCTGGCGTGCAGCGCGCTCTGTTCGCCGCCGCGTGGGCGTGGCCGCCCGACATGAACAATACGAGGTGATTCATCGAGATATATATATCCGAACATGTCGTAAAGTTGCGGACACAAACGAACAGAGGCCGGCCTCACTTTTGCCCACGTCAGCGGGCAGCCAAAGGCGAGCTGGCACACTCATCCGCTCGAGATGAGCGCCCGACTCCGCCTCCACACCCACCGATCGTGCGATGGGCGTGCCGGCGGGCTGGCTGCGACGTGGTTAACCCTTTGGGCCCGCGGTTCGGAGATTGGGCCGCGCGCCGCCAGATGGCGCGCACCAAAGCTGAGTTGCTCCACTTGCGGGCGCCCGTGGCTGTGAGCTCGTGCGTGAGTCGGCCTGCACTTGCCTGCCAGGCGGTGCCTGTGTGTGTGTGTGTGTGTGTGTCTGTCTGTCTGTCTGTGCCTGAGTCTGTCTCGAGCTCGTTTTGCGCCATCCAATTGCGTACACGCAACACAATCAAGGCCACCGCGCGGGCTTCGTAATGTGGCGCCTGGGCGGGCAGGAAGGCGCCGAGCTGCCTGGCGCGCCACTGCACTGCATTGGAGTGCTCCTCCAATGGTGCGCTTGAAGGAGAGAGTGTCGTCGGCGGCGCTTCTGCACAAGCGCAACCTTTTCCCTTTTGTCTGGCGGCGCGTTTTCGCCCGAACTTTCAAGCTCAAGGTCTCCGGCGGCGGCGGCGGCGACGGCGTCGAGTTGCCTGGCGGCCCGCACGAGACTGGGACGCTCACGAGACGGCCCCGCTCCTGTGCAGCCCCCGAGCGGCGCCACCAGATTGCCGCCGCCGTGCCCACCTGGTCAAGCGGACGCCTCCCGGCCGCCCAGGAGGCCGCACACAGTCTCTAGCAAGACCTGCGCCACGCCCCCACCGGGTTTGCGGGCAGTCCCGCGTGGGCGTGGCGGCGGAATTTTTCCCCACGCAGAGCGGCAGCGAATGGAGGCCGCGCGCACAGCCTGAGACTGTGCGCTGTGTGCCTGAGACTGTGTGCCCTGTGGGCCTGAGACTGTGTGCGCCTGAGACTGTGTGCGCCCGCAGACTGTGTGCGGCCCCAGCGCGAGTTCGCAGCCCGAAAGGAGGCCAGACGCAAAGTGGGCCGCACACAGTCTCAGGCCCGCTCGTGGCGGCGCGAAACCATTTGAAGGTCAATGCCGGCGGGCGCGCGCCATTGGCAAGGTGCTGGCAAGCCTCTGGCAAGCCGCTGGCGAGCGGCTGGCAGGCGCTCGAACAGGCCGGCGAGCTGGTGGAACGCGTGCCAGTTGTTGTTCGCGGCCGCGCGCATATGCAACTTGCAGACGCCGCCCCAAAGGCCAAGTGGGCTGCGAGCTCTGCTGGCGCCGATCCGGCACAGCGGCGGCGGCGGCGGCATAACAACAGCGACAACAACGCCAGCCAGCTCGACGCGAAGGCGACGAAGCTCGCTGCTTGTTGTCGGGGAATGTCTGGCGCTGGCTGTGCGTCGGCGCGCGCCTCCAGCTCAGGCAAACTTTCCCCAGTTTCAAGGTCGACTTGCGCGAAATTTGGGTGAAAGCCTGACGTCAGGAAGCTGCGGCGGCGTGTTGGCGCGCGCGCACTCGCGCCCTTTGCACGCTCGGCTGCCGGCTGGTGGTCGGCGCTGTCTCTGCCGCCGCCCTCGGGGAGTCTGGGCGAGAGTGCGGCCGTCGGGGGGCGGAAGTGGCGGCGTTCGGGCCTTTGGGGGAGGCAGCGCGCGAGGGGGAAGGCAGCGCGTGCTGCGAGCTGAGCGCAACGGGCCAGCTCGGCGGGCCGCACACAGTCGCTGGTGCGCGTGTCAGGCCCAGCTGGGCCCAGGCACGCGCCTGAGCTGCCCGCGCGACTGGGAGAAAAATGGTTCGCGCCTGGCAGTGCGCGCGTTCGGTTGTTCGCTGGCTCGTGCGCGCCAGCCAGAAGGGCGCCAAGCCGACTGGCTGCGAGCAGGCCCAGTCAGTCTCAGGCGCTGGCAGCTCGCCTCTGTGAGTGTGTGCAGTGCAGTTCGGCCCAGCGCAGTGCAGTTGAGGGCGCTGCAAACAGTAAAGCGTACAGTAGAGTGCAGCAGAGTGCACAGTGCAGACTGTCTGCCGTGGGTGGCTTGCGTGTTTCCTATGCGCCCGCTCGCTGTGTGCGAGTCTCTGCGCTTAGGGCACAGTGTGCAAGAGTTGATCTTGAACTCGGCGCTCGAGGTTCGAGGTTCGCCTTTCAGTGCCAGCGAGAGCATGTGTGTCAAGCCAGTCGAGTCGAGACACAAGGCCAGGTGAGAGAGAACGCGCCGTTCCAGGGCCGAACTCGTTCCCAAGCCAAGCGCACTGCCTCCAGACAAGTGGCCATCGTTGGGCCCAGACGAGCGACACTTTTGGCTGCTATGAGAGAGTGAGAGAGTCAAGGGCTGAGAGCTAAGAATCGGCCGCAAAGTGACACCAACCAACTGACACTCAATTTCGCCATTTCCGCAATTCGAACCACCAAAACAAACCAAATTGAACCGAAACGGAACGAACACGAACGCGAACAAACGAAAACAAACCGAAAACTGGCCACAATTTCACACTCTACACACTGTATACGACGCATAAACTGGGCGCACAAATGAAAACATTGGAAAAACAATCGCAAATTGTCGGAAAATATCAAAATTGATCGAAATAAATCGGGAAATAAATTGAAACAAATCGGGAAACGTGAAAAATATCGGAAAAATCGGCAAATTTCGGCAAATTTCGACAAATTTCGGCAAAATCCCATTGGCCCACCGAACACAATCGCCCGAAATTGCCAATTGAAGACCAAGCGGGCCTGAAGAACGTCGAATTGGTGGGCAAGATAAGTGAAAAGTTGCAAAATTTGCTCAGGAAAACGGTGGAACAACGCAGAGGCTCGAGAGGAGGAGGCGGCGAGCTTGAGGGTGGGGGGCCAGTGCATTTAAATGAGCTGGGCCGCGAGGAGACGACCTCGAAGGAGCCAGGCGAGCAGTTTGGGCAGAGACAGTCTCTGTTGAACAAACACGAACGCGACGACCTGGTGGACGAGCTGATGCGCAAGGTGAGCGAGTTGCGCTCGGCCGAGCGGCCCCAGTCTGCGGCCGAGCTGCGACTGGCGCGCCTCGAGGCGCTCGAGGGCTGTGGTGAGCTGGATGGGCCGCGAGTGCAGGCGGGCCGCCTGAGCGCGCTGGAGGCCGAGCACCAGCGCCAGACGACTGTCTGCGGCGGTGAGGCCGAGCAGCTGAGCAGCGAACTTCAGCAGCAGCAGCAGCAGGCAGTGAGCAGTGCGCAGCAGATCGCGCGCCACCTCAGCCAGCAGGCGCACCAGCAGCAGAGCCAGTCCGCGCTGGAGAACTACCTGATGCGCCAGCGCCAGCAGGCAGCTCTGGAGCAGCAGTTCCACTGTTTGCGCACAGTCAGCAGCTGCAGCAACGAATCCTCGGCCAGCTCCACCGGCTCGGGCCGCTACTCCTCGCTGGCAGTCCACCCAACGCATGGGCAGCACCACTTCCTCCTGGAGCCCAGCGGCCTGGACCACCTGATGGACTGTTCGCAGTCTGGCCCGTCGCCGGTTTGCGGACAGCAAGCGGCGAACAGGGTTGGCGAAGCGGGCGGCCAGTCGGCGGGCAGCTCGCCGTCGCCGTCGCAGCTGTTCGCGCGACTGTCCCGGCAGCTGCGCCTGCTCGAGTCGCCCTGCGACTCAGGCCTCGAGTCGGGCAAGGAGAACGGCAGCCAGTCGGCGCTGGGCTTCAGCGCGGCCTGCTTCAGTCCCGTGCAGGCGCACGAGCAACTGGTGCTGGGCCAGCTGGGCCCGCACGCCGTCGCACAGGCCCAGGCCCAGGCCCACGCGCAGGCGCACATGCGCGCCGCCTCAGCTCTGGGCCAGCACGCGCCCACCAGCGCCAGCCAGTGGGCGCGCGAGCAACAAGAGAGGCTGCTCCTCCACCAGCAACAGGGCGCCCTCAAAGGCTCGCAACAGGTGCCCACTGGCAACCGCCGGCAGCACGTGCGGCCAGCCTCGGCCATCGGGCAGGTGCGCGAGCGGTCGGCCAGCTTCCTGGCGCAGCTGGCGAGCGCGGGCGCCGCCGCCGCCGGGGCCAGGGCGGCGCTGGCCGGCCTGGCGCAGACTGGGGCCGGCGCCGAGTCGGCAGCCAGACAGACGGGCCAGCAGCAGCAGCAGCAGGCGGGCTCCATCGACGACATGCCGATGCTGAAACGGGCGCTGCAGGCGCCGCCGCTCATCAACACCAACATGCTCATGGACGAGGCCTACAGGCACCACAAGAAGTTCCGCGCGTCGCAGCGGGCGGCCACCAGTTGCGGCAGCCACCCGAGCTCGCAGCTGAAGCCCAGCTCGACGTGCGCCTCGAGCCGCGCCTCCAGCGCCAGCTCGCCCCACTCGGCGGCGCCCTCGCCCTCGCCGGCAAGCTCGCCGCCGCCGCCCCCAGCCCCAAGCAGCTGCGCGCCCACCCGGCTGGCCGACATGCACTCGACGCTGCTCGAGAAGCTGGCCCAGAAGCCCGCGAGGGTGAGCGAGCGGCAGCTCAAGTGCAACGATCTCATCAGCGAAATGATGCGCGCCCACCCAGAGCCCCGCCCACGGCCCGCCAGCGAGCCCGCCGACGACTCGGACGACGAGCTGGGCAGCCTGCTGGCCGGCGAGCCAGCCGGCGAGACGCCTGGCGAGCTAGCTGGCGAGAGCGCCGCAGACGGTGGGTGGCGGGCGCGCGTGGCCAGCGGCCTGCTGGCGCCCGCCTGCTCGCCCGCCAGCGCGGCCACCAGCCCGCCCACCTGCACGGGCCCGCCGCAGCCCGAGCAGCTGCACCGAATTCTGCTCTCGGGCGTGCACAAGCAGCAGCAGCAGCAGCAGCACGCGCACTACGGGCCAATCCCGCAGACACGCCCACCCACCCACCAGCACCGCCTGCTGGGCAACCTGTCGCACCACCTGGTCGACGAGGAGTACATAGCGCGCCGACTGCTCAACAGCGGCGCCCTCAAACGCCACCAGAGCCAACTGGCCCACCCCAAGCAGCAGCACCACCACCCGGCCGGCGCCCCTGCACCCGCCCCCCAGCCCAACCCGACGGCCACGCCCACCCAGTCGAGCGGGCCCGCCGGCGCGCAGGGCCAGGCCGCGGCGGGGCAAAATGCGGCCGCACCCAAGCACCGGCCCGCCTCCTCGTCCTGCGGCTCCTCCTCGTCGCCCTCGCCAACAAGCTCGCTCTCGTCCACCCTGTCGCCCTCGCCCAGCTGCTCCATGAGCCCCGACCTAGAGCTCATGGGCGCCCACCACCACGAGCACCACCACCACCACCACGAGCACCACTCGCAACTGTTGCTCCTTAGGGCGGCCGCAGACTCGCGCTCCTCGGCGAGTGGCCAGCTGGCCGTCCAGCAAACACTGGGCCACCACCACCACCAACTCGGCGGTGGAGAGGCCACCACAAACAACACCAACAAGCAGCAGGCCAACTTTGGTGGAAACTTTGGCCTGCTGGCCGACGTGGCGCTGGCCGAGCTCGAACAGAGACAGCAACAGCAACTACTTGTTGCTCAGCCCATTGATTTGTCTAAAAAGTGATCTTCTTCTCACATTCGACCTCTGGGGGGCCGGCCACACTCAGCACTGAACAAGCAGAAACAATAACAAGCCCACAACTGGTGATATATTGGACATACACAATTGGAGCACATTGCCTGGAACTAGGAGAGCCAACTTGGGCTCAGTTTGCTCACAATTGCCCACCAATTGGCACCATACAGCCTGATGGGTGTCTCTTTTGGTTTGGGCTAGTTTCAGGAGAAAAATGTGCCAGAATAAAGGCATTAGTGAGCACCAAGAGACAGAGACAGAGACAGATAGAGAGAGACATTGATTCCAACGCTCGTCGTGTTTATGCTCCGCAGTTCTGCTTGCTGCACTTGCAACCCAAACACAGTGCACAGGGACCAGGAGATTTCAGATTGGCCACGACATCTTTCGCAACAGACAGACTTACAGTGAGCTGGAATATTTGATCTGCATCAAATCAAATATGTAACTATAAATAGAATTATAAATCCGCATATTAAGAGAGAATAATAGTAGCGAATATTATAGTAATGATAACGATAGTGATCTATCGTGAGGCGAGCAACCAAGTGGTGGGTGTCCTAAGGGCGAGCAATGGACACGAAAGTACCTCACCAAAGGCCCAATGGCAACTGGTGTGACCCTTAAGACTTAAGACTTTGTCTGAGGATCCCAG
>Ga0268247_10000477_pt1 | contig 13499 bp, 9 predicted proteins | sample AgamicOrMae_FD_200245 | JGI IMG/M metagenome (GOLD analysis project Ga0268247, IMG submission 200245) | Agave microbial communities from Guanajuato, Mexico - Or.Ma.e (v2) (version 2) | ecosystem: Host-associated > Plants > Phyllosphere > Phylloplane/Leaf | place: Guanajuato, Mexico | collected...
TGCCCAATAAGTGGGTTCATTTCAAAAGAAAATCAGGCAAATCCAATTGCAACTGAGCTCAGGGAATAAGCTAAACTACAAGCCAAGACTGAGACCGAATGTGCCTTCTAAAGTTATCCTCACAGCAGAGAGCTTGCCTCTTGCAGCTTGCGGCAAATGTTCACAGGATCTGTCCATTTTTCCAGTGATGACAACGCGAACAACGATTAGTAGCAGCAGCAGCAGCGATCAGCATGCGCCCAAAGGGGAGCCAAGGGGTCGATTTTGGTGCAGATGCAAACGAGCCGAGCCATCAAGCAAAGTGAGCAGTCAGAGAGAAGAGGAGGAGCTCTGCCGATGTTGTTGCTCAATTTGGTCCTGCTGTCTAGGTTTGGAGCACCGAGAGCAGCGCTCGAGCAGGCGGACGGCAAGAAGTAAACCCGGAGGAAGAAGTGCCGGCCGGAAGGAGCCCAATTTGCGCCACTGTGATGATGATGAGCAGTCGATTGGTTGCGGCGAGAGGCAGACTAGAGACACGGACAGGCAGCAGCAGCAGCAGCATGAGTCGGCAAAGAGCAGTCCTAAGAGCAGTCCTGGAGAGCAGTTGGTGGTGAAGTTGGAGGTGCCGAAAGAGAGTGAGCAGGAGGAGAGTGGCCAGAAGTGGAGCAGCCACTTGGCGGTCGATGAGACGAGTGCAAATTTGGCTGCCGATCGGCGAGACATGCTTTCCTGCAACTCGGATTCGTGCCATAATTCTTGTATTTGTCAACTGGGCCAAGCGGAGGCCAACCACCAGCAGCGCCAAGAGGAGAGCCAGAGAAGTGGCGAGGCCGCCGAGAGGCAATTGATCAAGTTGCGGCCAGTTGGAGAGGGCCAAAACAGGGGCCAAAACAAGGTCCAAAACAATGGGGCGCCATTATGCAGCTCGGCCACGAGCAGCTCCTGCCAGTTGGGCTGCAGGAATCACAAGCTGGGCCACCATAATGCAGCAGCTGGATGGTCGCAAAATAATGAGTCGTCTTGCTGCTCGTTGAATGGGCCACAGCGCCAAGTGGCCGGCTGGCCCATAAGTGGGCTCAGCTTAGGTCCATCTGAGCACGAGCGGGCAGCTGTGCTCTGGCCAGAGGAGGAGGAGGCTCCATCAGCTGCAAGGGAGCGCCCACTGCCGCCGGAAGAGTGCCACTGCCGAGGGGGCTCAAGATGGTCGATGGGCGGCGGCGTGTGCTCGTCCTTCGTGTCGCTGCCTTGTCTCTGGAGCTCCGCCTCAACAGTGTGTCAGTGCGGCCACCAATTGAGTTTGAGAGCAAGAGCGGCGACCACCACAAGCACCACAGAGACAAGCTCAAGCTCAACAAGCCGCACGCACCCAAACTCGTGCTCCTCCTTGGCTTCCGGCTCCTCTCTGGCGCTGATGTCGTCCTGCGAGGATAATTTGCGCCCCTCGCAGACCACCTTTTCGGCCGCGAGACCTCGCCGACAGCCAAGTAGGATTGATGACAAATGCAACCACGCGATGAGCTGGCTTGAGAGCCGGAAGCTCCTCCTAGAGACGGCGCTCGACTTCAGGACCCAGTCCATTACGACGCTCCACTTTGGGCCCACCGAGCTCGATTTTTGTCCGGCAAATCGGGCCTCAACGAGGCGCAAATCCTCAAGCTGCTCAGGTCACCTCAAGCAGCCCAGCTTCGAGGCCGAATCAATCGACGAGCAGCAGTTCCAGTGCCAGGCGGGCGCCACTTCCGGCTGCCCTGAGGGGCGACTGGCTGCGCAGCTCGTCCGCCGAGACCTCCCAGTGGGCGAGGGCGAGTCTGAGGCTGCTTGGGATGCGCCAACTGGTCATCAATTTTCGTTATTCAGCGCCCGAGGTGGCGGTCAAGATGAGTCTGGCTTGTGTGAGCGGGCCAGCGCGCTCAGCTGGGCCAGTGTTGAAAATGCTAATCCGCCCAATTGTCCAGATGCGCCGGGCACGAAGAAGAGCCGCCAAGCGAGGGGGCGCAGAGAGTGGCGTGCCACGCAAAAGTGCGCCAGCCTTCTGGAGCTAACTAGCCGAAGAGTGTGGCCGTACGCGAGCTGTGAGTCGCTTGGTGGCGGCCGGCGACTCAGCAGCTCCGGTTCCACCATCATGGCCACTCAAAGTGGCGCCCAAACGACCACCAGAACCACCAGCAACATGGAAGGGCCGCCCACCGTCTCGGGGGCGCCCACCAACAGCAACAGCAACTGCGGCCCCAGCAGAGCCAAAGTAGCACCAGAAGTCGCCCAACAGAGGCCGGAAGCTGGGCGGCGCTTTTTGGGCTCAGCGAGGAAAACATTAGCGCCCAGAGGGGCCAAGGTTGGGCCCGAGAGTAATGAGTGCTCTTGGAGGCCGGGCGGCAAACACTCGCCCGCTCGCCATATGCGACAGCCGGTCTCTGTCTCTGTCTCTGCCTGCTCGTCCCAGCCAGTCTCTGCCAGTTCGTCCGAGCCGCCAGTCTCGTCCCGTGTGTCTGCCTGTGGCCCAGCCGGCCGGCCGCCAGACGCAGACTCTGACGCAGACAACAACAGGAACGCGGACTTGGAAGCTCCCAGCTCCACGGGGGTCTGTCTGGCCGGGGCCCAGCGGTGGGCGGCCGCCGACAACAGGCCGTGGGGTGCCCCCAGTGACCAGGGACGGCAATTGGGCGTTTCCGGCCGCGGCGCTGCAGTCCAAGTGGTGGGCGCCGGTGGGGCGCAGGAGGCGGGCGAGATGGTGGCGGCGGCGAGGCAGCGGCCGGCGCGAGTCCAAGGCGGCCGGAGGGGCGCCCGTCGAGCCAACTCGAGTCCGCCGAGCTCGCTGCTCTCGTGCACCAAACTGGAGCTGGAGGCCTGCTCGAGGTGCCAGACGGAGGGCCAGCTGGAGGGGGCGAGCTTGCTGGTCTGCAACGCGGGCGAGAAGGAGGAGAAAAGGGCCAGCCATGATGCAGAGCAGGCCCTTAGTGTTGGGCGCGAGTGGCCACGACTCGACCAGGAGACTGGCCGCCCTTTCGAGCGGAGCCAATTACGCTCCTTTTACAAGTATGAATTCAGTTGCCTCTTCATGCAGCTCGCTAATCGGCCTCCCTTTGCTCTAAACGAGCGCCCTCCAACTGGCCAGAAGCCGCTCCAACAGGGAACAAAAAGGGGGCCGGAAGTGGCCCATGCAAAGGAGGAACAGTGGCAGCTGGCCGGTGGCCAGTTGGCGGCAGTCTGCGGGGGGTCCAGCTGGAGGGGGGCCGCTGGAGGAGTGGTGCGCTGGAACAGATCGCTGGAGGATGTGCAGCAGAAAGTGGATGGAGGAGGAGAGGCGAGCAGACGCCAGAGAGTGGGGCTGCAGCTTGAACTTGAGCTCGAGGGGGAGCAGCAGCGGCGGATTCGCTGGCAAGCGAGCGGCCAGAGAGAGAAAGGACAGCAGTGGCGTGGAGGAGACGAGGACAAGGAGAAGGATAAGGAGAAGGAGAAGGATGAGGATGATCAAGGTTGGCTTGGGGGAGAAAATGGCGAGGGAGAGCAGAGTGGCGAGCTGAGGGAGTTGGCAAAAAATCTGGCCCAATTTGCACAACGCTCGGGCTGCATCCACTGCCACCGGCGGCATCAGCTGCTGGTGCTGGTGCGCAACGAGCAGATCCTCAACCGTTTGACGCTGCAAATAAAACAGGGCACCACCAATGGGGCCCAATTGAAAGGGGCGCTGGGCTGTGTGGCCGAGCTTGGCGGCGGCGGCGACGGCGGCGGCGACGAAGAGACGACTGAGTGCGGGGCTGTGCTGGCGCCACGCTCGAGGAGGCACATTTCGGCGAGCTCGCTGGCGAATTGGGAGGAAAATTGGCCCCAAGATGCAGGCTCCCCCTTCGAGACCATGCGGCACTCTGGCGGCCGTCGGAGCGGCGAGAGGGGAAACGCGCAGAAGAGCAGCCAGCCGGGGGAGAGCCAGAGGGAAGAGAGCGACGAGCCTCAGAATGGGGCCGAGATTGAGGACGAGGAGGAAGAGGATGACGAGGAAGAGGAAGAGGAAGAGGAAGAAGAGGATGAAAATGAGATGGATGAGGAGCTGGAGACGGAGGACGAGGAGGAAGTGGACGTGGACGTGGACGTGGACATGGAGGAGGAAGAGGAAGTGGCAGAGGAAGAGGAGGAAGAGGAAGAAGAGGAGGAAGAGAGTCTCCTCTCGGCGGTCGATGATTCGGTGCTCGAGCTGGAGGAGGCCAATGAAATGGGGCCCATTCAGGTGAGCTCGGGCGGAGGTTCCGGCGGAGGTTCGGGCGAGGCGAGCGGCTCGGCGTCCGAGTGCGGCGAGGGCGCTCGGGAGGGGCGCCAGGAAGGCCACCACTCGAACGGCGAGGACGAGCTTGGGGTTGGCGAGCGAGCAGGAGAGCAGAGGGAGCAGGGAGAGCAGAGAGAGCAGCTCGGCGGCGAGCAGGAAGCGGAAGAGCAGCGGCGCCGCCAGGAAGGGAGCGTGCAAAAGGGCTTTGAGGGGGCGCCTGGCGAGCAGAAGCCGCAGTGTTCGGGCCGGGCGGCTGCCAGACGGCCGGGCGGCCAATCGCGTCACACTGGCACCATAAGGGCGGCGCTGAGCGGCGGCGACCGGCTTCAGGTGACGGCCACACACGAGCAGAGCGCCGCCAAATGCTCGCACTCGCGCCCACAATGCCAGTCTCAGTTGCAGTTGCAGTTGCAGTTGCAGTCCCAGTCTCAGTCTCAGTCACACGCGCAAGGACACCGCCAGCGCCGACTGGCTGTCTCGGCGGCCAGCTCCTCGGGCCAGTACTGCGACGAGTTCCCAACCAGCAGAGTGGCGCCCATCGGCCAGGGCTCCTTCCTGCCGGGCGAGCGGGCGACCACCTTCCGCAACCAGTTGGACGGCGGCGCCACTTCCGGCGCCGGCTCGGGCGCCAGAGGCAAGCGGTCGTTGGCGCTGGCGTGCAAGAGGAAGGCCGACTGGAAGTGGCGCTGCATGGAGCCCAAGTCGACGAGCAGCGTGGATCTGTTTACGCAACAGAGACAGACTGACGCCCACCAGGAACTCGGGCCCACGTGGGAGACTTCCGCCAGAGAGGAGCCAGAGCGGCGGCAGCAGGCGCCAAGCTCGAGACGGAACTTCCTCGTGGACGGCGGTCTGGGCTGGCTGCAGGTGGCCGCCAGGAAGGGCGACCGGTTTTTGGCCAGCCAGCTGACCATTTCGTCGCTCGACTGGTCGGGGGGCCAGCAGAGGAGAAACCGTCGAGCGATCGAGTTCCATCGGCAACAAATGGACAATCCCAATCTCATCCAGCGGCGCCACCGACTCGCCAACGGAAGTGGCCCCCGAAGGCAGCCGGCCGGCGCCACTTTGGACACCCCGCGGCGAGCAAATGGACACTGGGCGGCCCATTTGGACTGCGCGGACACGCTTGGCTCTGGCGCTTGGTCGAGTGGCCGGCTGGGCCACGAGGCCAGCTGGTCGAGTGGCGACGTGGACGGCGAGCGAGCAGGCTCCAGTCTGCCGTTCGGCCGGCCTCCGAGCGGCGCCACAAGTTGGCTGGAGGGCGCCGGAAGAGGCGCTCTGGAGAGGGGCGCCGATAACAGACAGCGGGCGTGTCTTGCCGCCGACTCGCCGCAGCTCAGCGCCGCCAGATCGGCCCTCCTCTTCTCCGACCAGAGTCGCCCCAAGCAGAGCACAGGCCGTCCAAATGAGCAGCAACATTTCCAACAACAACAACAACAACAACAACAAGAGCAGGCGCAGCATCTACATTCGCCCTCATCCAGCCAATGCGGCCTAAGCACAGCTACTCCGGCCCACGGGCAGCCCACCGGCAAGCTCGAGCTTCAAGCACAAGTCCAACACACTCGCAGAAGGGACGCCATAGACGCCGGAAGTGGCGCGCAAATCTCCGGCCCATCTGGAGCCGCCGAGGGCGCCCTCGAGCCTGCCAAGCGGCCAAAGCATCAACAAGCAACAGCAGCGGCAGGCGCCCTCTGGGCCGCGCAAACGGACGAGCTGGAGCTCCAGGCGGGCGCCGAGTGGCAACTAACGGCCACCGATGGCAGGCGGGCGCTCATGGAGGTGGCCAGAAACAGTGCCGCCTGCTTGACAGCAGTGCCCATGGAGACTGGCCAGCAGGAAAGGTGAGTAGTGGTTGTTGTTACCAGTCACTGTTTGTTTCCATAGTTGGGCCATGGTTTCGAGAAGAGCACAGTCGCCCACTCATTGACTGCGCGGCCTCCCAGTCGACGTTGTGGCCGCACCATCAAGCTCGCTCGATGGATATATATATTTTTTTCCACACAAAATCGGCTCTCTCCATTTCCTGTTCCTGTGCCTTTTTTTGCCTGTTCGCCTGCTCTTCTCCCACGAGCCACCACCAACACTAAGGGTGGCGACATTTGTCCTCAACTAGCCCTCCAGGGGCAGCAGAGCAGTCTGACGTGGGCGCCAAGCTCGCCGATGGTGATTAAGAGAAAGCGGCGCCCCAAAGTGTCGGCCAAAGTTGGCACAAAAACACCAGCCCCACTCCTCTACTGCACTCCTCTCTGCCTGTGTGCTTGGGCTGCCTCTCATGAGGACCAACGAGGAAAGCAGCAAATTCCAAATGGGCTCCAAATTCAATTGGATTCTCTATCTCTCTCTCTCTCTCTCTCTAAGCAGCCGACCAGTTGGCAAGCCACTGGTCACAGATCGGCCGGCTGGCAAGCTTATTTGTTTCCAGTGATCCACTGGTCACTGGGCACTGCCACTGCAGTACTACTAAGCAGCCAGCCTGGCGGGGAATTGGGGTTAACTTGATTTAGTGACCCATCTCTTTGCTTGTCGCTGTCCATCTGGCTCGCCCACTGGACGCCGAGCGGACCTGCCCCCAAGTAGAGCACTCCAGTTGGCCCCGTTGACTATCATCCAAAGGCGCCTCCTCTTGCGGCTCATCGACAGACTGCCCTCAGCCATCCGTCCTGCAGGCTTCCAATTCATTTATTCTCACCCACCGAGCGCTTTTCCGGTTCGCATTAGTTGGCCTCTTGGCCGCTGGTTGCTAGCCTGCAACCATTTGCCTTTCCGCCACTCCGAGTTCAACTAGCATGGAAATTCCAATCTCAGTTGGCCACTTCTATCATCACTCGTGGCCACTGAAACACTAGCCACCACCCACTACGAGCGGTGAACTTAACTGGCCACCAAGCTAGCTGCTTGCTACTAAGCTGAGGTCAATTGGGGCTTGAATCTCGGTTGCATTATGATAATTAGGAGCAAACGTTGAGAATGGCCAAAGCGAAAGTGTGCTTCGATGGCAACTTGTTAGGCCACGTGTAGAATTGGCCGAGAATTATTCACGCGCCAACTATTAGCGATAAATCTTCCACCAGCATCGATCCTAGTCTCCATTTGGCGGATAGTTCTCCTTTGGGCAGACCCTAATTGATCCAGTGATCATGTAATACTATCACGATTTCGCCCACTCAACTGGGATCCACGTCAGACAGATTCCGAGAGACAAAATTTATAAGGCGCTCTTCTTCTCCAAAGAATTCAAGGGCCAACTTCTGCCCAGATTCTCGAGCTCGAGCCTGAATTCTAGGAAGTATGGCAAAAGAGCAGCTCTCCCGTAGCTCTGCTTGGCCGCAGATCTCCAACAGGATCGTCTTTTGGGAAGATCTTCCGCGAGCAAACAATTTATATTTCTGCAACATGATTTGCCTAATGACATTTTTTACTCTCTAGAGAAAGCAACTTTTTTGCTCGGCTTTATTGTTCATTCTGCTGGAACCCAAGTGGGACTCTTTCTGGCCGCTCTCTCAGAGGAGACAGTCAATGGTCTCTGCTTGACTGGGATGCAAAAACAGCCAATCAGCCTGTGGGGACTTGGCTCCTTTTCGTGGCTCTTCTCTTTTCTCTTCTGATCTCCTAATTCAGTGGTCTTGTGAGACTCCAAAGCGAGATCGTAACTGTTTGGGCGGCACACTCTGCCCCAACGATGAGGAAACTTTCCTTCATTTCCTCCAACCGGCTTTGTTAGGCATCAGCCCCAAGCTAAGCAGTGGAACTTCCGCCTGAAGCCTCAAAGTGAGAAGCGAAGATTCAAATAGCATCTGAAAGTTTTCGATTGCCGAGCGGGATGAAGTTTCATCTGTATAAATTTGCAGCTGCACATCTAGAAATTATACAGAGCAAGACAGAGTTGGAAGTCGACGGCCTCTGAGTGTGTGGGCTTTGTTGGTGGTACAAGCAGCCAGGATTGACTGAGTGAACTGGGCTGAATGAGTTGGAAAGCAGCCAAGGAGAGGGATACATGTATATCTATCCTTTGCAATCCTTTAAACTGGAATCCAGCCATCAGCAGTTTTCGTCGGCCTTAAGCTGCTCGAACTGAAAGAGAGAGATTGATGGCTGAGAGCAGAGTCGAGCACCGGTTGGAGTTGGGCTTTCTTGCCCAGAGAAAATCTGAGTGGTCGAGTGATTTTCGGGGCCAAAAGTGGTAATATTGGGCCAGCTTGTGGGGAGAAAATTGGCAGACGAGAGAGCCTTGAAAGAGTAGCACTCAAGTGGGATCATTGGGCTGCCTCCCAATGGTCAGCCCAGTTTGATGGGTCTCGATGATGCTCGAGTCCATCTCTTCGGTCTGCTGCTCGTGGGGCGCAACTTGGACAAACTTGAGCAGCAGGCCAAAGATAGTCCGCGAGCTGCAGTGTTACCTTTTAGTTCCGCTCGATTGGGCTTGATTGGGGCGCCGGAGAGAGTGGCCAGTCGGCGCCACGAGTCTATAGATTGGAGCTAAGCAGCGGCTGCAGCACTGAGCTGGTCCCCATCTGATCGTCCAGACCAATCAGATAAAACGATGAGCCGGCGTTGGAGGGAATGGTTGTTTTATTGAAATCAGGAGATTTGCAGAAGTAAATCAGAAGCAGAAGCTGAAGGGGCAGCAAAAAGCGAGAAAGGAGGAAAAAAGTTAGGCTAAGGGAAGCTCAGCCGAGTGACCATTTGCGAGCAACTGGCCAGCCGAGTGACCAGCCGAGTGACCAGCCGAGGGCCACACAAGACGGGCCCACGCAGAACTTGATCCGCTCGGGGCTCTTTCGAGCGGCGCCATTCATGTGTTGCGAGCGCTCTTCGCGGTTTCCGGCCGCGAGTGGCCGAGAGAGATGGGCAAAAAGTGGCCAGCCTGGCCGCTTATCTGATGATTGGCCAGAGATTTGGTTTCCCCTCTGGCGATTGGTGGGTGCTGGCGAGACGGAGAGACGCCTAGACGCCGACTGGACAAGGGAACAGGAAGAAGAATGGGGCCGAATGTCGATGATTTCTCATCTGTTGGCAGACGGACGAGAAGGGCAGAGGAGTGTGGGTGCAAGTGAGCTGTGGCGCAGCTCTGTTGCTGCAAGAGGAACAAGTCGAGAAAGAGAAACAGTCTAATGATGACAAGATAGAAATGAGCAGAGGGGGAGAAAATTGATTCCCGTTTTGCGGCCTCGAGTCGAGCTGGACTCTTTTGGCTGCGTCTGGCGGCCAAAGGGATCTCACTGTCTCGCCGTGCTGGCCATTTGGATCTGCTGGCCGCAGAGTCCAAAGTGGGGGAGTCTCCCACATGTGTGTCTGGGGCGCACATGCGGGCCACAAGTGTGACAAACCACGCAGCTCAAGGCCGGCCACAATGGAGAGACGCCCCCGAGCGACCGGCCTTCATGCAGCGTTGAGGCGCCCCCACGTGGACGCCAGAGATGCCTGCTGGGCGGCGGAAGAGGCGCCCGCTTGGAGGGCGCACTCGCCAGAGGAAGCCTCTTCCTAGGCGGCGGAAACGGGTCGAAAGGGCGCGGCCGGAGGCCTGTGGGCGCCTTTCCGTGGCGAGTGGGGGCGAAAAAAGATGGAAAAGATGATGATTCGATCGGGCCGGCCCAGCTCATTAGCATAACTTTTTCCACACACACTCTCTCTGGACAAGTGCCTTCACTGTTCGGCACTCAACAGCGGCCAACATCCGGCCCTTGGGTGTCTTGGCAACCGGACGTGCTGATGTTGGTTCGTGCAGGCAGCATGGAGGGCGGATGCGCGGAATGGGGGGAACTCTCCCGCGCACAGGAAGCCGGCGAGTGGGCGCTGCTCTTGGCGGAGTTGCGCCTCCAGCGGGCGCCCCTTTTTTGCTCTGTGCCCTTTGTGCGGCGCCCACTCTGCCGCGGGCCAGTGTGTGGGAGTTGTCGGCGACAAGCGACAAACGATGCACGACAAGCTTGCCCGGCAGAATGGCAAGACCGGCACAAACGAGACGACCGAACGCCGCCTGGCCGCGAGGGCCATTTGTCGCCGAGACGCGGCCGCTGATTGGCCCAGCATCGTTAGTTCCGGCGGAGAGTCGACACTCGTTAGGGCGTCTTAGGGCCGTTTTTGGGCGTCTTGGGCTCGAAAACAGGCGGTCAATCTGCGGCCAGTCTCGCCGCAGAGTGTGGTCGGTAGCTAACTTGGTGGGGGCGCTAACGAGCCCAATTGGTCAGTTCGGGCTCTTTTGTGGTGAGGATTGTGTGCAGCTTGGAAGACGTGCGACTTGGCCACTTGCTGCGAGGACGGCAACACGCGTGACTGAGGCAAATTGGGCCAAATATTGGCTCAGCAATCACTGCAAAACAAGAGGCTAAGGAAGGCCACTGTTTGTCTGTCGTTTGAAGGTGGAAAAAGGGAGAGAAGAGCAGACGGACTTGAGTCAGAGAAGCATCGTTCAGCGAGACGCAAGAGAAAGAGAGAATGGGAGAGAAAGACAAACGAATGGCGAGCTTGTTGTTCTCTGCCAAGTCGACCTGCGCCCGAGTAATGGATTCCTCCAGCTTTCTAGCCGGCCGGCCTTCTCGCCGCCGCAACAACAAACAAACAGACAGACAGACAGACAGGCTCTGATGGAGTCTGAGTGGGGCCAACTTCCTGTTGGGCGTCGGCGAGTGACGTGGACCGACGATTGTCTTTCATGCGCCGTTTGTGGGTCATAGTTTAGACTGGCAGCCTTGGAGCAGCACAGAGGCAAGAAACGGCAGCAGTCAAGCAAGTCAATGCAAGTCAGTGGTGGCTTGGCGAGTCGGCGGCCAGCTTGCGGCAAGACTGGCCTCCCTTCCCACTGAAGCGCCTCCAATGCGCCCAATGCGGCCAATGTGCATTGGGTGTCCATTGGAGGAGGTCGAAATGAAACTGGGTCTCTCTGGGCGCTGCTTTGCGGCCCACAAGCTTCGGCTAACAGTTTTTTGTTTCGCCCGCTAATGCTGGCAAAAGAGCAATACATTAGGAGAGGTTGTTGCAGTTCCACGCTGGAAGCTTATTATTTGTCCGCCTTGAGCGCGCCTCTCTGGTGCTCAGCTCGCGCAAGAGCCACAGACAGACAGACACAGGCCCATGCAGACACACAGTCACACACAAATAGAGAGCACCAATTGGAGCGGCGGAAACGCTGGCAATGCGGAAGGAAATCGTAGCAGTGCAAACAAAGTGTTCGCTTGCCTCGTGGGCGCTCCTTTTTCACACACTAAATCTTGTATCTTTTCAGCTGCACATCCAGCGCGTGTGGCACAGTGAGCTTCTGGGGCACAGGGAGCTTCTGTGGCACATGGAGCCATTCGGAGTCTGAGCTCAAGTCAATCGAGAGAAAGAGGTTGCAGTTTGTTGCGCCTTTTCAGCCTTGTTGTTGGCCTTTTTGCAGCATGTATCTTGGAGCGAGTTTTTCACTGCTTTCCAGTATAACAGTACAGTGCACCAGCATGGCACTGCACTGGAGGCCGACGATGACTGAGCGCCCTCCAATGCGGCGAGAAGTCGCGCTTCGTGGGCGCCTTTGCGTCCTTTGCGACCTCTGAAGCTCGCCCGATTCATGAAGTCGCGCGATGAGTGGCCCCGCTGCTTGGCCCCAAGTTCCGGTGGGGCGCAAATGCATCGGAAAAGGCAGCCAGAGAAACGTCGATGATTTTTGCAGACGCCGCAACTCGCACGCGACCACTCCCAGTCCCAAGCACAGCCACTGCGGCTAATTGAGTAAAGCCCACACACATGCCACACTCACTCACTCGCTGGCTAGCCGGCTGGCTCAAAGACTGGCCCAAAGACTAGCTCGAAGACTAGCTCGAAGACTAGCTCGAAGGCTAGCCCGAAAACTAGCCCAGAAACTGGCCAGACTGGGGCTGTGCATTTTTTATTGCCTCCATTTCCGTCTGCGCCTTGCCAGGCTGGCCTTGCCGGGCGAGCTTCTCGGCGCTGGATCCAGACTGCCTTCGGGCCCACAGCTCGCGGCCACTGCCTTCGCTCTCGTCCAAACGCCTCCTTCATGGTCCGCCAAGCACGTGTGCCTTCATTTGCACGCCATTTGAGCGCGCCCATTTTGTCGGGGGCGCCAAAACTTAAACTGACCAGCGGGAGCGCTTCCGATCGGAGCCACTTTTGGCTCTTCCATATTTCTCCTTCTCTCTTCTGCTGCTACCACACAAGCTGCTCCCAAGCTGCACCTGCGGGGCCACGTTCGCCCCCAGCGCATTCCTCGAGCTCGCCAGAATGGTGGCCAAGCTAGTCTTTGGTTGTCTCTGTTTCAGGCAGTTTCTCTTGCAGGCCCAAACAGAGATCCGCTTCTGGAGTCGGATTGTTTGCTCACGCGCCCTAAGCGTCCGTGCAAGCGTTGCGGGCGCCCTAAGCTTGCACGAGCCGCACGGGCCGCACACAGTGGCGTGTTTGCAGAGCGCCCAAACGCTGCTGCATACCTTTGCGTGCCTGTCTGTCCGTTTGTGTGTCCAAATCTCGGCTAGACTCTGAGCTGGGCCGCCAAATTGGGGCCGCCTCTTGCCTCTCGCCTCTTGCCTCTCGCCGGCCCTCAGGTGGCGCCGTTAATTCTCGAATATCTTTCCCCCTTCGGGCCCACACGAGAAAGATCTTAATCTTTTCGAGTGTTGCCCATCCGACACTGCCCACGCGGACGCTCGTCTCTCTCTCTCTCTCTGTGTGCCTTCACAGTGTGGCCATAAAGCTGAGAGCAGGCGAGTGGCCAGCAGAGAGCGCACCTTTGTGGCTGCTGGCGCGGAAGCAACAACAATGACAACAGCCAGCCAGGAGGCAAAATGAATCAAATTGCAGCCATAAATTATGAAACACTGGCCAAAATCAGATGTGCCCATAAAAAAGGGAGCCCAAGTGGTCCAATTTCCTCTTCACCACTTCTCTCTCCTACTCTTTCTCTCACGCTTTCTCTCCATGGCTCGTCCCTCCTCCAGCCTTCCTTTCGGGCGCCCATTTGTCCGCTTGGCCAGCGGGCGAGCCGCAAGAGCGGCCAGCTCGCCAGCTCGCCGAGCGCCCAGGTGAGGATATTGCCGCATAAGAGCCGGATGTGCGCTTGGTCTGCTCCGTTGGCGAGACTCTGCGAGCTGGACAAGGGCGCAAAGTGCTCGGGGTGGGCGAGACAGTGTCCAGTGGGCCGCCTGGCCCTGGAAGCGTGTCGGACAAGACGCACCGGAGCTCCTCCGTTGTGGCCCCGCGTGCTCACGTGCAAAGTTACAGACTCTCTCTGTCTCTCATGGCGCTGCAAGTCTGCACGCACTCTGCTAGCCTA
>Ga0268247_10000478_pt1 | contig 13499 bp, 14 predicted proteins | sample AgamicOrMae_FD_200245 | JGI IMG/M metagenome (GOLD analysis project Ga0268247, IMG submission 200245) | Agave microbial communities from Guanajuato, Mexico - Or.Ma.e (v2) (version 2) | ecosystem: Host-associated > Plants > Phyllosphere > Phylloplane/Leaf | place: Guanajuato, Mexico | collected...
CTCACTTTCGAGCTAATGTTGCATCTTGAACTCTTGCCGAGGACTAGCTCTGGTTGGAATTTGCAGAAAAATAGGAATAGTTTGGGCCAAGTCCAATTGGGAGCTCCTTTGGCTCCAGCTGCAACTAGATAGTGAGATCGGGCCTTATTAACCAGCCGATTGGTTGACTTGAATCTTAAATCACTTCTTAAACCACTAAAATCTTGATCTTTCTGATTGTTCGATGAGATGTATTGGTTTGTCTCTGTCTAATGATGATCTCTTGGTGGTTCTCTAACATTTGGCGCATCCTTAGGGCCACTGGTTGGCTCTGATTGTGCGGCCCCACAGGAAGACTTGGCCCTTGTTTGGTGCCGTGTTTGGAGGCTAAATGAGAGGGAAAAAAAGGAAGTGTTGTCCAACAAGTGTTGTTGGAAAAGTTGGGGAAATGAAATGGACAAACTGGAGCCCTTAGATGTGTTGTGGCAATTGTTTGCAGCTCGTGTTGTTGTTCTTGTTGTTGTTGCCTCTGGTTCCTCTGCTTTCTCTGCAACGAGCAACACTTGTGATGATCCAATGGTGATATGGTGGTGGCGCAATTCTCGCTTGCTTCATGATGATGCACCAGACGCACTGATTAGACACTCTAGTTGGCCAGCCAAACACTTTGGATGCACGCCAGAGGCTTCAGTTGGCCGAGAAAGGCGGGCGATCACTTGGGATAATAACGGAACTGTTTCCCTTTTCATCTCCTTTGTTCGCACACCTGCTATCTAGTGGCTCTAGTGGTGTCCCGTGCGGACGGATTGCAGATTGCAACAGCAGCTCCTCCGCCGGCAACAATCGCCGCCCGCCTCTCTCTCTCTCTCTGTCTAACTATCTAACTATCTGTTTAACCACAACAAGCTCCCAACGTATTAGCTTGCTCTCTCTCTCTCTCTCTCTCTCACTGCGGCCACCTGGAACTGGGCGCAACTTCCTCGAGCGAGCCGCACGGACGCGCACGCAGCTCTCTCTCTCTCTCTCTCTCTCTTTCTCGCCGGGCCGCCAAATAGACTCCACAGTTCCGCCGGCTTGGGGGCGAGGCAACAGGCAACAGGCGAGAGGCAAGAGCAAGAGGCAGGAGGCAAGAGGCAGGAGAAAGCAAGCCGGGCAACAGTGGGCAGCTCTCTGGGGCGAGAAGGCGAAAGGGCAGCTCAGACTAGCCGCCAGAGTGCATCTGGCGGAGCTTAGGTGTGCGCGACTCGTCCAGCTCGTGGAGGGCCGATGCTGCATGGAACAAATCCTCTATCCTCACTCCTAGTCTCTGGCTCGTTCACTTTTACTTTCCCTTTCGCTTCTTTTTCTCCTTCTGCTTTTGCTTCTGCTCCTTTGCCGCGGCCACTCTCAAACAGTGCCAAGTGCTCGGCCGGCTTCGTCCAATCGGCGCCTATCAGTCTCGAGGACGCGTGACGCCATCCAGTGCTCCAGTGCGCCGACTCGGCCGCGTTGGGCGCGCAAACTCGCCCGTCTGGCCGCTTGGCCCGCCGCTCAGCTGCACTCTCGAGTTGCTGGACAGGCTAAGGCTCGCCGGTGGGAACGAGTGGCGGTCTCAGCGAGCCGGCGCGCCTGCAACAGACGCCAACTGGCCGGCCTGGCGAGCACCAAATTGGACGCAGCCACAGAGAAGCCGCCTGGCCTGGAGACTTTCGAAGGCACTCGCGCCGAGACCCGTCCCTTTCTCTCTCCCGTTTCGGCTTCCTCTGCCTCTTGGCGCCGTCCTCTTGCACTGGCAAGACACTGGTAAGACGCCGGCAAGACGCAGGCGAGCGCCGAGCCGGCCACTTCGAGGCGGGTGGCGCGCCTGCGCCGACTTTCGCCCACTCTCTCCGCTCGGAGCGGCGCACTCGGCAAGCCCGCTCGCCGTCCGGCCGGTTCTGGAGCTCTCTGGCCAGCGAGCGTTGCCTAGCTAGCCTTGCCTAGCTAGCCTTGCTTAGCTAGCGATGCTCAGCTGGCGGCGCTCACCAAGTCAGCTCGCTCCAGTGGGTGGCCGCCGCTCAGCAATGGCCACTGTCACTTTCGGCCGGCGCGCCACCTGGTGGTCGTCGTGCGCAACTGTAACCAAAACACAAGCGACTGTCTCAGTGCATTCTGGGGCCTCTGGTCTGCACGAATCCCTCTCTTGAGTGTCCATTTCTGCCTCTCGAGTGTTTGCGAAGACTGTCCTCCACTGTCCTCCACTCGTCTGGACACTCAGCGCACTCTCGAGAGGTCGACAAGCGGCCGTTCAGTGTCCGTACCAGGCCCGAGCTCAAGCCCTAAGCTCAGGCGAGCTTGAGGGGGCAGCTCAGCGGCCAGATCTTCCAGCAAATGCCTCCACTTGGCTCAGCGGGCCAAGTGGAAGACAAACACCGGCCGAAACTGGACGCCTGTTGCTCTGGCTGCTTGGTGTTCGGCAGACAGTCGCGCATCGAACGCCAATTGAGCCGTCCACTTCTGCCCGCTCGAACGCCACTCGGACGCCGCTTGAACGGCGGCCAAACAAATCAATCGACACTGAGCGCACGGAAATGGCGCTCGCATTTCGTGCCACCGATCGATCTGCGAGAAAGCAACAGGCCACCAGAAGGCCAGTTGCTTTCCAGTTGAGCCGCGTCGGCCGGAAGTTGGGCTTGAGAGATCAAAAAGAGCAGCAAAGGGGCGCCCAATTCGTCTTGGCGCGGGCGAGTGTGATTTGCAAGCCTCGGAATTCCATAGATTGCAGGCCTGAGCTTTGCTGCGTGGCAAAGAGCACGCAGGCAGTCTTTTGTGCGCTTGTGCATGGCGCTGAGTCTAGTGAGCTTTGGAGAATGAGAAGCTTGGGCGGCAAATTAGAAGCGTGCCAAAAGGGCATCATTTGAAGTCCCATGAGCTGGGCCGCCTTTGTATCTTTTGTGTGCGAGTTGCCGCAGCCAATCACTTCCTCTTGCTGGACCCAACGCGCGTCTGATTGGCCGCCCTTTGAGCTAGTTGTTGGCTGCGGCGAGTCGCCAGCCGGCAAGAGTGGAAAATTTCCGCCAAGCTCGTCTCCCTTTGGAGCACCCTTTTGCGACGCTGCATAGGTGCCACTTCAGGCCGAATCATTCGGCTCGTATCGATTTCAATCTGCGCGACACAGTCCGCCTGATAATGATCCATTTTTGAGGAAACTGGAAAATCACGACAGCCTTAAAGCGAGCACAAAGAGAGACAGACAGACGCATGCTTTGCGGTTGCATTTGCAGTCAAATTTGCGGCCAAATTTGCGCCAGAAAGAGGAAAAAATATTCACACAGATCCAAAAGTGGAAGCGGCCCAGCTGATTGTTCGCTGTTGACAATTGTCATCCGCAAATTTGCAGCTCTTCTCCAGCAAAATGCGGCGAGCACGACTGGCTTGTTCCATTTGGCAACATTCATCGATTGGCGCCGATCGATTTTCAATCGTAGACTGCGAGCAGTGTTTGGCCGATGAGGATTGTTGGAGTGTTGAGTTTCCATTGGCTGAGCTGAGGGAAAGTGAGCGAGAAAGAGACAGTCTCTCTTTTTCTGTAGACAGACTCCCATTTGAGCATAATGAGAATGAACCACTCGTCCACTTTGTTCCGCGTTCAGCTTTTCGTCGCTCTTTTAAGTTCCCAAATTTCGGCGCCAAGCTTGCAGCTTCCGCCGAGCGAGCCAAAGAGACGAAAAGAGCCACAGAGAGAGGAAAAGAGACGAAAAGAGGTGCATGTCTTTCCCAGGCGATCACTGCGAGCTTGAAGGCGCCAAAGACAGTCTCACTCAGTTTGATGCTGCGCTCTCGCTCGAGCAACAGTCGTGCTTCGCCCGGAGACTGTCTCGCGGCGGAAAGCTCTTTTGTTGTGGCATTGTTGTTGTTGTTGTTGTTGTCGCTGGGCCAATCACTGTTGTTTATTGCTGCTTGTGTGCGGCCGGGCCAAACTGCGCCCACTTGCTGGCCAAATTGCAGCCGCCCAGCGACGAGCGGCTCCATCGAGCGCCCATCAATGAGCGCCGGGCGAGAAGAAGAAAGAGAGAAACAATTGTGCCCTATGGACACCTGTCTGTTGGAGTCTGTGTGACTGTGCGCAGATTAGAGTCTGTCTGTGTGACGAAAGTGGCCGAGAGACTGTCTTGCGGCGCGCACCCCAGACTGTGGGCGCCCTCAGCTCGCCGGGCGGGCGTTGAGAGGGCGCTGAGAAGGCGCCGGGCGGGCGCTGAGCGGGCGCCCCTTAGGGCTAACTGCGCCCAAGGGGCAAGGAAGCAGTGTGTGTGTGTGTGGCCGGCGGCGCATTGTTGCAGTTGACGTTTGGCGCGGCGCCCAATTGGTGAGCAGCTCCCTTGGCAGCTCGCTCGCCTGTGCATGGGAATTGGCCGGCCGTCCTAAGCTGGCCTGAGCTTAGGGCGCGCCAGTGCTGCACGGGCGGCCACACACGCAGCGCTGTTTGTTGGACACTGTCTCAAGTGGGAGGCAATTGTTTTGGGCCGCGCAGCATGGCAGTGGGCGCTGCACACAGTGTGCGGCGTCTCTGCAGCAGTTGGCCGGCAAACTGCAGCTCGAGAATGGGCCAGTGTCTGTGTCTCGCTCTGTCGGTAAGCTCGCCCATTGCATCCTTTCCCCCAAGGCAAATCGATTGCAACCTTTTCACTCTAACCTTTCGCCGTTCAGGAAGACGGACGAGGAGAAGGCAAAAAGAGCAGCGCTCTCAGTCGGCGCCTTTTTTTCCCAGCCTCGTCGGCCGACCAGAGAGAGTCTCTCAGCCGCCGTGGACTGTCTCTCTCGCTCGATCGGCCGGCTGCGGTCGTGCTCACCTCCAGCGGCCACACAATGGGCCCTGTGCAATGCCACACACAATGGATCCACACACTTGGGCGCAACGATAAATCTCAATCTGATTCCAAATGGCCGCCTTGGCGCCCACTTGGAACAGGCCGTCCAATGTCTGCGACAAGCGCTGCGTGAAATATGCCTCCACAGCTGCACTGAGCGGCTTCTCCGAAACTCTGTGGCAACATAATAACAGTCGCGCCTCCACCAGGAAGTCTGCGGAGCTGCATTCAATTGGTAAGCGGCCAGCCCCGTGCAATGTCCCCTTGCCGCACCCTCTCCTTGCAGCTCCTCGCTGGCCGCCCGCCCGCCCGAAGACGCTCTCTCCTCTAGCCTCTTCCTCTTCCTGTGCCTAAGAGAGTCTTCCGCTCCCCCAGGAAGAGGAGCCAGCTCGCAGACAGTTGGCGAGAGTGAAGAGCCCGAAGAATTGCAGCTAATTGATCGCCGAGCAACGAAAAACAGAGCAGTCGGTGTGTGGCAACGGCGAGCGCGGATGACGCGCGCAGCTTTCCTTCCGGCCGCGCCCACCGGCAAGCCTCGAGAGAGAGAGAGAGAGAGTGGAAACGTCGCTCCGACGATGCTCGCCAACAGTGAGCCGGTCTCACTGTTAACCTTCGGCGAGCACAGTTGACGCGTAGCTACACCAAGCTAGCTAGACACAGAGGCGGCCGCCTTTGTGTCTGGCTGGCTGGCTAATGGGCTAAAATTAGGCAAACATCAGAGCATAAGGCAAGCGCGTGAATGAAATCCGCCGGCTGATTCCATTGCTGTGTGGGCTCACTTGTCAGCACTTGAATCTCTCTCGGCGAGCTCAGTGAACTTGCACAGCCAGTCAGTGGCAGTTCTCACTTTGATTCCACCTTCCGGCTTTCGGCTTCTGTCGTTAGGCTTCAGCTGTGTGTCGTCTGTTTGCGTGGAAAAGAATCGACAGTGGAAAAGAATCGACAGTTGAAGAGAAGCCACACTGGCAACTAATTGACAGTGAAACAGATTGATACTAAAAGAGGAATAATAAATTCCTCTTTCTCGCGGAACACTGGCAACAAGTGGCTTGCTGGAGAGAAGCATTGTTGCTTGTGTTTCCGCTGTTGTTGTTGTTTGTTGTTGTTGTTGCTTCGGCTGCGTAGGCTGCTTAGGCTGCTTTGGCTGTTCACTTTGGCTGGAAAGCTCGACTCTGAAAGCAGAGACAGACTCCAGAGACAGACTCGCGCATCTGACACGCAGGCCAGCCGGCCGATTGGGCGCCGGTCGCCTTCAACTGGCGCCGACCTTCAACTTGGCCCGATGGGCGAACTTGGCGAAGCGAGCGTCTCTGCGCGCGGCTTCAGTGCAGCGCGAGTGCGTCGCCCGCCGCACACAGTCTCTGGCGCGCCACAAACAGTCTCTGGCAGGCCACACACACTGTGTGCCACACACAGTCATCGGCACAATTAGCATACTCATCGTTTGGCACTGTTCCATTTGCGCCGCCGCCGCCAAGTTCACTGATGCACTCGCCTCAACTCATCCCCAGCCGCCCAGGAAGAGCGCCTCCAGAGCGGCCGCCAGTCACTCGGCGACACTTTCGCCCAGTCGCCGCCAAAGGCACGCACTTTAGCCGCAATTTCGGCCACTCAAAGTCTGTGTGCGTTTGTGCAATCGGAAGGAATCGGAATAGGATCCAAGCGGGCGAGTTTCCAGCTAGCAGCGAGCTCCGGCCGACCCTTAGGAGTGTTGCGGGCGCGGAGGCAGCGCCGCCGTCTGGCCGCGACTCTGCACAACCTGGACTCTCTCGTTGGACTGTTGTTGCAGCAGCCGATGCTTTGCTTTGCTGGTCCTGCGTTGCGATGACGAAATCTGGCCGCTGATGCGCTTGCGAAAGTGTGCCGGCATTCACGTTGAAGAGATTAATTATATTGGCGACAAAATAGCTACAAGGTGCAAGAAGCCAGCAGTGGAGAGAGTGTATGGTCCGTTTGAGCCGGAGACAGACAGACAGACAGACAGAGAGACAGTGGCAAATAGCCGCAATAGACGAGTGACGTTCGGAGAGCACAAGCGAGCTTCAAAGAGGTGAGAGTGTGGGCCAGTGGATCAATTGCTCGTCCGCAAAGTTGCAACATCCGATTGCCAAAGTTTGTCGAAGTTTTTCCGCCGCAATCAGACACAATTAGGCGCAATCCAAAGACGATTATTTGCTAGTTGCGATGCTGCACACGAGCCAGAGATTGTCCAACCAATTGGCGGACTTTGCTTAGCTTAGGTTAGGTTAGGTTAGGTTAGACTAGATTAGATTGAATTGGATTAGATTAGAGTTAATTTGCGCAATTCAGACAGTTGTAACTGCACACTGTCTGAGCGCGCGGTGAAGACGCCGCCTGCAAAGAGGGCGCAAAAGAAGAGCTTCCGTGCCGAAATAGAGACAGGGACAGGGACAAGGAGCGGCTCATTTCTAGTCAACAGGTGTGGGCGACAGTGAGCGAGAAGAATATGTCAAGAAAGAAGCGGAAAAAGATCTAGACTCTCTCTCTATCTCTAGCTTGCCAGACAATTGTATCATATTCCATCTCCCAGTGCACAGTGCACAGTGCACAGTGCATAGTCTCAGCCATCCAACTGGAGCCAGTTTCCAGTCGCCCGAAAGCAAACTCCTGCCCGCACCGAACAATGGTCTCTGGAGGCCGAAGATGTGGGCCTGCTGCTCTGGGTTGTTGCTCTTTCTGCTGCTCTGGCTGGCCTCTCATTCAAGGCCCATCAGACGGAGGAGACACAGTTAGCGGAAGGGGCGCCGAGCGAGCTCCATGCAAGAGGGACCAAACTTGGCCCAAGAGTGGAAAGTTCAAGGGCGTCGGTTGGGCTAGTCTTCGGGCGCGTCGCACAAGTTGCCTGCTCCTAGTCACTAGTGCAATTCCCCTGCTCGTCGCACTGGTCCAATTGGGGCCGCCCGTTCACTGCGCCTCAGACAGTCTGTCGCTGCGACACGCGCGAGCAGTGCAGGCCAGCCCACAGGCCGACGAAATGGCTGAGCAAGTAATGGATAATAAAATGGATAATAAAATGGATGGTCAGATGGGGGCCAGCGCAGTGCGGCGCCAGCAGGCCTCAGCTTTAATAGATGATCTCATCGAGACGCGCCTGGACACGAGCCAGTGGTGCGGCGTGCGCTACCCGTTGCACATTGGGGCCGAGTTCGCGCCCTCCCACCAGAGACAGTCTCGGGCGGCTGGAGCGCCTCTTGACGGCGGCCCAGGCTCGTGGTGGGCGCATCAGCAGCAGCAGCAGCGGCAAGAGGTGGAGCTCGAGCTTGACGTGAGCGCCACGGAACAAAGCGCAAAAAGGGGCCCCACCGGAAGCGGAAGTGGCAAGAGTCTGTTCTACATTGTGGGCGGCGATCAGGTGGAGGACGAGCACTTCTGGCCCTGGTCTGTGGCCATTTTCGAGCTGGACCCACTGAATGGGCAGAAGGGGTTCATCTGCAGCGGATCGCTGATAAGCGAGCATTTCGTGCTCACTGCCGCCCACTGTATCCAACAGTCGCGCTTCGACATCTTGAGGCCGGAGGAGATCTTTCTCAAGATCGCCTCCATCCGGCTGGACGACCTAAGGGCCGACTTCTACCAAGTGGAACGCATCCACCTGCACCCAGACTACACAGTTGACCGGAAGACCAACGACATCGCCCTGCTGAGGTTGCGCTCGGGCCAGCGGTTGCCTGAGCGCGCGCGGCCCATTTGTCTGCCCTCGAACGTGGCCAACCGGGTGGACTTCACCGACCAGCAGGTGACCATCATCGGCTGGGGCAAGACCAGCGTGGTGCAGGGCCACGAGCCCACCCGGCTCATCGACATCATCGCCAGCTCGGCCGCCGGCAAGACTTCCGGCAAGAATTCCGGCGAGACGAGCAGCAAAACTTCCGGCAGGACTTTTGGCGTGGAGAAAGTGGGCGACACAAGAGAGGAGCAACAGGCCGACAACTCGATGGAGGAGCCCACCAACGAGACTTTGCTGCAAGCTCAGGTGCGGGTCACAAACACGGAGCAGTGCAACAAGAACTATAGCAAACTGGAGATCGACTGGCTAAATATTGACGAGCACTTCATCTGCGCCAGCGATCCGCAGGGAAAGCGCGACGCGTGCCAGGGCGACTCGGGCGGCCCGCTCATGTGGAACACGCAGCAACACTACCATGCAGCCTCGGAGAAGTGGTACCAGCTGGGCCTCGTCTCCTTTGGCTATGGTTGCGCCAACTCGCAATATCCGGGCGTCTACACGCGCATCTCCTACTATATGCCCTGGATCCTGCGCATCGTCAACGAGCGCCGCCCGCCCATCAATCATCATCAGGCCCAGTCCCAATCTTTGCCCCAGTCTTTGTCCCAGTCCCAAGCTCAGTCTCAGCAGCATAAGAACAACAATCTGCACCACAACCACCTCCATGCGCACCAAGCGGGCCGCACAATGCAACAAGTGCCCGATTAGCCACTCGCCCAATGGAACCCAATGGCGCCCACTGCTAACCGTCCGCCGAGCTAGCCACTTAGGCCGCTAGATAGACTTGCCGAGCTCGTAGTTCTCATCTTAGGCCAGAGCTCATTAGGAAGAGGAAGGTCGGCGGCGTGCGGGCCTAGTCCATTCAGATTTGCGAATTCGATTCCGATTTCAATTTCAATTTCCTCCTCGATTAGGAATTTCCCCTCCCGAGCTGGACGGCGAGCTCGGCGGCGCCATTAGCTCGTCTCGCCGCCGTCTAATGGCTAATCTATCGGCGCTTGGGTGCCGCGGGAAGCGAGCTTGGCGGCGCCACAAGGAGGCTGCCACGGCGAGCTTGGCGGCGTCAGCAGCTGCAGTTGATGGCGAGTTGGTGGCGCCCGCTTTCCAGCAGGAGAAAGCTGCTTCTTTCCAACAGACAGTCTGCCAAGCTTCCATTCCAACGCTCAAAGTTGCGGCTGCTCGGCCAGAGTGCTGCCAATGGCCGCCTGCAGCTTGAGACTGGCGGCCAGTCTCGCGGAAGGGCGGCCCAAGTTGAATAATTTGACCAAATAATTTGTTAGCTTCCGATAAATGAAATGAAAGAAAGTTGATTTCGCGAGAGGGAGAAAAAACTCCTCCCTCCTGGCCGTCTGCTCGTCCTTTTCTCTCTCTCTTTTGGTGCAGCTCCCAGTGAAGCTCCCAGTCTTCGGCTGCTTGTCGACAACCATCATCATCATCATCAGTCTCGAGTTGCTCGCTTCCTAGTTGTCCAGTCTGAGGAGCAGTCGGCGGGCCGATTGGCGAACTTGCAGGCGACTCTCTAGGAGGCGTCATGAGCGAGCGAGTGCGCCTTGATGGGCGCTGAATTTTGCAAAACACTGAGGGAAACGCGCCGCCAAATGCTGCCCACTTCTTCCAATTGGACGCTCGCAAGCACCACACCAGAAGGCAGACACTCTAAAACGCCACTTGTTTCTCCACTCGAGCCGCCTGGACTCGCGCCGACAATTGAGTGCCGCGTGCGACCCCCTCCAAGAGTGTGACCGTGCCAGCTAGCTTTCCAGCTATCTTGCCAGTTGGCTTGCCAAGTTAGCTTTCCAGTTAGCTCGCCAGTTAGCCTAGTGCATTGACGAAGCCAGATAGACACACAGCCGAGTGTCTCCTGGTCGTCCAGACGATCGTGGTTATCGGGGGGCAGCACTTATCAAGGAGCTGCAGTTTAGCTCTAATGCCAGTTGACCATTGCACGAAAGGGGCGGCCAAAATCAACAAGCAAGACCGCACGCTCCAGAGACTTTCTCTCTCTTTCTCTCTCTTCCTCTCGCTCCAACTATCTCACTTCCTGCCACAATTCCCAAATTCCACTTCCCTTCTGGCTCCTTTATTTGGCTCTCTCTTGTTCATATTAATGCGCGACATTACCAAGTTCTCGAGGATTTCCAAATCAAATGGCGAAACTTTGCTCCTTTTTGCTCGCTCGCTTGTCTAGGCTCCTACTTGCATGCTCAACTGCTGCCTCTCTCTCTCTCTCTCTCTTTCCACCGAGTCGCTCGAGTGTCTCAGCGGCCAGCTCGGGCGCAAACAAGTGGCCACTTGTTGTGTCTCAGGGCCGGCGCGCCGTAAGACAGTCTTCGGCGGTGTGCAGAGTGCTGCAAACGGCACTAAAGGCTAGCAGCAGAGAGCGAAAAAGGCCCATGATACATATTTGATTTGGATTCCCTTGAGTTTCCCTTGGACTGACTCCAGTCTGCAGGAGATTGGGCGCCGAAAGGGAGAGAGGGAGGGAAAAATGGGCAAGCCGCAAAAGAGTGGCAACAACTTCCTTGATTTTCTCCATCCGCTTTTGCATCAATTCAGCATGAGCACAAAACGAAATGAGATGAGAGCTAAGGAGCTTGCATTGGCCAGAGCACACAGATTGAGTGAAGAATGAAAAGAAGGAAGAGAAAACCGCCAAGAGACTTGAATTAAATCGACTTGAACGGCTCCAAAACAAGCTGTTAAGTGGTGCTGCTGCTCATTCAAGCTTCCTGAATGGATTTTCTGCCTCTTTTTCTCTTTCTCTTTGTGTTTGTGTGCGCCCCCAAAACGGCAATGTTGTTGCCACAAAGAAACCTGTGCTCTTGTGTCATATTTGAATGAAATTCCACTTGCATTCCAGTCGCTGCAACAGACAGACTGAAACAGGTGCACTCTCAGTCTCTCAGACATAGAAAGCAGCTGGCCAATGTTTGCGCGATCCTGGTGGTCAAACAGGCCAAGCAAAGAGGTGCGTCTAGCTCGCCGGCGTTGAGTGCACGCCGCCAGCCTTTAGTGATGCTCTTTCCGCGTCTGCAGAGCCGCCGACGACTGACGATGAGGACGAATGATGCAAGATGACGGAGACGAAAATTTCATTGGTCTTGGTGGGCAATTTGAATGATCACTGTGGCCAGCCGGCTAGACATTAGGCTCGCAGCGAGGCTTGTTTTAGGCTCCTCTCGAGCTCGAGAGGAGGCGACCACTTGCAGTGGGGTTCAATGGGGGGAAAAGAGAGAGAGCAGACACAGAGTCAAGTGGTGAGAGTCTGCAGAGTAGAGGCAAGGTAAAAGAATGGAATCACTTAGAGACTTTCTCCTAACTCGCTTGCTCGTTTGCTTGCCCAAAAGTGGCCGCTCTCTCGCCTGCAGTCTGTGTGCCTTTAAGTATATGTATGCTCCTGTCTGTGTGTGTGTGCGGCCGCTGAGGCGAGCTTGTCCACGAGATCAAGAGATCAGCTAAGGCGAGAATGATGTGATACTACCCAGAGGCAGACATTAGCGGCGCCACCACCAAGGCGAGTCGACCACACGAGCGCGCCTAAAGCACAACAACAACAGCAACAACAACAACTAAAGACATACATAGCTCACAAAGCAGTCCATTGAAGATGATTGCCTGCGAGGTCGCTTGCTCCTTTCGGCGTCGGTTTCATCTGACGAGCTCTGCACTGTCGCAACATTGTGGCGCCGTCTCGCGCCGCTAGCTTGTGAGAGCGAGCTAGCCAGCTCGCCACATGGCGCTCTGGTGCAGTCCAAAGTTGAGCCCATTTTATGAGTACAAAGTGTCTTGCGCAGCTTGTGTCTGGCTTCCAAAGTCGAATGGCCAAGCAGAGGCAGCAAAGGGCAGAGATAGAGACAGAGACAGAGAGGGAGACTGAGACAGAGAAAGGACACGGCCAGTTACACAGTGACAAGCTGCTTCCCATCGATCAGGTTTCTCGCTTGAGACCATAAGCTTGGAGCGAGAGGAGAATTTTGCTTCTCGCAATGGAAAAAGAAGGAGAGAAGAAGACGCTCCGTGTCTTGTGATTCAATAAAGTCACATCGCTCTAGCTCAATGTGTGGCCAACACACACCGAGCCCACACGACCAAGCTGCTCCCATGCACAGTCACTGTTTGGTCAATGGTGGTCAAAATTAGACTGAGTCCAAGGGGGCGCCGCAACATGGAAGCAACATGCTCTCTCCTTGCGTCTATCCTCAACTGTTTCTGTCTCACCACTGTTTGCCGTCTGCGTTGTGGAATTCGATGTGAGAAATAGGTTCACTTTCGGGTCGGCTGGCTGGCCAAAAACAACAACTACAAAACAGGAGAATCTTTCGAGACAACTTCGCCAAGCATTCGCACACTCGATCACTCGATTGGCCACCATTGCTGCCCAAGGAAACGGAGTCTGAATGCAAATCATTCCAGCGGCTCATCGCAACTGCCATTCCATTTCTCTCTCTCTCTCATCGGCTAGTCCCACGCTTGACCCCAAACGTCGAGCAAACTCACTGCATTGTTGTGACTCCATTTGTCAGGGCCGAATTCTGAACCGTGCAAAAAGTTGGCCTCTCCTCACTGTTGCCAGAGGAAGAGATACTTCTGCTACCCAACTCAAGGTGATGGTCGGCCCACATACGAATTTGAACAGTCAGAAACTCTCGCCTCTTCCGGCAGACAACTTTTGCTCCTCTCTCCTTGGCACCCTTTGCATCAGTATGGCGCTATCATATTTTGATTGGAGCAGTATTGGATTGTCCCTGCGCCAGAGCAGTGCAATTTGCAGGAGTTGATAATATTTCAATTGATGAAATCAGACTCCGAGCCATTCCATTCACTAGGATGAACTGATGATCTATCACTTCAACAGTGATCACTCGAGCACAAGCTACTTTGCCCAGCTTGCCAAAATTGGTTGAGGTTCTCGTTCTCTTCTCGCAAACCATAACCTCTCCTCCTTG
>Ga0268247_10000482_pt1 | contig 13454 bp, 15 predicted proteins | sample AgamicOrMae_FD_200245 | JGI IMG/M metagenome (GOLD analysis project Ga0268247, IMG submission 200245) | Agave microbial communities from Guanajuato, Mexico - Or.Ma.e (v2) (version 2) | ecosystem: Host-associated > Plants > Phyllosphere > Phylloplane/Leaf | place: Guanajuato, Mexico | collected...
CACAAACATGCAGACACAATACAACAGGAATGTCAAGAACTGTTTGCTATAATGCTAGTTTCACGACCAGCTATGAAATAACGAGCTAAAAATACGGAAAATTGAAACGCAATGCGAAGAATACTAAGGGAGTCAAAATGACTCCCCCGGGCATTCGAGGCAAAATTTAAATCTTCAGGCGGGGAAAAAAAATCAGGGTAGTGTTTTATAAAGGTTGTGATTGAGTCTGAAAATGAATAAAAGTCGCCAAATATTTTGTTCGAATCATGACTTTTAGGGAAACTGTGTGAACAAACGTATCTGCAGGGAGTCAAAATGACTCCCTTGGGCATTCTAGTGTTAGATCGCGATTAGAGGCATATTAGGTGGCAAAAAAACATGCTTAAGTTTACTTATATGATGATTTTACATTAAAGTGGTATTTGATGACAGTTCAAACTAAGCAAGTGCTCCAAAACCGCGAAAAAGCAATATACACACATATATCTATATATATGTATATAATGATGTAAAAAAATGGGGAAAGTCAGAATCGCTCTTCCACTGTTTCCTTCGCATGACACGGCCGCATGACATCATTACCAGACTGCTCGGGATTCTTCGGTGGACCTCGGTCTTCGGTGGTATGACAGGGGGAGGAGTTACGCAGGGCTGGGTGCCGCGCCGGCAGAAACACATCTGCTGTCTGTCTTAAGTACTGCGTTGTGTTGAGTCTTAGTCACTTCGGAGTGTGTGTTTTTACGAGTTAACAAGCGGTGTTTTGGAGGTATTTGTTGTAGTGGCTAAATTAAGTGTGTGCAAATGAGGCCGAAAAACACTCTCCTCGTTATGGCAAGAAGACGAGGCCCAGCATCAAAAACGACTCCTTATTTGGTTAACCCGCTAAAATGACGGACGACGTTTTACCTACGTTCGCAGATGTTATGAAGCACCTTTATTGGATTAAAAAATCACCGACTCAAAGAATAGCCGGGGTAGCCAGTGAAGTTGCGGACTGTGTCCTGGCTATTCTGAGTAAAGCGTCGCTTCCTACAATTTCGGAGGAGAGCGTCGTACGGAAAATCGTCAGTTATTAGGAACGCTGTTGTGACATTGAGAGGAACAAAAAGAGGACTTCAAACAAAGCGAAAATAGAAGAGTTTTGCTTAAGGTAGTAGACTCGCGTCCGGCCCGATCCGCGGGACGGGTGAAGAAAGTTGCTCCAAAACCCTTGAAAATTTTTGTGTGTGTTACGAAGGGTCTGCACTATCATCTAAGGTCATAAAAATTCACCCTGTCTTTCATGCGGACGAGTTCTCGTTCCCAAAAACACGCATAACACAAAATTAACCAAAATATGGCTAAAACAAGCTTTTGAAAGTTAGTTATTGTCTTTTTTTGATCGGTGACCCCTATATTTTATTTTTTCTATTTGTTTTCCTCCTTGAAAAGAGCTTAGGATTTGTTCTTAAGGAAATTCTGATCACTCAAACATAAAATCACATGAACACAAGCAAGAATGTCCGTTTTCCCAAAAGAACAATGTATAATTCAATCGTGATTATTTCAAAATTGAGTTCGGTGACAGTGGGTTTTCTTGAGAAAAAGGGATTCGGCGTGTCCTAAAGAGTTTGCCATACACATTTTAAGCGATTCTGATCACTCTACCAAGGTCGCTCCTACTACCTTAAATTCTCACAAAAGTCTGCTTGATGTCTGCACGTGTAAATGCAGAACCCCTGGAACATCATGCACCTGCAACGTCGAATCGAAAGTCCCTCCTGAAGAAGTAGAGTTTTTGCTTGACCAAAGCGGACCGCGGAAGATGTATATTGGCTCCAAAGTCGTTTCCACAACACGGAGACTTCAACAGCAAATCGTCCAGAAGCAGCTCAGGAGCGCAGAACTTTGCGCGCAAGGAGCTGGGAAATCTTCCGGCACAGCAAAAAATTCATCGAAAGATTGGTCGTCAGAGAAAGTGGAAGCTGAAGACAGCACGACGGGGTCTGAGTTTGATCCGGGACCAAGAGCAAGATTTAGAAAACACAAGCACGTTTAAACCCGGGAAACGTGTCAACTGTAGCCCATCGCACTGGTGTGTCTGAAAGAGCAGCAGCCTTAATTGCGACGGCAACTCTACACGACGCAGGGATCGTGTCGAAAGAAGACAAATCGCAAGTTATCGACAAGTCAAAAATGAGGCGAGAAAAATAAAAAAGCTGCAAAGAAAGTACGGCTTGCAGAAACGATAGAGGATCGAAAACCACGAGGTATTTATTTCGACGGAAGGAAAGACTTGACTTTAGCTCAAGTTAAAAGAGGAAGTAAACATCATCGTCGTTAAATCAAAGAAGAACATCTAACGCTGGTAGAAGACCCCAATTACTGATAACTGGGGCATACTTCACCGTCATCTGGCCACGGCGAGGTGATTGCCAACAGTATCGTCGACTACGCGCAAGTTCACGGTGTGAGTCTTCAAGATTTTGAGGTTTTAGGATGCGACGGAACTGTTGTGAATACGGGACATGAGAATGGAGTAATGGCGAGCATTGAAAAGCGCTTGAAGAAGGAGCTGCAACGCGTCGTCTGCCTACTGAAGCTGAACGAGCTGCCCTTGAGACATTTAATACAAAACCTAGTTGGCCCTTCTACCGGTCCTAATTCTTTATCCGGGCCAAGAGGAAAACAAAAACTTTCCAACTGTGAAAATCTTCCTGTGGTGTCGTTTCGGAAAATTAAAGTGCAGGTGCTAGAAGATGTGTCGGGGTTTAGTGATTTGAGCACACATCAAAAGTTCCTATAAAATGCGTGTCCTGCCATTAACAGTGGTGTTTGTCCACCCAGTCTAGCAAACAAGAAATCTGGACCCATGGTTCAGTCCCGGTGGCTGATGACCGCGGCGAAGATTCTTCGACTGTACGTGAGCGAAAGGTGACCCGAAAAAAACCTTTGTTTACTCGTCGAGTTTGTTATCAAGGTTTACACGCCTACGTGGTTTGAGATACGAATGGAGCCTTCAATTTGTCATGGCTCTCAGCATTTGTTCAAGCTGATTCAGATGACGAGTTCCTCACCAAGAAAAATCCAGACCATTGTCCATCAAACCGTTCAAACAAATGGGTTTTTCGCGCATCCCGAGAACCTTCTGGTCGCGATGATTGCCGACTCCAGGCCAGAAGTTAGAGTTTTAGGCTGGCAGCGCACCAAAAGTGCACGTCAGGCAAAAAGCTCAAAATTGAGGCTGTTTCAAGTTCCGGACATGAACTTCAAAGCAACGGAGTCTTACGACATGGTAAACTGGTCCACGACAGAAGCTACTGAGCCACCTCTCACGCGGAGTTTGAGTCAAAAAGAGATCGATGTAAACATCACAACAGCAGCTTGTGCACCCCAGAAGATCTCAGCATTCCCGTGCCATTCTAAAGCGGTGGAAAGACTAGATAGAGTCGTAACAGAAGCCGCTGGAAAAGTCTGCGGATGGAAAAGCAGGGAGGACTACACTAGTGAAACTAGCTTCTAGATAGAATATGCCTCGTTTCGCCTCCAAAAGAGATTATGTAGTCTAGAAATGAATTGTAGTTTCTTGTGTGAGAGTAACTTATGGTTTTTCGTTTTGTTTTGAACCCTTTGTACTTCCGCTGATTTGTTGTTCTGCTCCTAAAAATCTACAAATAAAAGGAAAGTTTACGCTATTCTCATTCAACATGGAATTGTTGTTTCCGACCATAATTTTTTTTTGGACGAGTGCTTTTTTGTTGTTGTTTTTTCTGCGATTGACTCATAGTTGTTTGTGTGTGTGCGTGCTTTTTGGTTTTGTTTTGTTTGCTCTTTTTTTAAAAAAAAATATTGTATTGATAATTGATTTGCTCTCGTTTTTTTTAAAAAAAATGATTGTATTGATAAGTGATTTCTTCAACAAAAGGTGAACACTAATCGATGCCACGACGCGTAAACTCTTCCCTGAAATATATTTTTCCAGTAGATATACTGTAACTTGTAGTCCTTCTTTCTGGTGCGCCGTTTAGCTTCATTGATTTTGTAACTAAATGTTTCAAATAAATCTGAGCAGACTTTATTTTACCTTGTTTTATTTGATCAAACTAATATCTCCATCTATAACTAACCGCCGCACTTATGCATTTGCGTTCATTATCCGCTGATTATCCGCCCATAAGCCATTTAGACATGATATAGGACGATGAACTGGGCGCTACTTTAGTTTATTGAGATAAATTCATGAAATGAATTTCTTTCAACCGAAATTTTAGACGGCGTTATCTGTAATCGTACTCAGAAACGAAAAAGTCAATTTCCCTGCGGTTTTACTGGACTTTTAATCACGTTTTCCGTAACTTCTACTTAAAAAGACGCGAGAAAGTCCTTGTGGCCACGGGGCAACCGTCTAAAACGCCTTTTCTAATGAATCAAAGCGCGAGACGCGATCAAACCGGCTGAAAATAGCCCGGAGAGATAAAAACGAATAAAAATCGCGATTTCGTTTGATGCGTGGTGCCTACCCGAGGTCGATTCGATTTAAACGCTGTGACGCAAAGGTTGGGGTCTTTTAAAAAATCTAAAAAAAAAAAGAATAGGGAATCTCTCGATGCCGTAAGGCACCATTTCTGCACCCACGGCAAACGAGATTCGAAAAATGTGTTTTTTTTTTCGAACCACCCTGCTGTACAGTACACCTTTTACAACACGATTGGCCTGTATGCTAACTATAGGCGTGCTCGCTTTGCGGACAAAAGGCCGCAAGTTTGACTCCGCGAAAGTCTAGTGATGAACTTATTGACCCGTTCATTGTTTTCTTCATCCTCTGAAGGAGATGTGAATGAGTTGGTCACCTCATCGTGAAATTCTAGTATATCTGAAAATTCAGTTAAAATGCTATTTTGATTTTACGATGATACGGTTGCATTAGCAACCGTAGTTTTCCATGAATCCTCTAGAAGTTCAAGCGGAACAAGGGGAAATAAATTTCTGCAACCGCCATTTCCGGAGGTAGGTCATGGAAATTTGAGTAAAAACAGAACATGCTCGGAAATGCTGTATCCTAACGCAGAAAAAGCGTACATACAGTGAAACCTCCCTACAACGTTTTCCAAGGGTCCGAGCTTTTCAAACGCTATAGGGAATTAAACGTTATAAGGACTTAGGCGTTTAAACCGTGAAACTAGTTTCGTAGCAGCTTTCACTGTGCTAATTTAGCTTCAAAACGGGTTTTCAAAGCTATATCATAGACAAGAAGCATAAAAATGAAAAAGGACAGCGCTCTCGTATATCTTCATTTTTTTTGTTTTTTTTTGTTTTCTCTCATAGCTAAGTACATTGCTTATAAAAGTTGGATTGCCCATACGTTAAATTGCACAGGAAAACAAAAAAAAAGCCTCCGATTCTGTATTGCCAACGCTTACTGTTAGCCGAAATAATTTGTACGGTCTCTTTGCCTAGACAGGGCATAGGGCCTACTTACTAATTACAAGTTTTGGTCAGACATTCGTATGTTCTCTGCAGTTTATCGATAGTTAATTCATGGAGAGTTCTGTTATGTTCCATGGTTTATTCGTCTCCTACCTAGCATATAGCTAAGGAGATAGCTATGTAAACAGTCGAGGGCTCTGCATAGCGCTGCAACCTTGCGGTCGGTCAGTATTCTCGCTCTTGTTGCCTTTCCTCTCGTTTGCGACTCATAAGTTTACATTGGACTGGACGAATTTCAGCACAAACCGTTACATAGAGGTCTATATCGTCCTTGGGGCAAGAAAACTCGAACATTATGGGGAGGTAAACGTTATATAGAGGAACGTTAAAGCGAGGTAAGACAGGCATTGGTCTTATGGAACTTTCCGTGACCAAAAATTTTGAACGCTATAGGGAGGCACGTTATAGGGAGGTTTCACTGTGTAAACATTTCAAACGCTTTGTCAAGGTTCAGACGCTTCTGAGAAGTTTAATTGCATCAATCATTAGTACTTTGAGCAAAACGCGAGCTATAAATTCATATAGAAGATACAGGGTGTTAGGATATTAGTGTGCTAACCGATAATGGGTGCTAGGGCTCACGGATCTTACGTACGAAGGTCTCGCCAAAAGACCCCAAGAGCAAGAAAGTAAGGATCCGAATATGCAGCGTCAGATGGGACAGTGTTCACATTTTGTCTCTGCCCGCTACCGCCTCAATTTTCAATGTCATGACAAAGTCCCTGACATGAAAATCTCTCAAAACATTGAAAAGACGCTCAATCATCGTGAACTTTTTTTCTTGGCCGACAGTGATAAGCTACAACGACGAGTAACTGAAAACTCATTATATGCGTCTGTACGCTAAACGATCTTTTCCGGGCAGGGGTCCTTCAGCCAAGTCTTCTCAGATTTGTGAGCCATACCACACATTTTTGGTTGGCACACAAATATCCGAACCCCCTGCATAATGTGAGAAATTTGCTTTTCAATTTAATTTCTTCCCCTATTTCAAACAAAATACAATTGAAAGTTGTTTAAAAATAGCAGTTAATTATTCTACGATAGGGCACAAACGACTTTGAGCGTATATAAGAACTTTGGCGAAAAAAATTCAAAACCTTTAGCGCTGGACAATTAGCGGCGCAACGGTCGAAACGAGCACTTCTTTTTTGAGAGAGAGCGTGAACATTGCTCCTTTGCGTCTTCTTGTCAGTTTAAAAATACGTTAAGAGAAATAGATTTTCGATCTTCGATTTGCAAAATTTCTTTACGTTTACCAACTAGCTCACCACCCGTAAGAACCCAGCTTTTTCCACAGTCATTGAGATGGAGGCGATGAAAATGTTGGATCCATGGCAATCTAATGCTGGGTAAAAGAGGATTGATTTTCTCTAAAAAGTTTTCAAGTTTACCCTTTTTTATTTTAACAAGTTGAAAGTAAAGCTGATACCCTATTTACGAGCAACAGACTTGCATCGAAACGGGTGGAGTACGGGAATCTCCCTCCATTGGCCAATTCAAAGAATATTCTAATGAAACCTTGCTTGATATTATTCTTTTTCGATGAAGAAACAATTACGCCCCGGACGGGATTGCAACTCGTTCGTGTGAAATGGTGAAAGTTGCGATTTTCAACACGTAAATAGACTGGCTTATCTCTGCACGGAGGCCAACTTCTTCATTGATTATGAGAAATTTAGTGCATTACCAACCGACAAAGTTCCCTTTCTGCGCGGAAATAATCATGGAATGTGATTATCGTATTTTGTTAAAGCTTCGATACTGAATTACCGTATCAAATAAAAGCGTGAAGTATCAGTCAACGAAACTTGCACATAGAAAGGAAAATCGGTTATGCATTCAAAACGCCAATAAGTACTGCAGAAATGGTTTCAACATTGTTGTAAAGCAGTTCATATTTTTATCTTTTTTTTCGGTTCGCATTTATATTTATATCAAGTGTATTACTAACAAGTAAGTTTAAATTGAATAAAAAACGATCGTATCCAACTTACTTGATAGCTATTCGAAAGGTTATATCGCTAGATGGCTTCTCAATGCTTATGTTTACGTGTTGAGAATCGCATTTTTTACGATTTCACGCGAGCAATGTGTGAACCCACCCGGGGCTCAATCCATTCTTCATCAAAAATGTGAAATATTAAGTAAGGTTTCGTTGGACTACAGAATACTCGTGGAATCGGCCATTCACGCAGGTTACCGCACTCCACCCACCCCATCAAAACTTTGTTCTCCTAAGAACTATATACTGTATACTATAGGACTACAAGCACGAAATGGCTGAAGACGCTAACCTATCGCGTCTTCATGCGAACAAGCTCGTAACATCTCATAAAAATGAACGTGCAGAGCGGTTCCAGACGCGATGTAAACAATCTGTGCGAGCCCCATTCGACAGCCACTGACGGATGTCCGCAGCGGCGACGAGCACGATCTGTGCCTGGGTACATCGCGCATCTACACACACAAGAGGCACGGAAAACGCAATACGCACGCCAACCAGCCAACGATAAGCACTTGTGACACATGGCACCATAGTATTAATTTCTGTACTTTTCCTAAACCCGTATTTGGTGTATTCTGGTCACTGCGTGGTGGGTGTTTGGGGTCGTCAGGAATACACACCTTCCGTTCTGCCGCCATCAATTTCATTGCCGTTCCAATCGGATCCACTTGCACTATCCGTACAGATTCGCTAACGTACTATACTTCAGGTCACTGTTCACTACACATTCACACGCTTACACACATATCCACCCGCTTCTTTTACACAAAGTCTAAGGCTGCTTTGTCATGCGGCTGCTTGAGTCAGCGATCCGCGGGCTCCGAACCCGTACTGGTCCGAAGCATGCAGCGGCCGGATCCGATAGGACTCGCGGCGGGACCCGACAACACTCGAAGCTCGCCGGAGGACCCGAACCAAGGACCCGACCACTGCATAGCTAGACCTACACCGAGCCAGACACAAAACTTTTGTCAGATTATAGGCCTTTATACTTGATACAAATGAAGACCCAACCAACGCAAAAGACAATTTCTCAAAAAAAGTAAGAGATCTTTACTACTGCGTAAAACTTAGGTAACTGTAGCACTTACATTGTAATCACCGGGAGTTTCTTAAGACGCTCAATTTAAGCCTAGCACTGTTTTAATTATTATTTTTTTATTTTTTTAAAATGATATACGTCGGAGGGGATCTGAGATATTAACAAGAATGGCGTTTTAAAAATGTCGTTGATTAAGCTACCAAAATTGTTGTGACTAGTCGAAATACGGCAATGAGGTTTATTATAACTGCGAAGAAGAGTCTCTCCGTAGCCAGCGCTGTCAAGAGAATATTTTCAGGAAATTGGGAAAACTTTTTCATATTGCAGTTTTATTTCCATGTTCCCCTTTGTTTGATAAGGCTAGTTGATAGCGGGAGCACATTTCTACTGTAGATGCCGGGTGATTGTAAGGTAGAATAAACCAAGACAGGTGTTGGTGGCTTTCTCCTTCTGAACTGACTCCTTTATTGAGGGATACATCGCAGCTAGCCTCCGAAGAGGGGAGGGGAACCACGTAGCATCGCGCAAGGCAGGCTACCGCGGAGGGGAGGGGGGCAGCGGCTTGTATCATCAGTCAAATATGTATTGCGCGCTCCAATTTTTTTTTACTTCTGTGACCTTGGAACGAAGCGAGATACCACAAAAAGCTAATAGATTAAATTCATAGATCTCTTGAAGATCGAATGATTTTATTTCGTGCTTTTCTTGCGTATATCTCTCCGTTTCAAAGTTACGGAGGTGCAAAAAAAAATGGAGCGCGCAATACTTTGACTGCTGGTACCTAGTTTTGTACACTCTTCGACCGATATCCCATTGCATTATCGCTTCTGTTCACGTAAAAAGTTTATGCAGATAGGCATTCTATTAAATATAATCTCCTCTGCCAAATTTTGCCTCATGATTACAAACCCGAATAAAAGGAAAAAAAACCTTATAAGATTTTTATTTTTACTTTCATTTTTAAAATTTGCACTCTCTACCCCTTGTCATTTGTTCTCACAGTAAAAACAAAACACTTTTCTTTGGGTTTTCCCAAGCCTGTTTTGGGGGAGTCCCATCCTAAAACGGGGGTAAAACTAAAACAGGAACTGGTCCTTTTTCTATTTCAGTGGCGCGATCAAGTCAAATCAGGCACGTCACGCCTAAAACAGGGGTCACGTGTCCTGATTCAGCAGACGCACTCTCGTTTCGGGCGGCTGTTCTCTAAGTTGGGATGATGTGCCTTTTTTGTTGTTGTTTTCAAGAATTACGTGACATTTTAAAGTGTCAGCGGAAAAATATAGCATACATCAGCATCAGAACATATTCACCCAGAAAAAAGTAATCTCGAAACGAGAGGATTACTCTCAGATTGACGACGCATTTTCCTCTGAGAATTGGTCACTAAAGTATTACTCTCGTTTGTGAAAGTATTTCCGTTTGGAAAGGCAGATCAAGAGTAATCCTCTCTAAAGGAGAGTATTCCTCTCAAAGCGAAAACAGTTTTTCTTTCGAGCTGGTTCAAATGTTTGGTGCGGCAACCAACACTAACAAATTTAATATTGCGACTGGCGGCCCGGTCTTGGCTTGTGGCGAACATGTGACCGGTGGCCTGATGGCGGCCCGCAGCCTAGCCGCTGCTCGCGGCCTGTTGACCGCCCACGGCTGGGTCGGTGGACCGCGCGGCCGGTTGAATCAACTCTTTACGCATTGTTTTTTAACCTTGCACCAGGTCTCGTCGGTGCACCACGCATCCGTGAAGTGTACTCATGCACATGATGCTGGCGCTTTGAACGGTTTTTCACTGAAGGTGACCTGGTGTAGATATTCCACTTTTCATTTCTCAGTTTGCACTACTGGTGTAAAGCGCTACGGCAGAGAGGTCGTCGATGACGTCCTCTTTTTTTGTGGAAACGGACACCTCGGTGCGATTGAACCGGAGCCATGAGCCTAGATTTTGAAAAAAACATGTCGCTAAGGGTGTCATCGACGACCTCTCTGCCGTAGCGCATTAAACCAGTGGTGCAAACTGAGAAATGAAAAGTGGAATATTTACACCAGGTCACCTTCAGTGAAAAACCGTTCAAAGCGCCAGCATCATGCGCATGAGTACTCTTTGCGGATACCTGGTGCAGCGAAGAGACCTGGTGCAAGGTTGAAAAACGATGCCTAAAGAATTAGAGAATATTTATTACCCCTTAAGAGGATTTTGTGAGACGATTTTACGTCTCGAGTTTAGAGGAGTTTTCGTTTTGTCGTAATAGGCAGTGATACCCTTATAATGAGACGGAAGCTCTCAAATAAAGAGGAAATTACAAGAGGAATTTTGATGGCGCATTTTCCACTTCTTTGAAGACTTTTTTCTGAGTGTTTAAAAAGTATAAGATGAAATGGTTTGTTGAAAAGAAGAAGAATTGGTAAGCAGAAGAAAAAAAAGGAAAAAGTAATAGGCTAGAAACCTCATTAGGCGCCAGCGGATCGCGCCGCAGCCCGAAACAGGAGTATGCACCCCACTTTTGGATGCGGCTGTGCCCATATCAGGGCGGAGCGTCTCAAAACAGCTGAAAGCAAAACAGGGGAAGGAGATTCTTTGCCAAATCGGGAAGAACCGTACCTGTTTTAGTTTCATACCCAAAATGGGTATACAGACTACCCAAAACAGGTGTTTTGTTTTTACTGCGCTTGTTCAGACCTTTGTCAAGATATGCTATTTAACAGTACAGTGGAATCTCGGATACACGTCTAATTCGGGACTCAAAATTTTGGACGTAGAACTAAGAGGGAGATCTTGGTGGTAGAACTAATAATCTTCCGTATAACGCCATGTAAAGTGTTCTGGACGAGACTGTACCAATTGGACGGACTACAAGAGGGACTGACAAGTGAAGAACTTATAACTGAGACTCTACTCTACAGAAGATCCGTTCGAGTTAGGAAAGGCATGTCCCGGTACTCGCTTCAGATCGCAACGAATTGCGACGAAAAGGGTATTTTACTCGCCCTATACCTTTATTTGCTCTTGTTCCACTCAGCCTGGAGTTCAAGGAGGGAGCGCGTGATATATATATATATATATATCGCTGGCTCCGGGCTGGAGTGGCGCTAGCGAAAACTTGCCCCCGTGAACAGTCGTTATCGAATTCCGCGCGACGTGAACAGTCGTTGCTGCGAACGCGCCCCCGTGAAGAGTCGCTATACTCGGACAGCTGACGTGCACTGTCGTAACCCGCATCGTACAAATTTTACAGTAGGGCGATGACAAAGTTTACAGTATCCTCATAAATCCAGCTTACTGAGTAGACTAAAAAGATTTATACGCACTGGTAGATTAAAGATTTCCCAACATTTTGACGTGTTTTGAATGGAATATTATGAACGGTAGTAATGTTTCCCAACAAAATATGGAGACGGGTGCCCCCCCTAGGCTTTGTCATTCAGCACAAGTTTGTTGTCTTCATTATTACTAAAAGAGGTAAGTCAACGCTTAGCGTTTTTGAAAACCTAATTTTGAGCTTTGTTTTTCTTACCTTTTGATACTATGAATATTCTAATGTTACCGTACTGTCGGTCATAACCTCCTCGCACATAGGGATACGTGTCAAAGTCGCGTAGCGTTATTTATTAACAAAACTTGGGGAAAATTTCACAGTAATAACGTTTAGTGAGCCAAAATTTTGAAATTTCCAATCTTAAGAAGTGTCTAATCACCAAGCTCCTCATTTATTTCTGTTTTGAAGTTTGTTTAGCTACTCTGTTTACCAGGTTAGGTCATTACAATTTGTTGAATTATTATTTTTTTATTAAGTATTCCTTATTGACTAATAATAATATATCTACTTTTGTAATGAAAAATTTAGTAACCAGCATGTGGTTAAAAAAAATCTTTCAAAAATATTTAGTGATAGAAAGTTACCTCGTAAAAATGTTGCTTAGCTGCTAATTTTTGGCTAGGTTGAGGTGGCATTCCTCTCAAACTAGTTTAAACTATGTAAGGATTTGTGTTATATTGGGAATTTGAAGTTGAGGATTACACTCAATGAAAAGATATTGGTTTGGTGAAACCCAAGATTGCAATTTATTATATGCACCTGTACTTTGACGGTATTCTTTGGTTGCCCTCTTGTAGTCATTTCTTCTTTGGCAAAAAATTTTGACCTTTAATTTTGTAGCCGAAACACCTCAGTATCATGTGATATTTTGCTTAACCCTTTGAGACAAAATATTCCGCCTGCATTATTTGAAAATAAGAAGACGGCAGTTTGTTGGCATTATTTAATATCCCATAAGTTAATCAAGAGTACACTTTTAGTTGTGAGGATATTCTCAATAATTATTGTTATATTTTTGTTGCAGATATCTGTTTGTCTTCAATTAACGTCACCAGCAGATAATGGAACTGATAATTCAAGACATCATGTCGCTTCCAAAAAGTTGACAATATTGAGCTTTTAAGGCAGAGTCTAACTTTAATAAATATTGTTTTATTTGCTTATGCAAATTCAGCAGTTATTTTAGTATTTTAGATAAGCCCTTTTAATTGTGTTAATTGTTGAGGTATTAATAAAAAAAATGTTTTTACTCTGTTTTGATTGAGAGAGGAACAAGCATTTAAATGGAAAATGAAGTTGTTGTTTTTTTTCCTTTAACCATGACAGCAAAGCCAACCATCATAAATATGCTTAGATTAATTTAACCAAATACTGCTGCCTTAGGGTGTGCACGAAATGAACTTTTTTCGAAAAGTTATGGTGCTCAGGGCTCAAATGATGCCACTTGATGAGAAAAAAATTAAAAAAATTACCCGAGCTCGATCGGACTATTCTTGATGGAGCTAATTGATGCCAAAGTTTTAAAATAAACCCCATTTAAAATGCATTGGAAAATGGTGCAAGGTTGCATCGGTTCGGTAAAAAAATTCGGGAATAGTCAACCTCGGTCCAAATTCGTACTAAACTATTC
>Ga0268247_10000483_pt1 | contig 13443 bp, 8 predicted proteins | sample AgamicOrMae_FD_200245 | JGI IMG/M metagenome (GOLD analysis project Ga0268247, IMG submission 200245) | Agave microbial communities from Guanajuato, Mexico - Or.Ma.e (v2) (version 2) | ecosystem: Host-associated > Plants > Phyllosphere > Phylloplane/Leaf | place: Guanajuato, Mexico | collected...
GTGCAGGGTAATGTGTACTGTGTACTGTGTAATCCACCTTCTCAGGCAGCGCGCGCTTCTATGCACACGCAGAGACAGTCTCCACCAGAGACAGTCTCTGCACAGGTTTTAGCACACAAATCTCTAAGGTGAGTGCGCATTGTTTCGCTCGCAAAGTCAACACGTCCGCGCGCACTGCACACTGTGTGCAGTAGAGACTGTGTACAGTAGAGACTGTGTCCAGTGCACTGGCCAGACGCCCATCCAGAGCGGAAAGAGATCTCTCTCTTTCGACAACCGCCGCTAATTGCCCGCACTTCCGATCGGCCAGCAAGCAGAAGAGGCCGGAAGTGATGCAGTTCGCCGGAGACTGGGCTCTTCCGCCAGCGGGCGAGCAGTGGCCGAGCGGCGGCCGAGCAGTGGACGGACAAAGCGCAGACAGTCTGAACTTGACCGCTGCACTCGGCCCGCTTCCGGCCGGGCTAATTAGCTCGGGCTGGGATTGGGCCGCCCGTTCGCACGCCAACCATCACCTTGAACCAGCGAGCGAGAGAGTGTGTGTGGCGGCGCTTTGGGCCGTTCAGGCGAACTTTGGCCGGCCGAGAGAGAGAGAGTGGCCTTCGAGTGTGGCTTTAGAGAGTGGCTTTCGAGAGAGTGTGGCTTGCGAGAGTTGGCCGGCCAGCGACTACTAATTGTCGCTCGCTAATGGAGTGTCGGCTGGCAGGGGAGAGGCGGCCAGAAGTTGGGCGACACAGAGAGGCAGAAGATCCCTTTTGTGAGCCGACGAGCAGGCTGGGCAGATGAGCTCGAGTTTGGCCTGGCGAGCGGCGCGTTCACACGGACCCAGAAGAGGAGGCGGCTGCACAATGCAGTGCACAAACTGGCCAGCTTTTGGACCAGCCTAAGCGAGAGACTAGGGCTGGCGGCCGATTGGCAAGCGATGGGCAAGAAGAGGGAAAGAGGAGCGCGCAGAGTGGCTCTGCTGCGCACTAGGCACTTGCTGCAGCCAGTCTGTAGAGACTGGGGCCGGCTGGGCGCGAGGGAGTGTTGCTTGCACAAGTGGGGCTATTTTCATCTCAAAGACAGAGACTGAGAGAAATGCCAGAGTGACACAGTGGCAGGGTAACAAAATCACAGCACAGAGAGCAGCGCAATTGATCGGGAAAAAATAATCACAAAACAACGACAACAACAAAGAAATCCTAAAGGTCCAAAGTTCAGGCCCGAAACTGTGACGTGAAATACTTTTTTCAAATACTTTTTGAGCTGATCACTGAGAGAAAGAAAGAAAGAAAGAGAAAGAGAGAAAAAGACAAAAAGTGTTGCCCTTTGTTGTTTCTCTTCTTGTTTCTCTTCTCCTTTGGACTGCTAACTGTGTAGATCTCTTCTGCTCGCCAATAATGAGCAAAAATGTTCTCCTTTTTTACCTTGTCTCTTCCTCTCGCCCACCAAATGGCCACAGACGCTCGCTTGTGGCCACGCGCTCATTGGATTATCAATCAAGCTGGCGGATGGGCAGCAAAATTCTGGCTTAGCAACTGTCTAACTGGCACTCTCTTCTCTCTAAGAGCATTCGAAGGTGACCAAAAGGGAGCAAAAGTGGCCAAAAGGGAGCAAAAGCGACCCGCAAACTCGCGATCCAGATTGGCAGCCGCAGCTTAGGTCACCCACAAGAGCGAGTTCCTCCAGTTTTCTGCCAAGCTTTTCGGCTTTTCTGCTTTTCGAACGGCCGAATGGCACAAACTAGAAAGCAGAAAGCAGAAGAGAAAACCAACAACTGAAGGCCAATTGGCTTCTTCGTCCATCTGCGCGAGACTGTCTCTCCAACTGGCCGCTTTCTCTCCAAATTTCGCCCAAACAAACCTCAGCCCAAAGCAGTTCTCCTCTCAAGGACCAACAGCTTCTCCTTAGCTTCTTCTTCGCTTCTCCTTAGCTTTTCTCCTTGGCGCCAAGACCGAATGGAAAACTTCCATTCAGAGCTCCTCCGGCTCGACAAATGTTGCAAGAGGAATTTCTTTAAACTCTGTTTTCCTTCAGGAAAAGTGAATTCCTTTGGAGAGAAAGTTCTCTCGGTCAAAAGGATGGAAATCTTGCAGGAAATTGGGCGCATTTTTATCTCGAGCTAGTCCTAAGGACGCCCACCTGGCGCATCTTCGCGAGTTAACGCTGCTCAGTGGCCAAGGCGAGTTGCCACTCGGGCGACAATCTGCAACAAGTGGCTCAGAAAATGCTCAGCAAATGTTCAGAAAAGGCTCAGAAAAGTTGTAGAAAAGCTCAGCTCAAGGCGAGCCTCTTCTACTTCTGCAACCAAACTGCAACCAAATTGGACTCCCCAGGCGATTCTTCAGGAAACAATGAGGGCGCCCTCTGGCTCGGCGGCGCTTTGTTCTGGGCGCCGGAGCCTTAGGGGTGGCGGCGGATGTGGCGGCGCAGTGGCAGTTGTGGGCGCCGTTGCGTGATGATGGCGCACTGAGGGCGGCGTGTTTTCCTCCCTGTTCCTCGAGACGAATCGCGCACTTCCATGCGGCGGCTCCACGCCTAAAGAGTGGCGCTCGGACGGCGCCACTTGGCGAGCGAGCGAGCCAGCCGAGAAGAAGAAGCCAGCCCAGAAGAAGCCAGCCGAGAGAATGGGCGACACTTGTTGCTGTGTTGTTTTGATGCGCCGCGGCCAATTGGCCATTGACTATTCGCTGTTCACACGGCCAGTCTGTGTGCGCTCTGCTTGTGCACTTCTCGCGCTGTGCTTGCACTGTGCTTGTGCGCTCTGCTTCTGCGCTTTGCTTGGGCCAGTCCTAAGGGCTGATTGCGGCGGAGCACTGAGAGCGTGGCCATTGTCGCCGAGCGGCTCTCTCCGCCAGAGACTGTCTCGTCTGGTCTGGCCGGCGGGCGCCTGTGGCCGATTGCCGGTTGGCGCATCGTTCGGGCCGCCCGAGGTGAGCGGCTGCAGCCGTGTTTGCGGCTCGCGAGTGCCAATCGGCAGTGAACTCGCAGAGTGTCAGCAGTCGGAGATGCTCTCGACTCGATCTTGCAGCCGCCAAGCTCGCCGCTGGCCGACTTTGTCCCGTCTTGCCGCTCGGCGCCAGCCGCCAAGACTGGCCAGACTGGCGAGCTCCGACGAGGAGCAGCAGCCCGGCCGAGTGCGCGCCAATGGGCTGCCAAGACGCCGCCCAGAAGACAGACGCTCGCCGGCCGCCGAGGGCCGCCCACTTGGACGCCGCCCCTTAGGGTCGGGCGAGCGGCCAAAGTCGGCCAGTTGCGCGCCGATTGCGAGCTGGAAAGCGGCTGGCCAACTGGGCCGAGCTTGCCAGGAGGCGAGCTTGCCAGAAGGCGCCCGGGGCTAAGATGCGGCGCTGGGCGGAGGGTGAAAGTGAATGGTTGCCGGTGGGACGCCGCGCGAAACCGCCGCCCAAAGCGCGCCGGCCGCAGAGACTGTGTGCGGCCGGCCGAGCAGAGTGTGTGCAGTGTGCGTCAAAAATAAGGTTACATTTGTGCGCAGGACTGCACAGAAATTTATCACCATACTTTTGGCGGTGGAAGCCCTGCACTCTAGGCCTGCACTCTCGCCCACCGACGGCGCACTCTAGTCCCCAAGGCGCACAAGACGGACAGTCGCGCAGACATACAAACAGACAAACAGACAGACGCACAGACAGACGGACGAGCAGCTTGATTTCTGCTGCCTGAGCTTGACCACCGGCACGACAATTAGAACCAGACTCATTTCCATCCCCAAGGGAGAGCCCTAAAAGACAACAGGCGCTGCTCTCTAGTGCAAAGCAGAGCGCGCGTGCTAAGCCCCGGCGAGTGCTCCTCGTCTCAGGTCGGCCCTCAGGTGTTTGTGAGTGTGAGTGAGTGTGTTTGCTGAGCTCTTTCTCTCTCTCTCTCTCTCTCTCAGCTGAGCTCGTCTTGCAGAAGTCGTCTTGCAGCCCAAAGAGCTGGAATAGTGCGCGCTCTTTAAGGCGACCATTTGCGCCGTTTGCGCCATTTGCACCATTTGCAACACTTTTCCACTTGACCAGCCAGTGAATTAATCAATTAACCAAGCAGAGTGCCTATGCAAACTTCTCCCACTTGGCCAGCTTCCTTTTGGCCAGCTCTTAGCTCGAGTTTGCTCCCAACTTTTGAAGCCTTTTTCTCCCTGCTCTTTGCTGCCCGAGCTTTGCACTTTCTATTCAAGCAAGCAAGAGAGAGAGACAGTGGTGAGCCTTAGAGAAGGAGCCTAATGTCTAATGTCTGGCGAGATCTGCTGAGCTGCTATTCATTTGCGCCCAAAGCAGAGTTTTGGTGAGCTTTTTTTCAGGAAATTTTCCCCTTTTTCTCCACCAAGCGCAGCACTCAAGAGCTTAGGTGTGGAAACTGAACACGCACGAAGGCAAAAAGCGCGCAAGGTAATCTATCTAAAAAACTGACAGATTGAACTAAGCGAAATCTTGCAAGAAAGAAGAATCTTATGAGCGCAAAGAATGACCCAAAAGAAGGCCCAAGACAAGGTCCAGAAGCAGCCCGAAAATTAGGCACAAAAGCGGAAGAGTAGCCCGAAAAGGAGAAGCTGAAAAGGAAGTTTCAAGCGCCAATTTGTAGCCAAATTGAAAATTAAAAAGAATTAAAATTAGAATTTTCACTCAGTTCCTGCAACCAGAAGGCCCCAAGTAGAATGCCCACACACAGAGACTGGCCAGCGGTCGAGCAGTGAGACAGGAAACAGGTTAGAAGAGGCGCAACAAGTGAGGCCTTAGCTCAAAAAGAGTTGAAGTACTCCTTTTGGGGCCAGCCAGGAGAGGCCAGCAGGAGGAGGGCGGCAGATTGAGCAAGTTGGGAAATTAGCAGAGAGAGAGAGAGAGAGACAGAGATCGGCGGAAGGAGAATGCTGAAAAGTTTGTGCCAAAACGAGCGGCCAGAGATGGACCCAAAGGGGCGAGCGACTAGAAGCGGCAAGCTGAGGGCGCGCCGAGTGCTTAGGACTGTGTGTCGGCCAGAGCGGAGCAGCACAGAGCAGCGCGCGCGAGAAGCGGCCGCACCTAAGGAGCGGCAATGGAGGTGCAGCAGAGGCCTCCCGCAGCTCAGGCTCGGCTTGGTGGCGGCCGTTTGTGCGCTCCTGCTCTTGCTCGTCGCACTGCCCACAAAGCAGCAACAGTTGTCCGCCTACCAGTTCACGATCCACGAGAAGGAGGCCGAGCTGGCGAACAGGAACGAGCAGACGAACGAGCAGCCGAACGAGCAGGATCATGCAGACCAGCGCCTCTTCCAGGCGCACTTCCGGCCGCAGCAGCAGAGCTTGGCGTCATCAGCAAGCTTAGGACCGGCGGCGAGCTTGGAGCAGGCGGCCAGCGAGCGCGACGAGCAGACGCGCCGCGAGCACGAGGTGCAGCAGCTGAACCAGCTGCACCAGGTGGTGGACACGGTGGCGCAGCTGCTGAACGAGGAGGAGGCGCAGCGGCGCCACGAGGAGCGCGCCGAGGCCGAGCAGCAGCAGCAGCAGCAGTTGCAGGCCGAGGCTAAGGTGCGGCGCCACGAGCAAAGCGGGGCCCAGCCGGAAGCTCAGGGCGCCCAGGGCACTTTGGGCGCCCACGCGGACCCCATGCAGCCGGCCGCCTCGGAGGGCCAGGCGAGCGTGGCGGCGCTGGAGCGGGCCGAGCTGATGAGCGAGGGCGCCTTGAGGCAGGCCATCGAGGAGCTGCAGCGCGTGCAGGAGCGCGAGCGGGCCCGCCGCGACCAGCAGCAGAGCTCGCGGCCCGTGGACAGTCTGCTGGAGGAGCTGGGCGACGAGCTGGCCGCCGAGGACCAGCTGGCGGCCGCCTCGCAGGAAACGGTGCGCCTGGCGCCCGCCGGAAGCAGCTCAGCGAAGCAGGAGGAGCCTCAGCGAGCCGGAAGTGGCGAGGCTAAGCTCGGGGAGGCAGGCAAGCTTAGCGAGGCGGGCAAGCGGCTGGCGGAGGGCCGTCTGGAGCAGGCTCAGGAGGGCGAGCTGAACGCGGCGCTGAGCAACGACTTCTACTCGTTCCACGCGGACGCGGCCAACGCGGGCGCCCAGATCGCCGCCCAGACGGTGGCCCAGCGCCAGGAGCTGGAGCGCGACTCGGAGGCGCCGAGCCGGGCCGGAAGCGGCGCGCCCACCATCGCGCTGGTGGCCAGCGACGAGGCGGCCAGTGGTCAGGCTGATCTGGACTCGGCCGCCCAGACGCGCTCGCAGCACCAGTCGCAACAGTTTCCGGGCCAGCAGCAGTCTCTGGGACAGCCACAGTTTCAAGCTCAGGCGCAGTTTCCGCCACAGTTTCCGGCCCAGCAACAGTTTGCGGGCCAGCAACAGTCTCTGGGACAACAGCAACAGTCTCTAGGACAACAGCAACAGTCTCTAGGACAACAGCAACAGTCTCTGGGACAACAGCAACAGTCTCTAGGACAACAGGCCCAACTCTTTGGGCAGCCAGAGGCGAGCGGCCTGCGCTTCGACTTCAGCCAGCCGGCGCCGCTCGCAGCGCCCTCTGTGGGCGCGCTGCACAACCACGCGGAGGGCCGCCTGCTGGAGGGCGGCGGGCCGGCGCTGGTGGCCCAGCAGCAACAGTTTGCGGGAAGCCCGCAGGACTTCTGGCGCCCAAGCGCCAGCGGGAGTCTTCCCTCACAAAGCGACCAGTTTGGCGGCGGCGGCCACTTCCGGCAGCAGCAGCAGGAAGTGCCCACGCAGACGCTGCCTCCGCTGCCGCCGGCCCGCTTCCAGCAGCTGGCCTCGCCGGCGCCCTTCCTGCAGCGGGGCGCCCAGCACTTCGCCGGGGGGCACGCCTTTTCCAGCAACCAGCCCGACTCGTTCGGAGCTTCCGGCCAGCAGCAACAAGGAGCGCCCATCATCTCGGTGATCAGCGGCGGCGACTCGGGCCCGCTCGACAGCCACGCGGTCAGCTGGAACCCGCCGGCGCTTCCGCCCACGCAGCCCAGCGCGCCCGGCCAGCTCTTCTTCGGGCCCACTGGGGCGCCGCCGGCCGAGTTTCCGTCGCCGCGCTCGGCGCAACAGTTCGCGCCAGCCAGGTCGCCGCTCGCAGGCCAGTCCCAAGCTCAGCAGCCGCAGGAGAGCTTCCGGGCGAGCTCGCCGGCGCCGCCCACCACGCCGGCGAGTGTGCAGCGCGCGCGGCCGCCCGCAGCTTCCGGCGCCGCGTGGGCGCCTGGCGAGCGCGAGGCCGCCGACTCGCAGCCCAGAGGCTCCTCGCTTAGACCTCAGGGAGCGCCCGTGACGCCGAGCTCGTACTTTGCGCCCAGCTCGAGCAGTGCGGCCAGCCAGTGGCCCCCGGCGAGCTCCAGCGAGCAGCCCTTCGGGTTTCCGGCCACGCGCCAGCCGGCCGGCGAGGGGCCCTCAGTGGAGGAGGAGGAGGCGAGCTCGCCGGCCGGCAACGGTCTGCAGGCCAACAGGTTCACCAGCGCCCCCAGACAGTCGCAGTTCAGGCCCACGGCCACCACGGGCGCGCCCCCGCCCGCCGCCAGCTCGGAGGCGCCGCCGGCCAACGCGACGGCCAAGAAGGAGGACATGGTCATCTACTACTACTACTACTACGACGACAACAAGAACGCCACCGTGGTGGCCAAGAACATAAGCGCCCCCGGAGGACAGCCCGCCGCCGGGGGGCTGGACGCGGCCCTGGAGGGTGACGGCGGGCTCGAGGACACGCCCTACATGGAGGACGCGGTCGCGCCGCCGCCCAGTGCGCAGCGCGAGCCTGCGCTGCCCGCAGTTCGGCCCGCGCAAAGCACCACGCCCCGCAGCCCGCGGCCCGCCACGCTCCCCGCGCACAGCACGAGCGTGCAAACACACGCCGGCTCGCACCTAAGCTCTGGCGGCCCGCACCTAAGCTCTGGCGGTGGCCCAACCACGAGCTCTAGCACAAGCACAACGAGCACGAGCACCACCACGGCCGCAACCACCACCAGGGCGAGCTCCTCGAGCTCGCCGAGCACCAGCACGGCCGCCAGACCGGCCTACTCGGCGCCCAGCGAGCCGCTCAGACTGCAGCCGGGCGGCGCTTCCCTGAGGGGCCACGCGGCGAGCAGCAGCACACAGGCGAGCGCCACCCTCGAGGCCGAGCCCGAGGAGGACGAGTACCCGGAGGTGAACGCGGCCGGCCCCTCGGCGGCGGCGCCACCGGCTAGACAGCCAGAGGGCCCCTTCCGGCCAAGTCCGGCCACCAGCTTCAGGCCCATGCCGCAGGCGCCCGCCGGCAGACAGTCGTCGGTCTCGCTGCAGCAGCCAAGCCCCACCAGGTCGCCGCAGCCAAGCTCCAGCAGCTCCACCAGCAGCAGTCTCGCCAGAGGCCAGCCCTGGTCCACGAGCGGGCCGCCCGCGCGCCCCGCCCCCTCGGGCAGCGCGGGGGCGCGGCCGCCGCCCGCGGGCCAGCGGCTCGCCCAGCAGACTGGGACCAGCCAGTCAACAGGCCAGTTGGGCGGCCAGTCCACGCGGGCCACCAGCGGCAGTCTGTCCAACGCCAGTCGCTACGGAAGCGGCCAGAACGCCGGCCTGCTCGGCGACCCGGCTTATGGGCTGGAGCCTGCGGGCGTGCCCAAGGAGCACTCGTCGAGCGAGCGGCTCAGCCAGCAAGACAAACACATGCACCACCACGGCCACTCTAGTATCAACCAGAATCAGAATCTAAACTCGAACTCGAGACAGCAGACGAGCCAGCAGCTGAACCAACAGATGAACCAGCAGTCAAATCAGCTGCCTGCCCGCCAGCCGCAGCCAGCCACCAGCTTCCGGCCCAGCCAGCAGGCAAGCCGCAACTTGGGCGAGCCAGCAGCTCGCCAGCAGCCCAGCGAGCCACTTCCGGCAGCCACGCCCACCACTGCGGCGCCGCCCGAGCGCCAGCGGGCGCGCACCCAGAGCGCCGCCAGCCAGCAGTTCTCGTCGCAGCGCCAGCCTCTAGGAGCCGTGGGCGCCTTAGGCGCCTTGGGCACCCGCCAACAGTCGCCCGAACCAACGAGCTTCGGCGCCCCCACCGCCCCGCAGACTAGCTCCAGCCCCGCGCTGCGCAACCTTCCGCAAACCGCTGCCGCGCCCCCCAGCTCTTCGACCACGCCCCCGAGCCCGCGCCTGAGCCTTTTGAGCAGCACGGCCGCCACTTCCGGCCGGCCTGCGTCCAGAGGCGCGGGCGAGGAGAGCGCCGTCGAGGAGGAGCCGCGCGAGGAGCCAGTGCAGCGCGGAAACGGCCGGCCTGCAAGCTCAGATGGCACCACGGCCAACGGGTTCACGCGGGCGCCGCCCACGCCCACCTCCGCTGGCCAGCAGGCGGTGTTCGCGGTGGGCCAGCGGCTCTCGGCGCACATCAGCAACCTGCAACAGGCGCACCCGAGCTCGCCGGCGCCGCCCACGCAGCCCAGCAGCTCGCCCGCAAGCTCGCCCGCCAGCTCGCCCTTCAGCTCGCCGCCCTCCAGCATCAGTTTTAGTCTCAGTCCCAGTCCCAGTCAGCGCTCGGCGCCCACTTCCGCCGCCAGCTCCACCCAGAGCTCCACCCAAAGCTCCACTTCCGCCCCGAGCTCCACTCAAAGCTCCCCTTCAACTTCCGCCGCCACTTCCGCCGCCGCCACGAGTCCCTCAAGCACTAGGCCCAGCTCGCCGGCCTCTGTGAGCGCGCGCACCAGTCCCGAGCCCAGTCCCCCGCCGACCAGCAGCAGCGCGCCCGCCACTGCGCCCGCCGAGCCCACCGCCGAGTCTGAGCGGCCGCCCAGCTCGGACAGCTCGAGCTCGGCCACGCGCCGCAAGTTCGGCAACCGCAACAACCGCTTCCAGACGCGCCTCAGCGCCACCAGACAGCCGGCGGCGCCCAGCCCGGCCGGAAGTGCGGCCTTCGCGAGCTCGCCGGCTGGGCCAGCGAGCTCCACGCCCACCAGCAGCTCCACCACAACCACGCGGCGACCCTCCACCACGAGCACCCGCAGGTCCAGCAAGCAGCTGTTTGCGGGCCGCCGCCGACTCAGCGGCCAGACTTCCTCCTCATCCTCAAGCTCGTCCTCATCCTCGTCTACAAATACAAATACAAATACAAATGGCAGCCCCGAGCAGGCGGCAGTTCCGGCCGCCACAGGGCCCACCACCGAGGCGGCGCCCATCCAGCTGGCCAGCGCCACGCCGAGCTCGCCCATCTCGGCCAGTCGCGCCCGATTTGGGTCCAGCTTCGCGGCGCGCGCCCGCCAGAGCGCCGCCTCAAGCAGCACCACCGGCGCCCCCCAGGCGGCCGCCAACCAGGACAGACCCAGTCTCTTCGGCGCCCAAAGGGCCACCTTCAAGCCGCGACTGCCCTTCATGAAGCCGGCCACTGCAAGGCCCACCGACGAGCAGCAGCCGCCCGCCGAGACAGTCTCCATGAGCTCCTCCTCGTCCGTCTCCATGAGCTCCTCCTCCTCCTCGTCCTCGTCCTCGTCCTCGGCGGCAAGCGAGCCCCAGACGCCCACCACCAGCGCGCCCGCCGACCCCACTCAGCCCCCAAGCTCCGAGGCGGCCAGCTCGGCGGCCGCGAACCCCAACCAGCCGGAAGCTCCGAGCCAGGCCGGCCAGCAGCCGCCCGCTGAGCTCGCCAAGATCGACACCACCACGGCGGCCCCCACGAGCGCCTCAAGCTCCACCACGGCAAGGCCCAAGAGGCCCCTCTTCGCCTCCAGACAGAGGAACTCGTCCCTCTTCGGCAACCGACGCCAGACTGGCACTGCCGCCGCGGCTTAGGGTGCCTATTTGAGCCTCATTTTGAACAACCAGTGATTGTCTTCGCGTAATGATCCAAGGCGGCTCGGCAAGTGGATATTTCTTGCAGCTCCCCCACGCCCAAACGCACACAAAAACACACACACACACGCACTGTTGCCCCACGAGACACCCGGCGGAAAGGCGACCCTTCCCGCCACTCTCTCTATTTATATGTATAGATTTGTTGCCATAGTCTCGCGAGCCCAGCAAGGAAACCCACTCCGTTTCACCCACGAAACAATGATACAATCCTTGTCCACCCACCGGGCCGGCCAACTGGCCCTCCTGGTCAGCCTCTTGGTGACCATTCAATAAAGACCTGTGTGCTCTCATGCCTCTTCGTGCATGCACATGCACATACATGTACACTCCATCCGTCTGGAAGCCTGTCTGGGTTTCCAGACCCGGAAATCAAGCTACTCTTGCATTAGATGAACACTTTTATTCTCGCTGATTCACGTTAGACGGCACGTTAGATGCTCATTTCCCAGGTAATCGTGCTGAAAAAGCAGTCGGCTTTTCTTCCAGACTTCAACAAGTGGTCCCTTTTCAACCTCCTGAGAAAGATTGTTGATCAGCTTCTTTGACCTGATCAACAAGTGGACACTTGATACACGTATCCGAGCTCCAGTCCTTGTCACTTTGGGATTGTAGAGTCCACTCCTTGCTCTAGACTCCCTCGTTCACTGGTTATGGATTAATTATCGTCCTTATCTATTGATGGTACTGCTTCAATGTTCCGGCAGGATCATGAACTCTTGATTTCGCACGAGTTGCTCTGTTGTCACCAGTTGTTATGGGGCCAAATAGGGCTCCCGTACTTCGTTTGGCCAGCAGATTTCTAATCAACTAGCCGCAGAAATGAACACAATTGCTGAACAGATCCATCCTAAGGTTGACCCGTCTCGAAACTGATCTTACCTATAAAGCAGCGGCGCAAAAGAGATATTACCTACAGGCTGGCACGCTGGTGTTTCCTTCTGACAGGACCGGAGCACGCGCTATTGTTTTGGAGGTCGTGCGTGCCGCGCCCAAAATGGGTGGCATTTTTTCAGGTCCATTTACCCAATGTGATGATTGCTCGGGACTGGGTATTATTCATGAACCTTATTTTTAAACGGAATCATAGACGCTCTACAAAAATGTGATACATGCCGCCTCTAGAAATGTAGAATATTATTACCGATCAAGATGTCATGATAAAACTTCGATAAGCACAACCCTTTCCAAATATCTCCCACACCCTTAGCACAACCACATCAAACTTGCATCATTCAGGATCACGAAATCAAGTGACCACAATTCCGACAAGAAACTACTCTTGTACTTACTATGGCGGATTACATTGTCACTAGTATGCGAGATGGAGATTTTAAGTAAGTGCCTTGTAGAGAACCATCTGATAATCAGCACTCTTAACCCTTTCATTTGTAGAAACTAACTCGAACTCTCTATAAACCTACACGTTTATATTAGGACGATCAAAGCATACATTGAAAAGCTGGACAGCATCAACGAGCCCGTCTATGTTGACGAGGAAAATCGTCTCAATTTGCTCCATTTGGCTGCCGGTTTAGACTCTGAGCATAGGGAGTCCATCATTGAACTTCTGATCGAATACAGAGCGGATCTAAATTGCTCAGGAATCAGTGAGAATACTGAAGATGTGAGACCCTTGCACTTGGCCGCCATGTGGGGCTATGATCTCACTGTCAAACTCTTATTATACCACGGTGCAGACGCCTCCCTTAGAGACAGCGGGGGCCTATCGCCCATCGATTACGCTAGTATATTCGATAACTATCTTTGTATTTCCTTACTGTTGCGCTATGGGAGTCTCAATTCAACTGCAGCTGCCTGGTCAGCTATCATGGATTCAAGTGTTGGCGAAAGCAATGCCGACTCGTCGTTTGAAAACTGTCTTTATATGACTGCCTTGGACCTAGGTGTCAACAATATTAGTGGTGATGGCGGAAATGACGCTGAAACAAACACGGACAAGATGTCGCATCTGAGTAGCATTTTATCCGATATTGAGCATATCAAAAACCCTCGATTTGATGATGATTACGATCCGCTGGAGGATGTTAACGAGGATGATGTCGATTTCGATATAGATGATCGTAGGTTGAGGTTCGAGCTACGAAGGTTGGGTCGGCATGCAGGTCCAATTACACAGACAACGAAGAGATTATATTGCAAACTACTCGCCCATTTAATTAAAGAGGACAAAGAGTTAGTATACTCGCCGCGAACTACCACTAGATGTGATCTTAACGGATATTCTGTCGAATTGAATAGTATATTAACTGGCAAATTTCCCATCAAACAGGCACTAGATTTAGAAAAGGAATTTCTCCGAATCAGTAACAATATCGACTATCATGGACCAAAACAATTTTTCAATTACATCCTGATTGACCCGAGGATCTCAAGAAATCTACCAGAGCAGGCACTAGAAGCAAATGATAGCGACACTAGTTATGCGCAGCTAAGCTCTCCAGAAGGAGGCGATTACCACCAAACCCCTAAGCCCAAGCAAGTCATGAGGCGAGTTAATCGGGGTTTCAATGTTAAATTGTTCACCCAGTTCATTGAAAGCATCTTTTACATTGGCAAAGGACAGAAGAAACGTGACTTAGATCATTTATTTGACGCTCTGGCAGACCGTGAAAGTATAACGAAATCAAAGATTGAGCGCATTCGTAGCATATGGTCTGATGGTTATGGAGTTGTATCCCTGCATCTGT
>Ga0268247_10000485_pt1 | contig 13419 bp, 14 predicted proteins | sample AgamicOrMae_FD_200245 | JGI IMG/M metagenome (GOLD analysis project Ga0268247, IMG submission 200245) | Agave microbial communities from Guanajuato, Mexico - Or.Ma.e (v2) (version 2) | ecosystem: Host-associated > Plants > Phyllosphere > Phylloplane/Leaf | place: Guanajuato, Mexico | collected...
CCGCACACAGTCTGCGGCACACAGTCCGCCGCAGACTGTCTTGCGCGCCCACTGCTGAGGAGGAGCGCCTCTTGCTTGCCACCATTGCCAGTTATTACAATTGGCGCAATAATAATGGTCGCAAAGGCCGAATTCGTTTTACCCTTAGAGCTAGTGTGCGGCGGCGCCCAATTGTGCGCCCACCAGCCAAGTGGGAGCGCCCCTTCCAGGCCAAAATGGGGCCCGATTGCGTACGAGTCGCGCCCGCCAGACCTCAGGAGAGGCGCCAACGAGCGGCGAGCGAGCAGCAGACATGCAGTGGGGCCACTTGAGGCCTCGAGTTGGCGCCCTGAAGGAGGCCTTGAGCCTGCATTGCATTGGGCGATCCATTAGCGAGCTTGTTTGTTTGCGGCCGGATCGCATCGCTCGGCTGGCACGCACGCAGACACACTCGTTCAGTGCGTGTGGCCGCAGACTGTCGCCGGTGCAGGTGCGCAGTCTGTGTGTGCCTCTCTGTCTGCAAACGAGCTGGGCCAGATTCAGTTTGGCCCAACCACTAGAGACTAGCCGCGGCCCCAGAGTGCTCCTTTGCTGCTCACAAGGAAGGGCCACAAAGAAGGCTCGAAAGGGGCGCCCAAACGGGCTTGCCAGGGCGGAGAAATCAATCCAATTTGTGCGCTTGGTCGGCTCTGCTTGGCTTGCTTGCTGGCTTGCTTGCTTGCATGAGGAGCTGATAAAAATGGCCCCAAACGAGAGGCAGCGAGCGGGCGAGAGTGGAGCAAAATGGGCCAGCGGAAAAGGCGGAGTGAACATGATCGAGTTTCAGCAGTTGTCACGTTGCCCCATTGTGTGCGCCTTGTTGTTGTTGGCCAGCACAGTCTCTTGCTGCTGCTGGCCAGCTCGAGCTTGGCGGCGGAGCAAGTGGCGAGTCCAATGAGGCGACTGCGGGCGGAGATTAGGTGCAGTGGGCGGCTGGAAGTACAACAAGTCCATTAGGCGCGCGCTCCAGTCTGTCTGTGCAGCCATTCTGCGCGCCATTTGCAGTTCGCTCTGCTGGCCTGCGCTCACTACTCCTTAGGGCTAGCGCGCAGTGCAGTTCGCATTGCAGTTTGCGGTGCAGACTGCACACTAAAGCCCCCACACTAAAGCACACACACTGAAAACAGCGCAACTCGAAGGCAAACGTAAACAGACTCACACTCTCACACTCACGAACTCACTCCCGCAATCCAAACCACAGCCTGACCATATCGTGAACCTAACCATTGGCAGCCAATCGGACGGCCAATCGAACGGCCTTCAGGAGTAGTATTAGCAGCCGAGACGCGGCAAAGGTAAAGGCGAGATTGTCGTCTCGTTGGCCATTCAGAGAAGGCGACCTTTCCGCTTTTTGCAGACTTGGTTTGGTTGCCAAACTAGACACTGGCCCAACTAGAGACTGTTGTCGAGCAGCGCATGGACTCCAATGGAATGGAATGGCCGCTCGCACACAGCTCCAGCAATGCCCACTGACAGCTCGGCCGGGCGCATCTCTGTGGCAGGCGCACCAAGCTCGTCTCTTGGCCACTGCGCTTCCACTTGCACTTCCACTGGCACTTCCGCTGGAACTGAGCTCTCCTGGAAATGGGCGGGGGCGAAAGTCGGCGCGTGACGCGCGGCCACTGGTGGCGAGCGGGCGCCCGTTGGACCAGCGCGGACGAGCGCCGGCGGGCCCACTTCTTCTCTACCGGCCAGCTGTCTCCGGCGGCGGCCTCAGCTGAGCGCGAGGACCAGCTCGGCCAAGAACTGGAGCAGCTCCGCCGAGAACCTAAGGAGCCGCACCCAAGCGAGCAACTCCAAAAAGCCCCCCCAAAGCTCCCAAGCTCGGCCACGAGCGCACTTCCGGTTCCACTTCCGGTTTCGGGGGGCGAAATTTGGGGCGAAATGGAGGCGGAAAATGCGGGCGAAAAGGCGGCGGAGGATAAGCTGCAGACTGGGGGCAACAGGCGGCGAGCGAGGCGCAGTTTGTTGGCGCGTCTCGCGCTCAGACTGGGCGGCTCGAGCGGAAGACTAGGTGGGCCCGCATGTGCGTCGCGAGAGGCCGAGCGGGGCGAGCTCGCGGCCATTGAGCGGGCGGCCGGAAGTCGGTCGGCGCCGCCGCAAAGTCCGCGTCTCAGTGGCGCTCTGAGTGCTCCAGCTGGCCAGCTGGGGGAAGCTAGTCTTCCGGCGGCCAGTCTTCCGGCGGCTAGTCTTGCGCTGGCAGGTGCGAGCCAGCGAGACAGTGGCGAGCGGCGTCCAGAGAGCAAGGCGGCGGCCAGTGAGCGACGCGCGCGCCTAGCTGGCCAGCAGCGCCACTGCTACGCCCAGCTGGGCCAGTTGTGTCGCGCCTGCCACTCGGCCGACAGGTGGTCCTCGTTGGAGGTGGACGAGGAACAGGTGGCTGGGGCGGAAGTTGGGCCGGAAGTTGGCCAGTTTGGAAGGGGGAGCTTTGGGGAGCGCGGCGGGTGGCGCCTGAGCGCGGCAGCTGAGGACTGGGATGGATGCGCGGAGGGTGGCCCGTCCAGTGGGCCGTCGAGTGGGGCGCCCAAGTGGCGGCGGAAGAAGCAGCAGCGGAGGAGTAGGGCCGGGCTGCTCGCTGGCGTGTGGGGCTCGCCGAGATTGGGCGCGCGGCGAGGAGAAGGTGAAAGTGGCGAGGAAAAGCTCACTGGGCAGCTTGTGTCTGGCGTCGAGGGGGCAATGCGCGAGGGAGAGGGGCCGATAAGCAGGGCGGGGAGGGAAAAGGGCGCCCATGAGGAGGGACAGTTGCAGGGGGGCGATTCAGATGAGAATAAGTGGACTGAATTTAAATTGAATCGCGTGGTGTGTTTGGCCAGAGGAGGAGGAGGAGAAGGAGGAGCAGAGGCAGAAGAGGAAGAGGCAGAAAGGCAAGAAGAGGCAGAAAGGCAAGAAGTAGAGGCGGACAGTTTGCGCGCAAGTGGCAACATTGAGGAGCAGAATTATGCAAATGAGGAGGAGACAAAGCGCGCCAGATTGGAACTTGCACTTGCGAGCGCAACTTCCAATGGCGACACTAAGCGCGGGCAGGCAAACACGCCAAACACGCGCTCCAATGGGGCCCAATTGGCGCCCGCTGGCAAGGCGCAGGAAGTGGAAATCGAGCCAGAAGTTGGGCTGAATCTGGGCGAGCTCAATCATCGCGAGCTCGCCCACAAGCAGCCTTCCTGTGGGCCAGCTAGTTGTCGGCGCGAGAGCGCCCTGCTGGCCCTCATCGAGCCGCTGGGCCAGAGCGGCACCTGCTCCTTCGCCTCGTCCAGCAGCTCGCTGGCCAACCTCGAGCAGCTGCAGACGAGCGCCAGCGCCGAGCCGGAGGGCCAGCAGAACGAGTGGCCGTCTTGCCAGAGTCAGTCGAACGCAATCGGCGGCCAGCCCTCATCACCACAGTCCACCGAGCGTCTCCAGGCGCCTCCTCAGGAGTCCTCTGCTTCGCGGCCGGCCCGCAAGGCTCGCATGTCCGAACGAGAGGGCGAGCTCGCCGCCTGCAGCCAGCGAGACGGCGGCCCAATGGCGGAAGAGGCGCCCGCAAAGGAGGAAAAGGAGACTGGCCAGCGGCCAGTGTCGCAGCCAGAGTTGGGCAGCCGCGGGCCCCAATTGGCCGGCGCTAAGCCCCCCAATTCGGGCAGCAACTTCAAGAAACTGGTCAAGCGCCAGCAGTCCGTCGACTCGTACCGGATGGCCCGCGAGCTGAAGCACAAACTGAAACGGCAAGCAGAGTCCAGAAGCAACAAGCACCAGAGCAACGAGGCCATCAAGCCCACCCGCTCGGTCGGGGCCGACTGCAAGCCCGGGGCGCAGCTCGCGCCACGCCCCCCCGCCGCCCATGTGTCCATCTGCGTGGAGGGCGCGACTAGTTGGGAAAATCAGCAGAATTCTGGCGTCGACGCCACGGCCGACCACCCAGAAGGTGCGCTGCAGTCGCCGGAAGTGCCGCAAACTAACAAGGTCGCCCGCAAACAAGCGCAGCCCGCAGAACCCAGGGGGGCGGGGCACGCGAGTCCGACGCCGCCCAACACACTGTCTCTGGCGCTGGATGGGTGCGCGTTGGGCTCTGGCGCCGCCTTCGCCGGCTCAATCACGCCCACCTACCCGACGCAACACCTGCCCAGCCCCAAATACGTTTCGGCCGCGGCGGCGGCCGCCACGCTGCTCGCCATGCAGGCCAAGAAGTACAGCAACGCGTCCACCGTTTCCTCCTCGGGGGGCGGGGCCGAGTCGCCGCCCGGCCCCAACGGCCAGCCGCCCGTGCTGCTGCGCTCGCTCGCCTCCAGCGCCTCGAGCAGCGCCCGCGGGCCCCACACCCAGACGTGCGGCCGTTCCGGCGCTCAGGCCGAGCAGCAAGTGGGCGAGCCGCCGCCAGTGGCAAGCTCGCCCCAGTTGCCGCTTTCGGCCGCCGAGCTCGCCCGGCTCGCCCAGGCGGAAGCGCAGCGGCGCGCCAACCTGGCCGAGCACATCTACGACAACAAGTGCGGCCTTGGCGAGGACATGAAGTTCCTCGCCTCGCTGCCCGAGCTCTGCGACATCACCTTTCTGGTGGGCGAGACGCGCGAGCCAGTCTGCGCCGTCAAGTCAGTCTTGGCCGCGCGCAGCCGCGTCTTCCACAAGATCCTCTTCGGCAACCGACTGCGCGCTCTGCAACGCCAACAAGCCCACCTGGAGGCCCGGCAACAGTCGCTCGCCCACGAGCAACAGTCTCTACCTTTGGAGCCCCAGAGACGCACCTCCTCGCCCAGACCCAAGGTGCTGGCCGCCAAGCCGAGCGCGCCACCCTCACGGCCAAGCTCGCCCGCCGATCCCAATCCGCCGCAGTCCAAACACTGGTCCGTGAGCGCCGACGCCACCGGCTACAAGCCGCCCACCGGCGAGTCTCCAGCCCCGCCCAGAAGCACCAGTCCCTGCGGCGTGCCGCCGGCCACTTCCGCCGGCGCTTCCGGCCGCCGCTCGGCCCGCACCAGCGAGACGTCGGGCGCCAGCGTGTTGGGCTGCGCTCTTGCCGCTGGGCCCGGCTGGGAGCAGGCGTCTGGGTCGCGCACCAGCTCGGCCAACAGTCAGCAGGCGCTCATCATTGGGCCTGGCCAGACGGCCACGCCGGCGCCCCCGGCCAAGCAGCGTCCACTTGTTGTGCTGGCCAACGCGCAGCCTAAGCGCCAACAGTCGAAACACAAACTGGCCCAGCGACAAGAGTCGGCCAGCAGCTCGGCCAGCCGACTGAGCAGGATCTTCATGAACAAACGCGCCTCAGATCCATCGCTGAAACAGCAGAAGAGCCATGGCTCTGAACAGGCGGCAAATGTCGCCTTAGGAGTGGCCGCAAACTCGGCCAACCCGCAGACTGTCTCCGAGGGCGACGGACTGACTGGGGCTCAGCTGAGCACGGCCGCATCCATCGCGCTCACTGCAAACCAGAGCTACTTGGACAAGATGGTGAGTTTGATGGGCTAAACGAAACCTGAATGAACTTTTCTGATCACTGATTGCTCTTTTTTGGGCTAAAATTAACCGTTTTTTGGCTTTCTTTTGACTTTTTTCAACCATTTTTGACTTTTTCTACCCCATTTTGGCCCCAAAATGCGGCCAATCTGCGTCAATTCCTCGAAAATGGGACGGAAAATTCACTTTTTCACCGAAAATGGGAAAATATCAACGAAAAATGGGCAAAATGGGCAAAATTTGGCCGAAAATCGACCGAAAATACTCTCAAAACGCTACTAGTCCTCCTCACAGATGAGCACCACCATGATAATCGAAGAATTCGAGCCAGACGTTTTCAGACAACTGATCGAGTACATCCACACTGGCTGTGTCCTATTGCAAGCCAGGACTTTGTTGGGTAGGTTTCATCCTTTGGTTGAGTTCAGGAAAGAAGTGCCAAAGCGAAAGAAGCCAAGCGAAAGAGAAGCTAGGCAAAGACGAGGGGAAATTTGATAATTTTGAAATGTTGAAATATGAGAAAAATGGGGGACAAAAAAGAGAAAATTGGGCAGAGAAAAGGAAGAATTGCAGAGAAAAGAGTGGAAAAGTCTAACATTTTTCCTCCCTTCTTTTGCCAACCTCAAACCTGCTCCAATCGGCCACTCCTAAGGTCTGCTCAATGCCGCCGACTACTATGGACTGGAACAACTGCGCAAGGCGTGTCTCCGCTTCGTGTCCTGCTGCATCACCGTGGACACTGGTAAGTTGCTGGCAAGGCACCAGATGCACTGCTCTTGACTCAATTTGTCGCATCTGGACGCCAATAACAATAATAATAACGTGATAATCCGAGCCCGATAATAATCTCATTACCGCCCAAATCGCACACAGTCTGCAGTCTGCTGTCCACTGCCGAGCGTTATATTCAGTACAAGTGCACTAAATCGATTGTCCAAAAGGTTAGTCCACCTAGACTCTAGCTCCTCTGCCACCAAAGTGCAGCCCCCAAAGCCCCACAAGGGCCCCAAGCTGCCCACTCTGCTTTCTGAAGTTGGAGCTCAGGTGCAGAAGTTGCACCTGAACACTGATTCTGCCAAGCTTGGCCGCACTTCTCACTCGACGCCAAGACCCCAGAGTCTAACTGAAAGCACAATTCGAAACTCCTCAACTTCTCAACTTCGACAACAACAAAAAACTTGCAGGTGCTCGAATTTGTGGACACTCATGCGAACGAAATATTCAAGCTAAACGCCTTCGGGCTACTTCCGGAGCACGTGGTTCGACTCATTCTCGCGAGAGACGGTCTGCAGGCAGACGAGTACGTGAAGTACAGCGGAGTGTACACTTGGTGCGAGCATTACTGTCGCTCCTACGAGCTGGCCAACATTTCCGATGTGATGCAAAACTTTCTCGACCTAATCCAATTCCACAAGATTCCCATGAGTCTGCTCCTGAGCGAAATCTATCCCACCCGAATAGTTCCGGATGAGATCTTTCTCAGCGCCTTGGCCTACCAGGTGAGTGGCGGTTTGTGGATGTCAGTCGCTGAGCTGAGTATCCTTAGCTCGACCTAAGTAGTCGAGCTGAGGATGAGGATCGGCGTTTTTCGCTTCGACATTTCGGTCCACTATTTGCGGATTTTTTAAAGATTTTCTAGGCTTTTTCGTCTTTCTCACTCTGGTTTTATCACACAGCTAAGCTGCCTCTTCATCAGAAACTTCCGCCGACTAACAAGCTTTCAATTCGAACCTCGAACATCGAAACAAAACAAACCAAAACAACGAAAGGCCGAGCCGGAAATGTTCGAGCCGCCGGCAGACTCGCGCCCTCGACGCATGACTCTGCCCGACCCAATGTCCAGCTACCGCGACTTCGGACCACCAGCCGCGCTCAGACCTAGCGTGTCGCCCAAGAGCAGCAGACAGGAACAAGCCGCCGAGAACAAGCGCCGCGAGTCCACCGCCACCACCGGAAGTGGCGCGGCCCAGCTGCCCGTGCGGCCGGCCGACTCGTGCAGGTCGAGTGTGGCCGTTCAGGCTGGGTGGCCGCCCTCTGGCCAGCAGCAGCAGGCCAGAGTTGCGCGCAGTGGCGGCCGCAAAGGGTCCATAGCGCAGGCGTCCATCAGCAGCATGGTGCGCCTCTCGCACAAGTTCTCCATCCGCCGCCACAGAGCAGCAACGGGGGCGCTTTCCGGCCACGCCCACACGAACTCAAACCCAAACTCAAGCTGGAGCGCCAACGCCAGACGTCGGGGCAGCAGCAGCGCCGCCTGGAGACGTCCGCGCGGCCAGTCGCCGCTGCTGGACAGTGCGGCCGCGACCATGGGCGACTCTTTGGGCGCCCCCGACCCGCTCGCCGTGGGCCAACAGATACTCGACGCCTACTTGCTGGCCCAGCGGAAGCGCGAGGCCCAGGCCGCCCAGTCGCCCGAGGAGCCCCAGCGGAGTGGGTCGCAGGCGAGCGAGTCGCTGCAACAGGCCGCTGGCGAGGCGGCGGCCCCAAAGGCGAGGCAGCAAGCTCAGCAGCAGCAACAGCAACAACCGCCGATCGTACGCATGCAGTCGGTCACCCGGAAGTCCTTCCGCGACTTCAAGCACATCTCCCGGCGACTGTTCATGCGCCACTCGTCCAGCAAGACTCTGCACAGCAGCCACTCGACGGCCAGCAGCCAGGATGTGCCGCCCAACAGCCAAGCTGCAACCCCACTCCAGCCGGCCACCAAGACCCAGTCGAGCGGCGGCCCAAGCTCGGCGCTGACAAACGCCGCGCACAGACGCCACCTGCTCAAGATAAAACGCAGCGAGACGGTGTTCGAGACCACGGCAAGCAGCTCGCGAGCAAGAGCTCTCCTTTTGCAACAACAACAACAACAACAACAGACACAAACACAACAACAACTAGTGGCCAAGCAGAAAAAGATGATCGCCAGCTCGAAACTGGCCCACCAGTTCTCCTCAAGTCTGGCCAAGTGATTCCGTTTCTGATCCACCGACAACTAGCACTAAGAGTCGCCATGTGATGTGATGCCACGAATGTGAACCAATGCTCTAGAGCCACACTTGAATGCAGTTATTATAAACTTTTGCCAAATTTTATACGAAAAAACGTTCAAAGTTTCATTTTCTTCTTCGACTTGCTTCTCCAATTTTTCCTCATTCCAAAGTTGTCCACTTCTTCTGCACTTCCGGCTCTTTTCCGCTCGAAAACAGTGCAGAATTGGACCGGAAATGGAAGCTTAAGGCAGAAATTCTCGCCCAATTCAGACAGTGTCTCGCTCACTTTTGGCCCTTCCGCTTCTTCCTCCTCTTCTGCTGACTGTCTCTCGAAGACTCAGTCCCGCCGGCTCTTCTCTCCTCCTCGCCATACTCCACGCTCGACTCGCGCTCCTTCTCGCCCCGAACCTGCTCCTTCCTTTTCTGCTTGCTCGCCACTTCCTGTTCCGCCTCCAATTTGCCTCGCTTGCTCCTCGGCGGCTCGCCAGGCGTCTCTCCAGACTCGCTCGGCGAGGAGGCCGCTGTGGTGCTCGTCTGGGCCTCAGTGGTGCTCGTCGGTGGCGTCGTGGTGCTCTTACCAGAGCTCTCTTCTGCCCTAGTTGTCGGTCTGGTGGAGGCTTCTCCTCCTTCACTGGAAGTCGCACTTGCAGCGCCCGCCGCAGTGGACCCGGAAGAGTTGTCGCCCGCATACTCGACGCCCACAGAAGTGGCCCCGCTGTCTCGCGGCGAGCTCGAGCTCGCCGAGGCCTCCGTGCTGGTCACTGCAGCCGCCAAGTCTGACTCCACCGAGCTGGCCACGTTCTCGCTTCCGGTCACTGCTGTTGCCTCCTTTGGCCTGTTGCTGGTGCTCGGCGGCGAACTCTTTGGAATATCAGTTTTGAACTCTTTGCTGGTGGTCTCGTCCGGCTTGTTTGTGGTGCTGGTTTGCGAGGCTGAATCTGCAGAGTTGGCAGCCGACGCAAATTTGGGCTCCTCATTGGGCGGCTTGTTGCTGTTCTGGTTTGTCGAGCTGGTAGCTGGCAAGCTAGGGCTTGAGGTTGGAGAATTTGGAGCCTGAGTTGCGCCGGAAGACTGAGCGGTGCCCGAAGACTGCTGGCCGGAAGAGGCCTTTTTGGCGCCGGCCGTAAGCAGGCTGACCGCAGGCTTGCCTTTGCTTGTCTTCTGGCTCTGTTGCTTGCTCTTGAAGTATGGCTTCCAGACCTCGTTTTCGGCCGCCGCTTTGGGGCCCACGAAAAGCGGCGAGCTCTTCACGGCCGAAGTGGCGCTGCTCTTCTCTGGAGAAAGCAATCCCTCGCCCACCTTGGCCAACTTGATCCGCATGGAACTCTCGGAGAGCTGCTCTTGTTGTTGTTGTTGTTGCAATTGTTGCTGCTCTTCTCTCTGTTGTTGGACTCTGATCTGCTGCTGTTGCACTCTGAATTGTTGTTGTTGTTGTTGCTGCACTCTGAATTGTTGTTGTTGTTGCTGGACTGCTTTTATCTGTTGCTGCTGGACTGTTTTCACTTGCTGCTGCTGCTGCACCTCCCTCTGCTGCTCTATCTGGATGTGCTGCTGCTCGTCCTTTTGTTGCTCTATCTCTATATGCTCCTGCCGAGGCGGCTCCTCCTTCTGCTGCTGGAACTGCACTTGTTGCTGCTGTTGGCGCTGTTGTTGTTGTTGTTGTTGAACCGCCACTTGTTGTTGCTCTCTTCTGGCCGATTGTTTGCCCGCGAAACTGGGACTAACAAGAGCCGCCTGCTTGAACGACTGCTCCACTGTTCTGGACGACAAAGTTTTGGCCGGCGCCTTGACACTCGAGCGAGACTTTTGCCAATCGAAGGACGAAACTCTAGCCTGAGATGTCTGCACACTTGGACCCTTCACGGCGGCCTCAAAAAGTTTTTGCACTTGTTGTTGTTGTTGTACTTGTTGTTGTTGTTGCTGCTCTTGCTGAATTACGGTGCTGGTCTTTCCGATGGACACTCGCTTCTGGACTGGGCCCGCAATTGGTTCTGATGAGGATTTTCCAAATTCCTCATTGAAATGGTAATATTGGGCCGACTTTGAGCACTCTACTGAGTGCCAAAAGTCGCATCCCAAAATTGCCTGGTTGAACACTGTCCCAACTCCGCAAAGGAACGATTCGCGTCTTCCATTGTAGCACAAGTGATACACTTGGCAACCTGTTGATTCGTCGGCATACATTCCCGGATTGAAGGGCAAACCGTCGCAAGAGAAGCCATTGTTTGGAATGCTCGAGTAGGCGGGAAAATCAACTCCAGCCTGGCCCTTGACTGAGCCGAAAATGGCCGGCTCAGCATCGGTCGTCACCTGGCCAATGCTCTGTTGCTGCTGCTCTCTGCTATTGGTCACTATCTCTTGCGAGCTGGACACTGATCTGCTGGCCCCAAGGACAACTTGCTGCGGCTGGATGCGTTCCTGTTGGATGGCCGACGAGAAGGTGTCCTGCTTTTGCTCCACCGTTTTGGTCGCCAAGACTGGCCTCGTTTTTGGGGCCACCAATTGTTGTCTGTAACTTTCAATGTTCTGCCGGAATCTCGACACTCCAGACGAGCCCTTCACGCTTGAGAGTCCTTTGGTTGCTGATGTCTGCAGTTCATCCGAGGAGACGCCCCAATCGATGATGACTGCTAATAATAAGGCGAAAATTATGGCCAAGCGCCCGAAGATTATTCTTTTTTCCATATCGATCGAGTTCTATCGCACTGCCGAGTTGTCTCGTCAAACTGAAACTGCTTCTCTCTTGCGAGTATCTTCGTCTTGTCACATCTCGTCGTCTGGTTGCTCTCTTTCACCTTCAATTCGACTTGTGCACAGGCAACTCGTTTGCTCGAAGTTCCAACTTAACTGGAAGATCTTCTACCCTTACCTCTTCTCTCTGTCTGGAGGGAAATTGAAATGGGGATCACTTTGGTGTCAGAGAAACAATCTAAGAAAAGTCAAGGAATCGTGATTGTCGTTGAACTTGCTGCTTCCTTCGATCAGACAATTGACGTTCCATCAACAGTACAGCACTGGAACTTCCTCTGTGACAACTGTGTGCTCGTTGGAGATCAAACACGTCATGGCATATCATGACGAGAGGAGCTCGAGAATCTCTTGCACGCAATCGAGAGATTTCGCCTTTCCAGTTCCTGACGTTCTCGTAGGAGGAAAACTCGACAATGCAAAACGCTCCTAAGACGCGGACAAACTTTCAAATTTGTCTTGCTTGGGTGCCTCTCCAAGTCTGTCTGAGGCACGCGTGCAATTGACCGATAGTCAGCCTGAACTCGGTCAGTGGGCGGTCATGAAATCATTGCCCAAAGGCAAGAGCCCCAAGCTGCACTCCTACACCTACAACACGTTCTCAGGTGTGGCATCTAGACCGTGAAATGGGCGGGTCATACAGAAGGGTCGACTGGGCGACCCCGCTCGGCTTTTGATATTTTGCCACGAACCTCTCGATTTTGGGTTTAGAGGTCGCCTTAGGTGAGGGCTCGTCGAGAGGAGGGGCCATGCTTCATTCCAAAATAGTGAGCGAGTGAAGTTCCAAATGTCGTGCCATGCCGAACAGACTAATTAAGAATCTCGACGGAACAGAGACTTCGTATAACCCTACACTCCTCGAGTCGAATAATCAAATAGACTAACTCAATCACGTGGAGCTCTCACTCATATGACAACTTTGGTGGCAGTTGTTTAGATCAATCAACGAAAGCGCCTCTGCTCGATTTTTATATACTTGGATGTATCAGTGAAGATTTCGCACGTGAACTCAACTTCAGATGGGAGGAAGTGTGAGAAAAGTGAAAGCTATGGTCATGGGTAAAACGTAGCTCGTGCTATAGATTAACGTCGCTGTTTCCATTTTTTATTTCCATTATAACATTCGGGACAGTACCATCGGCCTTTTGGCTTCGCTTTCAGGTCCACACAGGGAAAGTGGAACCACTCAATTGGACAGTCCTTGTTGTCACAGGCTATCATTTCGCCAAATGATACCTGTTGGCATGTGCAATATTTAGGCTCATTTGGATCTGGAGGCATATCAACTGTGAAGGGCTTGGGCGTGCAGGAGCTCGATTCTGGGCTGTCTCTGGCGCCGGACTTTTGATTCTTTTTGTTGGATTTCGACTCGGAGCCAGATTCTGCTTCATTTGATTGTACCTGCTGGAAGCTCTGAGTGCCACCCAGGCTCTCTAGGCATCTAATGTGCTTGTCTATGAGATCATAAGTTTGCGTTGCTAGCTCTATCTTGTCATCTGCAAAACTTCTAGCTTTGTCCAGCAGATCCATTGTCTCCTTGTACAGAGATAACCTTCTGTCTCTACTCGATGCATCGCGATACTCTCGAACACACTCATTGATGCGCTTGATATTTTCGAAAGTTCGTTTATCCAAGTCTGATATTATGCTGAAATTGCGCTGCAATTCAGGAGGTACCGGTTCCAGAGTCTCAATGAAGTGGTCGAAGGAAGTTATCGACATGTTTGCCTCTTAAATACAGAGGGGAAATGATCCAAATTCAGACCGTACCCACTTGTTTGAATCATCTGATATTCGTTTAGGTGTAGGAATAGGTCCTTGCTATCTGGTTGGGAGGATGAGACCGGGGGGTACAACGTTCTCTCACTTGGATCCACGACAGAGTTTCCTTAATTTATATAGAATGTGGGCGTGCAACATCTCTCGTTACAGAATAGAGCTGGTTAAAATAATGGAGAGATAAACATGACGATACAAGATGCGGAGTGAGCATGCTCTGGAAAGTGCATTGGATTGATATTTTTGTGTGCATTGCATGGATGAGCAACATTCCGCCCCCTGCTCTTCAGTGCCTAAGTTTTTATGCGCTCTCTGCTAGGCCTTCCCCCCTTTGTTGAACCACACTGTCTGACCATAAGCCATTGCCGCTAAGTTACACTTCATGTGTCTACTGTCTGGTTTTATTAGATTAGAAAATCCCACTTCTAAAGATTTGAATATAAAATATTCTTCATTGCCCTACTATTTTGCCGTG
>Ga0268247_10000486_pt1 | contig 13416 bp, 8 predicted proteins | sample AgamicOrMae_FD_200245 | JGI IMG/M metagenome (GOLD analysis project Ga0268247, IMG submission 200245) | Agave microbial communities from Guanajuato, Mexico - Or.Ma.e (v2) (version 2) | ecosystem: Host-associated > Plants > Phyllosphere > Phylloplane/Leaf | place: Guanajuato, Mexico | collected...
TATTTTCGTCAGTCTGTCTGAACGGGAAGCAGCCCCCGAGTAGCTATCTCAAGTAGTGGTATCAGAAGCCATTATCGGCTTCCTCTGGTCAGTCGGATGTATTGTTATTTTGGGCCGAGTGATTGACTGGCCGAGAGCAGTGGGTTGCTCCAAATGCTTTCAGATTGGCGAGCAAAAGTGGGCACAAGAAAGGGAGCTGAAGGGAGTGAGGAAATGGATTCCGAGTCAGTGAGGAGTTTGGTGGGCAACTTGAGCTTAGAGCAACTTGAGCTTAGGGCAATCTCACACAGTTAGTGAGTGTAGTTGTTGACATTTCTCACAAAAATTGCCCCTTTCCTGTGCGCAATCATCCCTCGTGGGTTTATTTGATTTTCAATAACACAAGAAAGATGAGAAAGGAAGTGGATCTTGTGTGAGAGTTTCCTTGAAAAGCCAAGCTCCATCGGCCGGATTGATCTATTGCGCAAGTGCGACTGAAACTGGAGCGGATTTTGAGGGTAGAACAGTCGAGCGAGATTATTGGCCAGAGTAACTTGTTAGTTGTAAGATTGGAGCGAGCAGGCAAGACATTGATGCGATTGGAAGTTTCAACCAGTTTCAACAGTCTCTGAGATCAACATTTGACAAGATAGAAGAGGAAACTGGAAGAGGAGAAATTGGAAAAGAGAAATCGTCTGGAGCAACTCGAGACAGTGGACGGCAGATGGAGAGTGTGTTGCGTTTCCATAGCAGAGCCTCAAGATGAGACACTTGAATAATATAATCCTCGCCGCCACCCTTTGGGTGGGCATCACAAGCGCAGTCCTAGCGCAACGAGAGCAAGCCAGCAAGCAGGCAGAAAGAGGCCGAATTGGGCCCAACAACAAGCTTGGCGCGGCAGACAACAGGACAGCAGAGGTGAGACAGTCTGCGGCCAATGCAGGCGAGCAGGCCAGACCGGAAGTCTCCACTGCCAAGAGCTCGACGAGAAACACAACCAAATTGGCCAACACAACCAGATTGGCCAATACAACCAAACTGGCCAACTCAACCAGATTGGCCAACACAACGGGCGACCAAATGACCGGATCCTCCTTGCTGAGACCGTCGTTTTTCCGCGGCCTTCTGGCTGGAGCGGCGAGACCGAGGCCCGAGAAGTCGGAGGAGGAGGAGGAGGAAGTGACCAAGACGATATTTGTGCCCATCGAGCAGCACAAGACAGGAGAGCAGAGTGCCAAGGCGTCTGGGGGCCAGTTGTCGGGCGCCAGCGAGCTGCACCGCTTCGGCCACACAGACCAGGGCCCACCCTTGACGCTGGTGGCCAGCAGCAAGCGCCAGGTCCACTCGCCAGACTTTAACGTCCAGCTCGAGCAGAGCGGCCACTTCGAGCCCCAAGAGGAGCGCCACTTGAGCCAGCTGCAGCAACACCTCAAGGCCCAGCACCAAGAGCAGCAGCAGCAACAACATTTGGACGCTCAGGCCTCGCTGCGGCTCAGCCAGACCGAGCTGAGTGGCCTGCTGAGCGACCGCGAGGCCCCCGAGCTGTACAGACAACGCGAGCAGACGGGCCAGGGCGTGATGGTTAGCGAGGAGCCTCAGGGCCGACTGGGCACCTCGGCGAGCGACCATTTGGGCACGGGATCCTTTGGGGGCGCTGGGGGCGACTTCGAGTCGATGAATGGGCTCGGCGAGCAGCAGCTCTACCGGCACAGGGCCACGGCCGCCTCCGAGGACGTGCTGGGCGGCGAGGGCGGCCCGGCGGGCTTCGAGAGCCGCTTCGGCGAGCTGGCGCCCATGAGCCAGATGGGCGAGCCGGGCCAGGGCCGTCTGGCGCCCTCGGCCAACGACTACAGCGAGGCCATGAGCCCGCAGCAGATGAGCGGGCACGGGGGCGCGGTCGACGCGGAGGAGTACGCGCACAGTTTGGGGGCGGGCGGGACCGAATTCTCGGGGCAGGCGGGCCTGTTGCGCGCGGGCTCCGAGTTCGCCGGTCTGGGCTCGTTCGGGGCGCACGAGGGTGGAGCGTTCGGCGGCGGGGGCGGGGCCGCGGGCTACGGCGCGGGTTCGCCCGTGCAGCAGGACGAGTACGTGAGCAGGTTCGGCGCGGCCGCGGGCGAGGGCGGCCCGAAGGCGCACCAGCAGGGCGTGTACGGGCCGGGCGCGCTCGACGAGGCGGCCCGCTTCGGCGCCGCCTCGGGCGCCCACCAGATGCCGCTGGCCCCGCCCCCACGGCCCTCTCGGCCCCACCGACTGCTCCCCCTGAGCCCGCTGGTGCCCCTCGCCGACGACCAGGCGGCCCGCGCCAGCCAGCAGCACCAGCGCCACCAGGAGGCGCTGGACGCGAGCCACGCCCACTGGTCGGGCGAGCGCGGGGGCGCGACTGGGGCGCGTCCGCAAGTGCACGAGCCGCTGGAGGAGGACCCCACGGACTTGGGCGAGGGCGGCGAGCAGGCAGAGTCCGAGGCGGCCGGCTTGGTGCAGCAGCACCAGTTCCAGCCGATGGGCGCCACTGCTCAGAGCCAGCTGGGCCGCCGGCAGCAAGCCGCCCAGGACGCGCTCAGTCTGGTGCTGAACGTGCCGCCGCCCAGCGGAGGACAGTCGAGCGGCGAGGAGCACTCGGCCCGCTTCGACGAGGACGAGCCCGAACAGGAGGAGGCGGCGCGCCCCCAAAGCCAGCCGGCCAAGCGGCAGGAGGCCCCAAGTGGTCCAATGAGTCCGCTGCTCAGCTACGACGAGTCCACGGCCGCCAGCAAGCGCGAACAGGCGCTCAGGATGGTGGAGTTTGCGCGCGTGGGCAGCGCCGGCTATCTGGCGCCCAACCTGCAGCCAGGCCGCCGGGGGCGCACGCTCGACAAGAAGAGCGGCCCCCACTGGGAGCCTGTGGGTCTCTCGTCGCGAGCTCGCCACCAGCCCCAGTCCTCGGCCCTGGAGACTGGCGGCGAGGTGGAAAGCGAGCCGGAAACTGAGACCGAGACTGAGGCTGGCCAGCGGCGAGGAGCGTCCACGCGCAGCTCCAGCGCCTCGTCCGAGCTGCTCGAGAATCCGGCCCACGCGGGCAAGTTCATAATAAGCTAGGCGATGAATTCGGATTAAACTGTTGCCGCTCGTCGCCGGCGGTGGTCCTGCGCGTGTTCCACTATGTTTCTTTACGTTTATTTGCATTTTTCTGGATCCATTTCTGCATTAAGTTGCTCTCTTCTGCATTGAGTTGCATTTTTCTGCATTGAGTTGCCTCTTTCCGCATCCTTTTTCAAGCGACAGTCCCGCACTACAGTCCTCGGCGCCCGACTTGGGCGTGACAAATGAGTGGACAGGAGGTCGCCGGGGCAGGTGATTGGCTTTGGGCCGAGTGTGTCGAGTTTTGATTAGGTGTAACAGTGGGACTAATGCTAATGCACGGCGCCCACTCATTAGCCAGTGGGCCCCGTTTGGTGCCGAGAGCGTGGCCAACTGGGCGACTTGGGGGACGAGCCTAGGGCTGGCAGAGTTCCCAGCGGGCGGGACAAATCTGCCCTTACGAAGCGTGAGGAGGCGAAAAAACAAACAGACAAATTGATGGACATTGCGATTAAATTGGAGAAGAGCCAAGCAAGTTTCAAAAGCCTCACAAGGCCCAGTTTAAAGTGTATCAGAATGCGGACCTGAAGAGTGTGTGTTGTGTGCTGGCTGCACGCTGGCCGCCTCTTAAGTAAGCGCATAGACACGCGTGCACGAAGCAAATGCGCATCATTGGCGTGCAGCCAGAGCAGAGACTGTCTGCGGGTGGCGCGCACTGAAGAAGGTGGTGAACAATGGTGAACACACAGTGTGCAATGTGGGCGCCCATTGCCCATTGCCCATTGCCCATTGCCCATTGCCCATTGCACGCGCGCTTCTAAATAGGGGTGAAGCATAAAAACATGAACCGTAACGCGGGCCATTCCTGTTGATTCTCGGGCCCTCTCCTTCTGCTACTCTTCTGCTGCTACTCTTCCTGAATTGGATTAGCCTAAGTCGAAACACACAATCCCTCCTGACGACATAATCTAGTGTAACAAATTTGCCACAAACTGACCAGAAACTGAGCTTGGAGACTGGCTTGCACTAAAAACAGGCTCTCGCTGGTGGGAGTCAATATTTTGACTGTCACCAGTAGCCACTCTCTGGCCGCCAAAAGGCTATCCTTCTTAGTGTCTTGAGCCTCTGGTGTTTGAGACAAATGGTGTATAATGCGCCTCTTTGGAGCCCCAGCGTCTCGCAAGACGTCGAACAGGGTCAGCGCGCTCTCGTTTGGGCCACACAAATGGCCACTGACCAGCGCGCGGCCATTCGCTTCCAATTAGGCCGGATTTGGCTCTGCTTTGGGCGCCAGTGGCAAGTAATCCGGTAGCCGAAACGGCCAAAGACGCTTGGCCGGAGCGCGACTGATTGAGCGCCTGTTGGATGGTGGCCAGAGACTAGGACAGAGACTGGCTGGGGCTGGCAGAGACTGGGCCAAGAGAAGACTGTCTCTCTTCTCGGGTGACTTGAGTCGGAAGTTTGGGAAGAGTTGGCTGCGAAGAAAGCGCCGTGGATTTGGTTCAATGGAGATGGATGCTGATGAAAAACTGCCAACTGGAAAGGGCGGCACACCGCATGTATTGGTTTTATTTCAACTTTGATCTAAATTTAACTCTACTTCTCCTTCGCGGGGCTACTGTTTTTCTCACAAAGCGGCGCGGGCCTTTCGGGCTGAATTGTTAAATGTCGCCGCGGGTCAGTACAGTTGCTCGGCGTGTTGCTGGGCGGGCGCGTAGTGAGCGTGGCCGGCCGGCTGGCTGGGGGCAGCAAGGAGGGCGCCTGCTGGCTCCTGGGCCCCAACCAGCGAGCCCTGGTGCTGGTGGAAGTTGGCGGCCTGGTGCTGGCCGGCCTGCTGGTGCAGGCGGTGGTGCACGGGCGACTGGTGGTGGTGGTGGTGGTGGTTGAGGTTGAGGTGGTTGTGGAGATGGTGGTGGTGGTTGTGGTGGTAGGGCGCGTGGTCGGCGGCGGCGGCGGCGGCAGCCACGGCGGCCAGACTGCCGGCCTGGGGCAGCGGGTAGGCGACGGCCGCCCCGCCGGCGGCCGCGTAGGCGTGGTGCGCGCCCGCAGACTCGGCCGCGTACGCGCGCTCCTGCAGGCCGGCGTGCTCCTGCGCGTGCGACACTGTGTGCGACAGTGTGTGCGAATGTGCGTGCGAATGTGCGTGCGAGTGCGAGTGCGCGTGCACTGCGCCCAGCGGCAGGCCCGCCCCATATAGGCCGGCGGGTTGCGCGTCGCCGGCGGCCAGACTGTCGTGGGCGTTGAGTGGGCGTTGGGGCTGCGGCGAGTGCTCCGAGTGGTGCTGGAAGAGGTGCTGGTGCTGCAGGAGGGGCTGCTGGTGCTGCGGGTGGCGCTGCTGCTCGTGGGCGGCGCTGGAGGAGCCGCAATTGCTTGTGGTGGAGGAGCCGGCGGGCGAGTTGGCCCCGCTGCTCGAGCGCGACAGGGGCGACCGCGAGCCCTCCGTGTGGCAACTGCTCACTCGCGAGCGCGCCCCCGCCTTCCGCTCCTTAGCTCGCCTGTTCGAGAACCAGACCTGCGCGTTGAAGAAGAAGAAGTCCAGCGAGAAATTCGGGTTATTGATTGGACGCTTGTGATTGATTAGTCTTTCTGGCGACAAAATTTGGGGCCGAAAGTTGCGAAAGTTGCGAAATTTGCCCTTCCTTTTCTCTCAGCCGGAAGTCAGGAAGTCAGAAGGCGACTGAGAGTGAGTGAGAGTGAAAGAGTGAGTTGTGAAAAGGCCGAAGACTAACCTGGATGCGCAAGTGGTCGAGGCCAGTCTCGCGCTGAATGCGCTCGCGGATTTCCACGTCGCTGTACGAGCCGCGCTGGAAGTTCTGCTCGAGGATTCTGATCTGTTCGCCAGTGAAGGAGAAGCGCGGCCTGCGCTGCTTGCGACCTGCCGCAGACTGTGTGTTGTTGGCCGCAGACTGTCCCTGCTGCTCCTGCTGCAGCTTCTGCGCCCACTTGGCGCCCTGGCCAGCCGGCTCGCCCTCGCCGCTGGGCCCCGACTGCTCAGGTGTCGCCGTGTTGGCCGGCGACGAGTGCTGCTGCTCGCTCTTGGGCTCCAGAGTGCCCACGGTGGTCGTGTCGGCCTCTGTTTGCGTATCGATCCATTGCCGGTTTCGATTTCCAGCCGAGTCCAGTGGTTTGGGCCAATGGTCAGCGGCCAGTTCGATTCAAATTCGAATTGGGGTCCGAGTTTGATTCCGAATTCGATTCGGGGTGGAAATTAAATTCGGAATTGGAGTTTAAAGTCGATTTGGGTTCCATTTCGGGCGACCATTCGGCGGGGGCGCGTTGGAAGCGGCCCAATGGTGGTGGTGGTTGGCCGTCGGGGTTCCGTTCGGAGTGGATTGTTGTGTGGGACGAGATGGATTTGTCAGCATTCTATTTGTACTTTTGACAGGCTTGTTTATTATTAGCGTCCGCCAATTGACCTGTGCCTGTGTCTGTGGAGCGCAAGTTGGGGGCTTGTTGTAGGCCGCTCGAGTGGCTCACGGCCAGCTCACGGCCACAGACGAGCAGCACAGAAAGCGGCAGTGCTTTCCAATGGACAAGCCGTGCACAGAGCAATGGGCCGCGGCTAAGGAGCGAAAGTGGGCGCACACTTTGCCTTGTTTTGCTTTGTGTGCGCGCGAACGGCCAGCAAAGCGCAGCAGTGCGCTCGCAGTGCGGCACAGCAGCGCCGTAAACAAGCCAAACGCATACAGACTGCGCCGCCGCTCAGAATGGGTGCGCCTCGCGGGCCCGAAAACAAACCGAGCCACTGGCCAAAGTGCACCTGGTTTTCAGCCGCTCTTCAGCCTCCTGCTCTCGCCTGCTCGCCTGCCCGCCCGAGGCCCCCGGGCGCCCAAGCGGCGGCGAGGGGCGCGGCCACTGCATTAGGGGCCGGCCGGGCGGCGCAGGCTCTTTATTAGCGCGGTAATAAAGAGCGCTCGCCGGACGCGGCCGAGAGCTGCCGTTTGGCCCCAGTGGAAGGCCGACCAGGAGACACAGGCGAGCAGTCGACAGTAGACAGTCAACAGGCGGCCGGTGTCAATCGCTGCTTGTCGCTCGTTGATTGTTGATTGTCGATTGTTGATTGGCGAAAGCTGATTCTTGATCGTCCATTGGGGCCCCTCGACGGTCTGCTGTGGATCGTTCGGCGTCCATTGTTGACTTTCCAAGGCCGAGCCAGCGCACCCAAGCGCCAGTGAAAGTTGCCAATCGTCACCAATTGATCTTGCCGGCCGGGCGGCGGCGACGTTTGGGTGCCCGCTTTGATGTTTGGGCCGCTAATCCGGCGAGTGGGTCGCGGCGGCTCGGGGGCGGCGCTCGGCCTTCTCGGAGCGGGCGGGACAGACGATTTGGGGGCGGCCGGCGTGGCGCTCAGTTAGTGCGAGCCGCCTTCGCGTGGACTTGGGCCGCTCGGCGGTGACAAATTGCGTGGCTGGGCGGCCGACAGAAGTCTGGTTGCGCGCCCGACGACAGTCTGCGGCGGCGGAGACAAACTCGCGGCGGCCCGCGCGACCCGCCCCAGCGAGCGCCGCCCGAAGCGGCCCGCGCGCGGCAGACTCGAGTGAGTGCTGCCCTGCGGGAGACTGGGCGGCGCCGCAGCGCGCGCCGTGCGGGTTGAGGGCGGCGGGCAGCGAACGTTTGCGACTTGTTGTGCGAGCGCACGACTTGCCCGCACGCCGCTCGGCCCGCAACACCTCGGCCTGCGGGCGGCGCTAAATGGTGGCCGAAAAATGACATTGGACTCCAATGATTGGACGCCACTGGGAAGGGCAAGAAACCACAGACTGGGGTCGGCGTTCCTCAGGAGTTGGGCCTGAGACAACGCGGGCCCAAAGCGCCGCCCAAAGAGACGGCCGCGATGACGAGCGGCCGCCCGTTTGCGCCTGAAGCTAAGGGGCCGCAAGCTAAGAGGTAGAAGAGAGCCTAAGAGCTAAAAGGGAGCCGCCGCGGCCGCAAAGTCATTGTCATTGCGCCCTTTTGAGTGCTGTCGAGCCTTTTGGGTTCTCTCTGGGACTTGTCTTTAGGAGTGCTCAGCTGTTTCCCGAAAAGTGAAACTCGAATTCAAATCAGATCACATCAATTGGCTGCTCGAGTGAGCGAGCGAGAGAGCAGCTTTGGTGGCGCTCATTTTTTGCGCTCCGCTCGGCCAACTGCTCCTCTGCAGACTAGCTCTAGTTCTGCGCCGCTTTTATGCTCCTCTGCCTCTCTGCTTGGCCCCACAAGTCGCCTTTTGGGCCCAATGAAATGAAAGAATGTTTGCGACAACAACACGAGCAACAAATTGCAACCAAAATGAATGAACAACAAACGAGAAGCGTTGAAAATTGTCCCTCGAACGTGGCCAGTGAACAACTGCGGCTCGTTGTGTGTGGCTGCTCTTTGAGGCTCCTTTGAGGCCAGATCGTTGACTTGCAAAAAGAGCAAGCCGCACACAGTGAGCGGCAGACAGCCAGAGGCAGACAGTCGAAGGCAGACACTGTGAGAGGCAAGGTCTTTCTCGAGCAGCTCTGGTGGTCCCTGAGAATAAATCACACCAGTTTTCACCTTGAATTGGGGGCCATTTGGGGCTCTGATTCTCGAAGGCGCAAACTGAATGCGAGTTGGCCCCAGTTGATGATCCACTTTGTTGATGTGGCCCAAATGTGCACGTTCGGCCACAGACAGAGAGCGGCCCAAGAGAGAAAGAGGAAGCACAGCACACCAAGCGGCTCAGAGTTGGCGGCCGGTGACTCTTTGAGCTTGGGCGCCGGTTGGCTTCGTGCCTTTGCGACTGCGTTCGGTGCAATGGGCTGCAGTTGGGGGCGAGCTAAGGGCAGCCAGAGGAGTGAGGGGGGGAAATGGTGGCGGCCCTTAGGGGCGGCGGCCTGCAAAGAGCCGCAATGAACACGAGCATCTTGCACACACAATTGAAGCGAGCACTATATTCCGCCACTTATTCCGTTTGACTTGGTGCGCTTGGGGCGCGAGTGGATTTGGGGCTCCGTTGAACTGGCTTTGGTGAAGCTCTGAGCTTGCTTTGGTGGCAGTAAGTAATGCCATCGAGGGGAGTTGGCGGCGTGCGTCAACTGGTGGTGGTTTGGCCACACGCGAGTTCTCTGAAAAAGGGGGGCCCAATATCGATCATGTTCGGCGGGCGCGTAGTTCACGAGTGGGGCGCCTGCTCTGTGCCGAGACCAGCCGCCCGGCCGCGCTGACAGGCAACAAAGCACAGGCAGGACTAGCATAGAGCAGAAGCAGCATAGAGCAGAGGCGCAGAAGTGGCACAGAGCAGAGCACAGAGCAAGAATAACAAAGCAGTTGTGCGAACGAGCGCGCGCGGCCGCGCACACACATTCGCAGGCCCAAATGTCTTGGTCTGCGGCGCGCGCAAGCACAGCACAGCACAGAAGAGGGCAGAAGAACAGAGAGAGCGCACAGCAAAGAGCACAGAAAGCACAGAAAGCGCACAGCACAACAACACGACACTCTGCCCACGGGCCACACTAATTAGCCATGACGCGTAACGCTTTTTGCCAATCAGACGGACGCGATGAAATGGCCCCTCGGCGCGCCCCACAGGCCGGGACTGCCGCCGCCAATGGGCTCTGAGCTGTGGGCTGTGGGCGCCCCGATCGGCGACCGCAGACTCTCGGCGACAGTGGGCCGCAAAGTGGGCGACGTTGGGCACAATGAATGGGCCGCCGGCGAGTCGGCCGGAGCCAGAGCGGCGCCCCTGCTTCTTGTTGTTGTTGTTCAATGTCAGCCTGGTCGCAAATGTAGCATCGCGCTGATTCATTGAACGGCCGCAGGAAACGGCAACAACACTAAACGTCTGGGCCGGCGAGCGGCGAGCGGCCAGCAAGCGGCCGGCGCGCCTTAATGGGCTGGTTGAAAAATTGTTGGGCCGCGTGCGGCCGCTGCTCAGGGCCGAGGGAGTGCGCCGGAAGTGCGCGCAGCAAATTGGGTTCGCCCGTTTGCCTCTATCTGCCGCTCCATTATAGTGGCGGGGGCGAGCAATAGGGAGAATAAAAATAAAAATAAAAATAAAATAAGGCGGCAGTTTAGCTGGACAAGATTTAGCTGTACAAGATTTAGGTTTGCTTGTAGAAAAGTGTGCAGATGCACGCGCCTGGATGCATGTGAAAAGGAGGACTGAAATCTGAGACGGAAGAGCGACTCTTAGGGCTACTCACCTTGCGCCTGCGCCGCGTTGCTGTGGGTCTGCGGCCGGCCGCCATATAGGTGCTCGGCGGGAGTGTTGCTGGCGTGCGGCGGGGCGTCCGCCGGCGCGTGGGCGTGCCGGGCGCGTTGGTCACCTGTTGAGGGGGCGTGTTGCTGCTGCGTGTGCTGGGTGTGTTGAGAGTGCTGCTGTGTGTGCTGCGCGTGTTGCTGGTGCTGGCGCGGCTGGCTGTGCGCGGCGGCCACGCGCTGGTAGTAGTCCCGGTAGTAGACGTGCTGCTGCTGCTGCTGCTCGAGGGGCTGCGGGCGGGCCCCCAGTTGGCCCGCGTGCAGGTGGGCGTGCAGGTCCGCGCGGGCCGAGTGCGCCTCCTGCGCGACCTGCACCAGAGTGTTCGCTGGCACGCGCGTGCTGCTGCGCTGCTCGTCGCGCCCGCCCGAGTCTGCGCTAAGTGTGGCTGCTGCAGCCGCCGCAGCAGCCGCCTTCTTCCTCTTGCTGCCCCCGATCACGCCCGGACTGATGCTGCCCGTCTGCTGCCACCTGTTCAGGATCTTCGACACGCAGCCGTGCGAGACGCGCAACTGGCGACTGATCTGGCACGGCCTCGTGCCGCTGTTCGCCAGCTCGATGATCTTCTTCCGCTTCTCCATGGGCAGGGGCCGCCCGTTGATGAAGGGCCCGCCCAGCTGGTTGAAGCGCCCCTGTCCCCCGGGCCAAATCATGGGCGCCGGATGTGGATGCTGGTGCGGGTGCGGGTGGGCCTGCGCCGCGCTCAGCTGGCCGGGGTGCGCGTGGCCGGCGCCCACGACGAGCGGGCGACCCTCAGCTGGCGCCGAGAGGGCGGCCGCCGCGGCCACCTGCTGTCTGTGGTGGTGGTGCTGCACCACGGCCGCTGCGGCCGCGGCGGCGGCGGCCTGGCGCTGCTGCTCAAAGGGGTGCTGCTCGAAGGGGTGCTGCTCGAAGGGGTAGCCGTGCGCCTGGTGGTGGGCCGCGTACTGGCGCTGCTGGAGCTGCTGCTGCTCCAGTTGCTCCAGTTGCTCCAGTTGCTGCTGCTGCTGCTGGCTCGGCTGGTGCGCGTGCAGGTGGTGCTGCTGCTGGTGAAGTTGGTGGTGGTGGTGATGCTGCTGGTGCGCTTGGTGCTGCTGGTGCTGGTGGGCAAACTGCTGGCCGGCCGCGTGGTGCGTCTGCGGCTGCTGCTGGCTCGCCGGCCCGAACATGGCCTGATATTGATGCTGCTGGTGCTGCTGTTGCTGCTGCTGGTGGTGCTGGTGTGTGGCCAGCTGGTGCTGGTTGACGGCCGCTTGCCAGGCCGCGCTCGGCTCGCAGGCTGCGCTCTCCATCGGTGACTGTCTTCCTGTCCTGCCTGGGACTGTCTCGGACTGATTGGGACTGTCTTGGCGGAACTCTGTCTTTGTCGCTTGTCTTGGCGCGAGAGTCCGCTCGCTTTGCTCACTGGCCGCTCACTGAACTGGCTACTTGTATCATTTCGAGAGTGGTCCGCTCGCCAAATGAACCGCCAGCAACACGCGTCCGCACCCTTAGAGTCGGGCGCGCGCTCGGCGCATGCGCACACTCGCGCGCAGGGCCCCACTGCACGGGCGGCCTGCAGACAGTCTGCGGGCCGCGCGCTCGTCCTGCGCGGCCCTGCCACTCTCGCCATATAGTTCTGCTGCGCCGCAATCCAAACAAACTCGGCCTTCTGCTCCGCTCGGCCCAAGCTCGGCTCGCCACTCCGCCACTCTGGCCGCCACCACAACCACAAACACCCGCACCGACCGCTCAATGGAGCGCCGGGCGGCCAGCGCCAAAGCCAATTGTCAATGGAATGTCCGCTCGGCTGAAATATGAAAAAATTCATACTCTCCCCTTAGAGCAGTGCCGCCGATGCCGTCGCCCAAGCGTCCACTTGGCCGGATGGGCTTTTGCGGCCGGCGGAAAAGGCAAATCCAGTTAATGAATATCTTCTCTCTTTCTCTCCCGCCGCTGCTCACTGTTCGTGCATGCGAGAGGGCCACCGAAAACAGGTGATGGCCGCCGTGCTTGCCGAGAAGAGGCACCTTTCAGACGGCCGGACAGAAGCGGGCGGCCAGTTGAAGCAGTGTGAGCCGGCTCGCTGCGCCACAGAAGCGGACGGAAAGGCGACACAGAGGCGGCAGAAATCAATTGAAGTGGCACACATTGTTTGCTTATGATCTACAAGTGCAACCTATCCAAGTCCACTCTCTTGCTGAGCAAGCTCCTGCCGGGGATTGTCTCAAACGGGCGGCCTGCCTTCCTCGCTGGACGGAATCCAATTTGGCGGCCATCATAAATCATTTTCCGTTCAAGTTCGCTTTGTCGAAAATTGTTCGATCGTTACCCGAACACAAACTCGCTACTCCTCAGCACCGTCGGACAATCCTCGAGAGCTGCTGAATTGAACGTTCGAGTGAGAGCAGAGGCCAGATTGCATAATGGCCATCCTCTAGAGAGAAGGAGAAACGAAAACAATGCAGCTCCTTTTGTTTCTTTTCATTAAGTATCATTAATCAATGAGTTTCTTCCTCTCCAAGTCAGCCTGAGCATAAGGCACCTGTTGTGCGTCTGTTTGTGTGCGTCTGCCTTGAATTGATGCCAAAATTGCTTGGCCTTTTGATTGGTGGTCTGTGGAGACTTGGATTGGAGTGGAAAATGGTGGAAAAACCTCAGTTAAGAGAATGCAGCCAGTTGTTTACTTTAATCGGCCAGCCTGATGAGTAAGCGAGCGCATTCACATTACGCGCCATGTGACACAAGGTCTCCATGGCAACGCGCTGCCTCCAAACAGGAGCCGTTTTTTCCACTATTGCCTGTGAGCAAATTCGCTCGTGCTAACAAAACAAATGCTCGCATTCTCATTGGAGTCTAACGCGGCCGTTGGGCAAAGCTCATGCCCAGCTCGGAGGGCAATCTGGAACTCTTTCTCAGATCACAATTCTAATTTGCTCTCGATCTAATCAATTATATTCATCACCTTTCCCCTACCATAACTGGCGATTAAATAATTTATTGTGCCCGTCCGAGATCCAATAGTCCATGAGCTGACACGCGCAACTCGTCCTCGCTAAAATTGTCGACTATGAACTCGCGCTTACCCACTCCAGAACATCATCTCCTCCCATTTGGATGATCTAACTCGCTCAGGTGCCCAGCTCCCATTTAGTGCCAGTTTGGTTCCGTCTAGCTGTTTCAGCAGTCCACTGAGTGCTACTAGTCAATTGGGATATTTC
>Ga0268247_10000489_pt1 | contig 13342 bp, 9 predicted proteins | sample AgamicOrMae_FD_200245 | JGI IMG/M metagenome (GOLD analysis project Ga0268247, IMG submission 200245) | Agave microbial communities from Guanajuato, Mexico - Or.Ma.e (v2) (version 2) | ecosystem: Host-associated > Plants > Phyllosphere > Phylloplane/Leaf | place: Guanajuato, Mexico | collected...
AACTGATTCGGGCGTGATCTATGGGCCGGTGGGACATAAACAAACACTGGAGGCTGAGTGGAAATTGTGAGTGGCCGCTGAGCAGGCCAATGAATTGCTCACTGCAGCCAACGGAACACAGTCTGCGCCCGCATCACACTGGCCCCACTGGTCCCACTGGTCAAAGAGAGACCAGTCTTTGCGTGTACTTACGGATTTGGGCCACGTCGAAGGGGCGCTCGTGCGCGTGGTGCTTGTTGTGCTGTTGCTGTTGTTCTTGTTGTTCTGGTTCTCGTTCTCGTTGTTGTTGTTGTTCTCGTTGCTCTTGCTCGTGATGCTTGTGGTGCTCGTGATGCTGCGCCTGCTGCTGCTCGGCCTCCAGAGACGCCTGCTGCTGCTGCTGCTGCTGCTGGTGCGCCCGCTGTCTGCCGCCCGGCTCGCCGTCGCCCTCCTTCTCGTGCTCGTGCTCCTTCTCGTCCAAGCGGCCACCCTGCAAACCCTCGCCGGGCAGCTCAAGCTCCAGCTCGAGCGGCGACGAACGCAGACTGGCCGCCCGGCGCTCCTCCTGCAACGCTTGCTCCTGCTGCAGCTCGCGCCCCTCGAGCAGCAAGGCCCGCTCCACCGAGGGGGGCGTGGCGCCCGCCTCTCCACCCGTCTCGGCGCGCGCCCCAAACAGGATGCTCTCGAGGGCCGAGTCGATGGCGGAGGCGGCCACAGCCACCGCGGCCGCCCGCTCGCGCTCCTTGTCCTCTGCTTCGGGCGCCTCGTGGCGCTTCACGGCGGGCGGCCGGCGGACGACCCGCAGCCCCGCCCCCTCGCCGCGCGGGTGGGCCGCCGCGCCCGCCCGCTCCCCAAACGCAGGCCCAAACAGCAACCCGTCCAGCAGCTCCCTCTTCAGCGCCAACCTTCTGGCCGCCTCCAAACCGGAAGCGGAAGCTGAACCGGAGCCGGAACCGGAAGTGGTTCCTGGAGCTGTTGCTGCTGAGTTGGTTTCTGTTGCCGAGGCCGAGCTGTGAGCGCTTTCAAAGCCCGACTGTGCAGCCTCGGCCGGGTCCGAAGGGGAACCGGAAACGGAAGCGGGCGGCTGGAGGCGGCGACTTGGGTGTCTTCTGTGCAGGTGTTGCTGCTGCTGCTGTTGTTGCAAGTGATGCAAGTGCTGCTGCTTGTGGCGGGGCTGGAGCAGGTGGAGCTGGAGGAGACGACCAGTGTCTGTGGGGTGCTGCTTGGGGCTAACAATGTGGTGGTTGACTTGGTTGTGGGCGTGGCCGCCTGTGACTAGAGCTTGTGTTTGGCGAGCGCGCACGACAGTCTGCGGGCTCACTTGCAGTTCATTTGTTGCGCCCTCGCTCATTTCTTGGGCCCGCTTATCATCACCATTCGAGTGATTTGGCTTACTGCTTAGGATATGGTCACTATTGAGATTACTATTGAGATTATTACTGTCACTGTTTGGATTTGTCTCTAGCTTGCTGTTTAGCTTATTGTTGTCACTTCCGGCGGGGGCTTCTTCCAGCAGGCCGACGAGGGCGGCCGCGCGCGGCTGCTGAGTGTGTGCGGCGGCCACCAGATTGAGCCGCGCCGTCCAGGGACTAGGGACGAGGAGCAGGAAGCAGAGCAGCAGCAGGGCCAGCACGCTGCTCGTGGCCACCAGCGGGCCCAAGGGCATCGCGTGCATCAGCTGCCTCAGCTTCTTCTCCAACTTGTGGCGCCTGTTTCGCGCCAACTCGAGCAACCTCTTCGCCCCTTCCGGTGGAGAAGCAAACGACGACGAGCAGCAGCTCGACGCTGAGCTGCTCTCATTCAGGTTGGAGGCCGAAGAGTTGCCCGCAAACAAGGGCACCTGGTTGCTCTTGTCGAAGGGGCGCAACTGAGGCCGCTCGAAGTGGCGCCCACTGCCAGTCTGCGCCCCCATTTGGGCCCCTTTTCCCAACTTCACCTCGTCCACCTCCCTGAACTGGCAACCCGCTTCCGGTTTGCTCGCAAGACTGCGCTTCAGCCGCACGTCAAGCTCCCTCTGCTCCTGCTCCTCCTCTTCCTCTTCTTCTTCCTCTTCTTCCTCCTCGTCTAGCTCGGCCGCCCTTATGATGGCCATCATGGAGCTGAGGTTCTTGCAGTCGCGCATCTGAGTGCAAGTGTTTCTCTTCTCGATCTTGGCGCTCTTCTTTATTTTTTGTTCTCCTTCTTCAAGCAATTCTCGCTGCAATTGTCTCAGACTTGGCTCGCCGCTCACTGCCGGCCGCTCCTCGCTGGGCGTCGAGTCGCCGCTGCTTAGGATCGGCGACAAATGCGCTGCGGCCATTTCGCCACCCACCTGGCAGTGTTTTGCACCAAACCGTCTCTTGTCTTTTAACTGTCTCTTGTGTGCAACTGTCTTGCGGAAAAGTGTTTCGCAAAAGATTGTTTTGGAAAGTATTTTGGAAAGTATTTTGCAACGAAGAGTTTTCAAAAAATGTTTTTAAAAGAGAAAAGAAGCCCAAAATTAGTCCAACTTTGCCTTGTCGCTCACTCACTCTGGCTGCTCACCAACAACAACAACAACAACAGTCTCTCGCCCACTGCTCCTCGTCTCTGCTCTCACCGGCCGGCCATTTCCCACTCGTGCAATGCGCGCCAACAGAGCTCAGCTGGCCAGTGCGCGCGGCCCCCAAATGGCAAAAGGCGCACCCTAAGGAGCGCCACCTTTTCCCCACTTCTCTGCAGTGCGCCGGCGCCTCCATAGAAGCGGCCGGCCGCCCCACTGCGCATGCGCAACCGGCGCCCAACCACCCGGCAACCACTGGCTGGCATCAAGTGCCAGCAACTGTCTGTCCTCCCACCACCCAGTCAGTGCCCTAGACTGCCCCTCACAGCTCGCAGCTCGTCGCCCCCGCGCTCGACTGTTAAGGGCCCATTTCCGGCCACCGACGCCTCTCGTTACGCGCCCGAGCTGGACTCTTTGTCCAAAGAGCCCAACGAGGAGTGTCTGCGCCGGATGCAGCTATCTTGTCGGCCGCACAGGCATCGCGCTCCACTGGCTCGCCGCCGCTGGCAAAGGACGCCCACTCGAAGGGGCCAATTTGACAAATTTGGCAGATTTACAGATCGCCAAAAAAGTCTGGATCCATGCGGACTAGAGACAGACTCTGGTGGCCAGTCTGGGCTCTTTTTTGCCCGCCGTTTGGCCGCAATTCGAGCGCCGCTTTCTGGCTCGATCGGGCCCCAAAAAGAGCCCAAGAGAGTCCCAAAAAGAGTCCCGAAAAGAGCGGAAAAGGCGCCAAACTGGAGCTCTTTTTCTCGCCTTCTTCTGGCGCAGCTTGTTGCTCGAGCTTGGGTCTATTTCCTGGCCCAGTTTGGTCAATTTGGCGCCCAGTTGGCCAGATTTCAGCCCAGATTTCGGCTCGCCAGTGCGCTCGATGCAGATGGACTGAAATGGGACTCCAGCGAGCTGGATTCAAGAGGAGAAAGGCCTCAGAAAGGCGAGAGAGTTGGCCTTTCTGGCGTCAATTTGGCTGCCGCTTCGGGGCCGCAAAGTGCCCGTTCCATTCCTCGGCAGATTAGCGTCCATTTAACCGGCAAACTTTGTCCCCCCTGCCCTTTGGGCTGGTGGACTGTTGCTCGTGAAGCGCCAACAGGCGGCCAGTTGGAGGCCAGTTGGAAAAGCGACAAAAACAAACAAAAACAAGAGCCCAATCGCGCGGCAAAGGATTGGGACGCCAGTTGGCTGTGCGCGCACTGTGCGACAGAAATATAGTAATATTTTTCCGTAGCGTCGCACAGAAATTTGTTATTATACTTTTGCCCAAAAGTGCGCTGCCCAAGGTTCCGCGGCGACACCTTAGGGCGGGCCGCTGCGTGTCGCCATTGTTGTGCTGGCTGCAAGGGGCCCACAATGGAGGCAAAGAGGCCCCAACCGGAGAGAGAGTGTCTGTGGGAGAGAAAGGGCGGCGCCCCGACCGTTCAATTTTGCTCCTCGTTTAGCCGAACAGATACAAGTAATTAGCTGTTGATTTGTAAGAAGAGGCAGTCTCGAGCAGGCGGCCACTTGCACACTTTCTCGCCCCGAAAAGCTCCCCAAAAGCAACACTCTCGTCTAACTGCAAATCTTTCATCCATCACGAGGAGCTTCCTTTATGGCCTTTCTCGATGGAGCAGTTTCCACACTCTTTCTCTGGGCTGCCAGTCGATGATGAGCTCTCTGAAAGGAGACAGTCTGCAGGCTCGATGATCATTTCGCGGCCGATTCATAAATTCATCAAGTTTGTTTGTTTTTGGAGCGCAGATTGGGCGCAGCAGTGGCGCTTGGGAGCCGAGAGAGCAAAAGAGAAAAGAGTTGAAACAATTGGCTCGAGGCGGCACAACTTTTGAGCACAAGTGGACAATCGAGAGTTGGAAGGCGCCGCTCGTGCAGGACGCACTTTAATTGATGACTTTGCGGCTCCCAATCACTGTCTGTGCGCCCATTTTGTGTCTCTAAGGTCGCCTTTCTGCTTCGGCCGGCGCGGCTGAAGCAGCTCCGTCCTAAGGTCCTAAGGGGCGACCCTTAGGGCCGGCCGGCGAGGAGCTGCTGGTGGGCGCCCAGCGGACTCGGCGGGCTGGAAGTGAAAGTGGCGCCGCTTCGAGCTGCTTTTCGCTGCTCAGAGCTGCTGCTTGCTGCTTAGAGTTGCTGCTCGCTGCTCTCCCACGAGCAGCGGCCACCTCTGGCCGATGCAAAAGGTGAGGGGGAGCCCCAAAAGCCCAAAGGCCGCCCGCTGCCCTCGGAGTTCCGGCTAATTTTGCCGCCCCAGCTCAGTGCCAATCTGGATCACGGGCGGCCAACACTTTGGCCCCGTCCCAGTGGGCCGGAAATGCAGCTCCTGGGCGGCCGGAAAGTCGACGGAAAGACGAGAGGCGAGCAGAACCGAGCTTAGGTCGAGCCCAGTTGGCGCCCGCTCACCTTTGGCCGCGCGCTGAGGGTGCGCGTCTAATGGGCCGCCGGGCCGCAAATGAGCCCGCAGACAGTCTGCGGCCACAAGTTGTCCGCCGCAGAGCACACCGCAAGGACGCACAATGGGCCACTGCTCGCACGCTATGGAAACCCAATGGGAAAGTGTCGTCCAATGGGATAGTGTGCAATGGAAATGTGCAATGGAAATGCGCGCGCTCGAACAATGAGAAATGCCCATTGGAGAGTGGCCCTTTTGGCTGAGCTGAGTGAAATTTTGCTCCCACTCCAACAGAACCACTTGATCTGTGGGCCGAAATCCAATTTTCTTTTTATTACCTTGATACTATTTTCGCCACCGCCCGCTAATGGCGAAGAAGTGAGCCCCGGATTAAAGATCAATTGTCGCCGACACAGCTCGGCCTGCGGTGGTCCTCGCGGCTGTTTGGGGTCCGCGTGGACGACGAGTAGTCGTCGGCCGGTTCATTGAGCCGGTCGAGATCGTCGGTGGCCTTCAGCTTGAGCTTCAGGCTGGAACTTGAAGCTGAAACCGAAGATACTGAAACTGAAGATTCAGCCCAAGTCTGAGGCTGGAGATGGAGGCAGAGGTGTCCCTGAGGCTGGCTGGAGCGGGCCAATTTGTGGCCAGTGGGCACACTCAACCTTAGGTGCAGTGGAGAGCGCACTTTGCGGCTTTGGGCCGAGCGAGAGAAGACGAAGAGGAGACGAAGAGTGAGCGTTAAGTGAGACTTTTTGTACGAGACTGTGTGGCTCAAACTTGCCCTGACAATAAGGGCAAGTTTGCAACTCAACGCCGGTGGACAGTCTGCGCCCCCTTCTGGCTCGGTGGCAACTTTGTCCAGTTGGAGCGAGCGAAAGGCGGTCCGCTTGGAGCCCTTTTTTCACCAATTTGGGACCTCTTCAGACGCGAAGGAAGAGCCACGAAAGGCCCAAGATGGAGGAGCAAATGAAGAGGTGGCCCACTCGACCTAATTGGCTCATCCCAAATCTCATACCTCCGCTTCCACTCGCCGGCGGCATTCGGCTTCTCGCTGGCATTCTCATTGACACTGCGCGGCGAGTGTGAGGCCAATGAGAATGGGGGCGCACTCTAGCAGTCGACTGGCCGTTTTCCCGCCGGAAGGTTTGCCTTAGAGTTGGGCCAGCTGCCCCCAGTCCTCGTTTGTCGGCCGTCTGACTGGCGGGCGAGCGCGATTTTGGCATGGAGAGTCTCTATTAGAGACAAGCAGCAGGAGCAAAGCACGCAGAGCAGCATAGAGAAGCACGCAGAGCGCGCGGCAAGAACGCACAACGCAGAGTGCAGCGCCGCACTCGAAGATGCGCACTACGCGTCAAAAATAGGGTTACATTTTTGCGTAGCACTGTACAGAAATTTATCACCCTACTTTTGGCGAGTAGTGCGCGCCCCTTGCAGCATCGCGCGCCCCAACCTCAAGCACAGAGGAGGCGCCCAATTCCATCTGGCGCCAATTGAAAATCGGCCCGAAACAATCGCGGCTTGAGCTGGCCGCCCGCTCAAGAGGCCAGCACGCCGCGCCGATGACGCAAGCGCCCAATTGAGATTATGAACAGCCAATTGGGGCGCCCGCAGCTCATTATGCCGCCCGTCGAGGCGCCGACAAATCCCCCGCCTCCTTCCGGCGGCGCCCCCATCTCCTGTGGGCGCCCGCTGGCCTTTCCGGCTTGCGAACGCCGTTCGCGAGAGAGGCCCAAAGGGCTGAGGACTCCTCGAACGAGGCTCAAGAGGCTCACTAGTCACAGAAGGCCCGAAAGGCTGAAAAGGTCCAAAAGGCTGAAAAGGCCCAAAAGGCCGCCCCCACTCTGGCGCCGCTCTGCTGCGGCCAGGAAGTCGCCCACTGAGGCGGCGCCTCCTGGCTCCTTCTGGCTCCTGCGGGCGACTTTCCGCCCGGCTCCAGATTAGTATCTTGCGGGCCAGGTGCCCGCCGCAGATTGTCCACAGAACACTAATCAGGTTTCTCCCTCGTGGGCAGTGTCCAGCCTGAGGGGCGGCCAACAATGGTCGCCCACTGGAGGCAGGAGGAGCCGCCTGGGTGGCACACTCGCCCGATTGAGCCGCCCAGATCGAGCATTCAATTAAACGCCGCGGCGAGCTCATTGGCCGCCTCCGCGTGGCGCCGCCAACAGACGACGGGCGCCGGTAATAATAATAATCACGGCGGCCATAATCGTGCGGCCGGATTATTGGCACGATTAGGCTGCCAAAAGGGCGGCCGGATTGGCGCCGAGCTGAGCGGCTGAACAGCTCACTCTCCGCCCTATGCTAGTCTGTGGCTGGCCAAGCTAAAGTCTGCATAGTATACAGACGAGCGCGGGGGCACCTACAACCCGTGCAGTTCGCGACGAAAGTAAGGTTACATTTTTGCGCAGCGCCAGACCACAATTTATTATCATACTTTTGGCAGATGGTGTGCACACTATCCGCCGCACACAGCGCGCCCCATACACTAGGTTGCCTCAGTGCGCGCCCGGCCGGCCGTACAAAATTCACGCCGCCTAATGAAATAAAATCCCCCCTCTGTCTCCATCTTGTCGCTCTTCCGGCCCGAAGAGCCCACCCAGAGCGCCAGGCCACCTCCAGCCAGCCGCGCAACATTAGCTCATTACCGCCACTCCATATCGTGCGGCCCGCGAGTTCCCGGAAGCTGCCGGGGGCGTCCGCAAGCTCCCTCCACTCGTTCCCCGTTGGGGCCCTGACGAGCGAGTGGAGGCGGACGGGCGCAGATATGCAGCCCTAAGCTCAAGCTCGGCACTGGCAAGCCCACTCTCAAGCTCGAGCATTGCGTCCGGCGGCCACTCTGCCAGCTGCCAGAGAGCCCGATCAATCAATCTCCCCCGGCCGCCCGTCACCTGTCCGGCTGAAAATTTCCTAGCTGCTAGCTCGACTGTGTGTGTCTGCGCGTGTGTCTCTCCGCATTGGTCTGGGCCCGATTTGTAGCCCAATGGAGTGGGCGCAATTTGGCGTGACGCCGCTCTGAGTGGGCGGCGGAGGGCGCCCTCTGGCACCCAAGGCAGCGGCGCCACACGAGGCGGCCCCCGTGCCTCTTCCGGCGCGGCGCGGTGGGCGCGGCCGAGCTCGCCGACGCCCAACTGTTTGCTGTCGGCCGCACATGACAATCAATGGATCACTGGGCCCCACTCCCCCGCACAGACAGAACGGTCTCCGCGGGCCCACCAGCGCCCCTTCCTCTTTGGCCGCCCCCGAGCCGCCAAGACGGGCGCCTCCTTATCATCCGGAGCTCGGCCCCAACTCTTCGCCCAGATCCCTCCAGCTGCACTGATAGCTGGCCGGGCCACACGCACTGCCACTGGCCACTGATTGACCCGCGTGGAGGCCAAATATAGACTGGCCCCGGTGAATGAGATGCGTGTTGGCGCGCGGCTCGCATACTAACGCGCCCAGCGCAGTTCCAGGCGCCTAAGGTCGCCGCTGGAATGGATATTTTCATCCCAGGCCACATGGCCTCCACTCTGACTTATTGCTCGCCCATTTCATTGGCAAACCGAAACGGATGGTGGACAGCAAGCAGTGTGTCTGAGCGAGTGGGCTGGATCATGATCGTGGGCGCCGCGCAGTGCAGTGTGCAATGTGCTGCACAGTGTGAGCACTGTGTGCTGCGTGCTGCGTGCGCCGTGCACTAAGCAGCGGGGCCCAAGCACTGCTCGTTTGCTGGTAGCGCACCTGCTCGCCGATCCTTAGCCCGATTTGCTCTGGCTCCAAGTCTCTTTGGCCATCGACGTTTACAAAGAGCACACCTGCAAAGAGCGCCAAGATGCGCCGGAAACAAAGGCAGAGACGCTGGAAAGAAGGCCCGAAAGAAGGCCCGAAAGAGCGGCCGAAAGGGGAGTGAAAGTACACTTTATGTAAATGGGGGGGCCACGTTTCTCCAGGCGGCCGCCAATCGACACTAGATGCTAATGAATCAAAAGCTTTGCGGTGCTTGGGGGCGCCGAAGTGTTCAGTGTCATTAATGTTGTGAATAGCTGCAGTCTGTGTGTGTGAGGGGCCATTCTGTGATTTGGTGCGTGGCTCCTTGTTGGCTGGAAAGCGGCAACAACAACAGACAACAAGCTCCAAACTGACTCTCCCAAAGGGCGCTTGTTTTTCACCCTCAACCTCGCCCCTACTTCGCCCTAATTCACCTTGACGCTTGACTCGAAACTCCGCCAACCATTCACCAGCCAGCTCGGCCAGCTCATTGAATTATTGCGTCACACCGGCGGGCAAATTTCCTCGAAGGGCCAATTAAGGCCGACTGGCTAGCATTGAGGAGCGAGCGGCTAACATTGAGCAGGGGGCCAGCCTGACCAATGGAGATTTGCATTGGATTTCGGGCCACTTTCTTGTTGCTGTTTTCGGCGAAATGTGGCACAACCAAACAGACGAGCTGCAGCTTCTTGAGAACTGCCAAAAACTTGCTCTTGCTATTCAACACTGGAGCCCTTTTTTTCTTTCGAACACTTCTTTCCAGCCTCCATTAGTTAGTGTTGTTTATTCTTTTCGGCGTCTCTCTCTCACTAACTTGTCATCGTCATATATTGCGCTTTCCAAACACTGCCGGCCAACAGTTGCCCTCTGTGATCGGCCTTTCCAAGTTGTCCATTGCGCTGGCCAGTGTTTAGCTCTCGTCCAGAAGTGTGCCACTGAAACTGGCTCCAATAATAGACCAACTTTGCCTCCTAGTCTCTCTCCTTGAAGCGGCCACTGTCGCCGCCGGCCGCGCCTAGACTGTGGAGCTGGCGCTCGTGGCAGCCCAAAGCCCAGCCGATGGTGAACTTGTAGCCGAAGAGGCCGATTATTGCGCCCAAATGGGGCCCTATTACGCCGACCACGATCCAGTAGAGTCCATTGAGGGGTTCCCAGACCAGAGGGTAGGAGAAAATGTAGGTCACTATGCGGGGGGAAAGATCTCGGGCCGGATTGAAGATTGCTCCACAATTAGCGTTGAATGAGACACAAACTATTCCAACAACTAGTGCAATGGCCAACGGCTGGTGCTTTGACTCGAGTCCATGGTTGGATTGGTCATTGACGGCGCATAGTGAGAACAACAGCACGGCCGTTCCAATTATCTGATCGAGCAGGCCGCCCCAGATGGTCAAGTAGGGGGCGGGATAGGTGGCAAATATGAGCCCTGTTGAGTTGGTGGCTCCACTGGCCGAATGTTGGCCCCCATCCACGGCCATGATGGCCTCGTAGTTGTTCAAAAATAACACCAATGCCGCCAGGAAGGCGCCTGTATACTGGGCCAGCATGTAGACAGGCACCAGTTTCCACTTGAGTTGGCCATTCAAGGCGAAGGCCAATGTGGCGGCGGGATTTATGTGCGCGCCAGACACACGCCAACTGGGCGGCCAAGTTTCGCGCGCAATATCCCATTCGTATTGTTATCATTTCGTTGTTGTTGTTGTTGTCCAATTCCAAGAAGAAGCAGAATATCGCCAACCCAATGGATTATTAGAATAATTGATTCAATTATCTAATTTGAACTACCTCGCATTCGTCAATTCAGACGATCAATGTGGGCCACACTTACCTCGCAAAACTGGCTATCATTGCGCCGACGCCGAACGCAAGGCAAACACAAAACATGTCTATGTGCCGTTTTGTCAGCACATAGGCGGCCAAAGCTCCATCGCCTATCACCTGTCAACGGGTTCGAGCACCACTGGGTTAGACTCAAGCTTAGCTCTTCTCTAAAGGTTGCCTCCTTGGATAATGAACTTGCTCATCATCGACAAAGGCTCACACAATGGAGATCACTTACCACAAGAAGAAATGTGCCCATCAACTCTGATATGAAATAGGCCGGTATTAGACGTGCGCTCTGTAATTGAGTTCCCTCAGACATAGTGGCCTCGTTTCTGGCCCAAAACTGGTGCCTGTCAGGCTGATTGAGATTTTCGTATCCAGAGTGAGAGTTCAGCGTGGGGTTTTTGGCTGACAGGTAATTGGTCGACAAGCTGGTTGAGCGGGGCGAGCAAGTGTTATAGTCGTTGTTGGAGCCACGCAAGAGCCTGCTCGCTTCCTGGCGAGAGGCCCCTCTTGTTGTGGATGGGCCCGGTGTCGATGCTTCCTGAGGCCCCTTGCTGTTTGGGCTCCTCTTGCTTCCGGACTCAGAACTGTGCCCTATTCCCAGGAGACTGCAAAAACAAGAACAATCTCTATTGTTGTTCGCACCACCGCCCACTTGGCTCGCCACGGGCGAAGATATCAGGCCGGCTCTTGAATTCCTTTGGCTTCCTCCCCCGCTGTGGTAGGGCTCTTCTTCTAAAAAATCGCCAGGTAAACTCTGGGAAAATTCTCTACCGGAAATCTGGCGACCTTTTGGGTGTTCTTTTAGATGCTTTTCCTCATTCGATCCCGTAGGCTCAGATCCGTTGTCACCGCTTGTGCTTGTTTCCTGTTTGTTTCGACCTCTCGTCAGTTCGCTGTCGTTTTCATTATCAAGATTCCCACCGCTCAGGTTTCGGACCAATTTTCCTAAATATGAATTGGACAACATTTAAGTGGATTGCGATAATAGAAAGTCTTGGGGAGTGTGCGCCCGTATCAGTGTGAGAACATGGAAGCAGTTCGAAACGGAATCCTAACGCCGAGCGAATGGAAGTGCAATCTAAGTTGATCTGATATTTCCTCAAATATCTCACAGATCCGGCCAAGATAACAGATCCAATGGAGTGATCAAATTGTTTTGGGCCGAGCTAATCAGTGCTTGGAGGAAGTAACTAATGTTTTGATTAGAATGCTCTCGTCAATGGCGGGGTGAGTTCTATCACTCCCACGACGGTTTCGAAGACACTCGGGACTAGTCAGGCCAACAAATCGATAACTCGACCACGCAGATCGATATCGCACCGGCCAACAGTCTCTCATGCAAGCCCTGGGAATGGATTGTTGCCACTCTCGGCCGAGACAATGCGCTGTCATTCACGTGACCTGGACCATCTGCCCCCGCATATAGTGAACGGTCAATGCACATGGCATCTGGCGATTGCTGAAGCACAAGAGATATGACATTTCTCTATCAGGTCTGCTTATGTCGCCGTGTCTACTACCGCCATCTGATGCCGTGCCGAAAGGTGCCGATCTAGATGAACGGAGCCAACTCAAGTGGGGGATTGATTAACTAGCCATGAGGAATAGGATCGGTTTGCTTCTACCGCATCTAGTACCTGACAGCTCGATTTTTTCCCTCCAGGCACTGGGCATTGACCCTTGAAATTGAAGGAGCCCCATGTTGACAGTGGCTTCTGCATCAATTATCCCGCCCTAGTTGACCTTCAGGAGCGTAGGCTCACCTCTTGGGTGGCAGATCTCTAAAGAGACCGCCTTTTCGTATTTGGTGTTCAATTACACTCCATCGGAGGAATTAAGTTTGAGCGATCCGCCACATGCATGGATTCGGCCCTGCTCGTAGAGACGCTAGGCGATACCTATGGGTTACGCGTGGCATGGTGACAGTATGAGTAAAATCACAGTCATATCAGACGAAACACTTGAATCGAAAAAGCTTTTCGCCCCTAAATCGCAACTTTAATCAATCACCACATTATTCGTTTCCCAAAATGATTGAATTCATCGGCTAGTGTGACTGTCAAACTAATGATAGTTATTGTCGGCGCTGGGCTGGCTGGCCTGGCAGCAGCCCACAAGCTAATGGCGGAGGCTAAAAAAGGAGGCACACCATTAGAGTTCACCATCCTTGAGGCGAGAAACAGGATAGGAGGTCGCATTGAGTCGGTCAATTTCGAAGATGGATCTCGGATCGATCTTGGTGCCCAGTGGCTGCATGGAGAGCGAAACAATCCATTATACAACTGGCTGGAGTCCCTCGACTGTATTGAGGGCCCCGAGGTGGAGGAATCAGAGTTTGAGGGCGTCTTCTCCACTCCATCTGGCGTAATCCCATCACGCGAGCTTGTTGCTCGAGTGCTTGATCTCTTAATGGAGGCCAAGAGTTTCCTGTACAAGATGGCGCAAACAATAGATCGACACGCAAAACCTGTTGATATTTTTCGTAAGTATATCGAAGACGAATCGAACAGGTGCCAATACCTCAGAGCTGCAGACAAAAATTTAGTCAAGGCAGTAGAGAGATGGTTTGAGTTGTATGAAATGATCGATAACTCTTGTGAAGATATGTCACTACTATCGCTGAGAGCCTATTCGGATTGGAAGGATTTTGATGATGGAAAGATGGTGCTCCTAAAGGGCGGCTGGATGTCAGTTGTAACAAAGTTGGTCGATTCCATTGGAACGCAGAAGATAAGATTGAATCATCGAGTCGAAAGGATAAGATATGACAAATCGGGAGTAATTTTATCTGTGATAGACGATCTTGATAAAACGATCGAGATTCCATGTGACCATGTGATTTTGACCTGTTCCATTGGGTTCCTTAAAAGTAGAAGTCCCAATTT
>Ga0268247_10000490_pt1 | contig 13300 bp, 16 predicted proteins | sample AgamicOrMae_FD_200245 | JGI IMG/M metagenome (GOLD analysis project Ga0268247, IMG submission 200245) | Agave microbial communities from Guanajuato, Mexico - Or.Ma.e (v2) (version 2) | ecosystem: Host-associated > Plants > Phyllosphere > Phylloplane/Leaf | place: Guanajuato, Mexico | collected...
GGCGCTTTGGGTCGGGCCAGATGATTGGAAAAGTTGCAATGAAACCGAGCTCGGCCAACTCGGAATCAATCTGTTTAATGAACTGAGACTGGCTGAGACTGGCTGAGCCTCGGGCGGCCACTCTTCTCTGTTCGGTAATTGTGTTTGTTTGTGCTGGCGGGCAGACAGGCGAGATTAGCCTTTGTTGGCCTTTGTTGTGCTTGGGGGAGAAGCAGGAGAAGCAGCGGCAGGTTAGCTTTGCGCAGGATTGAGCGACAGAGACAGAGACAGACTGCGCCCGCATGAGAGCGCCCAGCTTGGAGGAAGTGCTGCTGCCTTGCCACTTTGCGAGACAACCACTGGCCGAGTTGTGTTAATTGGGCGGAATTTTTAAATTAAACTCGCCGCATTCGAGCAGCTCACTCGCAGCAACCAGTGAGCGAGACACTCGAGAGCAGGACAACAAACAAGTGCTCTTCCTAAGGTGCATCTTCCGGCCGCTCTTCTGTCCCAGTCTGTTGGGCCTCTGCTGGCTGGCTGGCTGAAAGCAGAGACATGCAAGAGACTTCCCATTGGAATACATGCGCAATCAATCATGTTTAATGATCGTCGTTGGCTCCTTTTCACTCGCTCGTCTGACAATTGGCAAGAAGGGCGCTCGCCCTAAGAGTTGGCTCTCATTTTGGGGCTCATTTTTCAGACTCGCCGGCCAGCTTTTCTCCCTTTTTCTTCCTCCACTTCTTTCTGCCAAATTAGATGCAAAGCAAGCGGCCAATGTCGTCGAGTTGCGGCGCCCAAGCTGCGGCTCTGCAACAGTGGCGCCCAGTTGAGCTGTAACTGCAACTCGCTCAAGCCGCTCAGCAACAACAGCAGCAACAACAACTGAATTTGCAACAACTACAACTGCAATGCAGCCAGACCTATGCAGCAATGAAGCCAAACTAGGTGGACCTTTGTTTGGAGGCCAACAGGCCGAAGAGTGTCTGCCGAGTGGCCGCCTCTTTGGGCCTCGTTTGCTTTGTTTCCAGTTTCGAGTTTGCAGTTTGCAGTTTGCAGTTTAGAGTCTGGAGGGCGACCAAAAATGAGGAAAAATGACAAGCCCAATGGAGAAGGAGGGCGAAAAGTTAGTTTCGAGTGAGGGCCCGCAGCTAAGGGCGAGCTGAGGCAGAGCAGAGGAGAAGCGCGAAATGGAGAGGCAAAAAGAGGCAGAAAGAGAGAGAAAAAGGGGCGGTATTTGTGTATATTCAGAAGCTGGCCAGAAAGCTAATTATCAGCTATTTGCATCTGAACTTGCGTAAAAATAAGAGAGTTAAAGGAGGAGGAGGAAAAAAGTGCCATAAATCAGTGAACTTGAACTGCGTTTGTTGCGGCTGCTTTGGGCAAACTAGTTTGCTTGTTCCTCTTGTTTGCTGACATCTTTTCTCGTAAAATGAGACAAACAAAACAAATGTCATAACTTTTCCTTTTTCCTCTTTTTTTTCTCTCCTCCATTTTCTTCCTCACTACCTAGCCTCCTCAATGCACTTGCGCGCCTCCATTGACTGTGTCTCACAAGTCAGTGTGTGTTGAACGTGAGCGTGTAGAATGTGTCTGAGTGCATAATGTGTGTCTTTTTGGTCGCAGTTTTGCCAGTTAAATGTTCACTTGAAGGAGCAAAAATGCGCCCCGAAACAGCAGTTTAAATTACCCTTCCTTCAAATGTGGCCGACGACTGGCAAGTAGTGGCAACTGGAATTTGGAAAAAGTCTCTCTTTCAGCTTCAAATCTGCACAGCTAAACAGTGGAACTGCCGCAGACAGTTGCAGGAGACCGCCGCTTGTCAATGCTCCACACGACATGCAGTGTTCGACAATTCCGCCAGGTCGTTGTGATGTTTTGATGACTGGATGATTAAGACGATGATGATGATGAGTTTGCGCCAGTTTCAGCTAAGCAAACAGGTTGAGTTGTCTCTTAGTAGCAGAGCAAAGAAAGAGAGAGATTTGCAAACGCCAGCAGACCTAAGCGCTGCCAAAAGTCGCTTCTTTTGGCTCTTCTCTCGCCGCTCAGACAGTCTCCCGAATGGAGCTTTGTTCAAATTAGATTTCGGCTCAAAATAGGCTCCGGCAACTGTCTGACTGGGCGCCCATTTGGCCGCGAGCTGGACAGCAAAGGAAGCCAATTGGGGGAGAAGAATTGTGCAAATTGGCACAGACTACTGTCTCCGTGCTACCAAATGAAGCCGTCAACCTGTTGGCCCTGCTGGCGAGTTCGAGTGTGGCCGCCGGGGGAGCTTAGAGGCGGGAGCTTAGCCGTTGAACTTGCAGCAGTTTGCAGCCATTTTTAGTCCTTAGCCTCGAGTTTGAGTTGAGGAAATTGCTAATGGACGAGTGGGGAATGGACAAATGGAGGAATGGAGAGATGGAGAGATGGAGGAATGGGAGTTATTTTGGCGCCGGAGTGTCATTGTTGCGCAAGAGGCGTGCTTGTTTGAGCGAGACAAAAGGCGATAAAAGTAAACATTAGGCGCCGCTTGGGCGAGAAAAGCGCGCAGAGCAGCGCGCGAGTGCACCAGTGATAAGGGTCGGCCAGAAAACATGCACTCATGCACACAGTTGAGAGAGCACCGAGCGTGCAGAGCTACACACTAGCTCCAGCTACACACTAGCCTGCGCGCGGCCAGCACCTCGGCGCGCCCAATTAGTTGGTCATCATCGTCGCCTATCGACAGGCGGCCGGCCGGGGCTAAGCTGCGGCTCCACTCGGCCCTTAGGTCGCCTTCTAGTCGCATTTATTCGGAGCTCAGACGACTGGCGGCCCAGCTCAGACGCGGCAAAGAGCGGGCGGCGAAACTCGAGTGGGGCGACCGCCGGCGACAACTAGCAATTATCTCGCCTCTCGCCCGCTCCCCCTTCTGTCCGGCGGCCAAACACCACAACAACATAATCATGGCTCACCTGCGCACTCTGCTCCAGCTCCATGGGCGGGCCTGGGCGCGCGGCTTAGACTTGGGCCATTTGGGAGACGAGCTTGCGTCTTAATTTTGCGCCCCGAGCGAGTGGGCGGCGCTCTCGTGGAGCTTTGGGTGGGCGCCGGCGAGCTCGGCTGCGACAATTCAATTAGAGGCGCCGCAGTTGCAGCCGCATTTGCATGGCGCCCACTCGCTCAGGCTCGCCGCTGACTGTCGGCCGCTCCTTAGCTCTGGAGGAGTGAGGGCCAACCTTTCCCAAAAGAAGAAGAAGAAGAGCACAACAAAGCCCGTCGGCCAATTGGCAGTTCCATTTCGGGCCAAATTGGGCGCCCGCTGGCTGTTGGGCGCGCCTCTTTGGGCGTGGCCGCCAGTGTGTGTCTTATGTCGCTTGGCTGCGCGTCCAGAGAGAGAGAGCTGCCTGCTCGAGTGCAAAGTGGCGCTGGCCCGCAGCTAACGACTGGCCGCGACTCGAAACACGCAGCAGCCCAGCAGCAACAACTGCGCCTAATGCGCCGCCTGCACGAGCGCGGCCAAGCAGCAGAGCAGTGCAGTATAGGCCGCGCGGCGAGTTGGGCGCCGGCCGCAGCACAGGGGACTGCCTGTGGGGCATCTTGATGATTTATTGGCCGCCCAATGTGGGCCAGCGGGAACAAAAAGGCGACTCTTGTTGCGTCGCTGCGCAGGAAGCGGCCTGAGCCGCAAGTGAGCTGCACTGTTTTGTGCTCAGGGAAAAAGTTTTCCTGAATAAGCGGGCCACTTGCGAGCGGCCGCCAGTGGTCAGTGGGCGGCTTGGTTGGCCGGCAACTGGCAACTGGCAACTGGCTGCTCCAAAGCGGCTCGCCGGCCTCAGTGCGCGGCCGGCAGAGCTAAGTAATTGCCGCCGCTCCATTGCAGCAAAGGTGGCCGCCCGCCGCACACGTGCCCTTCAGTTGGAGGCCGCCAGTTTGCAGCTTGTGTGCAGCTCACTTGGGCCAGTTCAGTGCAACTTCAAGCTGCTGGCTGCACGCCCGAAGCTGCCAGCTAGCCCGCAGCCAGTCCTTAGCTGCGGGCTGCTAAAGTTAGCTGCCAAAGTTGGGCCAAAGTGAGGCTGTTTCTAATTAATTCAATTGTTTTTTATGGACGAAATTATGCTCGCCGAATGAAAAATCGCCACTTTTCAGGCCCCCGAAACACACTGGGCCACTCTGGTCCTCTGCAGCCCACACAAACCCGCACAATGAACGCCCTGTCAGACCGAGAGAGAGAGAGAGAGAGAGAGAGAGGCCTCTTTTTTGACCTCTTCCGCTCTCCTGCTCGCCTCCTCTGCCTTCTGCTTGCTCTCTAGCTGAAATGGACTCCCACTCTTCAGGCTCGCTCTTGGAACTCGCTCGGCTTGGAGCCCACTCCTGAGCTGCTCTCGAAGCAGTGGGGCGCGTCTACGTGCGGCTCAATTAGAGCCAGAGGGCAGCATTAGCGGATTAGAGTGAGCCGGCTGAATCAGGGGCGCAAAATCGGGACTTGCACTGGTGTGCGATCGGCGCGTCGTGAGGCCAAGCGAGTGTGCAGAACTTTTCAGAAGCATCACTGGCCCAAGTGCGTGGGACGAGCTCTGCTGTGCTTTGATGCACCCGCACTTGCGTATGAAGGACAGAATGAATGCTCAGTGTCGATCCTGAGCGACAACTGTCTGCAATTAGTGCTACCACGCAACGAGAACCCGCTTTGTCCGCCCTCATCTGTTGATCGGCATCTCTGAACGGCCCGAGAGTGTCGGCCGAGCAGGTGGGCCTGGGGCGCAAGTGTCTGCCGGCCGGAAACTCTCATGGAGACTGAGACAGCTGCCGGCCGGCGCGCAGCTCCCCTGCAGCTCGGCGGCGCAATCGAGGGGCCACCGTGGGCCAGTTTTGTTAAATTTTGTTCAAGAATGAGACGCGAGAAGGTCGCTTTGGGCCCTCAGGTGGCCCAAGCTGAGCTCGTGTTGGCTGCTGTGCTGCGGCCGTGCGTGTGGCCTGCGAGCGGGCGACTGTGTGCCGAGTGGCGCCATGCACTGCTGGCCGAGCGGCGCAAAGGGCGGCCGCTCCAGTGCACTTACAAAGCGCTGTGGGCGCACTTACACACTGTATATCCCTCAAGTTGCAGCCATGGCCTATGGAGAGTCACACTGGCAGCAGAGTGCCGCAGACAGTCTCTCGGCCCACAGAGAGCAGGGCCCCTCGCTGCGCTGAGCTGGGCCGCCACACAGAAGCGAGCTGGAAAACAATTAGTGCCCTTTAATTGTCGCGCCCGCGGGCCAACTGTTGCCGGTTGGCCCGCGGCCTTTCCTCTTTGGAAACTTCGTTCCTTGTTCGTGCGGCCGGCAGACTGTTGCTACTAAAATTGCCACCGCCGCCACTGCCGCCGCCCTCTGGCAAGCTTAATTGAATCGCTTCCTGCGGGACTGCGGCAAATTGAATAGAGATCGGCGCAACAGGAAGAAGCCAGGCCGGCCCTAAGGGAAGCCAAGTGGAGCCGCTTTGTCGCCGTGGCTCTGCTGTTGGCCGGCCTTTAGTGTTGGCGCCCACCGGCGGCCACTTGTGCGCCTCTCGAGCGGCCACTTTGGTTGGCCGGCCGCGCTTTTGCCCCAGTCTTTTGAGTGTGTCACTCTCCAGAGTCTGTCTGGCGGCCAGTCTGCGGCCTGTCGAGCGCCAGAGAGTGTGTGTGGCAGAAGGCAATTGAGTTGGTCACGCGATTCAAACATTTTCACTCCATAAACACCCAATTGAAGCGAGAACAAGGCTGCAGAGCAGTGGGCGCCCACAGCTAACAGTTGCTCCTCTTCTGCTCGTCTGGTCTCTTTCTCCTCCTTCTGCTGCTCCTTGTCGTCCGGCCGCAGCTCGCAGCTTTCCAACTTGCACAGTTTGCAGCTTGCAACTTGCAGTCTGCAGCTCAGAGCTCGTCTTTGCCAGACACAGACACACACTCAGAGCCTTGGACGCGCCCACAGAGACGAACCCAAACAAACACTTGGCACTTCATAAATCATTTTGCCTATTTCATTTCCCATCACCATGAGGGCGCGCTTCCCAGCCAGTGGCGAGCAGAGCTCCTCTTTAGAGAGAAAGAAAAGTGCCTCCTCTGCTCCTCTGCTCTTTTGTTCGCTGCCCATCGGCTCGAGTCGCCACTGGCCATTGGTCACAGACAATTGACAGCGGGCCAGTGTTGGCCGCACGAAGCAGACTGGGCATGATGGTAATGAGTGAAAAAGTGGGCAAAAATTAGACAAAAAGTAGACAAAAACACACAGAAACTAACTAAGTAAACTAGTTTCTGGCAAGCTCCAATGGCTGTCTGTGTGTCAATTTGCAGTGTTTGGAACAGTGCCAGTTCTCTGGAAAAGCTTTTCAGCTGGCGCCTTGCCAATCGGGAGCCAAAATGTGAAAAAGTGCCAAACGCCAAGTGCCAAATGCCAAACTGAAAGCTGAAAGCTGGAAACTGCAAACGCGGCTTAGCCTCGCCAACTGCTACAGGCAACTGTCCCCCATTGCTTGTAGGCCAAAATGACAACAATGCGACAAGTGAGCAGCCCAAGTGAGCAATCCTGCCCGCTTTTCCCTTTTCTCTTTTCCATTTTCGCCTTTCCCTTTTCCATTTTCCAGCTCCACTTCCGCCCGCAACAAGCTCTCGCAAGCCGCAACACAGTCGTGCACAGTCGCACACAGCCGCACACAGTCGCTCACAAAGCCGAATCAACAGGTGACGCGATCTATTGTTTGCTTGGGCGCCCAAACTTCCTGCCCAATTGGACGGCCCGCAGACAATGGAGGCCAAAGTGCGGGCCGCCCTTAGCTCTGCCCGCGTGCACTATAGGCGAGTGTGCGGCTTGAAGTGTGCACATTTTGCGCAGAAAAACTGCGCTCTCTTGCCGGGCGCTTGTTGCTGGCAGTTTGCTGTTGATTGTTGGCCGCTGACTCGTCACAGTTGGCCAAAATTGGATGAAATTGATGGAATTTGGACGAATTTGGACCAAATTGGACGAAAATGGACCAGCTCCCAGGCAGTTGAGTCCGATTTTTGCGGCACTAATGAGCCTGAGGGGCCACCTGCGCAGCTCCAAAGTGGCGCTCTGGAGTTGGAAGCTTGGGCACAGGTGGGCCATTCATTAGGCTCGATTCATTGGCTCGAATTTCTGGCTTGTTTGGCGGCTTTTCGCACGAAAAACAACCGACAAGTATCGCTTTTTTGGCGCAGGTGCAAGCAGAAGAAGGCCGCAATAAAGGAGAGCTGCTGGTGGGCCTGAGGCGAGGGAAAAGTGCGGGCGGCCTTTTGGCTGCGAGAGATGGTGGCCCAGCTAAGGGTCGGCTGTTGAGTGCGACTTTGGCTAAGGATACACTTTCGTCGGTGGCTCTGTGGAAGCTGCCGAGAGAGAAGGAGGAGTGCTCTTTCAGCGCAAAACTGCCAGATGAAGATATAATTTGGCGCCGAATGAGATAACACTGCATAATGGTGCTTGAAATAGTGAGCCAAGTTATCGAAATCTTACTCGTAAGAGCTAAGAGTTGGCTCTTTGCTCGAAGAGTTCGAGCAAAAGGAGGGCGCCAAGTGCAACTGGAGGAGCAGCTTGGATTGAAAACGGTCCAAATAAAATTCGGTGGCAAGGTGTGAAGTCGTTTGGGGGCGAGATTATTGGCGGCGTGCAGGGTCAATTAGTGGAAATGGTGGCGTGCAGTTGGGGCGAGCCGAAGAGAAACGAGGGCCACTCCTTAGGGCAGCTGGCCCTCTTCGCGCTCGGCCAGCAGCCAGCGGAAGAGTGTTGCTGACTGTGTGCGGGCTCAATGATTAGCACAATAAACATTGAGCTTAAACATTGAGCTCGATGAACATTCTGCTGCCCATGCGTCGTGGTTTCGAATGGATTTTCTCTTTTCTTTTCTCTTTTTTCTTTTCTTTTCGCCTCATTTTATTTGCTCATTTTCAGCTCGAAAAAATGCTCTCTTATTTGTTTATTCTCAATCCGGAACACTGCGACCCATTGCCAAGGGCCCAGTGGTCTCGCTTGGCTCGAACTAAACCCGTAGAAGCGGCCTCTCCGCGGCCGCAGACTGTCTGCGCTCCTTGCAAACATGGCGCCCAAAGCAAAACAGTGCCCAGTTTCGCATCCCAAAAACCCGTCCCGGAAGCTCCTGAAGTGTCCTGGAGGGCCGGAAGTGACCGAACGGCGTCCATTTGCGCCCATTTGCGCCCACTTGCACCTAGTTTCCCGCTGGGTGGCCGGCGTGCAGCGCCACGAGAGGCGCCCCAAAGCTGGCGGCTGGGTTGGCCAGCGCCAGTTGATTGCACGAGGCGAACAGGTCGAAGGAGTGGGCGCCGCTTGGGTTGCATGGGCGCCCTCTCGTCGCCTGCGCGCCTCTCAACAAGTGTCCAGGCTGCCCACTGGCCGCCTGCTGGCCCAAACTGAACCGCGAACAGGCCTTCTTCCACTTGCACTGCGTGCACCACAACTGCCGCTGCGCCATCCCATAGGTGCGCCTGCACTTTCGCACGCCCTTTCGTCGTCGGCCGCCCGCACTTCCGGCGCCACTCGCGCCCAACGAGTGGCCTTCGGGCTGGCCCATCACTTCCGGCTGCATCAGGTGGCCGGAAGTGGCGCCCGCGTCCACGTGTTGCGGCTGCTGCTCGAGGTGGCGTCTCCAGCGCCTCGAGCGCCGCTCAATCTGGTTCCGGTTCCGCTGGCTCTGGTTCCGGTGAGTGTGGTCGATCTGGTGCTGTTGTTGGTGCGACTGTTGCTGGTGCTGCTGCGCCGACAGTTGGCTGTGGGCGCGGCTCTGGGTGTTTAACTGCAACTGGGTGTTTAAACGAGACTGTGTGCTGAGCTGAGACTGCGCGCTGAGCTGAGACTGTTGCTCGGCTGGACGGGAGGCCGCACTTGCAGCGCCGGCACTTCGGTGCTTGTCGATGGCCTCGGCGAGCAGGCCGAGCTGGTTGAGGCCGCCCAGCTGGCTGAGCGCCATTGCGGCGGCCGCGCTCGCCATTGGGTGGCCCATTCCAGCGAGGAGCTGCTCGCGGCCAAACAGCGCCTGGCCAGCCGCCGTCTGGAGAGAGTGCTGCTCGCCGCCATAGACACTCATGGGGAGGCCCTGCTGACTGTGCTGCTGATTAGTTCGCTGATTTTGTTGCTGCTGATTGTCGTGCTGGAGGCTATGGTTGTGCTGAATAGCAGTCTGCTGGTTCGGCTGAGCTGGCGCCTTTCCGGCCGCCTTGGAGCCGAAGGTGGCCAGTGCGCTCCTGATGGCCCTTTCCTGGTCCGCCGCAGACAGGGAGCAGAGGGCGCCCACCTGCGCCGCCATCTCTTCCGCCTGCTGCTCGTCCGCGCGGCTCGAGCTCCACTGGGCCGCAAAGTCCACTTGCTGCTTCTTGCGCGGCCCCACTTTGGTCTGCTCGGGGCCGCCCTTAGCTGCGGCCACACTGCTCTCGGAAGGCATGCACTCGCGCGCAACTGCTCGCCCGCTCGCCAACTGGCCACCCGGCACTTCCGCTCTCGCTCTGCAACTGGTCGCCGCTGGCAAACACCATCGACTTTGGCCAAACTGTTTGCGCTCTTCTTGCCTCTTCCCCTTTCTGACCTTTGCCTATTTTCACGCTTTCAACTTCTCGCTTCTCAAGCTTTCAAGCTCTCTTCAACTTGGCGATCTTCTCAAGCTCACTCCTCTCGCTTTTGTCAAGCTCGCTCTTGTCAAGCCCGCGCTTTCCAAGCTCGCTCAAGCTCCTCGAACTCACAGTGCGGTGTTCTGATTGCGCCGATGGGCAGAGAGGCGCGCGTGTAAACAATATGTCGGCTCGCAGTTACATAATAATAATAAGCGCGCGCCGCAAACAACAACAACAACAACAAAGCACCGCCGCCAAAAGAACAGAGCGCCGCCCAACAAATGGCCAGCCAGCCGGCCAGGCGCGCTCATCGTCCGCGGCCGCCTGCTCGTCGTCATCAATTGACGCTTATGAGCGCTCACGTTTGCCGCCCGGCTGGCCTCTCGCCTCTCGCCTTTGGCCCAAGTGGCTTGCCTCGCGCGCACACACACACACACACACACACACAGACACACACAAAGCCGGGCGGCATCTTATAGGCTTGGCACGTAACTTGCAAATTGCCGCTCGGGCTGCGCTTCCAGAGTTGCGGCGGCGTGGAAGCTTCTGCTTTGCTGGCAGCTTGTTGTTCACTTAGTCGTGTTGCAGTTGCAGTTGCTCTTGCCGCCGCCTCTGCCTCTGCCTCTGCCTCTAAGGCCGCTGCAGATCCGGCCCAAAACTGTTGGCCGGCCGAGCTTGGCTGCGCCGTCCAATGTGCATTGTGCACTGTGCATTGTGGGGACTGTGTGCACTGCAGACTGTCTGCACTGTGCAGTGTGCAGTGTGCGCCCCTCGCAGCACAGACCAGTGTCCAGGCTACTGAATTGTGGCCGCCCAGTGCAGAGCAGAGCAGAAGAGGGCTGTGCTCTGCTGCGCTCTGTGTGCGCGGCCGGCCCTTAGCTCTGGCGCGGCTGTTGCCAGGCAGCCCGGCCCAACGGCTGTCTGCGCGGCCCTCTGCCCACTGGCCGCACTCTGGGCCGCAGCAAGACGCCTCGAGACGACCGCCAGACAGACAGACAGACGCACGGGCAGACGGGCGGCCAGCAGGACGGCTTGCTCTGCGCCACAGTAGCGGCAAAAGTCGCCTGTCGGGCGCACTCTCCGGCCGGCCAGTGGACAGCGGACGGTGGACGAGAGACGAGATACGAGAGACTAGGGCGGCCAGACTGAGGGCGCCGGCCGGCCGCTGATTGGCGCCTCAAGTTGCGAGCTAAACTGTTGCGCATGCCCACTGGCCGCGCTCAGACTCGCCGGTCCTGCGCAGTGGCCGCCACTCTGCCCGCCGGCCCTAAGGCGCGGCCGGCCGGCGAGTCCCAGTCACTAGCGCGGCTCGCTGGCCAGAGAGCGCCGACCATTAGGAGGGCCACCATGCCAGGAGAGCAGTCCCACTCCTTGGGGCTCACTCGCCGAGGGGCAGCTCCCTTTTGGAGGGGCGACAATTGTTGTCCACTGCGCCCGCTCGTGTTCCCCAACATGCTAATGTCGCCCCAAATGTTTTTGTTTTCCCCGCCTTCAACTGAAGCCGGGAAAAACAATTACAACTACAAGCCAGGTGATGCTCATTTAGATCGGCCGGCCAGATAGAGGCGAGCTCTAGCAGCAAATCTGCCGCTCATTTGCTGGCTTACTTCTCTTTTTTCTCCCCTAAAATTCGGCCTCCAGAGCTCCGACATGAGAAGGCTGCTCGTCCAAGTTGCAGGAGAGGACAGTCTCCTGCAGGGCTGCGGACCAAAGGGAAATGCAGCCACAAACGGGCTCAGATGCAACGAGGGCAAAGCAATTAAGAGAGAAGGACAACTAGTCGGCCAAAGTAAATGGCCAACTAGTTGAGCGAAAAGTGGACAAAAAGTGGCCATACAGTTCTGTGTGTTTGTGTGTGTGCACAGTGCACTGTAGAGACAGTCTCTAGGCCAGAGAGGAGCAAATGCATGCGGGCGCCCCATGGGCAATCATGGGCAGACATGCGACGAGGGCTCTTTGTTGGCCCTTGTCATGCAGTTGGCGCCGCCTTGCCCAGTTTGCCAGAACAAGCTCCGCATATAAATATTTATATTTCTATCAAGACCGAGGGGGCAAAATTAACCATTGAGTGTGCAAGTAAATTGTGTTGTTGTGCAAGTAAATTGTCTAGTGCCAGTAAATTGCCTTTCGGGAGCCATTCTAGGCCCCTAGCCACCTGTTTGTGGGCTTGTTTATTTTCTCTTTTGCAATATTTTCTCTCCCTCCTCTGTCTCTGTCTCTGGCCCGTGCGGCTTGTCCCATTTGCGGGCAGAGTTGCTCTTTTCGCCACCCCAACTTGCTGGACACAAGCTCGCCCTTCGAACAGAGAAACAGAGCCACTCAGAAGACAGACAGCGAGAGAGAGAGAGAGAGAGACACTCTTGAACAGTTAGTCTCTCTCCCTCTTTCTCCAACAGATTTTCTCCTCCTGCCTCCTCCTTTTGCTACTACTTAATTTCGGTGGTGATGGAAATAAAACGGGGCCAACTCCTGCCACTCCTAAGGGCCGGCCAGGAGCCAGACCAAGTCCCTTGTGTTGGCGGCCGCAACGCAATGCAACTTGCGCCACTCGCTCGCCAACCACTCGAACCTTCTCAGCGTTGCCCCAAACACTTGGCCATTACTTTATCGCCCGGCCTGCAGCCATTAATATTCGTCTATCAACTCTTCTTTTCCTTCTTCTTCTTCTTCTTCTTCTTAATAACGCGATCTATGTACAACTTTTTCTCCCCAGGCCGCTCGCTCAACTCGCGCCTGCTCCTCTTTTCTCTCTTTCCAACAATCATTTGTTCTCCTTTGCTTCGTCCCTTTTCCGAAACTTTTCTGCCTCCAAAGCTCTACCCGTTTTTTAACAGGGACCTTCTCTTGTTCTATCACTTCCGGTTGAATGTGCGGTCTTTTTGGGCGAGCAGAGGCCGCTTCCTGGCAAGTCTTGGCTTATGTTTCAGCGCAGGATGCACACCAGAGAGAGCCTCTCAAGTGCACCTGAAGAGCGGCCGCCCGAGACAGTAGCTGCCTCTTGTGGCCTCTCCCTCTCGGCACTTCCGGTCTGGCCCCACCTGGCCCCAGACTGTTTCCGGCTGCTCGTAACTCTCTCTCTCTCTCGTGGGCCGGCCAGACGATTTATTGGCCGCCATTTCTGCGCTTCCTCGTGGCGCCTGATGTGGCCCATTTGTGAGCCCAGACTCCAAAAGGCAGAACCAAGAACCAAGTGCCAAGTTGCCTGGCCCAATCTGCTCCCAATCTGCAGCTGTTGGATCATGTGACTGGCTGTGCGTGTGTGTGTGTCTCTGTGCTTCTTCCTCTTCCAATGCTTAGGCGTCGCACTCGGATGCTTTTCCATTTCCGCTTGGGCGCCGGAAGTGAAGACACTTGCTCGTGGTTGCACAGGCAGACACACAGAAACTGCGGCTTATAAGGTTTATTGTGCGTTGCCCGAAGGACGCGAATGCACTTTCCTCTGGGCCTCAATCTTTTTTCGGCCTCTTTTCCCCCCTTGCATAAGCTCAAATCAATTGCACTTTTCATTTCTATGACTGGTTGATTTGCTTTCTCTCTCTCTTTCTCTCTATATATATAAAAAGTTTTCTCTTCTTTCTCATATATTTATATTTATATTTATCTCTAAATTCTCTCTAGTCTCCATACACTTTTGCTCACTTCTTCTGCCTCAGCATTTGAAATCATCTATCATCTTGGATTTCTGGTCTGTGTCCATTTGGTGGTGATCACAATGGTTGAATCCTTCGCTTTTGGCCATCGTTTCTTTTTCGCTCTTCTCTTTTTGTC
>Ga0268247_10000491_pt1 | contig 13290 bp, 12 predicted proteins | sample AgamicOrMae_FD_200245 | JGI IMG/M metagenome (GOLD analysis project Ga0268247, IMG submission 200245) | Agave microbial communities from Guanajuato, Mexico - Or.Ma.e (v2) (version 2) | ecosystem: Host-associated > Plants > Phyllosphere > Phylloplane/Leaf | place: Guanajuato, Mexico | collected...
CATTTGACACTGTATTTGACGACAATATAGTTGACAATCTTAGAGATGAACAATGTTGCAACTAGTGCGGCCACCCAAACGTAGAGTTGACTATCCTCAAGGTTGAAATCGATCATTGGATATGGTTTCAAATCGTCGCAAGTTTTTATATCTGCGCCAAAACTGTTTGCTCGTGCCAACAACACTGTAAGATCCTGGAAGAAGTCAACCTGTGCTGGTTCGCTAGTTGTAAGATTTTCAGCCAACGATGGTGCCAAAGTGGTGGTGACTATGTCTGTTAGAGTTTCATTCAGAGAATCAGCAACAGAATAATCGCCATTTGGAGCGTTCTCATTCTCAAATGTGCTAAGCCAGTAATTTGTCATTGTCCTCAATCGATCGGGAACACCAACTGGACTGACCGGCTGGCCAGTGACCACACTTGGATCGCAGGGACATTGGCCAAAGCCGTACCTAATGATGGTTAGCGATTCAATGGCGTATCTGAAATAGGATAAGGTTGAGAGTTTTTGTAGATAGATTGGCATCTGGCTAATTCTAATGAGAAAACCGCTCAATAGAATGAGGGGCGTTGTTGAGACTGGGGCCACAAAGACGGCCGCTTGCATGGCATTCATAAATAATGCTCCAAATATTAGGCCCTGCGTTTGAGCAATCAATGAAGTGACAACAAAAATTCCAGTTGCCAGAAGGAACCTCCATTCCAAATAAGATGATGGTTGTCCAGTTAATGGATAGGTGATCATCAATGTAACAGTTGGAAGTATGAACTCGAGAGGAAAATCGGCCAGAGTTTTTCCTATGAAATAAGTGGGAATTGAGTACCAACCATTGCGAACCTCCTTGAGAAGGACGTGCATATTTAGGGGAAAGGACAAGGAGGTTAAGCACATGGTGCTGAAGGTGAACGCGTAGACAGAGAGAAAATATAGGCCAACATTTTCAAATGTGCACCTAAGCTCGTCCTGTAGATTGAGCAACCGTTTGGCCCCACTTCGAGCATATTCAATGAGATCCATATTGGTCTCATAAAGTGGGCAGGCGTTTGGTTTGCCCACCCGATTCCCATAGACTATGGTGATGAGCAGGGGCACAATGATGTGAGCGGAGAATCTGAGCGTCGTGAGCATGGGATCTTTGCATAGACAGAGCCAGCTCCTTTTGGTGAGCAGTCGACAATGGTGCAAGAAGTGGCCCTTGTGGTTGTGTTTGTGAGTTTGGAGTCTTTCGTCGAGATAGAAGTCGTTGGATTCGTGCTGATTGTTGTCAAGCGAACCATTGGAATGCATATCAAAGTGTTCCGAAGCATATTGGTACATGTGCAGATGGTTGGCCTGTGACGCTTGCTTTTGGTTGAACAGAGTGTCCTGGCTGAAGGTCGACTGACAGTTATTATTGTCAGTGCTCGGCGGCTGCTGCACTGCTTTGGAGCCCAAAAGTTGGCCGCCAACCGTTTGGTGGGCCTCCATTTGGCTGGGCGACCTAAGTTCCAGTGTGGAGGAGCCATTTGTGTGGCCCGCCGAGGCGGCGTCGTAGGCCTCGTTGGTGTAGGCGTACTGGTGGGCGGCCAGTGGCTTAGCTTTGGCCAGCTCGAGCTGGCTGGCCGCGTTCAGGGCCACCGAGGAGGAGGAGGAGCTTCCGGTGAGAGTGGAGAGGGTGGACTTGAAGCGGGCGATCATGGGCGAGTGGTTGCGCTTTTTGAGAGCCGGCGTGAGACTGGCTGCAATGGCGGCCATTTGTTGTTGGTCGCGTTGCAACTCGCTCAACTGTTGCTGGCCAGTGGTCTTGGTGGTCGAGCTTAGCAATTGTTCAAGGACTCGCCGTTTGAACTCGCGCCTCTGGTGCTCCACCAGCGCCTCGATGGGTTTCTCGCCAAACTCGGCGGAGGCAATTTCCACCAAGTAGGAGGCCGGATTGTACTGGTCGGCGTCGAAGTGGAGCCCCCCGCTGCACTCGTTGATGGTTCTGATCGATTGGCTTGGGTGGCCCTCGTAGATGCAGCGGCCCCCAATGGCCAGGATATAAATATGATTAAATAGGTCGAACACTTCCCTTTGGGGCTGGTGGATGGTCACTATGATGGCCATTGGATTGGGCGACAAACGGGCCAGGTCGCGCAACACCATCACTGTCTTGTAGCAGGTGAGCGAGTCCAGCCCACTGGTTGGCTCGTCTAGGATTAAAATATCCGGATTTGAGAGCAACTCCTGAGCTATGGACACTCGTTTGTATTGGCCGCCGGAAATCTTTGAGATTTTTGTGTCTATGCAAGTGTCCAGCTTGAGCAGGTCGACCACTCGGTCGATGTTTGAGTCGTGGTCGAAGTTCTCCTCTGGGTGCTTGAGGCGCGAGGCGAACCAGAGGTTCTCGCGCACCGTCAGCTGATTGAGCAGGTAGTCCTTTTGGGGAATGGTGCAAATCTGCATGGGCCTTCCCTCGTCCTCCTGGAAGTTGCCCACCAGCGTGGAAAGGCAACTCTTGGCCGCCCCCTCGCCGCCAAGCTCGCCCAACCTCTGCCCCCCGAGCTTGTCCACACTGAGCTGCTGTCTCTGGGCCGGAATCACCTGCACGGCGCCGGAAACGCCCGACTTGTTCTTGCCCGTCAGACAGCCAAGCAACGAGGTCTTGCCCGCCCCACTTGGGCCCAAAACGGCCGTCACCTGGCCCGACTTGACGCTTCCGTTCAGGTTGCACAGAATGCTCTTCTTCACTGGTTCCTGACGGGTTGCTCTTGCCGAGCTCGCCGTGATGGTGCTGCTCGTGCTGCTTCCGCTGCTGCTCGCGTAACTTCCTCCGCCCGCGCTCGAGTTCAGCTGCAACCGGTGGTACCACTTGGGCTCCACCTTGTAGGTGAGGTTGCTCCAGCGGACCTCGAAGTGGTGCTTGTTGCTGGCCGCCTTCTCGCTCACAGTGGCCAGCTTGCCCAGACCAAGCTCAACTTCCGCCGGCGCTGCCTTTTGGGCGCCATTTCCGGGCCCGCAAATGTGGCCCCCAAAGGACTTGAGCTCGCCGCTCACTGTCTCTCGGGGCGTCGTGTCTAGGTAGTTGGGGCCCAGCGCGTTGCTTTCGGGCGCCAGCTCGCCAAAAGTACGAAAGTTTGTCAGCGAGACCATCTTGTTTCTCTTCTCCTCTTGCCTCTTCACTTGTCGCCTCCTCTCAGCGCCTCACTCTCTGGCTTGCGGCTCGCTTTCTGCGCCAAGCTAAGGCTAAGGTCTTGCTGCCGGCGGACGCGCAATTGTTTCCAGGCAACCTGCCTAATGAGCTTGCCGATGGAGCCGAGCAGTGACGTCGACTGGGCGCTTACAGTCACTGGCAGACAGTCACTCGCACACGCACACGCACACAGGCCGGGCCAGCCTTCAATTTGGAGACTGTTTGTTTTACTATTTTATTTATCCTTCTTCTTGGCGCTTCTCTCGCTTCTTTGTTATTACCAATATTATGAAACTGCGCCCAAAGACATCAGGTCGCCATGGGAGCAAACTGCAGCCCGCTTCTTGCTCTTGGCCCGCAAAGGAACGCAAAGTAACCTGAAGCAAAGATGTTCCACTGGAGAGAGAGACTGTTCTCCAGGCTGAAAGATGGAAAATATTACTTCCACAATTTTCTCCACTGCAACTTCTCTTCTCTTCTCAGCTGGCTCCTTTTCCTCTCCTTCACCTCAACTTGTGCTCCAGCCGATCTCCAACTTATTTCCGAGCAATTTCCTCACTTCTTGAGCTCGTCTCTCTCTCTCTCTCTTGCTCGCTCTCTGTCTCCTCAGGCCTTCTCCTCGGGAGTCGCAAATGAATCAGGGCCGCTCAATTAATCGGGAGTAAAAAGCGCGCCAGCGAGTTTGTTGCTCTCTCCTCGCTTTGTAGCTCTTCCTCCGCAAGCTCGACTGGCTGTCTTTCTCTTTCTCGGCGGGCTTCCCAATTCCCAAATCCCAAACTCAAGCCTGTTCTGTGGCCAGTTGTTGAGCTAGACTGTGTGTCTTCACAGTCTCTTCACAGTGTCTTTAGAGTGTGCGCCGAAAGCTGCTTTCGTGTTGCCTTTTGGCGGCGCTGGATTTTCTGGCGCCGAGCATCTAGACGATTGCACTAAGCTAGAGAGGAAAAGAGGAGAAGAAGTCGGCTAAGGAGGAGGCAGAATTGCAGAAGAGAGGGAATCTGATTAGCAGGTAAAAATGGTGCGTGTGCAGGCCCGTTCAAAAGCGCACACTTGCAAGAGACAGTGGCAGGCAGTTTGTTGTTGTTGTGTGAGTGTGAGTGTGTGTGTGCGCGCGCGCATTTCCAACGCGTAAGAACCAGAGCTAAGCAGTTGCCAGTGGAAACTTCTTGTGTAAGATTGGCGCTCTCTTTGCTCTTTTGCCACTTTGCTCTTAGTCACACTTTACTGCCTCCAAGCTCGCCCCAACCAACCAACTGGCTGCCTAAGTCACAGCTTTGGACTCCCCCCGGGCCAAGTGTGAGTGCCCTATTCTCTCTGGCTGCTGCTGCTGCTGGGCCAAGCACCAGCGTTTGGCCGAGACGAGCCAAATGACGCCAAATGACGAGCACTTCGTGGAGGCGCCCGCTGGGAAACGGATTGAAACAAGCAGAGGTGGCAAATGGTGGCGACGAGTAGGGCTTGCCGGGCGGCCCACGTTCATTTGTGGCTCGTGTGGAAAGTCTAGTTGAGTGCGAAATGAGCCGAACACAGTCACAGGTTTTCCGTCCGCTCTCTCACCCGCTCGCTCGCTCGCTCGCTTGCCACCTGCACGCGGCCGCAGCATGTCCCCCGTGCGCCTCCTCTGCAGCCCCAGTCTAGGAGGAAGACGTGGAGCTCGGCGCCGCGAGCTCCAGACGCCAGAGCAATCGTCACCTTGCAGTTATCAATCGGCCGCCAGTTCATCCGATTCCGCTCCTCTGCCTTTCCAAGACTCGCCACAACCTTTAACCCTTGGAGTGCGCGCCCTAAGGATCGGCCGCAGCTCGTCCGCGGGTGGCCACTAGTGGCCAGTCGCCAGCCCCAGTCATTGGCCAGCCCCAGTCAGTGGCCACTCGGCGGCGTCCAGCTGGCCACGCGCCAGCAGAAAAGGTGGACCGCTGGCCGCGCGGCCGACCCTTAGGGCGCGCGCACTCGCCCAGAGGATTCTCTGCGCTGGTGCGGCTCGCGCGCTCGTGCACCTGAGCATTGCAGAGTGTGTGCAGAGTGTGGCCGCAAGCGCGCACTGTCGCAGCCAGTCCCTAGCAGCCAGTCTCTAGCTACAAGCGCGCCAATAACAACAAAATATGGCCAGCAAAATGGCCGCACACTTTTGCTCCCCGCCGATCAAGGATAAAAAATAAAATTCGCCAAGCTCGGCCAGACACAAGTGGCTGGCCAGTGGTTGGTTGTAAATGTTGGCCTGCGAACACACACAGCGCGCGCTCAGATGGTTATTATGATTGTTATTTTTACCACGCACTCCAGCCAGAGCGGCTCAGTACCGGCTGGCTCTCTCACTCGGCGGCTCTCTCACTCGCTGGCTTTCTAACTCTCTCTGGCTCTTGGCGGCTCGGCTGTGTCCAAGCGAGCGAGTGAGAGTGAGAGTGGAACTGGCGGCCAAGAGATGGCCAGGAGAGCCAAAGGGCTGAGAGTGAGGCTGGGCGCGAGTGGTGCGAGTTGGGGGAGCCAAATCGAAATCGGAATGGAAATCCCAATCGCAGGCGAAAGGCCAGCGCGAGCGGCCAGAGTGCGGCCACAAAGGGCCGAGCGAGAGAGAAGACAGAGAGCGCGGGGAAGCAAAGCGCGGGGAAGCAAAGCGCGCACCAAAGCAGAGCCAATTGGCACAGTGCGAACGGCCACAGACTGTCTGCGGCCGTTCGGGACCTTGAAATTTGGATTCCGCACGGCCGCCACTCTCTGCGTCCAAGCTCGGCCCTCCGAGCAGCTCGGCAAACACAGGCCAACCTTACGGCAAACAAAGAGACAAAATTATTATTATGCAACCGTTTGCGAGAGATGGACAACCGCAGTGAGCGAGCGAGCGGCGGCCCAACGACGAGGGACGAGCTATGAGCGACTAGAACCGGTTGCCAAGCTGAGCGCAGGCACTTGCTGTCTCGAACTGGGCCGGCCTTTGCTCTTGGATGAGAACAGACACTCTTGGCCAGGCTAGACACTCTAAGGCGCCGCTCTTCTGGCTGGCCGGCGTTCGATTTAGTTTTCGTGTTCCAAATTGAGCCTCCTCTTGGTGTGGTGGAAAAGCAAAGCACTTGTCGTGTGTGTGTGAGTGTGCTTGCAACTGTTGCTTTATTTAAACCGGCCGACAAACGAGCCGAATGCCAATGAGTTGGTCTTGAACTTGCGGCGCTCTGGTTGGGCCCGGTGGAAATTGCTCACTCGCTAGCTCGCTTGAGGTGGCCAGGCGGAGGGAAAAGGGGAGACAAGGAGTGGAGAGGAAATTTTCAATTTATCTGGAGGGAAAAAATTGTAGAGTTACTGCTCACGAGACACAGTCTCTGCAGGCGAAGAGGGGCGCACAGTGCACACACAGTGCAGTTTTTGCACTATGCACCATACACACTCTCTAGTGCACACTGTTCTTCACTGCACACTCTCAAGCGCACAGTGCACAGTGAGCGGCGCACCAGCCCAGCTCACACCTGTGGCTTTCAGACGCGCGCGCACCAAAATAGTGCGCCGCCAAAGGGCCGGCCGCACTTGGCAAGAGTTGGAAGACAAACAGACTAAACGGTGCCAATGCAAACTGGCTCCACTCGCTTGGGCCGCTCCAGTGGAGTGCAGGTCACTTATCTGGAAGGATTGCAGCCCAGTTGTCGAGCGGGGCCGTTGGTCGAGCGCACAGGAAGAGCAGACGAGTGGGAGTGGGAGTGGGACGAAGTGGGTGAAAAATAGAATTAAGTGAAAAAGATAGAAAAATAGAAATCGTAAAAATAGTTGACAATTATCTCTATCTCAAGTGGCGCCGAGGGCCAAAACGGGCAGAGGAAGGAGGCAAGGAAAGGAGAGGGAGAAACAAGAGAGCTAAGGAGGAGACCAAATGAAGTTGAGTGAGCGAGAAGGAAGCTGCAAGTGAAACTGGTCTTATCAGTTTCACTTGCAGCACAGTGAGAGAGAGAGTCAAGTGATTTCTGGCTGCTCGTTTCGAAATCGGCGCGCCTGCTCATCAGCAAGGCGCGCTCTTGGCCCAATCGGGCGCTCTTGTCGCTCGAGGTGAGAGGGGCCGCCAGTGACAGTGATTAGGCCCGAGCACGAGACTTGGTCTCGCGGCCGCCCAGCAAGAGAGTGCGCCGCCGTCTTGCCGGAGGGAAAGGCCGCCCAGAAGCCAGTTCGTAGTGGGGGCACGCCGAGTGAGGAGGCAGGAAAAGTTGCTCATGTGACGCCTCTGGGCTTGTTTGCTAGAGACTGGGACTGGCGGCGGCGCCACTTTCAGCTCCTTCTGGCTGCCATCTCGTGGGGGCCGCCGATCCAGTAATCAAGCGATCCAGCAATCAAGTGGCGGCGGGCCTGCAGTGTGCCCAGGTGGCTCCTTCGGGCGCGCCACTTGTTGTCGCGGGCGAGGGCGAGCGCCGCGGAGACAGCGAGTGATAAATGGGCTCTAGGGGCTGGCTGGGGGCTCTGTGCGTGTGGAGAGGAGCGCGCCTAAGGTTGGCCCCCATTCGGGCGGCACTTTGGGGGCAGAATCTGCGAGCGGGCCTCTGCGCGTGCAGCCTGCACTTGTCCAATGGGGAGCGAACCCTGAGGATCGGGCACTCTGCAGTCTACAGTGCGCGCGAGTGCAGATTGAAGAGTGCAGTGCGCCAGGCACAGTCTGCGGCGGATCATTGCAGACGCGTTGGCCATAAAACGGAAAGCGCACGCAGCTTGTGGGTTTTTTCCGCCCTCTTGCATGCAGAAAATTCCCAGTCACGCGCCCTCGTGGCCAAGCGGCGCCCCCGAGCTTGTCTACAGTTTGGGGGCGCTCGTCCACAGCTAAGGAGAGCTCGTCTACAGCTTAGCTCGCCCACAGATGGAGCCAAGCTCTGCCAGTTGGCCACTGGCAGCCAATCTGTTGGGCGCAAGTGTTGCCGATTGAGCCGAGCCAGAATGCAGCCCAATTGGCAGGGATGCCACACACACGCTGCGTGCATATGCAAATGAAATGCCCCCATGAAAGAGCGCCGCGATGAGAGAGCGCATTTTGCATTCAGCAGGCAACATTCAGCATTGAGCTGGCAGCAGGCAGCAGGCAGGTGCACGGCCGCCAGACACGATCCCGCCAGATAGAGACTGTCTGCGGCTTCCATCGAGCCGAAAGAGCGATAGAATTTGGGCCGAATTGGTGGGAGACTTCCACTGGCCGACATTTGCGGCTCTTCTTCCAGCCGTTCTGCCTGTCTAAGCTTGACTCTCCTCCGTCTGGCTGGGCCACTTCTGGGCCAGCTCTAGTCTGTGGCGCGCTCCACAAGTGGCCGCCCGCAGCCAGACCCAAGCAGCAGCTCGGGGGCGCACTTTTGCTTGGTTGCAAAGATTGGAGAAGAGAGCGAAGAAGAAGAGAGAAGAAGCAGAAGAAGAGAGAAGAAACTGGAGAAGAGGAAGACTAATGCACTAATGCCGCTCACCAGGCGCTCAAATGGATTGCAGAGGAGCACGCAAAAGACATCGCGCGGGCTTCTGGTGGCAATCGATTTTGCGCTTGGAGGCTCCCTTTTTGCGCGCTTGGTGCCACTTGTTGCTGTCCATTTTGCGGCCGCTTAAGTTTTAAGTTTGCGGCCACACACTGGCCCTTAGCTGCGGCCCATTGGTCTGCTCTGCTGCTTTGCTCTGTTGTTGCTCTGATGCGGCTGGGCCCTGGCGGCTGCTCGCCGGTTGGTGTCCATCGAGCGCAGTTTGCGGCCCGTTCCAGTGCTGCTGGCCAGCAGAGAGCCTCACGCGGCGCCGACTCGTCGCGGCTCCCGCTGGCCGCCGGCGGAATCACAAGTGGCTCGAGCGGTGAGCCGAGATGGCACTCGAGCGGCCAGAGAGGCGAGCCAGGCGCGCGCCCAGTCAGCCGAGCACACCTGCCCGCTGGCGAGCGGGAGGCCACTGGACGCCACGAGGGGCCCGTCTCAGAGTGGCGGCCAAGCAGACGGCCGGCTGACACTGGCCGCTGGCCACTTGGAGGAGGCCCGGGCGGCGCCGCCTCGCCCACTCGAGAGCGGCCGGAATTCGAGATTCGAGCTAAGGGCCGGCGCTTAGGACGGGCGCTTAGGAGGGGCACTTGGCGGGCGCGCTGCAGCACAGAGCGCGCAGTGCGGGGGCGACCTGCTTCTGAGGCCCCGAAGTCTGCGCGCACTCTGCTGCAGACAGTCATTGGGGCAGCGCGCGCAGTAAACTGCAGCGAACTGCCGCAGACTGCAGACTGCAGCTCGCAGGCGCACTGCTCACTGCAGACTGGCTCGCCCGCACGAAACTGGGCCCATTCGCGCACTGCAGACGCACACTCGCCCCTTGCGGTCCGGCTTGTGTTTGCTCAGGGCCCAAATCCATTCACAAACACACAAATGGGCCACAAATTGAGCCCAAATTCCCATTCGGCCCGGGCCGCGCGGCAACAGGTAGGCAGCCGATGGGCTCTGATTGGGGCCGGTTGTGCTCGCGGCCCAATCTTGCCGCCGGGCCACCCACTCGGCGGCAGGAGAGGAAATAAAAAATGGGCCGCGCCAGTTGGCTGGGCAAACAGAGACAGGGGCAAGAGTCCGCCAGGCAGACTCTTGCCTTACACTGCGCCAGTGCTTTGGTACACCGAGGAGGTCAGAGACAGACCCTTCTGTGGGCCAGTTTGAGCTCAGCTTGCGCCCAGTTTGTCTCCGGTTTGCCCGCTTGAGCCCCGAGGAGTGGGGACAATTTTCCACACACTGCCACTTGGGCTCAGAGCGCAGGCCCAGCTCGCCGCTTGCATTATCCTCCTCCTTACCTTAGGTCCACCCCAGTCGTACAATTCAGCACCACTGCCGCTCGGGCGCGCAGATCGGAAGCCGCTGGTCAACAAGCGGCCGGCCGGGAGCGGCCAGTCTGCGGCCCCGGCGACACTGGCGCAAGATGCCGCCCGGAATGTCGCCGACGCTCAGGCCGCGGGCGCGTCTTTGGCGTTCAGGAGAGTTCGGGGCTCGCCCACGGGCTGCCGCTGCGGGCCGCGCCAGACAGACTGTGGCGGGAGAGAGTGGTGGCCAATTTAAAGTGGGGGAGGAATGCCCGGGCGGCGATCGCAATCAGAGTTTTGAGGCCACCCTCTGCCCAGAGGGCGGCCTGGACCCCGTAAAGACGCGCCTCGAGTGGGAGTGTGTGCGGGCGAACACAGTCGCGCGCCCCGTTCGGCCGGCTGGAAATGCCCCGAGCGGCGGCCGAATTCCCCGCGCCAATGAAGCACGACGGGCGCAGAGTGCGCACCAGAAAGCAGAGCGCTCTGCTTTGGGATAGCGGACGGGTGAGTGCGGGCCAGCACCAGCAGGCGGGCGGCCACTGAGGGCCGAAGAGCAGCACAGAGCGCGCAGAGGCCAGCAGCGCCCCTCTCTCTCTCTCTGTGTCTGTTGCGGGCCCGCGGTGGTTGGCGTGCTGCTGCTTCTGCTGGTGGAGCGTGGGCCGAATTTAGTGCGGGCGTGTTTAGTGCTGGGCTGGCTCGCATTTGTTGCTCCCAATGGTGCGCCGCGCACTTCTGCCCCTGCGCACTGGCCAGCCGGCGCGGCCTTGGCTCCAAATGCCTCCAAATGCGCGGCCACTTCAGCCCCGCTCCATCGGCTCCATCGGCCCTTCTCGGACTCGGACTCATACTTGGACACGGGCCGGACTGACCGGTCAGGCCGGCGGACAGAGGCCGGCCGACTGGCGCTTGAGCTTGAGCTCTGCCGGGCCGCGAACTGAGACTTGCACGCGGATTCCAGAGCCCAAGGGGAGCCACATCGGGCGCAGAGGCGCAGAGGAAGCGCCCGTGTGTGTGTGTGTGTGTGTGAGCAGCAAAAGGCAGGAGGAAGTTCCAACAGGCAAAGCCAGTGGGGCCTCCAGCGCCATTGGGCTACGAGAAGCGAGAAGCGAGAAGGGAGAAGCGCCGCAGGAAGAGGCTGAAGAAGAGGGAGAAGAAAGAGAGCGGCGCATTGTGGCCCCTGCGCGCTGGTGCCCGATCCCTTGTGCTGGATGCCTTCTGGTGCTCGCGGCGGCGCACTCGTCCCTCGAACCGCTCGCCTGGCCCTCCAGCTTGGCCCCGGAGCAGCGCCGGGGTCGAGCTCTTGGGCGAGAGTGGCCGCTTTCGTATGTAAACATATCGCGCGATTGCGATTCCCCGCTGGACACCAGACAAGGAACGGGCAGCTCCGAGGGGACCGAGCGGCAGGAGCAGAGGCAGAGGCAGAGGAGCAGCAGCAGGCAGGCAAGTAAGCAGGAAAGCAAGCAAGAGGCCAGCCCGATCGATCGATCGCTCACTTTGTGGCCCGCAAATCGTTGACCAAGTGTGCGAATTCTCACCTTGTGCGCTTTGCTTGTGTGCAAGCCTCTGTGTCTTTCTCTATGTGATGCGCCGCACCGGCAATTCAATTGATTTCTTCTCCAACGCTTCAGTGAATGCGACCACTCAGTGAATGTCCGTCTCTGTTTGTGTGTGTGTGGACTTATTGCTCCAAATACAACTAATGGATTATTATTCTCTCCCAAACAGCTCTGCCAAATTGTGAGCCCCCCACCCAAAGAACCAAGAGACGGGAGATCATCGGCAAGCATCGGAATAGTTGCAGTCAAGTGTGAGCAGATTTTCATATTGTTTGCGGTCAGCATGAGAGAATAGTGGCCAACTTGTTGCATCACACACAACACACAGACACAGAGACACACACTTACTAAGAGAAAGACTAAGAGATGAAACAAAGGCCTTAGATATTGGAGAAGCAAATTAACAAGCACCAAGTGAATGGCACTGCTTCAAGGAGCAAAATAGTGCCAAGTTAACTCAGTGCACGCGACCACAACATTAGCCAGTCTCTACTGCTTGCTTATTGCTCTTTCCTATTCTTCTTCTTCTTCATGAAACGGGCCCGGCAAATCCCCGCGCTCCAAAGAAGAAAAACAGGTAAAAGTTATCACACCAACTGCAACCACCGGCAACTATTCACCAACCAATTACTCAATTGTTATATTATTCCAACACATCACATCATATCATATCACATCACATCACAAGTTAAGTGATCTACCAAATCCAGCCAGTATATATTAACACCTCGTGCACACAATTAGAGATGATAGATTAATTTAGCAGAAAATTTTGTAATAATGCATGAAAGTAGGAGCAAGCTGACCAGTATTGCAGCAGAGCACAACAGAATACTGCCCACCAAATTGTTACCCACACAGTATATGAAATTTATACTTGTTTTTATCCTTTGGCAATCCCAGTTAGCCAGTGCATTATATTTACAACAACAACAACAACAACAACAACAGCAACAACAACAAACTCAGCAACAACAAACTGCTCAACAACAACAAACCTCAGGCCCCACTGGTGCGTCCATGAAACAGCCCCAGCAACAGGGACCCATATTGGCACCCATTGCTGGCGCCTCACCTGTTGATCTATCAAGTAATGGAGCAATCATTCAAGCTTTGAGCCAGTTTGCCGCCCAGCAGGCGTCTGGACTCGCGGGAAGCAATGGCGCCACTCAGTTGGCTGGCCAACAATCGTCAGTGGTTGTCGCCAATCAGACAGCTGGCTTGGTGGGCGCTCCGGGCGGAGTTGGCCCAGCTACGCCAAACAGCAATCAATTCGTCATCAAATGGATCCATAATGATCCCAAAAATCAAATGGCCTATGTCAGTATCACGCCAGTTAATTATACAAATTTGCATGAGCCCAGAATTGAGCTAAGGTATCAATCGAAATACCCATTTGTTAGCCTAGATGAACGAACGCCAAACAATACAGTTGTGGCCGCTATTGTTGTTAACGATGAGGATTCTGGCCCCAATGGGGAGACAACGCTCAGCATTGAGCACGGCAATGAATTGGGCCATTTTAAAATTGTAAGCACCCCTTTTACCAACACCATTCAAGTTAGTGGAGCACCATTATCAAGACTCCGAAATCCGGAATATAATCTAACAATAGTTGCCCGCGATCATGGATCTCCGCCCAAATCATCGAGCTCTAATTTAGCCATCAGACTTCACGCCTCGCCTCACAGTCCTAGCTTGATTGCAAGCAACACTAATGCACCTCTCGAGCCTCAGCCAAGCTCTAAGCCACCTGTTACAGATCTCATGTATATTGGCGCCACATTAGTTGTTATCTTTTCAGCACTTGTATTTCTAATCATTATC
>Ga0268247_10000492_pt1 | contig 13269 bp, 15 predicted proteins | sample AgamicOrMae_FD_200245 | JGI IMG/M metagenome (GOLD analysis project Ga0268247, IMG submission 200245) | Agave microbial communities from Guanajuato, Mexico - Or.Ma.e (v2) (version 2) | ecosystem: Host-associated > Plants > Phyllosphere > Phylloplane/Leaf | place: Guanajuato, Mexico | collected...
TCCATCTGATAAAACGTTCATTGGCGAGATCGTAGAGATACTCGTTCCAGTTCTCTGGCAGTAAGCAAACGAGAAATCCTATCATCAGCAGCAGAACTCCAGCCAACTTCATGTCGGTGAATGTAATCCTGTAGAAGGAAACATCTATGACTGTTCATGAATAGGCCAGAGTCCAATTGGTTCCAATTGTATTATGGTTCGCAGTTGTTCGGAGGCATGTCCGATGCAAGTTTCGGTTAGGCCCATTTGGTTGGCCAACGAGAAACCAGGAAGTGGAGTGGGAGACAGTTGTGTGGACGAGACCTCTAGTTAATGGTCTTGTTGAGCAGAAGAGGAGAAGGTGAAGCTAGAGAATGAGCTAGGGGGTTGGGGAGAGGGCAGACACAGTCGCTGCGGGTGTTCGTGCCTCGACAGCCATCCAACTTTGGGCCCTGGATGAGCCTAACGACAACGAGGAGTGTTAATGATAAAAATAAGGGTTGAACAAAGCGCGCAAAATAACTGCCCGGGTCGTGCTCGTCGGTAGTCAAGTTATGGCCCCTCAAGGTCTTGCGCATTATGAGTTCAACACGAACAGCCCCTGAGCACAAAAGGGTCCAACTCGAGGGCAGAAATCGAGCTGGCTCACTGATGTAACCCCTAATGGTACCTACCTGCGGAGAGTACGACTGCCAATAGGAGGCCTAATGTGAGAAAAATGTCATAGGTGCAAATTGGACCGAAGTAAGCCAAAATGTTGGCGGTCAAGTGGAGTGCTCCGGCAGCAGTTAGATGAATCCATGGAATGTAGCGCCCTAATTTAATTGTTATTTTTTGGAAAATTGTGGAAATTCTGTCAGACATTTGTGTACCTCTCTGCTGCAGGAACTCTTTCATAGCGCTTCTCGCTATCCATGACTAATCTGATCTTATTCAGTCGACAAAGGGTTATCTGTTATCAGATTTGCGGACTGGCAACCCGGATACTTACAGACAATTAGCTCGACCCCCAAAAAGTAGAGCAATAGTGCGACGGGCCACATGAGGAATGCGTTGAATAGACCGATGAGAGTGAAGAACAAGGACATTTGAGCTATGGACCAGAAACCGAACATCCTCTGGTATATAACCTTTGTTTGTTTGTTTTTGTTTGTATGAAGGAGTAAGGTCAGCTTTTTTGTCGCTCTGGAGTGCAGTTTCGTCGATTATTTGGTTTTTCATGCCAGACTGCCGATGCTTAATCCAGCTTACCTTGTAGATGGCGGAACAAAGAGCAGAGCCCGTCACAATTAGGACTGAGCCGAGAGTGCGCGACGAGTTGTCCATGTAGGCGAGCAAGGCAATTCCAGTGGTACAAATTATCACAGCCACTATCTGTTGTTATGTGAGCAAGCGAAAATAAATTCAGTTAGTAACCGCCCCCAGACAGTAATCACGACGAGTTGAATTCTGCAGTGAACCGAATTCTAATTAGGTCGGACGAAATTAGAATATTCAATCTGAGCCAAGAAGAGGTCCGAAAAGAAGCTTACCCTAACTCCAACAAATTGCTGATGGAGTAGCACCCAGGATAGAAGGTAGACGAGTGCTGCTGAGCAGGCAAACAAAGCCATGACCACTGTTGCGTCGATATAATTGAGCGAATAGACGATACCAAAAATGGTCCCAATCCAGAGTAATGAGAAAAAGGCACATCTCCCGAGGAATTGCAATGTCGTTAGTCCATTATCCATGAACTGGCTGATGCTCTCGCTGTTTGTTGATTCGAGTTTGTGCGAAAAAGGGTTGTTTGAGAATGATCAAATTAGATTAACGAGTGTTCGTTTGGTTAGTCCATCGAAATTGCGCTTCTTGGAAGACAATTGTAATTATCGCGAGACAGGCCTCCAATTAGGGCCGCTCGACCCGGTTCAAATCACTTACACGAGAAGCTTCTTCGTTGAGCTGTCCTCGTTGCGGAAGCAGCAGGAACTAATTAGAGTGAACACCGGCATGAAGAGGATGTTCCAAACGGAGACAAACCAGCTCGTAAAGAATGGCGCCCTATAGAAGGCCACTTGTGCTCCCGTTGTGGCTTTGCCATTGGGAATTTGTTGCGGCATTCCAGCTTGGTCTTGACCCAAATCGGGCCCCGAAGCTGTTGCACCATTTTCATCCAAATCACTTGAGGGAATCTCCTCTACATTGGTCGAATTGTCCTTGGCTATCGAATGAACCCCATGGTCAATGAATGTTGGCTCATCCGAACGATCGTCGTTCTGATTGTATGCTGGCTTTGGCTTTCGCTGTTTGTCTTGCGACGTCTGCTCTTGGCTCACTATGCTTCCCACCTGGCTGACCCGTTTCCTTGTTTGCTGATCGATGGAGAACTGATACCTCTGCTGCTGTTTGTTCCTATTGTTGTTATTATTGCCCAAGGCTCCCTGCTCGATGGAGGCACCAACCTTCGCCGCGGGGGCCCTCTGGGATCCGCCCACGCTCGTTGGCATGCTCTCGTCCTCGTCCACAATCAGGGGCCCCATTGGAGGCAGCCTATCGGTGCTGCTGCTGTCATCGTCGCCGCCGCCCATCTCGCTGGCTAACCCCCCAGACTGGCGTTTCTCTTTGCCCATCTTGGCCTGCTCTCTGGATTGCACTCGGGCTGTTTGATCGTTATTGCCGATCTTATCTCCTATTGACTTATCAATTTCGTCTTCGCCCTTCCGCCTTCTTCTTCTTCTTCTTCTTCTGCTGCTTCTTGAATCATCCGCAGCACCACTGGTCATGTTGATGGCATGGCTCGTCTCAAGAGCCTCCGACTTGGCGCCAAACTCTTTCTCCTCCGTCTCGGACAATTTGGACAACTCGCTCGCATCCTCTGATGCAGAATGTCTCTGCGAATGGAACATTGGCTGCATATCATTTGGCTCCAACCGACGCAAACTGGTCAATGTTGGCAAAGGCTTTTGCATAGGCCCTCCAGCAACGCCGCCGCTTCCGATCATCATAAGCTGATTGGCACTGTGCTCTTGGCCGTTCAAGAGGCCGGGGCCCGCTTCGAATGCAGGCGGCTCGTGGCCCCTTATTGCAATCCACTTGAGAGTGTGTATTATCATAACCCAACAGATGGCAATTACGGTACCTAATAAAAAACTGAATAATAACTTTTTCATTATTTGATAACAGTTTGGTCTTCTATCCTCTTGGTCTTGTTCGTTGCATTGCTCTGAGCCTGTTGTTTGGAGACATTAGAATGGATACATTTCAATTGTGAAGGATTAGTGAATCGAATTTCACAACTTTGGTGCGATCTTTCAGCAACCAAAGCGCTCAGTTATGGGTCATTTGTTCGTGAAAATTTTAATTCAATGTTGAATTCAATAGCAAAAATGTCTTAATGATCACTTTTGAGGTGTAATAACACTTAGTAGAAATTGTTTGCACGCAAATAGCTTACTGAGAACTCATGGAAAGGTGCTGTGGTCTCACCAGTTGGAGGGAACACTTTTTCTTTGATCTGCATAGTGTCGCAAACAGTTCCCGAAGAGTGCTGAGCATATGAGATATTGAAAGATTTCGCCAAGATTCGCCTAAGCGAATGTTTGCCAAGCAAAGTTAAGTGGAAGCTCTCGTGGAAGATGCCTCCATCAAGCAGCAAACGATTGGCATGAAAATTGAATGTCGGCCACTAGGGCCGAAGCAAAACTGCAAACCAATTGCAATAATATCAATGTCTGCCTGTCAATCGCATGCGCAGCTGCAGTTTCTCCCAAAACGGCGGCCAGATTATGGAAAAAGATAGCCCACCGGAAGCGATGTATCGGAACAGCGAGAGACGTGGAAGCTTTGTGGCATTTGCATGGCGTGGTGGGCGCAATCCAGCGCAGGTGCGCTAATTCGGAGATGGGAGGCACCTAGCGACCTGAACACATCTATGCGACCGCACTCTGCGTGTAGAGGAGCAGAGGTTCCTGCATAACCGAGTTAGGGAGCAGATGATGGCGGCCTTTCCAGTGGTCTAGAAAGAGCTCGCCGCCCGTTTGCCCACGTTTATTTGGCTCTATCCCTTTCGCTCCGCCTAGTCTGCTTGCGGGTGGGCTCGCCACTCGTTTTGCATGGGCAAAAGTTCGTGTTCGGACGAAGGGCATAAAGAAATGAATGGAGGCGAACGCGAAATGGCTCGGACAGCCGGATAATACTTGCCCATGTTTATGTATGTTATTCGCCTCCAGCTGGTGGGTTATTTCCACCGTCCAGCATACAATTCGCCGCTTCGCAAGCTCACAGTTCGTCGGTTGGTAAAAGTGATGACTTTTGTCTCTTAATGGGTGGTGGAAAATCGAAAAAAGAAGAACAAAAAACGGCTAGCCAGAGTCGCCATTTTGATCGCCGCTGGAGGCAAAAGAAGCGCCATTGCAGGTGACCAGAGGCGTTGGGCTCAAAAGTGGCAACAGAACAAGAGTAAACAAGATGGACCCAAAGAGCTGATAAAAATAATATGAGCAAAATCAACATGCCTTTCGCTGCTGCCGCCGAGGAAGCAGCAGCACTAGTGGCTAGTATTTTTGCTGCTATCTCTCTCCCTCTGTTTACTTTGGCCCTCCCTCTGTTTTGGGTCCACCTTTTTTGCTCATCCAAAGCAGGTGGACACCTGGTGGAAAAAACAATAGACTTCAGTGGCGAATAAACATGAACTCGCTTTTTCTGCATAATACAAAATAGATACTAGATGGACAGGAATGGGTGCAAACAAACGGGGCCTCAGCTTGGCGGTGGCTGAGTGAAAAGAGTTCAAAATGGACCTCAGGTCGTTGGTTTCTCCTATTAGCATTGAGTACTCGAGCATACGCCATTTCACGGGCCCATTTGGACTCTGCATTTGGACTCCAATTCACCTTGCCGTCAGCTCGGCCAGGCTGCTGAATGGAGTCTCATTCCTTTCCACTCAGTCTGGCTTGGCTTGGACAAGCTAGACTGTCTCACTGTCCGACATTGGAGATCGAGGGACGTACATTTGAGGCCAAAATGGCTGCAGAATGGCTGGACTCCGGTGGTCTGTTGTCGATAGTTTGCGTTGGTTTCTCTTGGCTGGCCAAATCATGGCATCTGGCAACCTTGGAATGAAGAGCCTGCGTCTGGCAAGCAGCTGATAGGCGGCTGAAATACAGACTCCAACCGAGCGGCCAACTAGGATAGCTAGAGCATGTGTCTGGAGGGATATTTTTCGCCAATTCTTTGACCATTGGCAATTCTCATGCTGAGCCGGCCCTGGACCAGCTCGGATTGGCACTGATATTAGACTAGCATTGAGATCTCGTCCCTTTCTTGGCAAGAAGATCGACCCGTCGACGTCTGGCCGTCGCCTTTCCGTCGCTTAGCCGCTCGGCTGCACAAGATTGACGCGGAGCCAAGAGGGAGGCGCCTCGAAAAAGACCACCAGAGCCGCCTCCATCGGGCCAGCGGCAATGAGAGGTGGAGAAAAGAGCCAGACGGGTGAGCGAATGCGTGGGCAGCCTTTTAAAGATTTCATTGTGACACATTGGGGCCGGGCGGCAAACGCTTGCAGCCATTGGGCGGCAAATAGGCTGCCAGTTAGTGGCGCCGACAGGCAGCTGGAAGAGGCAAGGGATTTGTGGTGCTTGGCTTGCTCTGGTTGTCAGGCTGAATGGGAAAATGGTGGCTCGTTTCCGGAGCGGCAAGCTGGCCCTGTTTCGAGGGGAGCTTTCTTTCCGGGTTGGTCTCGCGAGCGAAGCATTTGCAAATTTGCAAACAAGCTGGCCAGGCTCGTGGCCAGAGCAAAGGGCTACGTGTTTGCCTTTGACAAATTGACATCGGGGCAAAAGTGGACCAGGGGCAGAGAGAGAGAGAGAGAGACCGCTCACTTGGATTACACTTTGGGGTCGCGGCAGTGTTGTTGTAGTTTTGGTTGGGGTTGAAGCAGAGGGCCGGATTCATTTGCTTTTGTTTTTCTTTGGCCCATTCTGAGAGAGGCCGGCCCAAAAAGAGCCTTTTGGGGCGAGCCAAACGGGCATAGAGAGAGAGAGAAGAGTGAGAGGAGATTGTTTCCCCGAAGCTCTTTTTCTCTCTCAGCCGGCCGGCGGACTGGCGCTCGTCTTGGACGGCTCGCCGGTGGGCGGCCATAATAAGTGGGCAACGTGATCCCGACAAACGAACTGCGGAAAAGGGGACAAAGGGAGGAGCGCGTATGAGAAAGAGGGCAGAATTTAATATGCAGCTGTTTTTGGCTCCATTTGGGGGCCGCTTTTTCCAACGGTTAGGCCAAACCCGAGGGGCCCAACGAGCTTGCCGGACCGGCAGCTTTGGGCCCAGAGTGGGCACCAAAGTGGCCCAAGTGCACGGGCGCGCCCACAACCATGGATAGTGGCGCCTAAGTAGCGGCCGAAGAGGAGCGGCCGCAAGCAGAGGCAGAGGCAAAGTGGCGGAGGGGAAATGAGCAAGAGTTTAGATTGCAATTGTGGCCTGTGTGAGGCCGGAGAAAAGGCTGCTGGCGGCCGGCGAGGACTGGGAACAATTGGCGCCCCCGGTGGCCGGCGGGCCCAATGGTGTGGCAGAGATTTGGCCGCCCAGCAGGCCACACGCAAAGGTGTTTGGCCGCTTGAAAAATTGATCCACTCTTTTCTGGGGCCCCTCTCTCACTCTCTCGCTCTCTCAGTCTGGCGCCCAATAAGAGTGGGCGCCGCAAGTGGGGGGCGGTCATTGTTATTGACTGCGTGCAGTTGGAACTGCTTGGGGGCGCCACACGCGGCCAGCCGGCTCCAAAGCGCCAAGATGGAACAGGCTCACATTTGGGCGCGAGAAGAATTTCAATTCCGCCCAGAGGCCGGCGAACTCGTTCAATCACAACACGACAAACAATGGAGCCCAGCCTCGCTCGCTAGACAATGGACATGAGACGACGCGGGCTGGCTCCAATCTCGCAGATTGGACACCATCTAGCTGACAGTGGGGGGAACAGAAGAAGCATTGCCAGTGGATAGTATCCACTAGAGTAGATGGCTGTCCAGTGTAGAGGGATGAGGAAGGGGAGCTGCCATTGGCGAGATGGCGTCTTGGCAGTGGCTGCAAGTGTAGAGGAATGCTTACTTGATCTCGTATTAACGCTGCTCGCGGATGGAGCCAGACCGGCGCCACTCGAGCTTGGGCCGGCCCCACTTGAGGAATCTTGACGGATTGTCGCCACCTTTTTCAGCCGCCCGCCGGCGCCGCCGCCGCCCATTGCTCTGTGCGTCTGTTGGTGGTGGCCAGCCATTAAATTGTGCGATGTGAGCAGAGCCTCGGCCAACTGGTTGCCATGCTGGCCAAGGCCCGCCGATGATTGATTCTGCTGCTGGTGGCCAAAGTGTTCTAAGCTTGCCGACGAACAGGAGGCGTACTGCATCGCGGTGGCCATGAAATCGCCTTGCTGCTTTTGGATGTAGCTGTCTATTTGGGCGGCGGCTTGTGGAATATGCTGATTCTGAGCCAACAGGAGCATGGACTTCGAGGGGCCCCGCTGGCTTGGGGCCGGAGTTGTCTGGTTGGAGGAGCGTTGGCGGCGCAGCACTTGTCTGGACGCCGCCACAGCTCGCTGGGTGGTGGCGCCGGCGCTGCTTGCAGGCGCCGAGCTGGCGTCCTGCTGGTTTGAGTGCGAGCTTATGCTGTGGCCGAGTCTTTGTTGCCATCGTGAACTGTTGGCCACTTTCAGTTCCTGCAACGAGCCACTTTGAAGGGTGGCCGAGCGGCCAATTTGGGGCGCACGTTGGCGAGTTTGCTGTCTCTCTTGCTGTTTCAGTTGTTCTTGTTGTTGCTGTTGATTCGGTTCACTATTGTTGGCGCCCAGCTCGCTGTTTACGCTTTCCAGCTCGCCACTCATCTCATTAGATCTCGAGCACTGCCGGTCGCCTTCGCTGTCCAATCACGATTGCAATCAGCACTCCACCATGTCAGTCCATCGTCGGCCAAGTGGCTCCACTCTCTAGCTCTTGCTTGTCTTCTCTCCAAGTCCAACAACTCTCCAGCCTGCCCGGAAACTGCCCTCACTCTTCGCCCAACTTTTCTCCACTTCAAAATCGGAAACTTTCTCCTCAAAACACTCGAGCTTTGTTGCTTTTCCACAGTCTGCCTCTCACCGTCTGGCTGGCTGTTAGTTTTGCAGATCTCAACTAGATTGCAAGTTTGTCGTCCCAATTCGCTGGAATTAATCGAACGCAGTCGCGCATCAACATGGCCGTCGTGTTATTTTTCAAATTCCGTCCCAGTGGGCAAACTGGCACACTCAGCCAGCGGCAAGCGAGCGCCGCCTAGCGAAAGACAACTCGGAAGGCTCCTCGCTCCTCGCTCCTTGCCAGCCGCCACTCAGCCGCGGGCCTCCACGCCGTTTTGTCGTTGGCACTTGCTCTAAGTTTCGCTCTCGCTGCAGCTCTTGGCCCCTGGCCTCTGGCAGGCTCGCTAGCTTGCCGCCAGCTCAGTTCGGGAGCGAGCGAGCTGGAGGAGAAGAGCAAGAGCAAGCGGGAGAGCAAGAGCGAAGCCAAGAGGGAGAAAAAGAGAGTGACTGTGAGCGTGGAGCAAGTGCGATTGGATGGGCCTTCTGCTCACTTACTTGCAGGCTCGCAAAGACGTGCCGCAAAAAGGAGCCACAACACGAGTCAACTGGAGCTAATCGGATTTCTGCCGCTGCCTCAGCTCGCCTCGTTTTGCCTTGCCAACTCTCTGGCCGCTATCTTTCTGGCGCGCGCCCAACGATAAAGCTCGCAGCTACTTGCCGTCACAATTCGACATTAGCCTCCTCCAATTGGGGCCCACTTCTTCCTCTTCTGCTCCTTCTTGCCGCCACCGCCGCCGCTTCCTCCTCTGGCTCGTTAGCCGCAACTCGTTCGCTCCAGCGCCGTCTCACCGGCACCCAAACAGCAGAAACCGGCGCCCACTGGCACCCTCGGCGAGCTGCTCACTTTGGCCCCAACTCGCCGGCCCGTCGCACCAATAAACTGGCCGCCCTTTGCCCTCGCCTGGCAGCCCCACTCTCTCTCTCGCTCGGCCGCCTGTTTCGCAAGATAGTCTCGCCCAGACACGAGGCCCTCGCCCCAGAGGCGCCCCAGCTGGCTGGCCCTGCGCGTATCACTCTCAAGCTCGGCCGCTGGCGCTCTGGCCGCTCGCTCGATCGCCTCCTCTTGCCTGACCCTAAGAATTAGAGGCTCCTTTTTAGCCGCAAACCTCACCCAAAGCAACTCACACCAACTGCACAGAACTGAACCGAACTGAACTGAACTAACTGGGCCCAAGTGAACTGGCTGGCCGCAGATTGAACTGAATTGAACAGCTCCAAGTGACACCGGCGCCAGCATCTGGCCGTCGGTTGGGCTTTCGCGAGCGCCTTGCCGCCGCTCCTCTAGCTCCTATGCGGCATGCCACTTGCAGCCGGCCAGCTGCCAGTTTCCTCTGCGCAGGCCCCGGACATGCCGGCAAGCTATGGGCAAGCTATGGGCAAGCTATGGGCAAGCTATGGGCAAGCTATGGGCCACCCACAGCTCGCTGCTTGCCGCCGACACGCCCCCTGGCCGTCCCGTTACTTAGGGCCGCTCGGCGACTGCGCGCCGCCCGGCCCGCCCCCAGCCGCCACTGCAGCCTGTGCATCCGGGCGTCTGGTCTTTGGGCTCGCTGGTCTTCGAGCTCGCCAGACGGCCGCAACGGAAGGGGCAGGGCCGAGGTTTGGCGCGGCTAGTGGGCTCTCGCTCGCCCAGCCAAGAGGCGCCGGAAATGGCCCTCGTGCCGGATTGAAACTTGAGAAACCCGGAAAAATCATTTGCGGCCCATGCTAGTGTGTAGCTCGCCTCTAGCCTGGCAAGCTCACAGACCTAGCCGCAAATGAATGCCCCTCCTGCTGGCCGGCCGGGCGCCTAGCTCGCCACTCGCTGTGGGCTGCCAATCGCTCTATCAGCTGCCAGTAACTCTTGCCGCTGGCCGCCATCGCTGGGCCGCTCGTCTTCCGCCGGCCAGCCAGCGATAATTGAATGCCGACGGCGCGCCCGGCCAGCTCGTTGGCGGCCCTCTGGGCTCTCTCTCTCCCCCTCTCTCTCTGTCGGCCGCACTCGCATCGCTGGCCGATAGTTTGGCGCCGGCCGCCTCCCTTCGGGCCGATTCATCATGGAGCTGGTGGCACGTTTCGCGCCCGTGCCAGCGCGCCACAATTGCCACAATGGCCGCCCGGACCTGCAAACAATCGCCGCCCAGCTCCCGTGCACTGGCGGCCCCCCAAAGCTCTGCTGCCCCAGACAGTCCCAACTGGGGCCACCCACTCACACAGATTGAGGGGCGCCCACTTGCGCCAGCCGGCCGCTCGTCCTCCGGTTACTTCTGGCGCAATGGGCGTCCACACAGCCCCCACGGTGCCAGCCCACCTTGCCAGCCTTGGCCCCTCGAATCTCGGCCACCAAGTGGGCCCGCGGCGTCCAGTTGGCAGTGAGCTTGAGAGCTGCGTGTTTGTGTGCGCGTGTGGCTCGTTAATATTGTTCCCAAGTCAACAGGGTCGCTGTGTGGCCGCGCCAAGACGCTGGGCCCCTTCCGAAGCCCAATTTCCAGCCCAGAGGCACAAATGGGCGGCCCAGCCGAGCGCGACGGCCCACCAAGGCGAGCGCCCCGGGCAGGCCGCAGAAAGAATTAGAGTCTCTAATAAATTAGTAAGCCTCCGCTTTGGTGCGCCGGGCGCGCTAATTAACATCCCACGACGAGCGAGCGGGCGGCAAGGAGCTCGCGACTTGCAGCGCCATGAATTACCTCCCGAGCGGCGGTCTGTCTTGCCAGCCTCCTCGGCTGGCAAGCTAGGCGGGCGAAGCTTGGCGGCCCAGCAGACGAGATACTGTATACACTGGCGGCGAGCCGGGCGGCGAGATGAAGATCGTAGACGAGGGGTAGCTCGCATCTGCCGCAGACACTCCGCGGGGGCCTTGTTGATCTCTATCTCGGGCGGCCGTCATCTCGCCCACTTGGCTGCGGCTGGGGGCAACCAAGTCCCCGGCCGCATCCGCCTGAGGATTGGCCCGGCAAGCAGAGACAGAGGGTGGCTGAGTTTTTGGCAAATTTTTGCAACTTATCTCACTCTAAGGCCCAAAAAGCTGGCCCAAAGTTGTGCTCGCCGCAGGAATAGGTGTTCGTGTTTGGAGAGCGCGATGAGAAGCTCGCTCGAGAAGTGAGGCCTGGGGGGCGACGAGCAGACATGGATCCAGCCAGCTCGCCGCCACAGAGACAGAGACCGACTCGAACTGACTCGGCACGGCTGCCCGAGTTTACTGCTTTGACTTGTTCTCATCGAGGCGCGAAAATGGAAGATTGCGCCCTCCGACACGAGGCGACAATTCTCAGCCCGGCCCAAAGCGATAATTCATTGGGGACGAAAAACGCCTCTGCGCAGCTGGCCGGCAAGCGAGCTCGGCGAGTCATCTCGGCAAGCTAGCTCGCCAAGCTGGCTAGGCAAGCCGAGAGTCAGGCGAGCGCCCCCAAGAGAAGGCGCGCGAATCATTCCGGGCGGCTCACTCTCAGTTGGGCAGCCGAGACCGTCTCATGTTTATATTGCGCTGCGGGTCGTCGTTCCTAATGGATTCTTGCGCCTCGCTTCTTGTTCAGCTCGCCTGTCGCCCGGCGGCTGTTGGCCTCTGGCCCTTAGGCCTCGAGGAGTGCAGAGTGTGGGCCCTAACGTGGAGGCAGTGTGTGTGTGTGTGGCGGCCGAGTTGCCCTTCAGCGAACCATATATTTGTCTCGCGAGGGGGGCGCCCATCACGGTCTGGCCAACGCATGATGAGTGCACCCTCGGCGACATGGAACGTGATTGCCGGCAAACTTGCATCGGCCGGCAAACTGCTGCATCTCACTGCGGTGTGTCTGGAGGGGCGACCTCCATCAGGTGGAAATTAACACCACTCGGTGGCAAAACACACGAAAGCTGCCCCCCAAGAGCAGAGCCGCAGGCGTACATAAACACGTCTCGCTCGCCTGTTATATATATTTATTTATTTATATAAATCTATCCATCTAATGCGGGCCGTCTGGTCGGTCACCACCGGGCCATGTGGCCGTGTGGTCAGCGAAAGCCGATAAAGAATTTCCCTCCTCACTCGACTGGGCTCCACTAGCGACTCTTGACTTTGGCTAGACGCCTGTGCCAAGCCCCGACGCTTACCTGTCGCCGCTTGAGAGGCTTCCAAAGGGGCGAACATCGATCAATTTGTCGTCAACGAGTGTCGTGCCCAAAAAGGGGGCCGAGCAAATCCTCTGGGCTCTGCGCCGGCTTCCTGGAGGTCGCCTATTTCGCTGGCAGCCAAACAAACAAGCGAATGACAACGGGCCAGGATGACCATCAGGCAAGGGGGAGAGCAAACATGTACGCCCTTTGGGCCCAATCCTATCGGATGGCAATACATAAGCGGCCTCCATCCGCCAAAAGGTTCGTGCCGGGCTGGCCGAGTGTCCACGCTCAAATGTGTGCCCCTTTCTGCATGTGTGCCTATGTATAGCCCGTCCAGACCGGGCCATACGAGGTCAACAACTGGCCAGTGGGGCGGCCGCTTGTCGTTGTGTGGCCTGTGGTTGTTGTCGTGACAACAACTACAAAAGTTGCCCCCACAATCCTAATCTGTTGGCCCGGCCAGAGTAACGGCACTCGAGCTGCACTCAATTTGGATGTTGGCCGCCCACTGGGGCAAAAGTTAGATCGCACTGGTAAGAGTATCAAAAAAGGGCTGAACCATCATCATCGTGAGAATGATCGAGGCGCAAGAGCATATTGCCGGCACCAACGAGCCAACCTAATCTGAAGAGGCACTAATCCGGCTCGAAAGTGGCGCCACCCCATGAGCGAGGAACCAACTAAACAAGATAAGGTCCACCGCCTTAGCCTGGGGGGTCTTTCCCTAGAGTCTTCAGATCTATGGTCTCTTCCTGTCTTAATCTTTTGAAAACACTATTTACTCAACGGGTGGAGCCCCCTTTTTTCTCGCTAGATAATCCACTCGTTGGCCTCCAAAATTGTTCAGCGAGCGATTAAGTTTACATGATGGATTTACTATTCTGAAATGATATCATCATGCGAAGTCTCAGGCGAGCTCGGCAGTGTCGGAATGTTGGAGAGGAGCTGCAATTTCCGAAGGACTTACTCAAGAGTTGTTTGGTATTGCCAGTCATCAAGATTCGTTTGCATGGATACGAAGCGACACGATTCTCAGTCATGTCTGAAGTGCCTCTTCCTTATCCGTAACCAGAACTTCGAAGATACAACAATACATAGTGCAAACTCGCTACAATCAACACTTGAGCAACTCACAC
>Ga0268247_10000493_pt1 | contig 13262 bp, 11 predicted proteins | sample AgamicOrMae_FD_200245 | JGI IMG/M metagenome (GOLD analysis project Ga0268247, IMG submission 200245) | Agave microbial communities from Guanajuato, Mexico - Or.Ma.e (v2) (version 2) | ecosystem: Host-associated > Plants > Phyllosphere > Phylloplane/Leaf | place: Guanajuato, Mexico | collected...
TTTTTGCATGCAGAGTGTTTGGATGCCGCACAAACGAGCGTGTTTGTGTAGTGGCTGCCAGTGGACCTAAGCTCTTGTCTGCAGTCTCAAAAGACTCAGTTTGCAGCGCCTCAGCGGCTGCAAAATTGCCACTGCTCCAGCGCAATGTCAGGGCGCATTTTGGCCAGTCATAAGCAATAGTCTGCAATGGACTGTCGTCAAATTGGCGCCAATCGAGAGCAGTTTGCAGCTCGCCGGCGCTCATTTGCATGATCCATTTGCAAACGACTCGCTGGCCTGCAATCGAAATGGGGCCCAATCGAAATATTCATGAGCAGCCCAAATGTTGTTGCTCCTTTTTTCACTCTTCTCTTCACCTCTCTTCGCTGCCACTTCCACTTCCGGCGCTCCATGTCGCCTCCAATGAGCGCAAAACAGCTTCTGCTAAGCACTGGCAAAGTTTGCACTCGAGTCTCTGCAGTGCTTAGTGCAGGCGAGACGGGCCTTCGACTGTGCCTGGAGGTGCAGACGAGGAAGCTCGAGTGGTAATTTGGGGCAAATTTTTCAATTTTTTCCCTCCACTTTGGGGCCCAATTGAGTCGCTCGGATGAGAGCCCGAAAGTGGCCACTTTGTGTACACTTTCCATGGAGAGAGACTCGTGAAGAGGCGCCCGGCCAGAGCTAAGGAGCGTCGGCAATTTGCAATTTGCAAACTGGCTTCAAAACGGGCCAAATGGGCCGCGCAAGAAAAGGTAAGCCAAAGGATGAGTTGCATTGTGTTCGTGCTACTCTTGCTCGCTCGCGGACACTTCAATGTGTCTCTGTGTCATTAATCAAGCGTGCCCAGTTGTTTGGCTGATTGTTGTTGGCGCACAACAACCGAAGAGAGACACCAGCAAATCGCTTGTTGTTGTCCTTTGCCTGGCGCCAGATTGGCGCACTTTCGCGCTCCAAACGGGGCCCAAAGTGGACGCCGAGCGGCCCAGGACGAGCAGCAGCATGCTCGGGGAGGCACCAAATGTCATTGGTTGCAAATAGATTCAACTCAGGCTTGTCTCACTGGCTGGAAATTGCCACCAGGAGACACGGAAATGCACAAATGACAATCAGGCGACACACAATTTGGGGCCCAAATTGAACGCTCGACGCGCACGACAAGTGCAGGCGAGCAATTGGCGACAACAGGCCCACTTGTTCCCGCCGGCTCACAATGATTAATTCACTCTCTCCTGGCCCATCCTCTTGGCCAATCTGCCTCCCCCTCACCTATCCTCTGCCCGCAGCTTGCCCGCAGCTTTGCCCCTCGCGCGCGACCACCATTTTTGCGCGCACCGCTTGGCCACGCCCACTCGCCTGCCTGCGGCCGCACACTGCAGCCCGCGCCCCGCGGGCCCACCTCCGCTCGAAACTCCTCACCTATAGAGGCGCGCCCCGACGGCCGCTTATAGTGGCGCACATAGCGACCAGCAGCGGCCCACCCACTGCCTCTCCGCTCCACTGGCGGCTGTTTGCCGCGGCCACGCCCCCAGCTTGTCGAACTGGGCGTGTCCCTGGTGCGTATTCTGTGTGCGCTACGGGAGATGATTAGGCAAATAGGCGAGCTGAGGAGTGGCAGAGCTGCTGCAGCGAGAGACAGTGGCAGATACAGAGGCACTGATTTGATGGCCGCCGAGAGGGTTCCGCGCCGGAAGCGAGCCGGCCGAGTGGGAGTAAGTAAGAGCGGAAAGCGGATTGTTTGAGTTTCGGAAAGGGCGATTTTTTGCAACCAAGCTGAAGAGTCGCCCAATTTGCCGCCCAAATCCGGCACACTCAAGACTCTCTTTGTTTGCCCAATCGGCAGACAGTGTTTGGGGCTGGAAAGGAGAGGAAAAGAAGGGAAGGAAAACAAGTTGATGACAAAAAGAGGCACCGGAAGGGGGGCGAAAAGGGGCGTAAAGGGAGCGAGCAAATTGAGATGACGGGCAGGTGAGAGTGTAAGTAGCTGGGGCGAGCATTGAACATTGAGCAATGGACGTTCAAGACTGAGCATTGAACATTCAAGACTAAACATTGGCAATTGGAGAGTGTACATTTTGGGGGGCAAAGATTGTGTGCGGCAGCAAATTGCGCACTTCTGGCCGCCCAGTTTGCCTGCTCGCTTCAGTTTGCTTGTGGCGCCACTCTGCTGCATAAGCCAATTTTCCGCCTCCTTAAACTGGGGCCCAACTTTTTGGACGTGCAGCTGGAGTTTGCGGCCCAATTGGCTCGTCTTCCATTTGGGATCGTCTTCCAACTGGAGTTGGTGTGCGCGCGTCCAAACAGTTGGCCTTGCCTTCATTTGGACACAATTGCGAGAGGGCCGAGCAAATCTGGGCAAACGATCAAATTTTATCGAGCGAAATTTGGCCTAACCGGAGCAGTGTGTTTGCTCTTCAAAAGTGCCCTGAGCTTGGCTTCCGCAAACACACAATTGCAACCGGCCACTGTGGAGAGCCAGTCTGGCGCAGACTGTGTGTGGAAAACTAAAAACTCGGCAGACTCGGAGAACTCTCTTCGTCTCGAGTTTCTGCATTTTCCATCCGGCAGCTAAGGATGGGAAATGCTCGAAAAAGTGCTCCGTGTTTTCTGACATTGCCGCTCGCTCGCTGCTCGGCTCGCCCAAGCCATTCGAGCAATCATTTAGTCTGGCCGCCGAGGCAGAAAGCGGGCCGCGAAGAGTGAGATGAAAAATAAAAAGATGATGATTTAAATTTATTCGTCTGTTCGCACGGATGAACAAGTGGCGAGCAAGAGCGGCCCAATACAGTATGTACAGTATATAACAACAACAAACACAGGCACCTTTTTCCCAGTCGCCAGCGCGCAGTGCACCAGAGCTGCGCTGCGGCCCAGCTGCACTGCATTACTGCATACAGTTGCACACAATTGCACTGCTCTAGTGCATAGAGTTCGACTGCACTATTGCATAGAGCTGCCCTGTGCACTGCGCCGCCTCACTGCTCGCCCACCACTGCCAGCCCTTTGGGTTAATATTTGCCCAGCGGAAGCGGCGTCGACCCAAAGCTTGCCCACACACTTTCCTGTGGCCAGTTTTTTGCCAAAATTGCCGAAAAACTGGCAAAGAGGCGGCGAAAAAGCGCCCAAAAGCCGCCTCCACCACCGCCGGGAGGCCACATTATGGCCACAATGGCCGCAATGGCCACACTGACCACAATGGTCCATCTCACGCTGGCCGCAGTTCAATGTTGACCGAACACTTAGCGCAATTAATTGACCATTTCTAATCAATTCTCTGTAAACAAGGCGGCGCCAGTTCGAGTCCGCACTGGCCAGCTCATCAGCGCGTCCTTGTCGAGCTCGTGTTTGTGTGCAGTGTCTCGCCCACCAGCACAACTGGACGCCTGTATGCCTGTGTCTGTCTCCACAGTGTCCACCCCTTCCAATTGGCGCCTGATGGCTCGCTGATAGGGCGCCAATTGGAGGCGGCCGCCGGAAGCGGGCGTGTGTGTGGAGTTAGTAGTTAGTCCAACAGCAGTGTGTGGCCGGGAAATTTGTCCACCGCCGGCGAGAGGTGGGCGCCCGTGTGTGTGTGTGTGTGTGTCTTGGGTCAGAGTTGTTGGCGGGTGTGGTGCGGCGTTTCCGCTTCGTTAGGCTCTTGTGGGGAAAGCAAGTAAACAGAGCTAGCGGCTCTCTGAAGGCCAGAGAGGCGGCCTTTGCACACAGTTGCAGGGGCTGCCCAGTGCGGCGCAATGGGCCGCCTGTGCTAGAGACTGTCTGCGGCTGTGGACTTGTGTGTGCTGTGCTGTGTGCTGTGCTGTGTGCTGTGTGCGCAGTGCACTGAGCAGGCGAGTGGGCAAAAATGTGTTCGCGGAGTCTCGTCCGTGCGCGCCAACGAGCGCCTGTTTGCTTTGGGGCCTAATTTAAATTTGCATGCGCCCAAATCGACTTGTTATCGGCGCTCTGTTGTTGTTGTAATTTTTGCCCACCCAAGTTGGCGCTCAAATCTAATGAATCGCCAACAGATGGGGGCCAAATTATTGCCAGCTGGGGCAAAAAAGTGCCGCCGCCAATCAAGAGAACACGCCCGCTGCTTGGGGCGCCCAATAGGCAAGACGAATTTGTGCCGAATCATCTTTGCGTGTTTGCCCTCCTTTGGGGTGGCCAATTTTCCGCCAGACCTTCTCTATTTGGCCTCCACTGGCAGCCAGAAGGCCAGAAGAAGGCCGTCTCGGTGGGCCTGATGAGCTGGTGGTGCGCTGGGCAGCTTGCTGGCTGCTGCTTGCTGGTTGCAGCGCCAACAACGAGCACGCGCCCCCAACCATTTGGTCTAATTTGAATAAGGCAACTTTTTCCCCCGGCCAAAAAGAGGCCCGCTCCTTAGCTGGCGAGCGAGGCAATCAATTGGCCTCCTGGAAGTCTATCTAGAGCGCTCTCCGTGCGGCCGGCCAGCAGAAAGGAGCCAAAGGAGCGCGAGGGGCGCAAGAGGCGCGCAAACAACTAGGTCCACTAATTGAGATTAGGCCCACCGGCGGCCACACACCACTGCCTGCGGGCTAATTGGGCCCTCTGGCCAGTGGCTGGCGTTTGTTTGCGCGCCCCAGTCGCTGATTGTGTCCAAGCAAGTCGCTTTGCCTGCTTTGCGCCGCAATTCTTGCTCCTTAGGGGCCCAAATGAGCAGTCTTTCCGCCTTGCAGACGCTCCCAATTTGCTCTTCCACCAGAGGCAGAAAGTGGCTTCTGGGCCTTTTTGGCAGAACTTTAAGAGGTCAGAGCTACTCTCTGGTAAGTTTGGATAGAAGAATGACACTAACCTAGAGAATAATTTGTGAAAATTGTCGCCAAAAAATCGGAAGAACAGGTGAAAATCTGGTTCCAAAACAGACGGATGAAGTGGAAGCGCGGCAAGAAGGCTCAACAGGAGGCTCGTTTGGCGGCGCAACAGTTGAAAGCACAACAACAACAACAACAGCAACAGCAGCAACAGCAACAACATCACAGCCAGTTGGCGGCCAGCCAGCAGAGTCCAGCTGCGAATGGGGCCCACTTCAGGCAGGCGAGTCCCGCGCGAGACTGTGGCTCGTCGGTGGTGCGCGCCTTTGCCGCCTGCGCAGTGGAGGAGCAGCACGCAATGCAGCAGCAGCAGCACCTGGGCGGCGCCGCAGACTGTCGCCGGTCGCTGCTCAACTCGGCCCAGCTGGCCAGGCAACCCTTTGGGCCCACCCCAAACGCCCCCAACGCTCCCCAAGCTCAGCCGCACAGACACACCGGAAATAGCCAGAACCGGAAGCTGGTGGGCCAGCCGCCGTTGGCCGAGGAGTGTCGCTCGCCCGCCTCCACCGAGTGCAGCCAGAACAGCGGCACGCCCACTCCCTCGCCCTCGCCCAGTCCCAGTCTCAGTTGCGACTCTAATTCCAGCTCAAACTCAGCCTCCAGTCCCAGTCCCAGTCCCAACCTCAATCTCAGTCTCAGTCTCAGTCTCGGCGACGCGCACCACACGCACCAGACGGGCGCCAGAAAGTCGCAACAGTCGCCCAACGCTGGCCAGCCGCCCGACCAACAGTTGCACGCGAACAGCGCGCGCCACCAAGACCGCCGTCTGTCCAGATCCTCCTCCAACGACGGGGACCAGTTTCCGGCGGAAGGGGAGCAGCGGCGCGCGGAGGCCGACGCTTAGGGGGCCCTCCAGGCGAGCTTATCGAGCACAAAGTGGCCAGCTTTTCGAGCTTGAATTGGGCAGCTTTTTGGGCACAAAAAGGCCAGCAACAAGTCGGACCACACGCGAGCGCCAATGGACACCTGCTAGTCATCTCTCGTGGGCTCACCCTAAGCTCTCGAACTCCACAAAAACACTCGAATTTCATCCACCTCAGTTGGCGGCGCTTCCTGTTCGCCTGCGTCGCTTCCTGTTTGTCTGCGCCGCCAAGCAGACGAACAGGAAGCAGTGAACCCAAGCTCTAGAAAGCGGAGCTCTAAAACGAATTGTAAACGCAGCAATGGCAGTCGAAACAGTATCTGCCCTAATGGCAAATAAAGGAGCATTCATAAAGGAAACTTGTTCATAAAGGCCACTTGTTTGCCGCCGCGTCCACCAGGCGCCAGCTTGGCAAAATCGGCCAGCTCCAACTGGCGAGCTCGCCGATTTGGAGCTTGCCAAGCTCAAAATGGCCTCCTCCTCTTCGAGCATATTCACACATTGGAACTCGCAGCACCCAGTCTGCGGCGCCCTAAGCGCCACTTCCGGCTCGCGCAGTGAACTTGAACGGCGGAACTTTGATTGGGCGCATCGAATGGTCGTTTTGTGTGCCGCCTTGGCGAGCGAGTGGGAGGCTGCCTGTTGGTCCTCTGCAGCGAGAGACTGTCTGGGGCCGCAGATTTGCGCTCAAAACACAACTGGACCGAACAGAGTGAACCATTGGGCGCCACTGTCCATTTATCATTCCAGCTCCTGTGCACTGTCTCGCACAGCCTGCTGGCTGTGGAAGTGGCGCCGCTTCCACAGACAGTCTGTAGAGCTACATCTGAAAGGCTGTGCACTGGGCGCCGATTGTCTCGCCGCGGTCGCCCGCATTCAGCCGAAAGAGGCAGTCCAATTTCCATCCGGCTTCTTCTTCTTCTTTCTCTGATTATTATTATCATTATTGTTTTCGTTTCATGGCGAGCGTTGCGTGCACTTCTCTAGCGGAGGCCGATCGGCTCAGGTGGAGCGTGCCTGCACAAAGAGAGTAGCACAAACGCTCGTCTGAGTGAGGGGGCATTATTTATCGGCCCAAATGGCTGAAATTTGCCTTCCAGAAACAGTCAAAGTTCAGCCGGATTGAAATCACAAAGACACAATGAGAGTGAAATAAAGACCAACGCCGAATAATCAATTAGAACCGGAATCAGCTGACCGCAAATAAGGGCCAGATGAATATTCAAACAGGATTATCTTTCGCTTCTTCCAATGAGCTCCCCTTTCGAGCTCGTCTCGATTGCGGGCCAATTTGTTAAGCTCTCGAACAAAATGGGGGCGGAAAATGGTGAGCTTTCACTCTAGAGACTGGGATTGGCGCTCTTCTTCGTGCGCTTGTTTCTCGCCACTTCCAAAGGGCCACTGAATGCACTCTTTTTCCGCTCTCTCTCTCTCTCGTTCAATGCCCAATTCAATGCCAAGGCACATCGAATTCCCGCCTGATTGTCTCGCTCGCTTGACAGGACCTTGACACAGACTGGCGCCACTTGGCTGGCTTGTCGCGCGAGCTTGGGCCGCGGGCGAGCTCTGGCTCGTCCAACAGGCAAGCTCGCGGTCCGAGAGGCTGGAGAGCGGAAATAATTTCCACCCAACAGCCAAGACAGTGGCGAGCTAAATTGGCGAGACAACTCGGGCTCAGGTTGCGCTCAGTGGCCGCTTCTTTGTGGCCTGTCTGGCCACAGAGACAGTCTCTGTTTGCCACGCGTTGTGGCTCGTCCGATTGGCGAGCTAAGAGGCCGCCCAATTGGCAGCTCGGCCTTGCAGAAAGATCTCAGCAGCTCGCAGGAAGCTGCTTCTCGAGGTGATGATCTTCCCAGTTGACATTGTCATCTTTCCGCAACTCGTGCTCGGCCGGCGAGCTGACGTTCAGAGAGAGAGAGACGCTCAGTCTCTCTGCTGTGCAAGCACCACAGCAGAGGACAGATAGAAAGCACTTGGAGAGTGATTGGCTTGGCTGCGAGCTCGAGCGAGAGTCAAAAATAGACCAATTTGGTTGCTCGTCGAGCGGTTACGGTCGCGGCGTCGAGCGAGGGAGCTGCCTGGGCGTGTCGGGCGGCCGGCGAGCCGTGCGAATGTCGAGCGAGTTGGGCTAATGAGCGGAAGCCAATTGCCACTTGGCTTGGATTAGGATCAAGGCTGGCGCGAGCGAGACACTGACTCGGCCCAAAGACGACACACTGTCTGTAGAGCGCGCCAATCCTGCGTGTGCTCGAGCGCTGTCGAGTTGCAGGCGCGCAGCAAGCAGTGCGCTCGTGCTCGCTCAGGATTTGGACTGCCTGCAGACGAGTGCAAGAGCGCTCAGTGCTTGCCGATCGGGCTCCTTCTCGTCGCTCTTTTGTCGTCGCTCTACCCCTTTGGCTGGCTTTATGTTTCCTGCCAGCCACTGTCTGTCGCTGCCGGTCGGACCACAGCCAGCCAGTCAGCCAGGCCGAGCTGGCTGACGAGCCCGGAAAGCGAGCGAGACGCGCGACCTTCGGCAAAATTGCTCGGAGGCTCGATTAGCTCGCGATCGGGGAACAAAAAGAGCTCCAGGTAGATCGCGGCCAACTGGCTAGAATCAAGCCCGCCAAGCAAGTGGCTCGATTTTAGCCAGCTCGAGTTTAACCCTCGCCTCTCGCTTCGCGCCAAACTCGCTCGGGGGACAAAAACGGCGTCCCCAATTGGCAAATGAACGATCATGAGGAAGCGGGAGAACATAATTTCCTACTGATTACTCTTGCTTCTTCCCGTGCTCACTGAGCTCACTGGCAAGCTAGCTAGCTAGAAAGCTAGCCAAGTGGCCGACAAGCCAACAAGCTAACAGGCAAGCCAACGGGCAAAGAGTGAACCGAAACGGGCGGCGAGCCGAATCGTTGGGAGCCGAGCGAGAAGCGTCACCTGTTGGCTTCCTGCTCGCAAAAGGCTGCTCACTTTGAGAGACCAGTAGTCACGATCGATGACCATTGATTAGCGTGGTAAGATCGATTCGCGATTGGATCGATCATGATTGTGGTCATTTTCGGCTTGTCGCCTACGCGCAGCCCGACAAGTGTCGCTCGTTGCTCCTCGGGCGGCGGAAGGCGCCGAGCTCAAGAGGGCAACAGTTTCCACTGTCAGTTTCTACTGGCCGAGCTTAGGGCGAGCCAAGTGAAAAGAGCAAGCCTCTGGTGGCAAAGGATTGCCTTCGTGATTTTTCACGCAACTTTAGGCGGCCTGTCCAATCGAATGCCCCAAGCGATGCTATGGCGCCGCAGAGCGCCAGCAACAAGAAGAGCAGCAAAAATAATAACAACAACAAACATAATCACAACAACAACTGACTGCAAGCCCACCGGCAACAACCATGCATTGGCGGTGTCCATTTTGCATCCTCCAGACTGGAATCCATTAGCTCCTGGCCGCCGTGTTCGCATTGCCCACCGGCCCACTGCTCGCCTGAACTCCCCCATGAGTTCCGTCTGCTTCGGCTTGCAGTCAATTTATCATCACCTGGCCGGCCTTCCGGAGCAAAAATCGGCCCGAAAGTTACACTGACCGAGAGAGCCGAGGCTAGACTGCGTCCAGGGCCGGGCTGAGGCGGCTATCAAAGCGGCAGCCAGCTTAATCGGCTGTCTGTTGGCCGGCATCGGTTTGTCTTTGGTGGCGCGGCCTGGCTGGCCGTTCAGCTAGCCGCTATTTGTTGATGCGAGGGCGACAACAAATATCCACTCCGCAACTAGACTACAACAACAACAACAACAGGACCACTGTAACAACAAGTGTAGGATCGCAGGAGATTGAACAAGCGTGATTAATTGGCTCGCTTGGAGCTGTTGCACCATTAATTATTAAACGAATGCAAGAGAGAGAGAGAGAGAATTGGCCATTTCCGCTGATGCTCGCCTCTGTCTGTCTGTCTGTTTGTCTGTCTAACTGGCTACTTGCTCTGGCCGATCGGAAACACTCTCTATTGCTCTTCTGGCTCGCCCTCTTGGCACGTCTAGCGCACTCTGTCCCAGACAGCCAAACGCAAGGGCACCACATGAATGGTGGCCCAAAGCGCGCGCTCGCCCGACCGCACTGACACCCACCACAAAATAATAAAAACACTGAACAGCACGCTCCTTTTCCTGGCAGTCACTCATGGCACTGCTCAAAAGCATCCCCTCACCATCAATTATTACCTCTTCCATCTCTTGTATCCGTTCACTTCGTCGATTAGGCACCAATCAATCAATCTAAGATTAGGCAACCTCCTTCCAGGCTGAAATGTCCCAGGCGGGACGCAAGGTCCTCTCGCTGGCCGTCTGTGGATGCTGCCATGAGGCTGGTTTCACCAGTGCCGATGAGTCGGCAATTGAACTTCTAACTGTGATGATGCAATCTCTGATCAATGAAATTGGACGAGAATGCCAGATGCTAGCCGAACACAATGGTCGCTGCGAGGTTACACCCACAGATCTTGTTGATACGCTCATTGATCTGGGCCTTAATGTTGAATCAATTCTTGATTATGCAAAGAAGAAGAACCTCATCTTTAGAATACCCACTCCTGGCCGAGAGCAACCACAGAAACAGCCCACCATCCTTCACACAGGCCAATCTAGACCCAAACACTCTTACATACCAGACTATTTTCCCAGCTTTCCGGATGCCCACTCTTACATCAGGACACCTACTCAGAGGCAGCCGATATCAGAATATGAGGCAATCAGAGACAAGGCGGCCAGTCAAAAGAGGGATCTCGAAAGGGCGCTTACTAGATTTATGGCGAAGACATGCGAGTCGGACCCTGAGCATAGTCTCTTTGCACAAAACGCTAGCTTGAACAAGTATTTCCCGCTCATATCTATCAAACCATCGCCTCTACCCTTTTTGGATGCACTACTTCCAAAAGACCAAATCTTTGATGATGATGACGACGAAGAAACAGCCTCGGGTGCAACCGGGACAGCTAAGAAGGTGCAAATCAATCCCACGACGACAACAAATTCAACTCAAGGAACTAAAGGAGGCCACTAAGTTTTTTCAATTCGGAGCCCATCCACTGTCACGGCCCCAAGAGATTATTTTGTTGTCAAGAAACTATTAACAACGCCATCTAATTTTTTTTCTCTGGCTGTCATTTAATAAATCTTAAACTAATGGAAACAAATGGGCCTCCGTGTTGAAAACGTAGTTGTTCAATATTGTGCCCACAATGTGAGCGTCATCACAGAAAACAAGATATAAATATTTGAGCGTCTCCCCGAGCCAGAAACTCTCCATCCTGTCCGGGGCATGATCATGAAGTATCTCGCCGATATTCTCATTCGGCAAAGGCTTCCTGCGAACATCTGATATAGGAGAGTAACCTGATGGGATTCGAGAGTATTTTTGAAATGCCTCAAAGATAAGCCTCGCCTGATCCCTGTAGGTTGGCGAGCCAGTGATATGGTATAAGTAGAACAGTGACTCCACGTACTCCGGGCGTAGGATGTTATGGGCCGATTGAGGCTGAGCCGTGATCTCAGGACCATCCTTCGAAATTGGATCATCGATGTTATTATTAACAAATGTAGCTATTTCTGGAGCTAGTCCGGTTCCCATATCACTGTACATATGATAGCAAGTTCTTGCAAGCTCCTGGGCCATATCCATGTGATCATCAAATCGTGGATTGAGTTCGTTCGAAGGCTTCTCCAGGTTGAATTTTAATCTTTGCTCCTTAGCTAGAGGGCTGAAATGGTAATAACCTAATGCCAAGGTTCCAGGAAGAAAGCAAACAAGATGATCCATCTTGTTGTAATATCGAACTTCGTCAGTATTGTTGGCCGTCCTGTAGATTTGCATCTCGGCTACATAAGTATAATTGTGGGCACCATCAGTGTGCCGGAAGAGTTGACTCTTTACCTGATCCATTGAGTCGAGATAATCATCTCGTAACCATGTGATGCCCGTCTGCAAGTATTGTTTAAGTAAATACTCGTAGTAAGAATCCGTACGGGCTCCTAGAGTTATGACTGAATCTTCGAATTGACCAGTAGTCGGGTTGATATACATGGGTAGGAGTTTTTGTGTTCTGTTCTCGGTGAGATTATGGACATATTGGCTTGTTCCAAAGGTGGTTTGTTCGTACTTTGGATCCCCACTTATTTGACTTAGATAGCGAAACTCTAGTTGTAAACTTGTCACCTCACTAAGTGAAGACGATGGGTTCCAGTTTGGACCATGCGCCCGACGTGTACTCAGATCGATGTCGCTGAAAGGAATGACACCCGACTCTGTATCGTAACAATGCAACAGGATATCCCCGAACTCGATCACCTGCTGCTTCAATCTTGCACTTCCTGTCAAGTGATAAGCAGACAATAGGCCTGCAAGGATTCTTATGGTTAATTCAAAACAATTCGAGTTTTCGTTTCTGCTATTAAATTTGAGCTTGTTCTCCATCCAATCTAGTGCTAGATCTGCTTCGTCTGTGAGACCCATGATTATCAATGTGTCAGCTGAATCAACAATGGTTAGACCAAGGTCAAACCATTGATCTGGTTCTTTGGCACGTGGTTTAAGCATATCAAAGCCCCACGCATACCGTCTATAATTGTCCCAAGAATGTTTTGCAGCTTCCCTAATCCTCACTTGCATTTCATTAATATCACTTATCCTATTGAAGTCACCTCTCTTGAGAGTGAAAGATACATTGCTATTTACATGATGCTGCCTTGGAATGCCCGCCGAACTCGACGAATAATGTGGATTTACAAGAGGGTGACGACTAACTTTATCAATTAGAGTTGAGCTGAGATCGTTGGAATCGCTTGCGACTTTTTCGTAATGTAGTCCGGCGTTGGAATTCTCCGTGAACAGGCCAGTATCTACACCAGTCCTATGATTCCCACTAGTGTCGATGGCAGAGATATCCCTTCTTTCATCGAGTATCTTATCTGTTGTGCTTGATCTAAAGAGGAAGAATAATAATATTACAATAGCTGTCACAGCCATGTATAGTTTAAGCAACTTGAGTCGCCTAAAATAGATTGTTCTTGTTACAAAGGCAAAAATGTTGAATAGACTCTGGCGCTGATTACTTCGAGATCTATATGGACTGCTCCTCCCATCGGATAATAAAGAGGTTCCAGCGGTTCCTAATGAATCACTATATTCACAGGAGGTAGAAAAATCTCCAACCGGAATACTACAACTCATAATATGTATGATCGATAAGTCACATGGATGGCGTCATAATTTCTAGTGCAACGCTCAGTCGAGTGTACAGTGCTTTGATGGAGGAAATCCATCCACTCTATGATGCGTGAAAAATGTTAAATTTTTGATCTGATTTGAGTAGCTTTAGAAATGGTTGTTCGGATGGCTTACAAAGAAGAGCAAGGTTGAGATTGAGCAGATGATAATATCAGAAATTAGACAAGGATGGTCAGTTGTAATCAGCTGCACAGAGTTACCCTTGCTAAGCCAACGGCAGTGTCCAGCAATTGTCAGCGCTGCGCCTTGCAATAGCGCCCTAAGGGAAAGGCTACGATCTTAGTGACGCTAATCGGGCTATTTGCTGGCTGCGCGAAGGGAACAAGTGGATCTGCAAGCTCATGATCCAAGTCTGAGATGACCTCGACCGC
>Ga0268247_10000494_pt1 | contig 13261 bp, 7 predicted proteins | sample AgamicOrMae_FD_200245 | JGI IMG/M metagenome (GOLD analysis project Ga0268247, IMG submission 200245) | Agave microbial communities from Guanajuato, Mexico - Or.Ma.e (v2) (version 2) | ecosystem: Host-associated > Plants > Phyllosphere > Phylloplane/Leaf | place: Guanajuato, Mexico | collected...
GTCCACATTGGAGTCTGACCGTCGGAAGACACTGAGTATCTTTCTTATACCGCTAGGTTTTTTCACTGGGGTCGATGGACTCTTTGATGGCAATATAGGAAGGAAGCCTGCGAGCGAGTCTGAATCGTCCTTTTTTCTGTCTTTGGGGGTTGACTTCTTGGTGTTATCTGGACTCGGCTCACCTATAGTATCATAGAGGGTAGAACTAACGGCGTGCCTTTTCATATCAATGCCACCCGTCCTCGACTCAGAAGTCATTGTAGTTGCGGATTGTCTATTGTTTGTCGCCGTTTCTGGCGTCCGGTTTTCATTGCTACTCTGATTTGATGTGCTATTGCTATCGTCCAGATTTGTGACTAAACAGTTTGATGATACTTGATATTGCGGGTCATTTTGGATGGGTGCATTGGATTGGCGCTCATTATTTGCGCTTCGTTTTGGCCTGGAATCACCGGTAGTATTGGATGGATCATTTTCGTCTGTGATAACCGCATTTTCAGGACTCTTCATCGATCTCGGTAATGTTTTGTATCGACGAGTGTCTCTACTGAGTGGGGTCGACGCTTGATTCAGTTGGCTTTTGAGCGGGGAGCTAGGATCATTAAGGGAGCTCATGTTTGGGTCACCATACATAACGGATGGGTGAAAGTTCTTCTCTAATAGGAGTGGTCGTTTGCTTGGGGTCAATTCCTCTGGAATCTTGGCCCAAACGGAGGCATCACGGTCGGAAGAGTTCAAATGTTGCAACTGCGAAGTTGATGATCTTGTGCTGACGATTGAGTCAGCTAGCATCGAGGATCTAGCATAAGAGTTGCGGGTAAATTCTGAGTTTGATCTACCTGGTAAAGCAAATCTTTTGCTTAGCTCATTCATAGATGCTCGGTCGTCACTATTTGTTGCCGCCGAATTAGTGGTGCGAGAGTTAGGCTGAGTCTGTATCCGAGTCATTTTAAGTTTCAGAATCGCTACTTCAGTCTCTCTCTCCATTAACGTAGCATTTAATGTCCTAATAAGTTCATGATTGGTTGATCTTTCTTTTTCGTGTGCACTAATCTGACTCTTGAGTCGAGCTATCGTTTGATTTAATAACTCATTTTCGTTTTCCAATCTATTTCTATTATTCAACTCCTGTTGGACCAACTTCTCGAACTGATTGCAGGTTTTGGTGGCGCTAAGAACGGATGCTTCGAGTTCTTTGATCTTGAAGACCTGCTGCCTGATTTTGTCAGCGAAATTCTGTAATTGAGTATCTTTGAGCTTCAATTGCTCTTTCAGGTCTTTGTTCTCACGCTGCTTCCGGTTCCAAGTATTCGAGTCGACGGTTACCTTATTGACTAACTGCTCGCCGTGATGAGAGTGCTTAGAGTCTGGTGTCTCAGCATCCTTACCATTATTTTTGCTGGGAACGCTTGCTTTCGGAGTCTGTTGTTCCAATAGATTCGTGTCTACGGGTTGGTTTTGTGAATTTGATTTTCCCGAGCATTTGGTGGTCTCTTGGTCTAATCCATCAGAATTCTGATCCATCTGCCGCGCAGGATTATTTCTAGTGCCAACGGGAGACTCTTGATCTAGAGGGGGATTATATGTGCTGTTGTCGCTATTATTTTTGGACGATGATGTAGTTTCCTCACTTGTTTGGTCGTTTTGAGTGTCGCTATTCACTGTTGGCTTAAGTGAACCTGCAGGCTGAACAAGAGCGTCACCATGAGGCGTGGATTTCTCCGAATGGTTTTGTTGTTTCTTCAAGTTTGAATTCTTTTTCTTGGCATCATTCCTTTTTTTATTCTTCGATGATTTGTTGGCATTATTCTTTTTGTTTGGGGAATTTGGTTGGCTTTTACTGGGCGTTGATGCCGGAGTAGACTGATGTGAGTTTCCATTATCATGTGTTGCGGTCGAGTCCTTTGTTGAATCACTATTGGACAATGAATGTTGCTTTGGATCTGTTACCATCTTGAGATTTTCTGATAAGTGATCTTTGTTTCTTTTGTTCGCATTGTCGTCAGTGGTTGTTCTCCGCTCTTGGTTGATCACACTTCATTGAAGTGCGATTAATTAGCCTGATGAATTATGTTGCCGAGAGAATTGATTTGCCTGTCCACCATAGTAAAAATGTTTATTTGATGCTCTCTAATATTGATGTGATCTGGCTATATGAAGTTAAAAATGATCAACTAAAAGACAAGACTAGGGGAGGAAGTGGACATGGACCGAGTGGCATAAAACGGGGGTTTTATATCGCAAACACTGCCCATGCTTTCGGCTCTACGCAAATCACCACCAGCGGAATCGTGTGCATATGAAGTTGCCAGCAACCTTTGCAGGGTGCGTAATGGGTGCGCCGTTCGGCTAGCAGTGACGACTTTCAATTGCCACTCCGAGTAGCTCGCTTACGTCCGCCTCTAGTCCATAGCAATCAAGCGTAAATTATATAGATAGCAACTAATTGATCCTGCTGGGTCCAGCTTGATTCCAGCTGTCTTTCCTTTCGCTTTCGGCATGTGGTTAACTCATTCGATGGGCAATCAGCGGGATTAGTCTCTACCAAACTCTGATGGTTAGAACGATCACGTTTGGGTCGAGCACAGAGAATCAATGTACTTTTCAACAGACAACAGGTTAATAGGCTATATTTATTTGAATATGAGATAACAATTGATAATTGAACAAAAAAAAACTTAACTAAACAGTTGATAATGGCGCCATGTTGATTGAATCTGGTTGTTGATTTGTTGTGTCCTGAAATCAATCAAAGAATCTAGCTAAAGTAAATAACGGGTCCATTGATTTGTTTTAGCGACCACGATTATCTCTTGCAACTGGGTCCCACTACTTCACATCAAGACCATTATAGCTATTCACTAAAAGCAATAACAATAACAATTTCGATATATATATATATGTGTGTGTTTAAATATATATATCTACATAGATTTGTTTCGTCATAATAGTGAGAATAATTATAATTAAAGATCGTGAGGACAATCAATTTCGTCGAGGTGAGGTATTCATTTGCAGGAGTTTCAATAGAGTTTCATCTAGATTCTTCTAATGTCCTATTGCTTAACTTTCTCTTTCTCCTAAGAGCATCGAATCGTGGTTCGATTTCCGATGCATCGAGGGAGCGTAATAATTGATGACCATGGGTGAGAGACGTGGCTTGGTTTTCTAAATTTACAACTAAGATAAAGATCTTCATCCGGTGATCAGTTGGTTGAATTTGAGATTAGTCCATCCTTGAGCAATGAGTCACCTATGGTTGCTCATCAATTGTTTCCCAGCAGTTGATCTCAACCGCGAGAGGAAACCAGTTGGCAAGGGTGGTGGGGCTTACATGATAGAACTTGGTGTAAAATTTGTAACATTCTGAAAGAATAATAATAACTTAGGGGCATAGATTTGTATGTTGGCTAGAAAGTGTGTAAAATAAGTCTCTATATAAACAACAACAACAACAACGAGAACATCGATCGGTCGGTGGTTCTGCGCGCATAGATCATGCATAAATAGGCCTATTTGCGGGCCGCATTGTGCAAGAGGGCACTATGGGGAAATATTATGCATTGAGTATTGGGGCCATTGTGAGATTGGGGCCCGAGTTGAGCTGAACGAGTGCGGCTCACCATTCAAATGGTTGGCAATTGACAATTGACTATAGACAATCGACAATTGACAATTGACGAGTACTTGAGTGTCGTGGATTATGATACATATGCTTGGATTGGAGCCGAAGTTGGAATCTTGCGCCCACAGTCACTGGATTGCCTCGATGACTTGCATCACTCGTCCATGCCCATTTCCATCTCGTCCACGTCCTGGTCCACGTCCAAGTCCTGGTCCTCGTCCATCATCCCCGACGAGGCCCACTTGTTGCTCGGCCCATTTGAGCCCTTTTTCGTTCCAAAGGAGTGGCCATTGTTTGCAAGCGCCAGGAAGGCCATGGGATTGTTGTTGGCGCTCGTGTGTTGCGAGTGGTGATTTTGGCCGGCCGACCTGATGGTCGTTTGCTGTTGGGGAAGTTGGCAATTAAGATGAAATCTAAATATATGAAACCGGAGCGAGTCGCGCCTATTTACAGTGAAATCACAATCGTCAATTGTGCAAGAGAATATATAACGATGATCATACAAATGGTTCAAATATTGTCTCCAAAATCTGAATGTCCTAGTTCCATTGCCGCAGAATTGACAACAATAAGGCCGCTGGCCGTGCACCTGGTGATTGTGTTTGTCATAATCGAAGGTGGCCTCAAAGCGCAAGTTGCAACTGTTGCAGAGGAACTCGCCCCTTCGTCTGTTGAATATTTTCATCACCTCGTCGACGGGCGTCTCGGTGAACCAGTCCTTTTTGAGCTCCAAATGTATAGACTGGTGTTGCATCAATCTGTGCCTATCATCAAAGGAGGACCCACAAGTGTCGCACTCAAAATCGATGATCGGCCCCGCCTGGCCCGCCGGCCCGCCCCCATTCGTCTGGGTGGGCGTGCCCGCGAGGTGGCCGCTCGCGTGCCCCCCGTTGCCCATGGATCCACCCAGACCCAGGCCCAGACTGTGGGCCGCCTCGAGCTGAGAGCCCGCCAGCAGCGCCGCCGAGCCCAAGTGGTGGTGGCCGCCCGCCAGGTGCCCGTGGTGCTGCTGCTGCGGGTTGTGGTGATGATTGTGGTGGTGGGCGTGGCTGTGCGCGTGGGCGTGGCCGCCGTGCGAAACCCCTGCGCTGGCGAGCGCGGACAGCGCGGCGGCCGCCTGGGCGTGGCGCTGCTGCTGGACCCGCTGCTGCTGCTGCCCGAGGGCGGCCATTGCGGCGGCGGCGGCGGCAGCGGCGGCGGCCGCCGACGAGCCGCCCCCACTTGAGGCGCCCCGCTCGAGCTGCTGCTCCTGGTGGGCGGCGGCGGCCGCCGCCGCAGCCAGACCCTGGAGGGCGGCCCGCGTGTTGTAGCCGGCGCCCGCGCGGGAGGCCGCCCGCTGCTGCTGCTGCTGCTGGCGGCCCAAGCCGAGCGAGTCCATCAGGTGCAGGTTGGCGCCCGACTTGCTCATGGAAGTGTGCGAGGCGCCCCCGCCACTCGACGAGGCGCTGGAGCCCGCCGAGGAGGTGCACGAGCCCGCCGACTTAGCCGCCGACTCTTGGCCGCCAGCGCCGCCGCCCCCAGTCTGCGGCTCCACCGAGTCCACCAGCGCCCGGTGGATGGCGGCCGCCAGCACCAGCTGGTTGCTGTCGTCCAGGCCCACCGACGAGCACAGGTCCTCCAGCGACGTTTGCTGGGCCAGGAACTGTTGCAGGTGGAAGGAGAGCCCGGCCGAGTTGGCCAGCTCGGCGCCACTCTGCTGCTCCTGCTCGCTTGCTGCTGTGGCCACTTGCTGGTGCATCTGCTGCTGCTGCTGCTGCTGTTGTTGCTGTTGCTGCTGTTGCTGCTGGTGCAGACGCTCCACCACGTTGCCTAGATAGCCCTTCCTGCTGGCCTGACCCGCGGACTGTCCCAGGGCCGCCGACTGGCTCAGGCCCAAGAGGGCGCCCTCCGGCGAGTGCACCTGCACTCTGAGCCGCTTGGCGCCCGCCCGGCTCGCCAGCAGCTCGGCCGAGCTCAGGTCGCTCGCCCGCACCCCAACCTGCACCCTTCCACTTCCGCTTCCACCTCCACTTCCGCCCACAGGCCCACTTCCGGCCTCCGTGGCTTGCCCCAGACTGGCCAGCTGTCTGGCCGCCTGCTGCTGCTGCTGATGGCCGGCCTGCTGGGCCGCGCTCAACGCCGAGCTCAACCTCGCCCACTGGTCCTCCTCCTCCTCCTCATTCTCGTCCAGCGGCTCCCTTTGGCTTCCGGCCGGCGTGGCCTCTAGAGCCTCGCCAACTGAGTGGCGGCCTTGCTGCAGGTGGCTGAAGGACCAGCGGATGAAGGAGCTGAGCGAGTCGGCGCTGTCCTTCGAGAGGCGCCTCTTGCGCGACACCTCAATGATGTCGATCAGCTGCTCCTGCGTCTTGCCGTTGCTTGAGCTTGGGGCTGCCGCCGAGCTGTGGCCGGAAGTGGAGCTAAGCTTGGACTCTTGCGCCTCCTCGGCCGTGTCGAAGCCGCTCTCTGCCAAGCTCAGGCTGCTTGTGGTGCTGCTCGTGTTGCTCGTGGTGGAGGTTTGCTTGTGCGAGCTGTCCAGCTTGTTGTTGTTCGAGTCGCTGCGTTCCATCGAATGCTTGCTATCATTATCATTATTATTATTATTATTATTGTTTGTGTCTTCGTCTTTATCACTGCGGTTGGCGCCGGCGGCCAGCGCACTGTCGGTGGGCGACGAGCACGCGTTTGAGGGGCTTGTCTTTACAAAACTGTTGTCATTGTTATTATTATTATTATTGTTGTTGTTGTTGTTTGGTTCTCGCTGCTGGCTGGCCGCCGCCGCAGCAGCAGCAGCAGCAGCTGCAGCCGCCGCCTGTTTGATCTTGGACAGCATGATGCTTGAGGCCTTCTCGAGGCGCTTCTGTTCCTGCTCCTTGAACTTAAACTCCAGATTATAATTGATGCGCTCCTTCAATCTTTGGCTCCTGCGCCTTTCCTGCTGCTGTTGCTGGAAACTGTGCTGCCTCTGGCGCAGTTTCTGGTGCTGCTGCTGCTGAGGGTGGCCCCTTTGCACACTTGCCAGTGCCAGCCGCTGGCTGTTGTGGCTCGCCGGCTCACTGTGACTGTGGCTGCGAGCGCGCCCGTTCACCTTGGGCCTGAGCTTGGGACTGGCGCTGGTTCTGCTGCTTCCGGTCGTGCTCGTCGTGCTTGTGCTCGTGCTTGGCCTCCTTCTGGGGCCACTTAGGTTTGGGCTCGAGTTGAGCCTAAGCTTGGCCGCGGCCGCTCGCTGCTGCTGCTTCAGCTGCTGCAGATGCTGGAGCCTCAGCTGATGGTGCTGCTGCTGCTGCTGCTGGAGGTTGTTGTGGCTTCTCTGTTGCAAGTTTCTCCTCCTCTCTCTCTGCTGCTCTTCCTCCTTCACCCTCAGCTCCTGCTGCTCCAGATGGTGGCTAGTCTTTTCCTCTGGTCCTTCTTGGTTCTCTATTATCTCAATTGGACTCATTCAAATAACTTTTTCTCCCCCAGCTTGAAGCGCCAAAACGGTTCCAGTGCAATTAGAACCAGACTCTTTTCTCCTAAACTTCTCACACTTTTCCTCACACTTTTCCTCAAAAACTCATCAAAAACTTCTCAAAAACTCCTCCAGTGTACAACTACATTCGAGCCACACACACATACACTGGCAGCTGGACCAGGTTGAAACCTTGATGGAAATTGGCCAAAATCTCACTCTTGAATTTTATCCAAACTTTCTTTGGATAAACTTTCTTGCTTTTTCTACTTATTGTCTTCGAAATTAGCAGATTCTTCCCAATTCAAAACTCTTTGGAAATATCCGAACTCTTCGGAATTATCTGAACTCTTCAGATATTCTCCCACTAACTAGATCTGGTCCCCTGGCCGCCCCTTTGGGTGAGCCTGAAGTTGTCTGTTTGGGTGGAAAGTGCGTGGAAGTTGCTCATTTGTGCGCCTCTCTGTCTCTGTCTCTGTCTGGCTGGCCGATGTGAGTCGCAAACACAAGATGCAAGCTCAAAAGGCGCCCGAAAAACTTCACTCGGCCTCTCCAATTTCTCCTTCTCTCTAGCTCCACAACAACCACTTCTTCTTCGCCTCAATTTCGGCCCGCAGACTGTTGTTTCCAACGCAACGCAAACTAAAACCAAACAACCTTCTTCCAACTGGCCAAATGGAACCAGAAAGCAAGAACAAATGCACACCTGTTGCTTTAGTGGCGCTCACTGTGCTTTCATTTGCTAGTGTTGCTTGTCAGGCTGAATGTTTGCTTGTGTGCTTGTGTGCAACTGTGTCTAACTGTTTGTCTGTGTGCGACTGTGCTCCTTTTGGGCGGCCAACTTTTCTGTCTGCTTCCACCAAATTCACTCATTAGCTTGGGCCTGCTTTTTGAGGCCAAAAATGTGTTGTACTGCACACTGGCCAGTTTCTCTGTCACTTTCGCTTTCTGCTGCTTATCCTCCGCTGCTTATCCTCCGCAATTCAACTCTCTCTTCTTCCTTCGCCTCTTCCTTCGTCTGCACCTAGTCTCTCTGGCCAACGTTGGAGCGTCCGAAGAGGAGAATGCGCCGCCGCCGCTCACTGTCTCGCCGCTGCCCAACAGAACCTCTCAGCTCTCAGCTCCCAGCCTGCAGACCTAAGCGCCAAGGCACAATGAGATAAGCCCCAAGGGAGAGGCAAAGTCCGCCTTCCTCTACTTCAAGCGACGCACTCAATCCGCAGGCTCCACTTCCACTTCCACTTCTGGCCAGTCGGTGAGCTGGTGAGCTAGTGGCAAGCAGCAGCAAGCGAGCAACAAGCAGCATCCTCTTCCTATGCCGCCCGAAGATTCCCAAACGGAGCTCCTTTTCGGCTCCTTTCGGGCTCCCTTTGCGCTTTGCTCTCGGCAAACTGGCCAGCCTAGTCCACCGACAACAGGCCGTTATTTTCCCTTTCGCGCCCACTTTCTGCCTTTCTGCCTTTCTGCATTTCTGCCTTTCTGCATTTCTGCCTTTCTGCCTTTCTCTCAGCTCTCAGCTCACAGTAAGCCAGATGCTTTCCAAACGCTTTCCGCCCTTGCCTCTGCGAGCGCCAAATTCACTACGCATCAACTTTCGCAAAGCCTCCAGCCCAACGGCGCAACTCGCTCCCAACTTCAAACTCGCCCCCTTCTGGCATCCTCATCTCGCCAGCTAAACAGCAAGCTAGCCAGCCAAAAAGCCAACCAAAAAGCTAGCCAGCGAGCCAACCAACTGAGAGCAACTCTCTCCCGCGCACTTTCCCTTGCCAATGGCCACCAACTGCAAGCCTAACGGCTTGCAGTTACTGTCCAGCTCGCAGCTCGCAGCCGCTAACTGTTGCCCGCCGAGTGCCAACTTTCCGCCAGCTGCCAGCCCCGCTCACTTCCCTCCTCCGGCGCCCGTTTGGCTCGCCGCCTCGTGCCGCCTCCAAGCGCCGCCCAGCCGCTGCCCACCGGCGTCTGTCCGTCTGGCTGGAGGCTTGCTCAAACGGGCTTAGCGGCCAGTTGCTCCTCGTCGTTTGGCTGCAGCTCCGCAACTCTGCAACTCTGCAACTCTGCTGCCTGTTGCTGGCGAGCTCTCTCCTCTGGCGCCGCAACGTCCACAAGGCCCAGAGAGCAAAGTGGCGAGCACTAGTTCTCCACAGTTGCAGTTTGGAACTGCAATTGGGATTGCAATTGCAATTGGAGTTGGAGTTGGAGAGAGAGGCTGCCCATTGGCTGGAGCTGGCCGGCGGCGAGGCAGCCGAGCGGCAAAGTTGCGCCCCGCAGCCAGTCTGTGGCGGCTCGCAGACTGTGACTTGCAGTGCAGAGAGTGCGCTGCAGACTGTATGCAGCACAGTGTGTGCCGCAGACTGTGTGCAGTGCGTAAGGTGTTCGGTGCGTTAAGTGTGCGCTGCCATTGGACAGTGCAGCTCTACTCTGCTGCGAGCGCGCGTCGCACATAAGCACCGACAACAGTGAGCGGCAACTGGCGAGCGCCAACCTGTTGCTCTTCGTCGCAGTCTCGGCGGCGCAGCAGCTCGACTGCGCTTGACAAACTGGCGGCGCCAATTTGGCTCGCCTGCCAAATGGTCTGGCGCGCCACGAAAGGGCTCGTCTGCCAGCTCGCACACAACTGCATGCAATCAGCGCCGCCGACCACTGTCTGTGGCGGCCAAACGGCGCCCGGCGAGCAAATAAACGAGCCCCACACGAGCTGGCCGCCCCTCCACTGGCGCGCCTCCACTGGCCAGCGTGTGGCGGCCGCGCTCGCCAGTTTGAGAGCCCGTGGGAGAGCGCCGCCCGCTGGACAGTCTGTGGCAAGCGAGTTGCGCTGGCCACTCGCGCCGGCCACTCGCTTGCGCCGGCCAGTTGCGAGCCACCGGCAACAGTCTGCTCATGATGGCCGGCCGAGCCATCACGCACTGGGCCGGCCGCCTCCTCATCCTCGTAGCTGGCGCATTAAAAGACCATTAGCGCGCCGCCGTTGGGCGGCAACACTCGAGAGCGTGTGGATCAGGCAGTCTCGAGTGGCCGCCGGCTGGCCAGCTCGCCGGAACTGAAGAGACTCGGCGCCGATTAGTGCGGCCGGCCCGCTCTTGGGCGTGTGTGTGCGGCGGGCGAGGATGAGGATTGCCGGAGCGAAAGAGTGAAGAGAGGAGGGAAAGTGGAAAGTGGAAATGGGAGGCGGAAAGCGGCGAGTGGAGACCAAAGACTGAAGACTGAAGACTGGAGACTGGCCCGCAGACAGTCTGCACTGCGTTGCGGTCTAATTGGAGGGGGAAGAACTTGGGACGCGCATGCAACTGTGCAGTGCTTTCCCCCGCGCGCGCTAGTCTGCGGGGCGCCGCGCGGAGAACTGTCTTTTCTGCGTGCGGCGCGCAGAGAAGCGAGTGCGCCGCAGAGTCGGCCTGCTCGAGTGCGGCCGGCCAGCTGGAAGGCGCGCCGAGCCAGTTGAGCTCGCCAAGCTTGCCGAGCTAGTTGAGCTTGGCGAGCTCGCCGCTGGCCAGCTTCCTGGCGCCACAATGGCGCCTCTTCACACTTGTCAGACGGCATTTCTACCCGAGTCGCCCTGGGCCAGCCCGCGGGCCTGGCGACCAAGCGGCGCTTCAAGCTGGCCCTCGAGCGGCGGACCTGCGGCCCCACAATGCGGCAGCGGACGCACACACAGACGCACGGGCGCCTCTTGGAGTGTGTTTGCGGGCGAGAAGGCCGGGCGGCAAGGCGGAAAGCGGCGGAGGAGCAGGAAAGGCGAAAGGCGAAAACGGACAGACGTGAGCTCGCGGGCTTCTTGCAGAGGCGAGCATTGTGTGCGGCGCGCACTCGCCAAGCTCAGCTCGACAGGCGCGTCGAGCGGCGTGCAACCAGCGCAACAAGTGCGCCGATTACCTGGCCCAGCTGCTGGCAAGCTGGCAAGCTCGCCAGCCAGCCAGCCAGCCAGCTTGCCAGCTTGCCAGCTTGCCGCAAGCGAGGAGGAAACGAGTTTGCTCGCCGCCGTCTGGCCGCCGCAAGTCGGGCGCCACTCGGCCAGCTCGAGGCGACGGCCGAGCCTCGGGCCTGGCGGCATCTGGCGCGCTGACCAACGCCGTTGACCTAGTTTCGCGGCTCGCACTCTGCGGCGCGCTCACTTCCTCGTTGGCGTTCCCAGACAATTCGTGGCGCGCCTTCCGCCCTGCTGGCTTCCTGCTCGCCGGCGCAACCAGAGCTCCACTCCGCTGCCTTTGGACTGTGAGCCGCAGTCTGTGGCCGGCCGCAGCCAGTTGCGCGCCCCCACTCGCCCGCTGCCCACTCGCAAACACTCTCGCCTCATCCTCGCCTGCCCACCGGCGCCACTCTCGCCTTAAAGCCAGCCAGCCATCTAGCTGGCCAGCTAGGCAGTAAGACAGCAAGCTAGCTGGCCAGCAAGCTCGCCAGCAATCCCGCCATCTAGCCAGCTCGGCTAGATGGCCCGCAACTCGGCAAGCCGGGCAGAAGGCTGGCCAGCTCCCAGGCTGCCTTGCGGCGAATGGCGCAGCAGTCGTGCTCTGGGCGCTCCTCTTTGCTTCAGCAACTCCGACAAGTGTCCAGGATAACTGCGCGCTCCACTCGCACGCCCCAAACTCGCCCGCCCAGCCCAGACAATGAGGGCCAGCCATCATCATTATGCGCTCCCTAAATCCTCCCTCCTCGCCGTTTTCTCGCCGCTTTCTCCTCTTCCCTTAGAGCTCCCCCCAAGCTTCCCTCGAGCTTCCTGTTCGCCGGCCAGCCAGCCAACAAAACCGCCTCGCCGACGTAATCACCTTAGACTCCGTCTCGCCAAACTGCCCGCCAGGCCCAGTCTCTCCAGGCTCCCCCCTCGAGCTGGCCAGCCAAATTTGCCAAGACCGACGCGGCGCACACTCACGCTCAGGCGTCTGCCACGCTCCAGCCGCAACCAATTGGCCCTCAGCCCAACTGCGTCCGTTCCTAGTCACTGGCAGTCACTCTCAGCCACTCTCAGCCGGCGAGCAAGCGGCCCGCATGCAGTTCCAGTCTCAAGGCGCCCCCAAGAGGCGCCCACATTCTTCTCCGGCCTCAGCTCAACCACAGGTCTCCACTTCCGGTGGTTGGAGAGCTCATTTGAGACTCTCAGATGGCTGGGATGACCAATTCTATGGGTGGTTCTAGCACGCAGCTCGACTGGAGACACTTCGCCTGAGCTGGCAGAGAATTTCCAACACTCCCAAGCCCATTCACCTGCACGCGGCCCAGTGCCACCAAGATGAGTGTAAATTTTTCAGGCCTCGCTCGCGCCATCTACCTGTTCGAAAGTGAACCAGCGAGCGGCGCACCACAGTGAGCGGCCCGTTGTTGTTATTTTACACTCCCATGGCACCACCACTCGACTGAAGCACGCCCAACGCTACCACACACAGTCCACCACCACACACCTCTCTGCCTCCGTCCATCCCAACGAGATGCTCGCTGCCTGCCCCTTTTGGCTGCCTGCAAACAGCAGCAAAACTAGCAGCAGGAGAAAAACTGATCCCGCCGTCAGCCAGCCCGCTCGAACGAATTACGGATAGCTTAAAAAAGTGGGCGAGATACTCCTCTCAGACTATCCCCCTCGACTCTTGTTGCCCCTCGTAATTCACTCATTAAGGCCTTTTATCAAGCAAAAAACCCCAAACATCCTCTTGCCCAATTGCGCTCACCTGACACACACAATTGCTAACAACAATGATCCATTCAACAACTTAGACAATCAGTCTACTTTTTATATCACTTTTTATCTCAAAGCACCACCATACATTTTCACATAGATCCATTTCAAAACAATCAACTCGTCTACTTATTACAATCATCAATTATTATTATTATCATAATCGATAATATTGTCCTAATTAGGGAAAAGAAATCTCTTATATAGCAGCGGAGTTAACGTTGTAGCAAGACAAACTCCACCACTTATATATTATATCTCAGAGCTCTCACTTCCATGGGCTGATCTCCATAGAGTTATCTCTCAAACAACTTAAACAAAACCACCTGCATGATGTTCAACAATCCAACTTATTGGCAATAGTTAACCAGGATCAAAGTCAAGAAGTTTGCACTTAATTGATAATCATCAATTCAAAAGGATGAACACAAATATTGGCAAATTATCTATCTTTGTTCTCCTTCTACATGTCACATTGTCCACATGTTTTCTCTTAGTTCTTGGTGACAAATCAATCAATACCCACCAGCTTGAGCAGGCGCCTAAAAGCACA
>Ga0268247_10000496_pt1 | contig 13225 bp, 16 predicted proteins | sample AgamicOrMae_FD_200245 | JGI IMG/M metagenome (GOLD analysis project Ga0268247, IMG submission 200245) | Agave microbial communities from Guanajuato, Mexico - Or.Ma.e (v2) (version 2) | ecosystem: Host-associated > Plants > Phyllosphere > Phylloplane/Leaf | place: Guanajuato, Mexico | collected...
TGTAAATGGTTGATATTGCGGCGATGAAAACTCGAAGGCTCACTGGCCTTATCTAAGAAATGCTCAATCCAATGTAATATTACTCAAACTTTTTGATGCATTGAAAATTATTCCACTGACTGGAACCACCTAATCTCCCAAAGTTAGTCATGACATTCATTGAACTATCAAATATGAGATTCTTTATGAGAAATATCATCCATTTAGCTTTCTTTTTGATAATTTATGCTTACTGCCAAACAAACACCAGGGTCCATGCAAATCCGACCATAACATTCATTAGCAAGGATCAAATTGTAAATATCGGTGACGACATTGAGATCAGATGCACCATTGCTGATCTGGGAAGCTACCCAATTGGGTGGACGAGATTCGATAGGAGCACTTCGCCTAGTAGAGTAACAACTATTGCAAGAGGCACAAGTCTAGATGTGCCTAGTGATAGATTTCACACCAGCCTCGAGCAGAGACAAACGCAATATATCTTGAGGATAGACCAGGTTAACGAAAACGATGCGGGTACATACCAGTGTCAAGTTGCGCAGGGCACCTCAATGCCCCAGACCGCCCGCACAAATGTCTTCGTTAGAATACCGCCAACTATCAGTGACAACAGTACGAGGAGTATCATCACTTCAGCTGGGGCTGATATAACCATGAATTGTTACGCCAGTGGATATCCACAGCCCACAATAAGCTGGAGAAGGAATAAGAACTCACTCATTCCCATCAATGGCGGGGTTGCAATCCATAGGGGAAACTCGTTGACATTGCGTAACATTACCAAGTCTCATAGGGGCACCTACTATTGCGTTGCGGATAACGGAGTTAGCCCGGGAACAAGAAGAGGTATTAGTGTTGAGGTAGAGTTTAAACCAGTGGTAAAGGTAGGTCAGGTGCGCTACGAGCAGGCACTGCAATATGATGCCGATCTACATTGCAGTATCGAGGCGTTCCCTTCGCCATCCATTTCCTGGTTGAAAGACGGAATTGAACTGAGCAATAGCAAATACTATTCAATAGCAATATTCGATACATCAAACGAATTCTTTCAAACTACATTGCGGGTAAAGAAAATAGAGAAAAATCAATATGGAATCTATCATTGTCGGGCTGCAAATAAATTTGGGTCATCAGAGGCTGAGGTACGGCTGGACGAAACCCCGAATGTTGTGTGCCCGCCAGCTTGCGATGCGCCAAACTACTTGACGTCTCCAGCAAATTCTGTTACACATTCAAGACATAGTTCAATATACAGCCTAATTTGTTTGTCAATATATGCCAACCTTTTGATCAATTACACAACCAGAATGACGCGTTTATCAAGCTATCTCATGCAATAAATGTTAGAGAGGGAAACCGGGGAACATTTTCCAAGTATCATTGTTCTAAATCTGTCAACAAACATTCTCTTATCTTGCTCATTCATCTATCTTTGGTGAGAATAGATTTACTATTTCCTCCTCTAATGGATGCATTTGGCCGGGAATGATGAGCGAATGAAGCGGTGGGCCTAGATCTACTTTTGTTGCCTCGCCCAAAGAGGTTCGTACAATCTTCTGTGTGGAACTACCGACTCGAGCCAACCCGATGCAGAGGTCTTCCTCAGACAATTCCAATGGCAACTCTTCGGTGGACTCAGTCTTGACTTTAGAATCATCGACCTGTTGATCATTCAACAAGATAGATGAGTCGTCAGCGTTGCCCCCAAAATCGACCCTCCTCATTGAAATTATACTGATCAGTTGTTCGGCAGCTTGGCTAAAGCTCATGAATCTTGGCGGTTCTGACTGTTTGATTCCTTTCATCAGGAGTTCTAGATTCTGCTCTTTGACTTTTATGTCCAACAAACAAAGAGTGTGCAAACCGTTCTTTTTATTCCTTATGATTTTATCGTAGAAGCTATCTGGCTTCCAAGTGTCCGTCCAGAATGGAATTGAAACTGTCTCTCCAAAACTGTATATCTGTAAGCCACAACAAGCGACAGCATTCAGGATCGAGGCATTGTGCACTATCTGATAAGGTATACTCCGACTGACCGCCCTAAGAAGCAGGTCTGTATGCGTTGTTGCGTTCATTGGGTCACCCACAACAAGTACAGCTGCCCCTTGATCGTCCTCAGCAGCATCCAATATCTCTTGGCAGCCCTGCTCAATCATCTCCCGGTCAGCTAGAATGACCTTACGCCCGTAAAGTTCTTCTAAGTCTTTTTGATCACATGATAATATTGAGGTGTAGTTTTCAAGATAGACTTTTCCAACCTTTTTAACAATCTCGAGGCCTTTCAAGGTGATATCTTTGGCGTCGCCAAGACCCAATCCTATGAGATATAGCATCTTATATATGCCGCTAATGCCGTCCTATTCCGAGAGATAAAGGTGCGTAAGCTCAACGCATCCAGGTTAAAAAACTATTCGTTGGTTGTATGGACTGATTGGAGGTCTTACTAAAACTATGGCAACTATATGACGGACCGATGGGCAGTGCCACCAGAATGAGATTGGCGTTTATTCGAATACAGGTTAGCGCATGAACGCATGCACCGGCCGTGCGGTGTTATGAATTGCACGCTGAATTTGCAGCAGTGGTTTCGCTAGCCGATTTTAGATCTCTTATTCTATTGATCAGATATGTTTTTTCATCATTGAATTGTTCATCCTCGAATCGATCGGTTTGAAATTTACTCAAAAAGTCGACTAATTTGTCCTTATTGCGTAGTAAAATGTCTGCTATAGGCCTTGGTTTGTTTGGATTAGCTACGAACACTTTGAATACGTGAAATGCTTCAAATTGGATATTGCGACTTTTATCTTTCAACAAATTCATCATCAGTTTCAGATTATCTGGGCAACTTATGTAACGTGTCATAATTGTAAAGTTGTGTCTATCTAACAGTAATTCACCCAACAGTTTCAAAGACTGTCTTCTCGTAACATAGTTGTCTGAATTAAGTAATTTTTGATAATAGCTAAAAAATTGATCGTATTCTTGTTCTAAAAATTCTGCCGATAACTGCTTGTGGCGAGTTAATAGTTCTTTAAATGTTGAGAATGCATCTGAGGCAATGTCGAAGGTAGATACTTCAACAAAGCGAAAGAAATGATAAAAATCTTGCGAATATAATACTATCTTAGCTAAGGCATCATAACGGGCACACTCACGTAACATGGATCCGCAGTTCAATGCTATCTCATGTTTTTCGTAACCTCGTATCAGTATGAATATGATCTCTGGCTTCGTACAAATGTATTCAACAGTAGGCGATCTAGTTCCTATCTGACGTCTTAATATGTTGTTGAATATTTGTGCTACATCCTTCTTGGCCTCAAACTCAATTTTAGTTAAATTATTTATAAGTATGGACAGAAGATTTGTGTTGTATATTTCCTGAGCTAGTTGGGCGACTGCAATATCTGTTTGGGATTCACTTGGATGATGTGAGTGTGAATGATGGGATTGCTCCCGTTGTTGATCATTGGTGCCATATAAAAGATTTTTGATTGATACTAATGATTTGGAAACGTCTTCTGAGGCCTTTTCCAATTTCTTGCTATCACCTTTCTCTATGATGAGTAGAGCATCATGCAGACTCTTGACCAGTTCAATCGCACTTTTACTAGATTTGCCAAATAGAGGCATAGTGTTCCGGGATGAATGTGTTTATGATTTCTGATTGCTTGTCTCCCGATTATCTTTGTGGTGGCAATATAAATACTAAAAAAGGTGTATATATATATATAGATGTATATATATATATATGAGGGTAGATAAATGTTCGTGTATTGTTGGATTGAATGTTGATTTTGTTCGGTATTAATGTTGCGTGCGCACCAACAAATTCGCTGCCACAGGCGAAACAGTGGACATAGAGCGGACAGGCGGGACTCCGAGGGATGTTCAAGACGAGGAGGAGTGGCAGAGTAGCCCGACAGGTTGCATGAAAATCTGCACACTGATGGACCGACGAATCGGTGGGCGTGTCTCAACGTGGATAGTCCCGCTTGGGTCGAGCTTCAAAAAAGCTCACTTTTTTGTTCTCAAGCTCGAGTCGTTTTATTTTTTCCCTCTTTTTTAGACGATTGTTTCAGTAGAGAATCCATGCATTTGGCCCTCTCTCTCCCTCCCTCCCTCTCTGTCATGCTTGCCTCTGAAAAGTTGACAGCATTGGATGAACCAGGAGGATGGGCTACACGGTAACGGCGGCTGTAAGAGAGAACAGGAGCTCACAAGCTCTCCTCCACATCACAAATAGCTAGCTTCACACAATATTGCACACATAGTTTGACAGACGGACGGACAAACGAGCAGACTTCACGATAACTGAACGGCGAGACAAGCACCGTGTGCCCTGGCCTGTAAGTAGGAGTGTGGTTGGCGAGGAATTGAATTGAATTTCAATTCGTTGACTTCTGCCCATTTGGACGGTGGTGCGGCCATGGCGCTTGTTGATTCTCTCAATTGTCAGCCGAATTAACTCTCGTCGATAATTGTCCACACCAAAGGACTCCACAAGCATGGTGGTGAACTGGCACTGCACAATTTGCCGGCCGTCCATTTGGATCCGCGGGTGGGTTGCAAAAATTAGCGCAATGTCAACACATTCTTCTCCATGAGAGTTTGGCCCTAATTTGTGAAACATCTCCCCAAGACCGGCGCCCAGATGACGGGGCTCGGAGGAGGCTGGAGAGAGTGACAGGGACTGGGTAAACACTGTGAATTGGTGCAACTGTGGGCGACGCCATACCCCGATTAGGGGGCGAGCATGGATTTATTAGTGGAAAAATCTCCGCCAGACACATTTGGATGCCCGCGGCGGCTAGGCGCCCATCCTGCACTGTGGGATCGAGCGCTCTTTGGCCTGGTTGCCGCTTGGCTCGCGCGCAAATTCGTGCGCACTAGTGATTTTTCGCGCGCAGACCCCAGCTCGCGTCGGAACCTCGTCCGCCCCCTTCAAGCTGAGAGTCCCGCGGGCCGAAAAGTCGCGTGACTTGCCACGCTGCTTGGAGCAGACCCGCGCCACGCCCTTCAAGCAAGTTCGGACACGCGAGTGAGCACGAGACAAACACGGCGCCAATGGATGAGCGATGGCGAGTCGCACATAGTCGCAACTCATAAGTTACATTCCTCGCCAAGCCACCGACTCGAGAAGATCGCATTATCGCCAAGTGAGAGTTTGAGAAATTCCACAACACATCCACAAGGGACAGTGTGCGTTTGACGAATCAGTGATCGTAGATTGATCCAGCTGAGAGATTTGCCAGCAACAGTGGTGGCTGATTGAGAGATAGAACCAAGAAGAAGAATACATCCAATCTCAGACGAATACTTCGATTACGAATACTTCGAAGTCGATGACTAGTGATTGATCATCGAGAGGAAGAGAAAGAAGAAGGCAAGCAACCTGAGAGAGCAGCAGAAGAGTGACAAGAGTGGGCATCTTGTCGACTTACAGATTTTCCTCAAGTCGGAATTTAATCCACGTCAATTATCGGCAACATTTGGCCCTGATCAAGTTGAAGAAACAACTAATTGAGAGAGGAAGAGAAAATGCTCTGGAAAAGTGCACTCGCAGCAAGCATCAGAAACGAGTTCCAACTCACCTAAGTCAAATGATGCCTTCGGAGGAGCACCAGAAACAGAGCCACAGCGGAACTAGAAACCAGAACGAGAACCGAGAGCAGCGCCAGTTGCAGATCGAGCAGCAGCACAACCAGCTGCAGCAGGCGGGCGGCTTCCAGACTCTCGTGGCCAGTCAGCAGGAAGAGGAGAGAAGTTTGTTGAATGGGTGCAATTCCACGACATTGGAGCGGCTGGCTGGGGGCCAAAATGGGCCCGCCGCCAACGAGCTGCAAGTGGAGGCCGCGCCCAATGGACAGTCCATGAGGGTGCAGGCGAGTCTGAAGCGCGAGCACACTCTCTACCACCTCCAGCGCAACTCCTACTCGAAAGAGCACCAAGAGCACCAGCATCGCCAACATTTGGACCAAAATCAGCAGCAGCAACAAGCGCAACTGCAGCAGCAGCAGGCGATCTGCACAACTGACGCAAACACGGTGGCCCTCAGACAACAGCAGCAGCAACAGCAGCGCCAGAACGACACCCAAAGCCAGAACCAGGCCCAGAGCCACTCGTCGAACGGCTCCACTTCCGACAGCTCCATGTCCTCCTCGTCGGGCAGCTCGTCCTCTCCAGGCGCCTCCTCCTCCTGCGAGTCCTCCACCGGCGGCAGCACCACCTCGTCCTCGTCGTCAAACGTGACGGCCTTTCTGAGCAAACTCTGGCGCATGGTCAACGACCAGGCCAACAGCGACCTCATCCGATGGTCACAGGTGAGTGTAATTTCTGAACTTCTGATCATAATGAACCAATAATTGGTTCAATAATTTGAGGGCAATATTTCGGGCCCACAAGTTGAGAAAATCGTTGAAAAAAGAGGGCCAAGTTATCTCAAGTCATTCCCTCTGTGAATTCTGCCTATGCTTTTCTCCCTATGCTTTTTCCCCCATGCTTTTCTGCCCATGTTTACCTCTGCGAGACTCACGCGAGCGGCCGACTGCACACAAGTTGTGTCACACACACAAGCTCTGTGCGTTTATGCAAAGGGCGGCCGCCTTTTGCCGTGCGCTCTCTCGCGGCCGCTCTCGCACACTGCCTGTGGAGCGGCGGGCGAGCACGCGGCGCAACTCGTGCCCACCATTTGCCCATTTGCCCAGCTCGTCGGGCGGCCTCCTTCACCTTTGGGCTCGCTTGCCAGCATCTCGAGCCCACTTCGTCCGGCTCCAGTCGCGGCCGGACGAGAGGCGGCCGCTAGACGACACTTGGCGTCACCGGCGGCGAGCTCGAAGGGCCAGCGAGCCGCCCAAAAGGATCGAGCACGCGCCCTTAGCAGCTGGCTGCCGGTCTCGGTCTGTGGTTCGGGCCACTCGCTATCTGGCCCGAATCAATCGGCAGAAGAACAACACGCTGGCCGGATTCGCCGCCCGGCAATCCAGCGCCCAGGCTCCAGAGCGTCGCCACCAGCGCCCAGCTCTAGAGGCAAACTCTGCTTAACGCCGCCACACCACGACGACGACAACAACAGCGACATGGTGCTCGCAATCAACGCCCAACGTTCATTAGGAAGTCGCACTCACTCACTCACAAGCACACAGTGCACTGCAACGTGCGCCAGCCTCAGTATGCCAAGCGGCCGAGAGCCGCCGCCAAGATCACGTTTGCGGCCACGCGATCCAGCCCACCGCTAAACTGGCGCCGCCTTGCCCCGCGCGTGTCCGTCTGTCTGTCCGTCTGTGCGTGTGTGCGTGTGTGCGTCTGGCTCAGTTTGTTTCTCCAAACTGAACGCACAACAACAAATACAACAACAACAAAACAACAACGAAGGCGACGACAACGCCACACAACTGCGCTTCTCCCTAGAGCTTCCCCATAGAGCACAACACAGGCCCGAAGACACCGAGACGAACTCTGCTGGGCTTTTTCTTGGCCCGGCAGACGAGCTTTGGAGTTTCGAGCTCATTTCGACGCCTTCCAGCCGATTGGCGAGACACACTGCTCGCCCACCGGCAGCCCAGCCAGAGTGTCTCAGTGAATCGCTCATGGGCCAGATCGCTCTCTCTAAATCTTTCTGCCGCTTCTTAGCTCTCCCTTTTCCTCTTCTTCTTTATTTCCATTCCCATTTCCATTTCCATCGAGCTCCCTCCTGGAATCAAGAGAAAAACTCCAAGCACAACGCGCCCGCGGGCCCCAATCTGGAGCGCGTGGGCGTGGCCGCGCGACCGCTGCCCGAATTTGTGTGCGAGCCCGTTCACTAACATGACCCGCCCACCATGCCTGCACTCACTCCTCCTCCCCTCGGGACCCAATTGCCGCCGACAACGCGTTGCGCGCACCGAACGAATCCTGCCGCCCCTCTGGCCCACTGTCGCCCGCGAACGCTGACCGACGAACATGTCGCGCCTCTTGGACGAACCCAAAACCGATCGAACCAACCGAACGAACGAACAAACAAACGTACGAACGAATGAACGAATGAACAAGCAAACAAACCAATGGACCTGCGAACGCTCGTACGTGTACGAAAAACAATCCCTCGAACAGAGCGGCTGCAGTTTCGTCATCCTAAACCAGATCCAATTTGCCAAAGATCTGTTGCCACTCTATTTCAAGCACAGCAACATGGCCAGTTTCATAAGGCAATTGAACATGTGTAAGTACGCATGTTACCACTAGACTGTTTGTGTGTTTTTGCGAGTGCTTCCAGTGGTGCCAAGCAGCAGGCAGGCGGCATGCCGGAGCAAGAATTAGAGCTAGAGATTTGGCCAAGGGTGGCCAAGGGAAACCAATGGGAGACAGTGAGCAGTTCTCCTCCCCTGGAAGCTTGCCAGTTGCTGCCATTGAGTTCTGCGTGTGTGGCCCTTTGCAATTGCATTTCCATTTGCAAATCGGTGTGTGCACAAGGATCATTATCGGGGGATAATCATTTGCTGATTGCGCCTAATCGTTGAACTCGCGCCCACCGCAGGCAAACAAAAGGGCTCAAGAAAACAATCTCCGCTCGGCCAAACTTTCAATGGCAAGCGTCCAGCTCCTCCCAAAGGTCCATCGACAGGATCTTGATGCCCTTCGGCGCTTGCCAGTCGGTGCTTGTGTTGGAGGCCAGCCAGAGTGTGACAACCTGCGGGGCTTCTGGCTGGCCGCATCCAGACTCCTCTGGCGCCTTTGCCCTCGCCTTTGCCTCTGGCTCGGGAAACCATTCGATCGAGTAAGCCGATGCTCACCCATGATGCATACTAATTGAAAACCCCTCCCCCTTTTGGGCACGCTTGTGTGTCTCTTCGGGCACACTTCTTGCTGGCCGCCTTTGCGCTGCGTTGCGTGTGTGGAAAAAACAAAAACAAACCAACCAACTGTGGTAATGTGCGCGCTCACATGCACGCCGCACGTGCCGCCCAATCACTGTGGCCAAAAACTCGCCTCGCTTCTTCCTTATCCCAAAATGGCCCAACTCCAATCCATGAACTGCCCAGATGGATTTAGAAAAATTCCGCTCATTGGCTCCGACGGATCGAGTGACCAGCGCATGGACGTGGCCCAGTTCTACCACATGAACTTCATGCGCGACCAAGAGCAACGCTTGTCCAGCATCAAGAGGAAGGTGAGTCCCCTGGACCGAGTTCCGTAGACCAAGAGTCTCAGGCAGACCATCTCTCCGAGGAGAGTCTCTCTTCCGCCCAGACACTTGCGCCCCCTCGAGCACTTCCTGCCGCTTGGAAAGCCGCAGCCTTGAGGCGCTGGCGGATGTCGCTTAGCGGAGCTTAGGAGTCCCAGACGAGGAGGCGCCCAAAAGTGAGCAGCCAGTGTCAAATTGTCTTGCCATTTTGTCGCTTGATGACAAGACATGAAATGGCCAGACAATTTGCGGCCGAAACTGCAGTGAAAATAAGTGTGATGAAAGCGCGTGGAACCATTTTGCTGAGATTATAATTTTTAACATATCGCCAAAATCTCTCTCCCGTCCAATCATTGTCATTCTCTGGTTTTTATGTCTTAAATGGAATTCTATGGACGAATTGAACAAATAATAATTGGAAATTTGCATATTTGGTCATGCAATAACATTCGACAATCTGCAGAACAACTCGTGCAAGACTCACAATCTCACCGTCAATGGTTCCTTTTGTGATGAGGTTCGGTCCATTTTGAGCGACGTCAAGTCGATTCGCGACGGCCAAAACTCCTCAGAGTCCATCTTGGGCGCCATCCAGCTGGACAACAAGTCTCTGTGGCGCGACGTTGCCATTTTGCGCAACCAGCACCACAAACAGCGCCGAGTTATCGAAAAGTTGATCCAATTTCTCGTCTCGCTCATCCAAAATCGCAACAACATTGTCAAGAAGCGCAAGGTGAAACTGATGATCGAGCCAAACATGGACATCTCCACCATTGCCGACGGTGTGGCCACCACTGGCGATGCGGCGCTGCCCGACTCGCACCTGGACAGTCTGTCGCCCCTGAACGGCGAGACGGCCGGCGGCGACCTCCTCTCGCCCGACGGCTCGCCCATGATCCTCTCGAACGGGATCCACTCGCTCGCCAACGACGGCTCCCCCATGGACTCGGACTCGGACGGGGGCGGGGCTGCGGGTTCCAGTGGAATGGCGGCTGGCCAGCGCAACCCGCAGGACCCACTTGGCGAGCACCAGTTGGGCCTGGCGGGACTGAACGACCTGATGGGCGTGGCCACGCTCGGTCCCGCGCACACGGCGCTGCAGTTCATGGCTTCGGGCCAGCAGCAGCAGCAGGAGGGGGCGGGCTCGGGCTCTGCGCAACAGTTTGCCAGCTCGCTGTGCCAGGCGGCGCCTGCTGCCACCACGATGGACCAAATGGGCGAGCACCAGCTCCAAAACGAGCCCAACCATCAGCACCAGCACCAGCAGTATCCGGCCCACAGTTTGGGGGCCACCATTCAGATGACAACCGCCGGCTCAGTGGCCACCACGAGCGCCAACTCCATGAGTTCCGCTGCCAGTGGGGCGAAGGCGGGCGCGGGCGCAGGCGCGGCCGGCGCGAATTCGCTGAGCCCGCTCTCGCCCGCAAACTCCCTGCGCGCGCACCACAAGGCGGGCGCGAACCGCGCCACGCCCACCCTGCAACTTCCAATCACCAAACCCGCCGCCAACCTCTCGGCCAACGGTGCAAACGGGACGCCCAACGGCGACCCAAATCATCTCACGGGCCAACAGCGACAGTACCAGCAGCACCAGTTGGCCGCCACCCACCAAAATGGGGCCCACACGCCGCCAGCCAGCTCAAGCTCGTGGCCCCAGTACCAGCAGCGAGTGTTGCAGGTGGCAGGGGGCCGAGGAGGGGGCAGTGGCGGCGGCGGAAACTCGCCAAGCTCCGGAAGCTCGGCGGCGGCGGCGGCTGCAGTTGCGGCGGCGGCGGGCCAGCAACACTTGCAACAGTTGCACCAGCAGCAGCGCCAACAGCAGAGGGCCGCCCAGCTGGCCACCAACAACGCCAACTGTCAGCAGTGGTCCAACTCGAACGGCTTGGCAGCGGCCCTTTACCACCACTCAGACGGGCCTCTAGGCCGAATGGACAACAGTAATACTCGCCCCAACGGCTCGCCAGCCATGCAAATGTACCAGCAGCTAGGCTACAGTAGTAACAACAACAACAACAACACAACTACCACAAACCAAAACAACAGTAACAACCATAACCACAACCACCACCATCACCACAACCAAAACAACCAAAACAATCACAACAACCACAGTCTACACCTCCACCACCACCAGCACCACTTGCACAACAACATCCACCACAGTCAACAACACCCGCAGGTGCTCCAGCAGCACCACTTGAGCACAAATAACCTCCAAAATGCCAACGCCTTCAGCTAGCCCCTCCAAGCTAGAGCATAGGATAGATGTAGTTGGATAAAAAATAATGATAATAACAATGAGAAATTGCTAATAATCAGCTCTAGGGGTGTTGATATTTAATGAAAGGAAGAAGGAAAGAAGGACAAAAATCAGATCAGAACGAGACGAGTTAAAAGATGAAAAACACGACAAAGAAGAGGGAAGAAAAGAGCTTGCAGCGTAAACTAGCAAGCGAAAACTAGATGAGACCTAACTGAGGGCTTATAACATTAGATTAGATGATACAACATTAGATGATAGATAATCGAGCAGAATAGGAACTGGGCCAGCGTCTCGCCTGCTCTGCATTGAGAGTGGCCAAAGGAGAGCGCCGCCGATGGAGAAATGTAAATGATAAGACGAAGTAAGAAATTGTACCATTTGAAATTGAGAAAAGTATAAAGACAAAATAGAGAATACAATACAGAGAAAAAAGTAAATTAGATTAATCATATTTCATTAATCGCATGAGAAGTATTGGAAATCGCTCGAATAATAAACAATAATAACACTAATCAACCAACAAAGACTTGAGATCCAGAAAACTGGAATGGCCAATGCCTTTTTCGCCTTTTGCTCCGAAGAGACAGTGTTTTGTCGAGATTTGTCAAAATTTGACGAAATTTGATTTCAATTTATTGGCGCTTAGGTGCGCTTATCACAGATGATTAAGATTTGTCTTGAGGGCAAAACTTGTTGGCCGAAACTCGTTTGGGAATTTCTTTGCCAAGAAATCTGCCTTCTTTCTTTTGGAATTGTTTCAATTTCCAAAAGGATGGTGCTGAAAAGTGGCATAAATTGTGTGTCTAGTGGTTCTTCTATGCTTGTGCGTGTGAGGTGCTTAGATCAATGAATGAGATCAATTATTCCTTTTCTCCTTAGATTCTCCTTATCCACAGACACAATCTCCAACTAAGACTGAACAACAACGGTGTGAGCGCAAGAATTTGGGCACATTTGGCAAACGTTTCTCCTTGTGCTAAGTGATTCTCGAGTCGTATCCATTTGGCGCTTAGAGTTAGGTCGGAGGGCGCCCAGTCAGAGTCCATTGGCAAGGGCAAACAATAGTAACAATTATGAGAAACTTTGTCTCAGTAGCTCCAACAATAAAGCAGCGAGCATATCACCAAAATCGGGGCATTATTGATAGTTTTAGGTTACATTTTCAAAACAATCAACCAATGGCCTCTCGATCCTGCTCCTCAGTGCACTTGGGGCCCCCACACCTGGCCGTTGACTTGCTGCAGGCCGTTTGCGGAGGCCGCCAAGGCCATTTGGCTGACTCCGCCGAATTGCTGTTGCTGTTGGTTAGTATTGAGGGCTTGGCAGCGCTGTTTCGAGTGCATTGTTTTGGATTTTTCGGTTTCGTTCCACATTTCGTGTTTCATATTTCGCGTTTTTTTGTTGTTCGAACGGAATTGTCAAATACAATTGTCGAATGGTTAGTTGGTTGAGGTCAGCAAGCGTGTTCATATCGTATTCTCGAGCTCAATTAGGGACAAATTCCCCACTACAAGAACCACAAGAGAAGCTTCTCTCGGTCTTGCCAACAGCTGGCAAGCTTTCAGGTGCCTGTCGGCGAGCCTCAAGAGCTCAATCTCCCTTGTCTATCGGATGTACTTACGCTTTGTTTCGTGTGCCACTGTCTGTAGGCTGACTTGTAGCGTTCGAGCTCGCGACACCAGTCGGCGTAGACGCGCTTGAACTCGGCCTCATTTGGGGCGGCGCATGTTTCTGTTCGAGTGAATTGATATTAATATAAATAATAAACGTGAATACGTTTTTTTGTTATGGAA
>Ga0268247_10000497_pt1 | contig 13212 bp, 4 predicted proteins | sample AgamicOrMae_FD_200245 | JGI IMG/M metagenome (GOLD analysis project Ga0268247, IMG submission 200245) | Agave microbial communities from Guanajuato, Mexico - Or.Ma.e (v2) (version 2) | ecosystem: Host-associated > Plants > Phyllosphere > Phylloplane/Leaf | place: Guanajuato, Mexico | collected...
ATCTTTTGTGTCTTTGGCCAAGCATCACGAGCTTGTTTGAGTTCGTCTAATAAATTTTCATTTAGTGCCTGCAATTGGGGTAAATGCCTCAACATCCTTTGAATACAATCAAATGGTTGTTGCCCATTGTTATTGCCATTCGAATGCTCGCTCGATGTTACACTATGTGGATGACTATTCCCGGGACTCCCACTAGACACCGATTGATTATTAATGTGATTTCTAAGATCAACATTCAATAGCCGAAGGGTGTCTACAAATTTCGCTTCACTAGTGTATATTTCATTAACAATATTGTATAACTTCTGTAGATTTTGTCTTTGCTTAATCTCGGGCATGGATTCAGATGAGATAGAGGAGCTTGAGAGGGAAATACGGTCTTCATTGAGTGTAGAACTCGGTGGTAGCAATGAGTGGCTTCTTTGGTGCAATGGTAAAGATGAATTTGTTGCTGATAGTGATGAGATAGATTCAGTTGATTCCTCTAGGTCATGACCTCCTGTAACAGATCTTTGTTTCCTACTCTCTTCGACCCTTTTGGCCAACAAGCGTTCGAGCTCGTCATATAACTTTGAGCACTTTTTTGCCGCCTTGACAAGATTCTTTGTGTCTAACTGTTCCATCGTGCTGTTGGCAGTCGTGCAAGATTCACTGGCCGCATCCTCGTAATCACTACAGTTGTCTGAGCTATCGTCCTGGCCAAACTCATCGGCAGAGCTGTCATCATCGTCCTCATCGCTCGAGCTATGGATGTAATCATCGAGTTTTGCCTTGTTGCTTGACGCTCTCGAAGAGGAGCGCCTGGATGGGGTCTCGTTTCCCCTAGGTGATGATGAACTTATCGTCATATTGGTTACAAATCTATAATAACGAGCCAATTCGTTAGTCACTCGCTCTCTCCTACTTCTTCGCTTCCTTTTAACTCTGCTCTTAGTCCTGTAATGTCCACTATCACGCTTAGGTGCGCTCAGTTCACTAGGGTTGTTCTCTGCGCTCTCAGCACGACGGATTGTAGCTTGTTCACCTTTGACTGGTGATGCCCCTGGTGCTACCTCCTTTGATGAGGATGACGATGTTGAGGGCAATCGTTGTTGACGAGAATTGTTGGATGATTGTGTGATGGGGGATATTTTTGATGTTGGCGATGAGATGGTTGAATAGTTTGGTGATTGTTGGTGGTGAGAGTGAATGTTTGGGATTAATTTCTCTAGATTACTTTTGAATAATTGATCATTGATGGCAGAATTATTATTATTAGCAGTATCAATACGGCTGATTGTAGCTTGTGCTTCTGGATGATCTAGGTGAAGAGGATCGTTTTGGCGGTTGGAATTGTGGATATTTTGATCATGATAATCATGATTATATTGTTGATCATTGGCCGGACTAAGCACGTTCTTGGGTTGTTGGTGGTGATCGTGGTGGTGGTGGTGGTGGTGTTGCTCTTCTAGTGAAGGAGCAGGAGGAGGAGGCGGCGGCGAATGACAAGGTTCGCTGGTGAAAAGTTCGGCCGCATCTCGCTCGCAAGGACCAGCGGCAAGAGTGGGCGTAGTAGAACCAGCAGCTGCAGTTTGGTCTGAGGCGGGCCACGCCTCCCACTGCCGCTGGTCCCCCTGCGGCGAGTGGGCCGGGCAATCGTGTTGCGCGTGCTCGAGCTGGTTCGAGCGCGTCAACCGGGAGGAGGCGTGTCTGCGTTCGGGACCATTGTTTACATCTTGCTCCACTTGCGGCTGGGCGGGAGTATGCGTCTGCTGCGGGACAACGATTTGGGCTCCACACTTCTCTTCGCTCAACCCTCTCTCTTGCTCACCCCTCAGATTATTACCTTGTTTTTGTGGCCGACTCTGCAAACTGGGCGACCTGCAACTGGTGTCATTGTTGCTGCTGTTCAAATTGGCCGCCGCCGAGGCATAGGTGAGCGAGGACTCCTCGTCCAAGAGATCGAGGTTTGCCAAGCTCGACGAGAGGTTGCGCCCCTCCTGGTCGTCGTCCAGCGTTGGCTCGCCCTCAATTGTGGTGGCATCCTCGTCCTCGGGCTCCCGGTTGGCGCTGGCGGGCCTCCGGTGGGCCTCGGCCAGCGCCTTGTCGGAGAAATCGTTGTCCGAGTCGAACTCGCGCAACAGCTCGGCCACTTCCGCCTCGTCGAGCAGCTCCACCGACTTGGCGTCGTACCAGGTGGAGTCCGACTTGGGCTCCTCCAGCTCGCTCGAGACCAGCTGCACGGCCACCTTCTGGGCCACTATGGCGCCCCCGTTGGCGCCCGACGTGGACTGCTGCTGGCCGGCCGCAAACTGTTGGCCACCCGCTCGCCGTCCAGCTCCATTGCCTAGCGACGCTCTTGGGCTCGTCTCTTGCTGCTGCTGGTCGAAGTTCCGGGCCAGCCGCTTGACGAGCGAGCCGCCCCCGCCAGCCTTCGGGGGCAAGGGCGGCTTGTCTCGGTGGGCTCCTTGGGCTCCGTTGGAGGCGCCCTGCTTGGCGCTGGCCCCCGGCCGTGGGTGGCCTGAGGCGAGCTGCTCGAACTTGCGCACCAAGCGCCGCTTGCTGGACACACAGGCGGCCATCGAGGAGGAGTCGCTGTCCGAGTTGTTGTTGTTCGAGTTGTCGCCGTTGGAAAAGTTCGACTCTCGTCTCGACGCTCGTCTAGCTCCTTGCTGTTGGCTGTCTGTTTGCTGCCTCTGCTGCTCCTCGTCCGTTGGCTCGGCCAGACTGCTGGCCACCTGCTGGTTCATGAGATCGTCCTCGGGCTCGTGTATCAACGAGGTCATGGTGACTAGTTTCGGCTTGGGCCGCTGCCGCTCGTCCCGCTCGGGCTCGGACTCGTGGCCCGCCCTCGTCTGCGGCGCGTCCCGCACTTCGCCCCGCTGCGCGCGCTCCCTTGTTTCGCTGCTCAGCTGCGCGCCCGCGGGCGCCACGCCCACTCCGCTTTCGCTCTCCACATTCTCGTACACCGACAACCTGTTGCTCGCCTCTTGCTGCTTCTCGCTGGGTCCACTTGGGGCCCCATTTTCTCCAGCTTCAGGCTCGCCCAGCTCGCCCACCGACCACTCGTCCTGCCAGGGGCCCCGCTTGTCGCCCCTCGTCGCTTCGGACTTGATTTGCATGGGACTGGGCAGGTTCTGGTTGAACTTGAATGCCCTCTCATTGAGACTGGCCGCCTTGTCGAAGGGAGTCAAAGTCTCCTGAACATTGTTGCTTCTTATCTTTTTATAACTGTTATTATTATTATTATTATTATTATTACCGCTGGACTTTTGCCTTCCAATCGATGCTGACAGATTGCTGTTTTCCGCCAAGTGAATTCTCCCAAGCTCGTCTCGTCTCCTTTGGCCGTAATCTTGTGCAAACTCTTCTCCCTTTTTCCCGCCTTGCTCTAGTCTCATTTTAACATCCTCTAATTGGTCACCAGTTGCAAATGGGTGGCCAGACGCAGACTGATGCTGTGCAGCAGTGCTCTCGGACGTGAGCTTGTTGTGCTTTTCTCCATCATCATCAGCAGCCTCAGTTTTTCTCTCCAACTCCAACGCTTGCAACTTGTTCCCCTCTGGCGCTTTGTTCTCCCTCGCCTGTCGCCTCTGCTCCTCCCGCTGCTCGTCCCCTTTTTGGCCGCCGCTGTCCCGTGTCGTATGCTCTGCAAGGCTGTACTTTTTGGCCGCTTGTTGTGGCTCATTTTTTTCCCACTCGCTGGCAGCAACAACAGCACAAAGGTTGTTATTCTGATCACAGCTCGACGAAGCGGCGCCAGAAACCGCACGAGCGCCACAAGCTAAAGCAGGGCCACAAGTTGAAGCAGAAGCTCCATCGACAGCAAGCACAGCTGCAGATGGCTCGTGCACTAAACTGCTCGGATGGCATCCACTTGCAGCAACCTGCTGCTGCTGCTCCCGCCGCCCTCGTCTCGCTCGTTGTGCCTGAAAGCCGGCCGATTCCATTTTGGCGCCGCCGCCGTCAAGCGAGACGCGCCCCACGAGCTTGCCGTCGTCTCCTCCAGCGAGCGCCTTCAAAGATGATGACTCATCCCCCAACGCCCCCTCAGTGGTGCGAGCGGTTTGCGCGCGTACGACCGAATCGTGCGGCTCGTGCGCGTGCAATTCGTGCCGCATCGTGCGCTCCTGCTTGTCGGCGGACGAACACGAGGAGGGGCTCGACTCCTCCCAGGTGGAGTCCGTGTCCACCGACGAGAGTTGCTGGATTCTCCCCTTCAAGCGCTGTTTCTGCTGCTCCTCCTGGCCCGACGGTTGTTGCCCCTCCAGCTGTTGGGCCTCGTCTAGCTGGCCCGCCTGATCTGCTGTTCGCCCGATGTGTAAGAGTTGTAAGAAGAGTGCGTCAGTTTGTGTGGTTCGCTCGTTGTAAGATAGTGTAAGATGCACTCGCGTGCGCTTCAACAGGCCGCTCGCCGCACACTAACACTGGCACGCAACCTGCAAGCTCGCCATAAGGCTCATTGGTTTTCTCAGCCAAGCTTGCCATTTCTGTGTGGTCTCATGGCATGCAACCACCAACACTTGATACTGCACTCCCAGCGCCACCACTTGGCCCGCACGCAAGCCAAGGCGCACTCGTTCCACCTCCCAGCGCGCTTACACACACACACACTTATCGTCGGCGACATGCAACTACTACTCGAAGCTAGACCTAACCACCACCTTAGGGCTAACCACTGGAACGGGGGCAAAACCGGTGACACCAAAGAGTGTTGGAAATTTGCCTTCCACTCTAGGAAGTTGCGATTGGCAATTGGCTAATATTTGGCTCATGTCAAGCTCATTTTATTCTCCTCTTTTCTCCTCTCTTTGTGCCACTCAACTCGTTCGGCAGACGGTTTTCCCCAATTCCAATTCCATTTCCAAGTCTCCATCTTCATCTCCAATTGCCGATGGAGACATGGAACAAAGTTTAGCCAAAAGGCTGGCTAAACTCTTTTTCTTTTGGACACTTGATCGTGCAAAGTGTTGCACGATTGCCAAAGACTGGCCGACGAGGGGGAAATGTTTGCCCAAAAGGGCAGACATTAGATAGAAGCAAAAGCAGGCAGAGAAAAGCTGGGGACAGAGCGAAAGCTTCTTCAGACAAAAATTGGCAGTTATTCGAGTCCAAGCACTTGGCTTTCCAAGTGGCTCGACTTGTTAGTTCAATTCTTTTTCATTGTTGCTCAGGAATGGAATCTGCAACAATCACTGGTCATTGTCATTGGGCGGGACTGCATGCAGTTTGAATGCTATTCAGAGTGCACATTTGTGGAACACACGCCACGCCGGAAACGCAACTGGAGTGCCTCGAGAGGATCACATGAAGCAGTTGTGCTGCCTCCTGAGCTTACCTTTGACACTTTGCGGCACCACTGCCCTGAATGAGCTGCGCAGACTGCTGGCCAGCTTGCCAGTTTGCTCCTCGGCTGGCTGCTGGACGTTGCAGCTGATCACTGGACGCCACTCGCACAGGTCTGCCTCGCGCCCACTCGTTGGCTCCTCCGCCGACTTGGGCCTGAAGGTGGGCGCCTCGATCTCCTTCCGGTGGGCTGCGGGCGGCAGAGTGAGGCCGCCACTTCCGCTGGTGCTTGTACTTATGTTCGCGGCGCCCTGCTGGTCCTTAGGTCTAGTCGCTGGCGGCCTGGGCGTCTGCTGGTGGAAGAACTCGCTGGCCGAGTGGCGCAGCTGGGCGGCCAGCGCGGCCAGCTTGCCAGGTTGGGCGCCCTTAGGCGTAGAAATGGTGGCCAGCGTGGCGCCCCGTCTCGCCGGCTCGCAGTCTGCGCCCTCACGAGCTGCTGGGGCCACTTCCGGCCGCGCTGACTCGTCGCCACTTTGGGCCACCAGCGAGCGGGCGCGCCGCTTCCGCTCGCACTCCTCGGCAGCCCCTCTGAGGCGGCGGCGCGGCGGCCGCGCGGGAGGCGCCTCCTGTGCGCTGGCGGCGGCGCGCGGCTGGCCCAGGAAGAGCTTGTTGCACTTGGCCCTGAGGTCGCCGATGAGTGCGCGGCCGCGCTCGCGCATGGGCGACACGCTGGGCTTGGCGGAAGTGGCGCCTGGCTGCCCGCCGGAGACAGTCTGCGGCGGCGCGAGGGGCACCAGCATGGGTCCCACTGGCTCGGGCGTGGCGGCCGTCAGCTCGAGCCGCACCTGCTGGAGCGCGGCCAGTCTGGGCGGCTGCTCACTGGCCGGCGACTGGACTTCCGGCCGCTGCTCAGTCGCCGGCGAGCTGAGCGCGCTGGCCGGCCGGAAGGAGTTGGGCTCCACCGGCGAGAAGGGGCGCCTCCTGTGCGCGCCCGACGTCTTCAGGTCCGAGAAGGAGACGGACTTGGGCGCTGCGCGCTCCAGGCTGGCCGGCCGCTCGTGAGCCTGGCCGCTCGAAGGTCCAGCCGCCCGGCCGACCCTAAGCTCTGGCCCACGTTGGCCGCCCGGCGACACGCCGCCCACACTGCGCAACGACTGGCTCCTCAGCGGCGCTAGTCGCCCTCTGCGGCCAACCCCCGCCACTTCCGGCCACACGCTGGCCGTGCGCACGCGTGGTCCCACCTCAACGCGCTGGTGCGTCTGGGGGCTAGTCTGCGGCTTCACGTCCGGCGGCTGCTCTCTGGCGGCCGTCTCGATGGGCGCCGACTTGTTGCGCTGCCTCTTGCTCGCCTGAGCCGCCTTCAGAGGGCTCCTCTTGGGCGGCGGCGCGCGCTCAGTGCGCGCTTGCCAGCCCGCAAGAACGCCCACCGACAGACCTCTGCGCTGGGGGGCAGCCTTGCGGCGCGCCGGCTTCCTTCCGCCCGCCGCCTCCAGTCCCTCGAGCTCGCCGCTGCTGCCGCTCGACGACCCGCGTCTGCCGCCCCTCGCCACTGGCTCCCTCTTGGCGCCTTCCCGCGCCCCTTCCGGCCTGCTGGCTCGCACCGGCGCACTTCCGGCGGCCGAGTGGGCGCTCCTAGTCTGCGGCTGGCTGTTGCGCGCAATGTCGCTGGGCTGCAGCTGGGCCAGCGGCTCGTCGTCGTCGCTTTCTTGTGGAGATTTCTGACCAGGACGGTCATGCGGGCGCGGACTGTCTGCGGGCCGGCCGGGCGGACTGCGCGACTTGGAGCCCAGCGGAAGCAGTTTGCGCAGCCTGCTCTTCGACCGGCTGAGCCGCTCGCGCAACTGCTGCCCGAAGGACTGTCTCTCGGGCGGCGTGCTCTGTGCCGCTTGGCCCCGCGAGCGAGCCCTGCCCCTCGACTGCCTTTCTGCCGCCTGCACAGCAAAGGGCCCTCCTGGCTCGCCGGCCACTCTCTGCGAACGCTCCAGTTGCGCCCCCGTGGCCACTCGCTCGGCGCTAACTCTCACTGGCTGGCTGGCCTGTAAAGTGGCACCACTTCCGGCCGGAACTCGCGCCGCCTGGGGAGCCGCGCGAGTGGCCGCGCTGGCCAGTCTGTGGCCCACCTGGCGCATGCCGAGCAGAGTGCGCCGCTTCACGCGCTCCACAAGGCGCGGCTCCTCCTCGCCGCTCGGCAACTCGGCCGCCTCCAACTGGATCACGCGCCCCTCCTCCCTCTCGAGCGGCCCACTTCCGCTTCGACCCGCTGGCTGCATGTAGTCCACTTCCGGCACGGGCGGCGGCACCGACGAGCTCGAGTCGGACGAGCTGGCCGAGAGGCGCGCGCGTCTCAGCCGGCGGCCAGTCTGCGGCGCTGGACGAGTGGCGGCGGCACTTTGGGGCGCCTCGAAGGAGCGCGACCAGCCCCACTTGTTGGCCGCAGTCTCGCGGCGCGTCTCGCTCAGCTTCACTCGGCCGGAAGGTGCGCCATTCTCGCGCCCACTTTCGCGCCCACTTCCGCCGGCCAGCGAGCTCTCGCTTCTGTGGCTCGGCCGGGCGGGCTTGGCGTGCTCTTGCTGCTGGCCGGCGGCCGCCAGCTGGCGCCTGGCGCTCGTGTTCGCGATCACGCTCACCGCCGACGACGAGCACGTGGACACCTTGCGCCCCTCGGGACCTTCCTGCTCGCCGCCGCTCGCCTGTCTGCCCGTCAAGCTCGCCTTTCGGGCCCACTGGGCACCCGAAGGGGCGCTAGTTACTGTCTCGGCGGTCTCCTGTTGCTGCTTGTCGGGCGCTCCACTCGAAGCTGCTTTCTCGCCGGCCAGCTGCTCGCTTATCATCTGCTCGAGCATGCGCGACGCGCCGTCGTACTCGTCCAGCAGCGAGTTGGCCGAGCTCGCGTCCAACGCCCACTGGGGCTCCTGCACACTGCCCGCCTCCACTTTGGCCTGGTGGGCGTGGCTGCCCGAATGGACCAGTTGGGCTCCTCTTGCGGGCGCTCCGCTGGGCTCGGTGGGTGGGCGTCTGGCGTCGAGGCTGGGCCGGCCCTTCAGCGGGTCGAAGCGGGCCAGCGAGTCGAGATCCAGCGACTGGCTCATCTCGGCCAGCAGACGGTCCAGCTCGTCGTGGCCCGCGGCCGCCGACGGCAGGGTGGGCGTGGCGTCCCGCTGCTCCTCGCGCGCCGTCTGTCTGCGGGCCGGGTGGGGCATGGTTCGGCTGAAGTCGGACTGGGTGCCTGCGGGGGGCGCCGGCGAGGTCAGCCAGCCCCCAGAGCTGCTGGCTGGCTTGAGGGCCGCCTGCGGACCGAGAGTGTCGGCGGCGGGCCCGGGCGCGCGCTTCGAGTGGGCGGGGCGGCGGGGCAGCGAACTGGACTCCCAGCCGTGGGGCGGCTGTGCGCTGGCGCGTGCGGGCGCGGCGGCGAACTGCAGCAGCTGCTCGAGGGTGTCCTGGTCCCGCGCGCCTGCGGCCCGCTCGAGCGCGTGCTCCTGTCCGCGCTCCGGGCCCAGCGGCCACTGGTCGGCGGGATGCGGCCGCATGGGCGTGGCGCCGCGTCCGCCCGCAGCTCGCGGACTGCGAGCTGCGCCCTGCCCGAAGGCGGGCGAGCTCGACAGCGAGCCGCCCGCCGCCCACTGGCTCGCTGCGGAGGCCTGCGTCTGGCCCCCGGCGGGCCCGCCGAAGCTGGACAGCAGCTCGCTGAGACTCTCGTCAATGGTGGGCGCCAGCGAGGCGCCGCCGCAGATGCTCTGGCGCCAAGTCTGGTCCTGGTAGTCGGCCGACCTCTCCGTCTCAATGAGATCTTCCGTCTCGGTCTCGCCCAGGTAGATCAGCAGGTCATAGTCCGACTCGAAGCTCGACAGTGTCTCGCCGCTCTGCTGTCTCCTCTGGCCCGCCGGACTGGCCGCCTGTTGCTGTTGTTGATACTGTTGCTGGGCCCCTCTGCTGCTGCTGCTTGGCTCTTGCTGGTTGCTCTCCTTAGTGCTATGTTGATTGCCTTTCTGTTGAAACTGGGGCCCAACTTGTGCGCTTCGTGTCTGGTTTCTCTCTTGGACAGTCTGTGGTGCTTGTTGCTGCTGCACTGCTCCAGTGCCGTTTGCTGCAAAATTGTTGCTTGAGACTTGGCCCACTGGCCCACCGGCAGGGCCCAATCTTGTGCTGCTGAGTGATCGAGCACAAGTTGCGCCACCGCGATCAATTGTTGCGCCAACGTGTGTGGGTTTTTCCCCAATTATCGATTCGAATTTGGTTGTTTTTCACCTCGGTTAGTCTCTGGAACACAATGGCTCTTCGGAGGGGCATTTCTCTCAGCCTCATTGTTGGCCGGCCACACTCTAATGCAGTGGCCAGGTGCACAGTGTGCGCGTTGCATGCTCGGCGCATGCTCACAGACTGCTCACAGACATGCAACTGGCTGCAAACGGCTGGCAAGTGGCAATTGGCAAGTGGAGAGCGTGGCGCTCGCTCGCCCGGCCACCTGCAGACGCACCATCGCGTGGCTCCTCCACTTGGCGCCGCCGCCACCGCCTGGCCTTCAGGCTGCCTGGCCCACCACCGCCGCGCCCCCTCGAGCAGCCTCCAGCTATGCGAGCTCGGCTCAGGCCAGTTGGCTGCTCGTGGCGGCCGACCAGTGGCGGCTGAGCAACTGGCGTCCAGGCTCACCTGTGGCTCAACTGTGAGCGCAAGCTGCACGGCGCGAATCTGCGTGGGCGGAGCGAGAGACTGTCGGCCGAGCGCATGCTGCACGCTGACTGGTGCACGCTAATTGGTGCACGCTGCACGCTGACTGCGCGCATGCAGAAGGCACACCCGCTGGGCAAGTGCACGGTGCACTGTGCACCCCGTCTTGGGCACCAACAGCACGCACCAGCAGCATGCACCAGCAGCATGCACCAACTGGCGGCCAACCTCTCACTTGGATGCCGGCGGATTGGGGCAGGCAAGCTCGCCATTTTCCCATCAGGAATGCCGAAAAAATTGCTTCAAAAAATCTCCCGCGGCAAGTTGCTAGTCGCGGCCACAGTCTGCCCAAGCTGCCCCAGAGGAGCGAGACGAAAATCGATGAAACGAAATTGATTTCCTCTTATAACAAGCCCAAACAGGCTAACCCCGAATGGTTACTTGAAGAACTACTTTTTATCTTCCTAAGTGCATGCCTCAGCCAAACGAACAAACAGACCTCTAACTACAAACTACCATCCACTAGCTGGCAGCCATCTACTACTAGCCGCCCTCTTTCCTCTACTGCTACGAAGGCTAATCATGGCTAATCATCGCTAATCATCGCCAAACCAAAGCCTGAACTAAGCATCGGCCGGTGCAAATCTCCAACTCCCGCCAATAGTCTTACCGCTCGATGGATCCAATGGTGCTGCTTGATGATTGGTCGGCCTCCATTTGGGCCCCGCTTTGATTGGGCCCAAACTCGAGACAGTCTGCCGAGCTCGAATTAGGCTCGCCAAGCGAATCTTGTTGCTGACGGTCTGCTTGGGGCCACCAAAGGTCCTCCTGTGGCAACTGTCTCTTGCCTCTTCTCTGGACGTCGATGATCTTAATTGAAGAACCGAAAGTGCCAACATTGGGCCCACTTTCCTGCTGGCAAGACTGTTGCTCGGCCGGCCAGCCAGACGAAGAGTGAGCCTCTCGCTCGGTGAGAGTTTCGTCGTAGTGGTGGAGGCGCGACGAGAGCTCTTGGTCGAGAACCCGAACTAGATGGCTGGTGAATTGGTCGATTTCGATGGGCGACCTCGAAGCGCCGGAATGGCTGAACAGATGGGCAGCGAGATGGCGCAATTAGAATGGTGGATTTTCAGGAGGAAATCATTTTGAAAACAGTCTCCAAATGAACAACAGCAAGTCAAACAATTGTGGCCAACAACTACAGACTGTAATACCATTTACTACATACTACAAACTACAAGCAAAACAACAACAAGTGATCTCCTTCCGAGAGAGAGATTGACACCAGTTAACAGAGAATATAAAGATCAGCAGCTTATCTCGATTTTGCCCCCTTAATTCGGCCTCTTGCCCTTTGTGCTCGCCTGTCACACGAAACGAGACTAGCATGACAAAAATGGACATGCATTAGGCCCAGTTTGGTGGCCAGCAACAAGTGGTTCTTAGGAGAGATGGTGTGTAGTTGTTAGAACGCGTGCACTTGGCCCGCCAGCAAAAAGGCACCACGCGTCCAAAGGGGAGCGTTCGAGCAAGCAAAAAGCAACTCTCTCTCTCTCTGAGAAGAACCAAACCCCAATTGAAAGGAGAGAAGCCAAAGAAGAGGGCAACTTGGAGAAGCGGCAGAGAAAACGTTTAGGCGTTAGATTCTTATTAAGATAATTAAGCTTACCTGATGGACGCCTGTTGGCTGCCACTGTTTTGGTGCTTGTTGGCGGGCATGTTGCTGTTGCTGTGGCTGTTACTGTTGCTGATGCTCAAATAATAATATCAAAGGCAATAATGTCGGTATTAATAATATTAATAGTAATAGTGATAGCAGTAATTGAAAGGCTTGCCAGTGGTGCTTGGTGTTTGCCTGGTGTTGGGTTGACGCGCTCAAGCTTGGCAGCGGCGCCCAACAGGCTGGCTTCTTGTTCGCCCTTGAGCTGCAGCTCGTGTCCAGCTGCTCGCCCAAGCTGCTTCCTTCCAGATGGACACCAATCGGCAATCAGGCCGCCCCCTCCAAGAAGGCACACTCACTGCCCTGGGCGGACATATATCAATGGTAAAAGCTTGGGCTTGTCTTCTAGTTTCTGTGGGCGCACTTTACTTCCAAGTGCAGCAAACAATTTGATCATGATTCTCTGCTTATCTTCATCTCATCTCCTCTCCTCTTCTCTCACTCAAATCCATTAAACTCTGCCCAATCAATCAACAAACTTTCAACAAACTTCTCGCCAGATATTCAGATTTTCCCCTCACATCGATTGGTGCAGCACTTTGGCCAAATTTGGTCGGCCCGAGATCTCTATTTGAGCTTGAATCTCCCACACTCTACTGGTCAGCAACTGGGCTTGAAAATCGTGGAATCCAATTGGATCAAATTCCTCAACTCGGTAACTTATACACTCAGACTCACTCAAAAGGAAAAGATATCCTTTTGCTGAGCGGAAAATATTGCAAATAGTGCAAATATTGAAAATTTTTCAAATTTTGGTCACCAATCCAAAGGATCGGCGGCGAAATTAGCTCATTCTCTCACTCGGCAGCTCGATAACTCATCACTGCAGAGTTCATCTTTTCCAGATTGACACAAGCTTCACAGGCGCATTATGTGGGCGCTCTTTCAGCTTGAGTTGCTGTTCAATTTGCATCTCCGTGCCTATTCTTTGGCTCGCCACCATGACACTTTTCCACTCCAATCGACAGTCCTTCCTTCTAGCTCTTCCTTGCCGCTTTCAGACCCACCACAGAGACTGGGGCGCCAGCACTTCAATGGGGCTCCTTCTCTCAAGCATAGACACACGCACAAACAAATACAGAAAGAAGACGAAAGGAGAAAGCTCGTCGTAAATTTGTCCAACTGTTAACCATCCATGCGGAAGAGTATCTGCAATCTCGTGCTGGCGATCGAACGGCAAAAATGGGCGAGCACAGAGAGCACAAATTGTTGCGTGGGGCTGCTCTCGCTTGGCCTGTCTTGCCAGCCAATGCAAAGATAAGGCAGTAAAAGTCTTGACAATTATAGAGGAGAAATAGAGAAGGAGCCAAAGGTAAGGGAGGTGAGTGCGTGTGGAATGAGCAAGCAAGGGAAACAAGCCAGAGAGACGAAGGCACGAAGAGCTCACAGGATGTCACATCATCAGTTGTGAGTGCGGCCAAAAGGCGTGTCGGGCAAGCTTAATTGCCTGCTCGTGGGGGAATGATGCGATGCAAAATAGTGCTCCTTTTAGGCTTTAAAAAGAGGGCGCTGAAAAGATTTCTTCTTTCTTCTCTCTCAAATGATCGTCCATTCGGCTAGCG
>Ga0268247_10000499_pt1 | contig 13187 bp, 7 predicted proteins | sample AgamicOrMae_FD_200245 | JGI IMG/M metagenome (GOLD analysis project Ga0268247, IMG submission 200245) | Agave microbial communities from Guanajuato, Mexico - Or.Ma.e (v2) (version 2) | ecosystem: Host-associated > Plants > Phyllosphere > Phylloplane/Leaf | place: Guanajuato, Mexico | collected...
CATTTCGAAATCATGTTCGAACACATTCAAACAAACCGAAGTTTCCTAAAGCATTCCAATTAGCTACGTAGAATTGGATGAATGATGGAATAATCATCACAGGTTTCCAAGACATGGACTCCCACCGATGGACCACGGACTTTCAGAGGCTTTCTGCCGTAGATTTTCTTTCCTTCTCTCGATCTATCACCGAAACAAACTCGAGAAATCATGTTCGCATAGGACGGCGCCTCGAGAGGAAGGGCGGTAGACGCAATGGTTGCATCATGCGTCTGCTTAGCGAGTCCTGAATCCTGATCGAGTCCTAAATCGATATCGGTTCGAGATGAGGGTATACAGAGCCGAACTATACTGGCTGATTGAGCACAAAGAGTCTCCATGATTTTCGCTGGCCTCGTAATTACCCGAATCAGTGAACAAACTTCGTTCTTTAGGTGGAAAGTCATCATGCGACCTGGGAGCATTCGAAGGGGACCCCGTCAAGAAGCGAAACTCCAGCTTTATCGGTTAGTTGACAGAGGTATCTAGAGTCATAGACTTTCTCCGGCATCAACTCCAAAACAGCTAATCAAATGACGTCAGAAACACCGGTCGGTGCATCAAAACGGCAGATAAAGCCGTTGTACATCGCGACGAGGAAACTACTGCCAATGCGAACAGAACGAGGTCATTTTCGACACTGGCTCAAAATAGGTAAATGGGTGAGATATTGACCGGCAATCATCGATAGATAGTTTTCCAAATCATGTCAGAAGCCTATTCACCGGTATAATTGATCCACATCATGATGCACCGTTCTGCACAAGTAAACTTTGGCCGTAGGATGCGCAAAACTAATCGCACTTTTCGATGACCAATTGAAGTGCAGCGCGCATTGTGTGCTCATAAATTGCCCATTGGGAAGCGGGTCTATTCATTCTGCTCTTGTTTTTTTTTGACAGCCCAAGCGCCACATTGGTAAACACTTGCTCGTCAAGCTTATGGTCGGGCCGACACACATGAGAGATTTCGAGCCCCGTGATATTTATCAAGTCATGAATTTTTTAATGGTACAAAATCGAAATGTGCTCTACTAGAGAACCATCAGGCAGTTCGTTTATGGGCCAGCCACTGCGACCCTTCGATTCTCGATGATACATAAACAAATCCAATTCATATCATTGGCAATGCACAGCGTCAACCTATATCATGATTTCCCCGACAGAACTTATGATAAGTATTAGAGCTATAAGGATTGTAAATTTAAATCAGTAACAACAGTTTATCGATATCAATTTTCGAAATGGAATCTTATGATTTGATGTCAAGTGATCACTTCCACGTCGTCCTCCATCCCGATAGGAAACATGGTATCATATTCAATAGGCTGGATTCGACAGTGACAACAATTGATTATAATGACGCCAAAGAGTTGAGTAATCTGAAGCTTATTGCGAGAACATATGGCATCATAGGACGTTTCTCGGAAAAGTATCTTGTTCTCATTAAGAGCTGTCGGAGGATTGGTTCTCTGTATGAACCAGACACAAAGACCAACCATGATGTCTATGTAATAAATCAAGTGCAAGTCATAGATATCTCCCCTGTAGGCTTATCTAATGTTGCTAATATGACAACAAATGCATCAAGTAGATCTAGTAATAACTCGGATACTCATCAGACGCATCCCGCTTCATGCGCAAATGGTTCTACTGTCACAAGCGTCGAACAACATGAGCTGAAAGAAAGATACGAGTCAGATGAATACTCCTCCCTACCCGTCACAATCAGTACAAATAGTTATAACTCAGCTCAATCTCGTGCTGCACAATGGAATCCATTCAGATTAGCGAGCTCCCTACGCCCCTCTCAGATTCTCAAATCGGCCGTGAACGATTCTAGCCCACAAAGTTGCAATGAGACAAAGGGGTTGTCGGACGGAAACGGTGAATCTAGTCAGCAAGATTCTATAGGTATCAGCCCTCAGCAGCAACAGACACTTGACGATGCTGACAGGAGGCTGGCTGAAGAGATGATGAAACTATTCAACAATACGAATTCATTCTATTTCAGTCCTACTTTAGATCTAACAAACAGATTCTCTAGGAGGTGCACCAAGACTCGCTCTAAAGGCAATGAACCTCTCTGGAAGACAGCAGACGAAAGGTTCTTTTGGAACAAATTCATGCTTAAAGATATCATCGATCTCAGTAACGATGACCCGGATGCCAATTATTTCATCTGCATCATCCTCCAAGGTTTCATTTCGATAGAGCACCGATATTCTTTCACAATTCACAGAGGAAAGAATGACTTTCAGACCATTGATATACCAGATAACTCGAGTGACGGGATAGAAGTGGGCCAGTTGGCAATAGAATCGACCAACAATTGGTCGGTCACTGATACAGAGGGCAAGAGGGACTGTGATACTGGAGAAGGTAATTCAATAGATAAGGAGGATGGTTGCAAGGGTGGGGCTGGTATTGAGGAAAACAAAAGTCAAGATTCCTTGATAGAAAAGACAAACCAATTGGCCCTGATTTCGAGACGTTCAGTTTTCCAGGCTGGCACTAGATATCGGCGCCGTGGTTGTGATGAATCGGGGAATTGCGCAAATTTTGTTGAAACAGAACAGATCTTTAGGACGAAGCAACATTTTACTTCAACCATTATTATTAGAGGCTCAATACCGCTCTTTTGGTTTCAAAGCGGATTCAACTACCGACCTCCGCCGGTTCTTAGTCGTTGCGAGGAGGAAAACCATAAAGCTTTCACGAAACACTTTGAGAATCTATTTTACGCTTATGAAACGGATCAGATCATTTCAGTCGATTGCACTGAGCATACGGGTCGTGAAAAAGTACTCCATGATGCGTTCCGGAAACATATGGACAGATTGAAGCAGGAGAAGCATGCCAATTTGAAACTAATTGAATTTGATTTCCACAAATATTGTCGAGGTCGGCAGTGCTCCGACGATCAAATCAAACTGCATCTAAGCACCTGTGGACTAACTGAGAAACTCTTGAAGGAGGCCCAATATTATTGGAATGATGGCGATGTAGTGTGGAAGCAGAAGAGCGTCTTCCGAGTGAATTGTCTGGATTGTAGTGATCGTACAAATGTAGTTCAGAGGAATATTGCTCTGCAGATACTCGATCTACAACTAGCTCGTCTTGGTATCATTTCGCCCGACAGTTGTCCTGAGGAGAATCAGTGTCGTAAAACCATGTCAACAATGTGGTCAGCCAATGGTAACGTTCTATCGACCCAATACTGTGGCACACGAGCATTATTTGGAGGCGACAGTAAAAAGCTCACTGGATACCTGAAGGATACTTATAGTTCGGCTAGTCGTTATTATATAAGTAAATTTCGTGATGCCTATCGTCAAGCAGCGATCGACGCAATGTTAGGAATTGAAAGTGCCGAGACTAAGAACCTCAAGCAGGGAAGCGATCGAGACCAGTACGAACTGCTTAGCTTTGATCCAGTCTTGGCTGGCGGTCGCAGTGGAGGTGCCTTGTTGCGTGATGTGGGTAGCAGAGTTGGCGATCGTCTGGCCAGATTACGAGGCAGAATCAGTCACGTGAGACCATTTGGTCACACTGACACTTCCAATATCACCGGTGACTCCATGTCCCGCTTCCAATCAAGACCCTCATCCTCAGCCTATGTGGTTAATAACAGTGCCTTGAGGCCGGCATCTGGTCAAGGTGGTCGGCACAATGTTCATGACGAGAGGGTCATGGTTGAAACTGGGCTTATTGAGAATCTGGGCCGAATGAACATTGATTGGCCCACCTCGGAGAGCCTCGAGGACATTCACCAGTATTCACTCCAGCCGAGCAATTCCAAGTCGGAGAAGGAGAAAAAGGATTTCGACAGTTTGAATCAGGATGTTTTCGCCAGATTTTCAGACGGCGAAGAGTGCTTTCAAGATGATGACTTTGGACAATTGACGGATGATTACTGATATTGTTCTTTGTTCAAGTTTTATTCTTATTGATAAAAAATGATTAAGCGACATAAAAAATATATAAACCCTTCCTTTCAAAGAGAGTGCAATCTGAAGTAGAAAGAATAAATTATTGCTAGACTATCTTGCCGATTGAAAGTCTATTGTTCTTGGATCTCTGGTGGGGGAGATTTTATCTGCGATACTTGTTGTTGCTCTTTCTCAGCTAACTCCATTTCAATCTGGTCTTCTAAACTCGACATGATTTGTGGACGTACTGCCGAGACATGCTTCAATGGTAATGATGGATATGTTGAGTTATTGAGCTGATTTATGACCGCCTGGTGGTTTTGCAACACTGGCGGATTACTTGCCATTGAGCTAGGAGTTTGGATGAATGATTGGCAATTGCTGTTGGCGAGGCTGGTCAGGAACTGATTGGTTACACCTAATTGACCATAAATACCACCAGCACCAGATTGGAATGAGCGTAGAGTATTTGTCGACCGTCTGCTCATCAATGTCGACGATTGGTTTGGATGAAATTGAAGTGTGTTTGCTCCGCTAGATGAGACCATAGAGTTCATGCCGTTGTTGAATGAATTAATCTGTTGCCCCGAATTCATCATAGAACCGTTGAGGTGCGAGTTGTAGTTCGGTGGATCAGGCTCGCTAGCTTGCACGAAAGCACCTGAGACAGGATCATAAAGGGTTGGTCGATGTAGGCGTAAACTACGAGTGTTTCCTAATGGTTGATGTGTCCCATACAAGGGCTGATTCTGGTGCTGGTGCTCAATATTAAGCGGTGGCGGCGGTGGAGGCTGTTGATGGGGAGAAGGTGCTTGAGCGCTTATTTGACCTGATGCTGTCGAATGGGGTACCATATTATTGGAAAATTGGATTTGATACTTCTGTAGCTGCTGGTGCTGACGCTTGCTGAGCGTCATCAGTCCGGAAGCAGTGGCATTATCCATTTGATCAAAAGCTAGAGGACCAGGAGGTATAGCAAATTGGTGTCCAGTGTGGTAATGGCTCTGTTGTTGAACACGTTGCATTAATTGATGCTCTCCAACCGATGCATTCTGGTTGCCAAACCGATACTCTGGAAGGGCTGGCGCTAGTTGTGTTTGCGTGAACTGAGGAGATTCTCTCTGTATTGACACCATGGCCATGTTCAATTCACTGTTACTCTTTTCTGATGCATTGGACTTGATATCGTGCTGTTGTTGCTGATCTATGGCACTGATCCAGAAATCAGCCTTGTTCTGGTCGGACGATGAATGATTTCGACGGTTCACTCGTGCTAAAGTCCCGACACGATTTGTTACTGTAGACGATAGATTCGAATTGTTCGGAGCAAAACCATTCAATTTTGGTGCACCGGAGCTGATCTTGGAATCATTCTCAGTAGAATCATTCAATTTTGCAGCCATCTTGCCACGGGTCTTGGGCCTAGTGCTGCAGAAGAGTCTACTTACAACCAGGAATAGTATGAATAATATGGTGACCAAACAAATCACGATGAGCATCAGGAGATTGTTTGCAGGTATCGGTCCGTTAACCATCTTGTCTAATGGCACCAAGGGGGCCGGAGCAATATAGAGGCGAGTCTCCGTATCGGGACTCTGGCCTTTCTGATTGATAGCTCGCATCTTGAAGTAGTAGCTAGCTCCTGATTTGAGATTTGTTATGTACCAGTTATTGATGTTCGAATCGTTAACTGCTATCCGAGACCACGTATCATCTGGTACTTTTGGATCGTGAGTGAAAAGGATTAAGTAGCCTCGTAGCTGACCGTTCGGGGACTCTGGTGGCATCCAAGTCAGCTCTAATTTGTGCTTTTGCCCGCCTTGACCGTCTTCGCGCAGCGCCTGGACATTGAAGTTTCGCGGTGGCGAAGGCTCAAGATCGAAAGTCTTGGCAATCGTATCCATGCTAAATGCTGACTGGGTGAAGATCCTTTTCATATCTGGCGTATAATAGGCGGTCTTGATTGCGAACGCATATTCAGTTGCAGGCTTGAGTCTTTGGACAATAAGCCTACTTTCTCCCGGATTTGTCGTTGCGTTTAAGTAGTGATACTTGATTTGTGGCTGAGTCGATGTCTCATTGGTGCTATTATTCATACTAGCAAGCACTGCCGAAGGGTTCACATAGTATCTAACTATGTTAACCCGGACAGAGTTTCTGATGTTGGCCGGTTTTTCTGGCTCAGTCCAAGTCAACTGGATAGACTGATTGGACTTGGCTTCCGCCTTCACTCCAAGAGGGGTGAGCTCTTTGTTGATGTAGTCTGTGGAAACCTTTGTTACATGATTAGCGGGCGGAGTCTTGACGGCAACTAGTTGAGGCTTGTAGGCATGGTCGCTACTAAAACCTTGGAGGCGGAATTGATACAAAGTGTCTGGCTGAAGCTGATGAATGGTGAAATCTCTTGCGGTTCCGTTGAGATTGACAGAGTAAACCTCAGTCCCATCCGGAATGGGTCCGTATTTTATCTCGAAATAGTCAGCGTGAAAACCACTTAGCAAATTCCAGACAAGCTTCACCGTTGTCCCATTCAAAGCTAGACCATGGTAGCGAAAAACGGGAGCAACGTCACGAGAGTCAATAGACTGTGTCATTGGGACGGGCCCGCGAGAGTGAGAGCTAGGCGCCATCATGTCATCATCAGAGATTCTACCGTTTGCAAGATTCAGCTCATCTTTTTTGTTCGTCAACGGTGGTAGATTAGGGCTGGCAAGATGATTATTTGGTGGTGGCTGATTGTTGACTGGTTGTGTCGATTGTTGCTGCGCTTGTGATTGTTGTGAGAGACTCATGAGAGTATTGAAACCTTGTTGAGGCAGTGTTTGTGATTGCTGTTGCGTTTGAGCGAGCTGTTGCTGTTGTTGCTGTTGTTGTTGCTGCTGCTGTAGTTGCTGTTGTTGATAATGGATTAGATATGCATTGCTCTCGATTGCATAACAACATATCACCACCACGAGAGTTGTTATCGTCACTCCCGGTGCTTTGGGTGAAATCATTTTGAGTGAAGGAATGGCGACCTGGGTGCAAATTTGCCTGGCAGAAAGGACGACCTTCGTGTCCAACTAGTATCTAAGAATCTAGAATGGTCGGTTCATAATTTATTATCGTGCTGGAAGACGTGAGTTTTGGATTGGAGGCTCTTCGGCCCAACTGAGTGTTGTTATGGAATTTTCTGAACCCTTGGTGCTGAAGTCAAAACTTGACATTGGTCGGACAAATGATTGTTGGCAAAATTGGGCGAATTTCTTCCGATTGATAGTGATAAATTTTGAATCTTGTATACATTTTGCCGGATTGAAGAGCGAATGACGAAGAGGTGGAATTTTGTGAGCTTTCACTTGGGCCGAGTTCTCTAGCGACTCCTACCCGTTTGGCTGCAGAGGCCAGGCCGAGCGACTAGTGCAGCGGTGAGGGGCCCAGCTTTGGATTTGTGAGGCGAGCAACGCGGACACTTGCGCGCACATTCGCTCTCTCCGTTCGGTGCCTTAGGTTCGCTCTCTCGTTCGTTCGTTCGTTCGCTCGTGGCCACTGAACTCGTGCAAAAGTGTTGGCCGTAATAACTGGCTGCCTGTGACTGTGCGCGGGGGAAAGACTGGCCCCAGTTCAGTGGGCCGCTGCTTTGCCCTGAGGAGCTGGCTGCTTTGCGAGAGGCGCCATCATACAGTAACAGACCAGTTTGGTTCGCCGACGAACTCGCGCCACAGGAACACGCAGCTTGCACAACGCCCACCAGGCAACTCATCTACACACTTTGTGCAGCCTTTGTGCCGAAGCGCGCCCGCAGTGCCACCACCTCGAGCTGGGCCCAACACTTCGTGACGGTGCCTTTTCGCTTTCTCGCTTTCACTCCTCTGAGGCCTGTCCTCTCAGGCACACATTCGGCGTGCTGGGCCGCCGTGCGCCGATGGAGCAGAAGCGCCGGCAGCCTTAAGCCCTGGTGCGAAGGTAAGGGCAAAGAGAGAGAGCGTGAGGAGAGAGAGCGAGAAAAGCGCCAGTTGGTCCGCAGTGGAGGCGCACTCTAATTGTGGTTGCGGGGACTTGGGTGGGAGAAGAGCGGCGAACTGGGCGCGCCTTTCGGGGCATTTGGCCCCAGACGCGTTGCGTGAGTCTGTCTGCGCGTGTGCAGCCCAAACACCAGAAGGCCCGCCGCAGTGCAGCGGCCGCCCAATGGCGCAAGCCCGGCAGACAGTTGGCGGCTGTGTGCGAAGCAGTGGGGGCCCCACTCGGACTGTGGCGCCGCTCCAGATCCCCAGCCGGCCTCTTCGGAAGCGCGTCCCATTTCCTGTCCGCTGCTGGTCGCCGCCCGCATAGCTTGCCCATCGCGGCGCCCAATTGGACGGGCATTAGCGCGCGCGCACGGAAGCGGCGCCAATTTTGCCAATTTCGCCCATTTCCAGAGGCCCATTCGAGCAGGTCCGCTTGGACTGTCGCTGGTCGTTGGTCGTTGGGCCAGAGCACGACGCTGGCCCAATTGCCTATCGATCTTGAGGGCGCGTGTTCGGCCTAAGGGGCGAGATTATGGTTGTTTTGCTTGGCGGGCTTGCTCTTTGGCGGCCGAGGAGCGCGCCAGGCAGTCTTTGGGCGGCCGAGGAGGAGCCACAGAGGCACTGGAGGGGCCAAATTGCGCAATTTCGGTGCCAGACGCGCGGAGGTCAGCCGCTCGTTCGGGGCAGCCCCACTGGCGAGCAGTGTGGGCGGCAGTTTGGGCGGCCGGAGAATGGCGGCCCAATGGTGGCCAGAAATTATGCCGCCGCAGAGCAGGCGGAGGCGAAGCTGCAGTGTGTTTGTGTGTGCAATTTGCATGCTACATCCTACATGCAAGTCCTCAGCATGGGAGGTTTCCAGCACGGGCAGCTCGCCGGCGGGGAAACTTATTAACTTGATGCCGGCGGGCGGCAATTGATTCCAACTGGCCGCTCGGGCTCCCTTTGCGCTCTGGGCGGCCGCCTCCTCTTTGTGGCCGCCGCCCAGAGAGCAATGGTGGCCGGCTGTTGGTTTTGGCGTCGAGCAGCCGAGTTGATTATGGAAAATTGTCGCCCTTTGCGCCGACGGGAAAAAGCGGGCTCAGTGGGCCGAGCGGCGGAGGACAGTCTGCGGGGCGCAATGTTCAATGTGCGAGCTGCAGTGGACGAGCTGCAGTCTGCGAGCTGCAGTCTGCAAGCAGCAGTGGGCCGTGCGAGCGAACTGTGGGCCCAACTGGCGCTCATTAGTTCGCGCGCATTGGGCCGCAGCTCTGCTTTGGCACCGGCCAGTCTGCTGCTGCAGCTCACAGTGCGCACCACTCCTGCTGGACCACTACAAATGGGGCCCAGCTGTGCGTTCGTTTGCATTCGCCTGTCGATCTCTACTGGAAATGGAGTTCCATCTCGAGCTCGATTTCGACCTCCACTGGCCAGCTGGAAAGAGCCAGACTTCGACTGGCCAGAACAGCGCTTCTGGCGGCCGGAAAGAAAGAGAAAGAAATGCGAAGGGAAGGACCACCCTCTCGTCTGGTTGCCGCGCTGGACCGCCCGTCTTGCCAGTTTCCAGGCTCTCGGCCGGCGGTCTATCATGCCGGAAAGAGGGGGGCCAGTCGACTTTATTCATTGTTCATCCTTTCCGCCGAATGGAGTCCAATCGGAGCTCAATGGGACTCCAAGAGGCCCAGATTGGTCTCTTTAGCAAAGGTTAAAGGTGGTCTCTTTAACCTTGGCTGCTCAGTTTTGGCTGCCCTTGCCGAACCACCAGTTCTTCCAGCCCCACTCGGGCAGGTGCTCCTTGAAGCTCATGAACATGTTCGAGTTGTCGCCCACAATTTGGCCCTGCTGCTGCTGCTGCTGTTGTTGCTGTTGCTGTTGTTGCGCCTCGTTGGGGCCGGCGTGGTGCTCCTGGCGCTGCTCGAGGCTGGCCAGCTGGCCCTCGAGCGTCTCCTGAGGCTCAATGTGGCTGCCTTGTTGCTGCTGTTGCTGTTGCTGTTGCTGTTGGGCGCAAAGGAGCTGCTGCTGCAGGTGGCCAGCGAGCGGCGTTTGGGCGCGCGAGTCCGGCTCTGCCTTGATGCCGCTCTGGTCTGGCGAGGAGCTCGAGTTGGTGCGCTTGTGGCCGACGAAATGAACTGGGGACTCGTCGTGGTAGGCGGCCGCCAGCTGGCTCTGGTGGTCGAGGTGCTGCTGCTGCTGGTCGGGGTGTCCATTGGGCGAGTACATTTGCTGCAGGTGGGCGTGGTGCTGGTGCTCGTGATGGTGCTGGTGCTGATCGTGGTGGTGCTGATCGTGGTGGTGCAGCTGGTGGTGTTCCTGGTGGTAGAGCTCCATCGGCTCCATGGGCAGGTGGGCGGCGCTTTCCGGTTGGTCGGGGGCGAAGTTGGTGCAGTGGGCGGGCGCGAACTCGTGCTGGTGCAGGGGGGCGCCCGCTTGGTGCAGGTGCTGCTCGTGGTGCTGCTGCGGGTGGTGCGCGTGCTGCTGGTGCGCGTCGTGCGTGTGGTTCGTGTGGTGCGCGTGGTGCGCCTGGTGCACGTCGCCCGCCGCCAGTCTGTAGCTGGGCTCAGGCGCGCCCTCTGGCGGCTCCGACTGGCAACCCAGCATCAGGTGCTGCTGCTGGCCCAGCTGGCCAGGTGCTTGCTGCTGCTCTTCCTGCTGGCCCTCCACCAGCCGCTTCTCGTCCAGCTGTGGCTCCTTGTTGGGCCCAAAGTGGGCCCGCTCGCACCCTTGCCCCTGCCGCTCGCTCGCCATCGACGTCATGGAGCGCAGACTCATGTTCTCCTCCTCCAGCTTCTTGTTCAGCTGCTCCAGGTTGGCTATGTAGTCAATGGCGCGCCTTAGCACCGCCGACTTGTTCAGCTTGGCCTCACTTCCGGCCACAATGTTCTTCAGCTCGACGATTTTGTCGTTGATCGAGGATCTGTACCTGCGCTCGATTGCATTGTGGGCAGTGCGTCGCTCCGGCTGGGCAGCCTCCAGCGGGTTGCCATTGACTGTCTGCTGCTGCTTGGAGACAGTCCTCACATGGTCAGACATGGCCTGCAGCTCGCCGGCCGCCTGGAACTGGCTGTGCTGAGATTGCTGCTGCTGCTGCTGCTGGACCAGAATGTTTGCAGCGCCGTCGCTTGCGGCCCTGGCGTGCTGCTGGCCGGCGCCCCTTCCGCTTCCTGCTAAGCCGCTTCCGGCCAGCAGGAGGGGACTGGGCCGAGTGGGCGCGCTGCCGGCGCTCAGCTGCAGAGTGTGGCCGGCGAGCTCGCGCACCTGGTGGGCGGCGAGCGGGCGGCCGGCCGAGTTGCGCTTGCAGCGCATGGGCTGCTGCTGGACCGGCCGCTTGACGCTGCTCTTGGGGGCGGCCGGGCCCTTAGGAGTGGCCGCATACACTTGCAGCTGCGGGCTGGCCAGCTGGCTCGGCTCGGCGCGCTCGAAGGCCTGCTGGCCGTGCTGAGCGCCATGCTGAGCGCCATGCTGAGCGCTATGCTGGGCGGCCGCCAAGCCAAGTGGGTGGCTCTGCTGGTGCTCGTGGGCCGCACTTTGGGGCTCGCTGTGAGTGTGAGTGTGAGTGTGGCCGTGAGACTGGGGCTGCTGGCCGGCGTGGTGCACGTTCAGCAGGTTGACGTTCGTGTCCAGCGGAGTCAGTTGCTGCTGCTGCTGGTCGAAGTGGAGCGCGAACTGGCCGCTCGCCATTCCGGAAGACTGTTGGCGGCGGTCCAAGTGTTGTCCCTGCGGCTGCTCGAGCCACTGTTGCTCGCACCGCTCGAATGGGTTTGAAGTTGAGGTGGTGCTGCTTGCCGAGCACAGTTGCTGGCCCCTCGTCATGCGCAGATTCTCCTCGCCCTCCTTTTGGGCCCGGCCAGTCGCACTCGCGCCACAGACAGTCTCTCGCCGCCAAGCGCACCCAAGCCCAAGCTCCAAAGTGCCGCCCAAATCGTCGCGCAACTGGCCCAAAATCTTCTCCACTTCCTTCTTGCCTAGCTCATCGTTTGGCTCTCCCTCCAAAGTCAACAAAGAGGCCTCATCGCTGCGGCCAACCAGGCTCGACTGTGGGAAAATCTTCTCCTGCTCTTGAATCACCCTAATCATTAGTCGAGGCTTCCTTCTTCTTCTTCTTCAAGAAATTAGACGACCTAAATCTGAAGCTGTAAATCTCACTTCAATTCAACTTTTTCCTTCTTAATTAGGGCTCTTCTTTCCCCTCTCTTCAAATATTTCCTTATATTTATCTCTGCTCAATGGTCGTTTAGATTGTATCACAGCAAAGGATTGGCTCTTTGGATCACCTGTTGAGTTGGGTCACTCTTTCGCTGAGTTTTTCCCTTTGGCTTGGCTCTTTTGGCACAAATTTAGCACGAAAATCTGAAATTTCTGAATTCTGTTCTCTCTGTTTGCTGCTGCCGATCGCAGTGATGCGCTTTAGTGCTTCAAATTGAAAATTTGCGGCGGAAAATCAATGGAAATTTTAGCAAATATTCATGAAATGGACGCACTTCTTTGTCTGATTATCAAGCCAAGTCTAATTATCACCATTTGATGCTGTCTCTTGAGGTGCCTTTCTTCTTCCTGGTTTGTGTGTGTGTTTGACTAAGTGTGTGTGTGTGCACTTGAACTGAGCAGCGACAAGACAGTAACAAAAAGGGAACAACTAACTAACAACAAGGTCCAGCTTGACAAGATGAGAACAAGCAGAATTGGAGGCAAAAAAAACAACCAAGTTTGTTGCATTTACATAACAATCTGTTTGGCGGCCACTCTCTGTGTGTGTCTATGTGGCTCTTTTGGGGCTAACTATCTTCGGGCGCGCAACTATTTGGTAATCACAAATCACAAATCACAAATCACAAATCACAGCTCACAATGCGCTGACAAGTGCAGAACAAGTGTTTGTGTGGGTTAGACTTGCTTAGTATTTGGGCTTAGTGTGTGCGACAATGAGCGGCAAGCCAAGTGGAAAAACTGGTGGAAGTTGTGAGAAAAGTTTGCCCAAAGAGCGAGACCGTCTCTTCAGCTTAGGCTTGGCTATTATTTTTTGCCAGAAGACGAAAAACAAATGCGAAAAACTTTCTGGCTCGAGTTTGCGCAAACAAGTCTCTCTCTCTTTCTCGTGGTGCGATACCAATCGATTTGAATGCTCGCAAACTTCTTCTTCTTGAGCCTAAACTTTGGCTCGGAATTACCAACTTGTCCTCCTGGTTATCACAAGCCCAATAATCAAATATCACTCGCGCTTCTCTTCGCGCCCTTAGCTCTCTTGCGGCCCTACTATC
>Ga0268247_10000501_pt1 | contig 13172 bp, 14 predicted proteins | sample AgamicOrMae_FD_200245 | JGI IMG/M metagenome (GOLD analysis project Ga0268247, IMG submission 200245) | Agave microbial communities from Guanajuato, Mexico - Or.Ma.e (v2) (version 2) | ecosystem: Host-associated > Plants > Phyllosphere > Phylloplane/Leaf | place: Guanajuato, Mexico | collected...
CCTTTTGCTGACTTAACAGATTACGGTTTAGCAAGCGGCATAAGAATAATCGCATGATAGGATGTATGTTTTGCGGAGAGGTCATTAAATGGATATCTTTTTGTGGATTCTGATAGCAGCAGGTTTGGTTATTTATTTCAAATTCTACGGCAAGAAGAGGTTCAGGAAGAGCAGGTACCGAGACGCGCCGGGTACTGAGAGTCATCCCACAAAGACAGATAAAACCACAGATCTTATCAGTAGCAGAAATTTTGCAGAGTCACAGCTGAACAGCGTCAGAAACAGTATGTTCACCAGACGTCCGCTGATGAACAAAGGCGAATATGACATTTTCTGCAAGCTGGAAACATTACTGTCACAACTGCCCGGTAGATATCGTCTCTTCGCCCAGGTATCACTCGGAGAGATTTTGCATACTGACGACGCTTTGGCATACAGGTCGATTAACTGCAAAAGGTCTGATTTTGTGATCATTGATCGTGCCGGATATCCCGTGGCCGTTATCGAGTATCAGGGCAGTGGCCATTACAAGAAAGATGCCAGTATTCGCGATGCAATCAAGCGCCAGGCATGTAACAGCGCCGGCATCGTATTTACGGAACTGCATGAACGCTACTCAGACGAAGATTTGAAAGCAGTAATTTCTGAACTGAATGCAAGCGCGGACTAGGACAGTTAGCACTCTGTGTATCTACAAGCCTGAATCTTTCGTGATGCTAAAACTCTGGACAGATTGATGACCCGGGCTGCGGGTTAATTTCGAGCCTGACAGGCTTGTGAAAAAACGCTGACGCTACACTCAGTTTTTAACGGGAAACCACCTTGGAGGCTCCTTAGGTTTGGGAGCCGGCGGTTTAAAGAGTGCTGGCTCAGGTTCAGCTCATTTAAATGCGCGCCTCTGCCCGGATTTAGCCCTCTCATCTCTTCAGCATAGCTACGGCCTCATTGCCCGGCATCGAAAACTGCACCCGGTGTCGCGCCGCCACGTCGAGCGCAAACACTTTCGTATAGACCTCTGTCGACTTCAGACTTTTATGTCCCATCAAACTCTGCAGCGCCTTCATAGGAATTCCCGCATAAAGCATGTGCATGGCGTAGCTGTGCCGGAAGGTGTGCGGCGTCACCGGCACCGAAAAGGTCACGCCGTCATCCGCTGCAGCAACCACGGCTTCGTTGATCCAGGTCCGTACGGTACGGTCGGTAACCGTCCACAGGCGAACCTTTTCCGTCCGGCCGGTGTCAGGGTTACGACGCTCGACCGGAATGCGCAGCGTGGCGACCATCATCTCCAGCTGGGCGATGTACTGCGGATCGGACAGCGGAACCAGCCGGTGAGGGACAACGCCTGACGGCGTTCGACCGGGCCCGCGCGCAGCCTTTTCTCCCCGCTGCTTGAGTGTCGCCAGCTGCACAAACGGATGGGGCGGCGTCAGGGTGAAGTCTGCCCGGGTCAGGGCCAGTGCCTCATTGATACGGGCCCCGGTATTCCACATCGTGTTCAGCAGCATTTTGCGGTGCAGATCGGGCACGTAGTGCAGCAGGGCGCTGACCTCCGGGGCCAGAAGGTATTTAGGTAAATCGTCAATGAGTGCGGCCATCTGACGCAGCGCCAGTGCGGCGGGATAGTCGATGGATACCGGAAGCGCACTGGACGAAGGGAGTCCCCCCTGCGTCGGAAGCTCGGGCAGGTTCATTCAGACTCTGCTCCGTCGCTGGATACAGGCAAAACATCTGCTCCGGGTTGTTTACGTTTTCCGAAGGGGGCGTCCCCGATCTCCCTGAGAACGGACGTCCATCCGCCGCTGAACCAGTCGTCCGGATCTTCGCCGTTAAACACCTGCTGCAGCCAGCGGGCGGATGAACGACGGGGGGAGTCCTGAAAATACACAGGATGGTGCTTTCCAATCACTGTCCAGAAATCAAAATCCGGATGCTCCGGCGTCCAGTCATAGGTATTGATCGGAAGGTGCGCACCTTCTGTTTTGAGAAACAGGAGGAATCTTTTGAGATTGCCATATCCGCCATTGCCCATTGCGCTGCTCAGATAAAAAATTTCAGTGATGACCGCGGGCGTAATCCGTTTTGTTTTCACTTCCTGCCGCAGCATGATCAGAGTTCCGTCGTGCCTGCCGCCGGCTATCCTAAGAAACTCAAACGTGAAATCGGCTGAACTGCCGTCAGGAAAGAAAAACTCCCTGTAACTCTGCGTACCTGGACGAACAAACGGAAAGGGCTGCCCGCTATCGCTCAGGAGCCAGTCTGCAGATGCATCAAAATTCTGAGCAATGGCGTCCGCAAGCTCAAGCGTCAGTTCCTGATGCCCCTCCATAATATCCATCAGAAGTCCGGGGGAGGTATTCAGCTGCCTGCCTAGCCGGACCAGGTCAAACGTGTCCAATGGCCTTGGGCCGCCAAACTCACGGAAAAAGTTGTCTGCCATCAGCCGGTCAAACAGCCACTTAAGGCGCCTGCCCGTTTCGCGCTGCCAGCGTTCACGTTCTGACACTGCGGGCTCAGCACTAACGGCGGGCTGGTAATACTCACGCAGCGCGGTCCGTATTTCGCCCTCAAGCGATCGATCGTTCTTCATCGCAGACTGTTCGATGCGCTCGTAAAGCGCGTCGTCGACATTGCGGGCCTGAATTTTTGCCATGATTCAACCTTACTTCTAAATGAATACAATTTTGCCTGCATGGCACAATAAAACCACAATGTATAAAAAATGAGTAAAAATCAAATTATGAACTTAAAATGAGTCATAAAGAATGCAAAATTAGAAATTACAACTAACCAACTACAGTAATTATTTCACGATGTAATTACCGGAAGCTTAATTAGGTCAGATCCGACTTTTTCCGTATCGGGCAGGAACCGGAAGGGTAGCACGGCGGCGGGGCGGGCGGAAGCGGGGTTTGCCGGGCGGATTTATGCTGACTCATCCCCTATGTTGTGTCATGTGCAGCTGTGTGAGCCACAACATATGGTGTGTTGGGCAAAAAGCGACCTATGAGGGCAAAAGATCCGGTTCTGTCTTTTTTCGGATCTCAGCGGAAAATGAGATAACAGTGGATAGGTATGGCATATCCATATGCCTGGCATCTGCATATGTGTAGTATATGCATATACCTATACCTATCATCTGCATATGTTGCGTATATACATATGTAGAACATCTGCATATACTTAACATATGCACATACTTGGTGCATAAACCTCACATCGGATATGACACGCATATCCAAAATATCCGGGAGTTAATTATGAGAACTGTATTTATTTTCAAAAATGGCAATAACCGTGCCATCCGACTTCCCCGCGATCTGGATTTTGACGGGGTGAGTGAGCTGGAGATCGTCCGGGAAGGGGACAGCATCATCCTGCGTCCCGTCCGGCCGACCTGGGGCTCATTCCCGGAGCTTGAAAAAGCCGATCCGGACTTTATGGCGGAGCGCGGGGACGTTGTCAGCGACGAAGGACGGTTTGACCTGTGAACAAAACGTACATGCTCGACACGAACATTTGCTCATTCATCATGCGCGAGCAGCCGCAAGCCGTCCTGAAACGCCTGGAGCAGGCGGTGCTGCGCGGCCACCGCATCGTGGTCTCGGCCATTACTTACTCTGAAATGCGCTTCGGCGCCACCGGCCCGAAAGCCTCGCCGCGTCACGTGCAGCTGGTCGAGGAATTCTGCGCCAGGCTCGATGCCGTCCTGCCCTGGGACCGCGCTGCGGTGGACGCCACCACGGAGATTAAGGTGGCGCTGCGCCTGGCCGGCACGCCGATTGGCCCGAACGATACGGCGATCGCCGGACACGCCATCGCCGCCGGCGCCGTGCTGGTGACGAATAATACGCGGGAGTTTGAGCGGGTGCCGGGTCTGAGACTGGAGGACTGGGTATAACAGGCGGCACCTCCGTCTTTCACCGTTCCGGCCCGGTTCACCGGTCCGCACGGTCTGTCCCTGGCGGGGGGCCTCCCCCTTACCGGTGCTCACCCAGTGCCAGTCTGACAAGCCGTATCACCTCGTTCTGCGCCGTGACGACGCGCTTTCTCAGATACTGCCTGACCGCGCTGACGGTGGCACCCGGCGCCGCCTTTTTTTCGTCTTCTGATCCCTGCATCAGACTCTCCCGGGGTTTCCGCCGGCATCACCGCACCTGAGTGATGCTCTGCGGTCATGGTTAATTCAACCTACCATTCTATTCTGTAATGCCACGCCCGGCGCAGCGAGACAGACACTGTCTTCAGAAGCCTGAAGGCATATTTCTCAGGGAAAGTGGCCAGTCACCCGGCCATACGTACCCGTCCTTGAGGATCCTGGCACTGTATTCAAGGCAGACACGTAACGGATAATCAGGATAAATACGATCCATTGCATCCATCAGCTGTTGCGCGTTCTCACTGCGGTGTAATTCCCTCACAAAATCGCTGATGTACTGTCGCGTATAACTGACAGCAGAAGGGTGGAGTGTCAGTGCACCGGAAGAGTGACCCGGTATAACGATATCCGGCTGCAGAGCTTCAATTTTGTCGAGGCTTTCTGACCATTTATTTAACAGGTCAGGCGTTCGCATGTCTGCAATCCATACGTGACAGTCGGCGAATACCAGATCGGATGCAATCAGCGTCCGGCTGGCCGGGAGCCAGAGGGGCGCAATGTCTGTGCAGTCTCCGGTCATCAAACCGAGGATCTGAATGGTTTCACCTTCCAGAAGGATTTTGTCTTCGGTCCATTTTTCGACAGAAAATTTTATATTCGCGCCGTTATTTCCAAGAACCGTATTTCCCCAGTACTGAATTTTGAAGTCATACGCCTCATTGATAGCTGAAGATGCGTTTTTATAAGCAATCACCCTGGCGTCAGGATATCTGTGCTTGATCACCTCCAGACCCAGATAATGATCGGGATGAAGATGAGTGATATAGATAAATACAATATTACGGTCGAGCTCAATCAGTTCGGCCACTAGCCGGTGTGCATTCGCTATCGTGAACTGGGCATCAACAAGAATGGCGTCGTGATCGCCATAAATGATCGTGGACGTGACACCGAATCCGTTACAATTATCGCTGCTTAAAAAAACCTTCGTTCTAAGTGACATTTTTTACTTCTCCTGACAGTGATGGTCTGAAATATGTATAACGCCCGTTTCATGACACTGTAAAGAAGAGACCTGAAAGGAATTAAGTATCCATGAAGAAACCCGGACACTCTCAAAAAACTTATTTTTCAGACGATTTTGATAAAACCCCTCAGAGGTTGCTTTTTGAAAGACTTGCCAATAAGTGGTATCTGGCAATCATTTATGATCTGAATTCCGGAGCAGGGCGCTTCAACCAGATACTGAAACGTAATGACGGCATCTCACAAAAAATGCTTTCCCGTACATTAAAAAATCTTGAAGAGGATGGCATGGTATTACGGACCGTTTATGATCAAAAAATGCCAGTGGAAGTGATTTACAGCATTACTGATTTTGGCGCTTCACTGATTAAAATCCTGGAACCGCTCATTATCTGGTCTGGAGAAAACGTCAGCAGAGTCAAAAAATACCGAAAGGAGTATGTGAATAAGTACGGCGATAATGAAAGTTTTCATTTAAAATAACGAGACCATCCCCGGCTCTGACTGTTTCATGATATCATCATCAAAAAATTGACAACACAAGAGCGGTAAAAAACTTAATACGGAAATGAAGTTTCATCCTTCATTATTTAAAAAGGTAAGCCTGTTCCACTTACCTTATTTTTAACCTTTAACCCAGACGGCGCGAAGCATTTCCCGTAAAACGGGCACACAGATACGGCGAATACTGTTGTCTCTGCCCGGCAGAAACCTGCCTTTCAGCTTAAGGGAGCCCGGTACTGCTCATTGAGCGCCTGTGCTATCGCCTCGGTTTCTGCATCGGGTGTGCCGTCGGTGTTTTCCTGCCTGAAATGCATTTGAAATGCGCTGATGGTCTTACGGGTGTCATCATCCAGGACACCGCTGAGCGGTATCTGATCGTACCCGTATCGCTTAAGCAACGTCTGGACGCTCAGGACATCCGCGGGGGCGTTCTTTGAACGGCCGTCCAGATATTTCTGCACCCGCAGCGGATCAGGCCATGCTCCCACACCCTGAGCGGCCAGCGCCTTCCAGGGGAAAAGTCTGCCCGGATCCTGTTTACGCAGTGGCGCGATGTCACTGTGCCCGAGCACGTTATCCGGCGTGATGGCATATCGCCGGATAATCTCCCTGGCCAGGGCTGTCAGAGCGTTGATCTGCTGCTCACGGTAGGGATACCAGGTCTTTTGTCCCAGCATGTCTTCCGTGAAACCGGGGTTCACGATTTCAATACCCACCGAGGAGTCATTCAGGTTGACCCGCCCGCTCCAGTTGCTTAATCCGGCATGCCAGGCCCGCCTGTTTTCACTGACCAGCCGGTAGACGACAGGTTTGCCTGTGAGGCTGTCTGTCTGATCTGAAATCAGATAGTGTGCGCTGACGTTCTCACCGGTCAGCAGTTTCAGTGACGTGGCGTTATCCACGGCCGTGTAATGAAAAATCAGGAAACGTATCCGTTTATTTTGCGCTGCTGAGGAATGAGTCTCGTCCAGCACATAATCCTTCATGCTGACCCGCCGGGTCGTCTGCTGACTGCAGCCCGCGAGCACGGTGAAGCAGCACAGGCACGTCAGGGTTAACTTTTTCCACTCTGTAAGCGTGAACATGATAAGTCCTTTATCCGTTAATTCCGTTATCCATTCCGGGATGCAGGGGTTCTGCGGCGCAGAATGCTGAATTCCACGTGACTGCCCTGGTAATTTTTTCTGTTTTGTAAAAACCATATAATAAATTCATTATTGTTCACTGCCCCTATTTTTTTCATTACCCTCCTTTTGTAATAACTGACCGACTTCTCGGGAATTCCGGACCATTCGGCTATCTGCTTCATGGTCATACCGGTCATAAAGAACCAGGTCACTGCAACTTCATTCTCGGTAAATGACAGACAGCGTTGAGCATTGTCCATAAACGTCACGGCCCCTCCATTCCTTAATTATCAACTGAATAACTACGTTAACTTCTTCAGATTAAATCTGCCAATAAAACAGACAATGTTGGTATTAATTCAGAACCTTGTTAAAACTAACTTCGTTCCCGGCATCATCAAGGAGGTTATATTCCACAGTGTTCTGTTTACTGTTAGTTGCTTTAGGTATAGCGAAGCGTTTATAACTGAAAGGTGCGATCATTCTGTTCATATCTAATTTCAGTGATTGCTCTCCGGAAGAGGATTTAATCGTTACAGAAGCTGGCGTCACGTAATAAGGTGTGGGATTGGTTATTTCCAGTGAAGATCCGTTATCCGCCAACCTAATCTTCAGATTTTCAGCAATATTCTTGATGCCCAGACTTCCTTTAAAAGGCCGGTAAATAATTTTCAGCTGAGTGTTTAATCCCACCTCTACCTTGTTGGTATTTTCCTTCTGCTGAGATTTTTTCACGCCCGGGATTTCATAGAGATTGATCCAGAATACGGACTCACGATCTCTGGGTAAGTCACGCATTTTTTCCGTAGGCAGTATCTTCAGGTTGACTATTTTCCCTGGCGGCATTCTGACTACCGCCGGAATAACAACGAAGGGATAGTTTTTTTCCTTGTTCATATCACCTGAACTTCCGTCATCAACCCAGACCTGAAGTAACACAGGCGCATGGCTGTTGTTGTTGACGATAAGCAGACGCCTGTCGCTGTCGGTACTGCTGAACAGCACCCTGTCATGCAACGGTACCACCGCGGCCTGGAGCCCCAGCGAAAGAAATAAAAAGGTGAAGCCAAGAAAGTGAGAGAAATATTTCATCACCAGTACCTCACGACTATATAGGCCGTTGCGTCGACCTTGCCGGGTGTGATGGCGTCATTCGGATTCAGGACCGCGTACGAAGCAAAATACTGTGACTTGATGTCCACCTGGGTGTTGCTGTTTCTGGAGCGTGAGACTTCTCCTGTGAGCAGAGAAAACCAGCCTTTTGTGTAATCGTCGTTTGAAGCGTTCGTTATAAATCCAAACGGATTATCGGACCCGGATGCCGTTATGGCAATACCGACGTTAGAGGCATAGCCGTCCTGTCCGTAATTATCGGAGACGAGGTAGGGCATCCACTGTGAGTTACCGGGCGCGTTGGCGGGTCGCGGATTATTCGTCTTGAATGCAACGGATATCTTATTCAATCCCACGCCTGCACGCTGATTGATGAAGGTGTCAATGAGTGGACCACCACACCGGTAAGTGACAGTAAAGTCTTTGCCGGTTTTCACGCCAGACTTTAAATCACTGACCGTGACGGGGGGCAAATCAACAGGATTCATGTAGTCTAAAACACGGCATCCCCATGACGACTGCTTGAACGTGTTTGCCGACGAGTAAACCATGCCAAATCCAATCCAGTTTGAGTAGCCGAAGCCGCCCCAGTTGGTGTTACTGTCACTGCCCGGTGTGATATTTCTGTCGTCATTCCAGCCCGGTCCGACAAAAACTGTGTAACCGTTTGGCTGGGTGCAGCTGTAGGAAATACCGCTGGCGGTATCTTCGGCGGGGCCGTTACAGCCATACTTGGCAACAGGATCTCCCCCCCTGAGTGTGGCAGGTAACCGGTAAATTTCTGCTGTCACGCTGCTGAAGTCGCTGGCATAAAAGTTAAGCTTGTTCCCTTCTTTGTGCCCCGATATGGGAGACTGCTGCCAGTATCTTGAGAACACCTTACCGTCACTGTTGCGGATAAGCTTGATGCCGATAAAGGGGAAATAGGTCTGGTAGACGCCCTCACCGTTACCGATGTTACCGCCTACATTACTGTCTCCGTTGGTGGCGAAATTCTCATAGGTTTTTCCCTCGTCGGAAAGATCGCAGGTGTATAAAAGCTGATCCCCCCCTTTAGGGAATGCCTGAGCCTGCCCGACGCTGACAGTGGTAGAGCCTATCAGACCGGTCGGCATAAATTCCGCTGGCTGAAGTGTAATGGGACCAAAAGTCAGGGGGACGCCACCTTTGCTGTCGCCTCCCTGTCCGTTCTGGTAGACTGGTGTGCATTTTGCCAGGGCTGATGATGTAAAAAACGTCACCAGCAGCAGGGAAAAAATAACTGCATGCTTTTTCATGGTTAAGTCCTTATTGACAGAGTGCGGTAACATAACTGAGCGCCTTTTTGGACTGAGCATTCACAGGCGCGTACCGGATGGTGCACTGTTCACTGGGTGCACTGCCCCAGCGGGCGATCAACGCCTCCCGGTTTTCCAGCCGCAGGTAGGTGTTACCTGCCTGGCTGACCGTCGCCACATTATTGCCACCGGAATCAAAGATATCTGAACCCAGGGGAACGTAGCTGCCATCCCGGCGCTTCAGCTGCATCATGACGGGTATTCCCTGCCGGGTTTTAAAGACCACCCGGTTGACTGACCCCGCGTAGGGTGTAACAACATGCTGGCTGTCGATAATATCGATGTCTGCGGACTCACCTTCCGGCGCATCAAGGTTGATAGTGTTACGTCTGTACGGCATCAGTGAAGGAACAATCGCGTAACCTGAACTGTCAATCTTGATATTCTGACCGTTAAGTACCGTGGCGCCTTCAGCCCCTTTGGCTTCGACGATGGCAAAGGTGTCGCTCACCGTGTGCCCAAAGGTTATCCCGCCGCTGTGTAACGCGACAGCACCGCTCAGGGAACCTGATGCCTGCCAGCTTCCCGGGGATTTTGAAACCGTTCCGCTCACATTGGTCTTTGGCAGAATGCTGGCCAGATTAAGACCCGTACTGCTTCCCGAGTTATCCCGGCTGAAGTTAACACCCCATTGTGTGTTGTTGTCCCTGCCTGCGCTGCCAGAGAGCGATGTCTGATAGCTGCGTTCACTGTTGCTGTTGAGATAGGATGCTGACAGCGTCGTATTACGGGTATCACGCCCGATCGGAACGGAAAAATTCAGGGCGAACTGGGTATCTTTGTAATATTCCTTATGCCGGTGATCATCCGGTATTCCCCATCTCTGCGCGTCTGAAACCCGGGTGCGGTACTGTCTGGAAATGCTGAAATCCATGTGAATACCGTAAGGCAGTGCCGTGTTGTACCCCACCTGATAAGAGGTATCTTTGTTTCGTCCGTCATAGTAATTCTGTGAGGAGCCCGAAACATAAATGCTTCCCAGTCCGCCCAGCGGCTGGCTTATATTGACCTGCAGGCGGTTTTTTTGCATGAACGTCCCCCCCTCGACGGAGGAGAGGGGTGTGTCCGAGTTGTTCAGGGCAACGATGTCCTGAAGATCTCTGTAGCCTTTCGTGGAATACCGGTAGCTGGCAAAACTGATGGTGGTACCGGTCGGCCCGAGTGTCTTGCTGTACTGGGCATTCACCATCCATCCCTGAGTGGTCCGCCCGTTTTTCAGTCTGGCGTCAGACCAGGTTGCGGAGGTGCCGAAGGCACCGAGTGACGATGAATATATGGCCCCGCTGCTGGCCGACTGATAACCGCTGCCCATGCGCAAGCCGCTGTTCATCGTCACCATATTTGAAACGCCGTACTTGACGGAAAGCTCAGAAAACTGGTTATAGCGGGCGTAGTCGCTGATCTTCCCCGCGGAAAACGTATAGTCAAGACGTCCCGGCCGGACGGAATCCGGAAGGGTAGAGTAAGGCACAGAATATTCCGTCATGCTGCCGTCACTCTCCGTGACCCTGACCGTCAGGTCCCCACCGTAGAATGCAGGTGCCAGATCATCAATTGTGAAGTGACCCGGCGGCACAGTCGTCTCATAAATCTTGTTTTTCTTCTGAAAAACTTCGACTTTCGCATTCGTACGCGCCGTTCCTCTTACCGTCGGCGCGTAGGCAACCAGTGACGGGGGCAGCATACGGTTGTCCGTCTTCAGGCTTAATCCCGTAAAACTGAGCCCACTGAAGGTCTCTGAGCCCGTACTGAGTTGTCCCAGCGATAGCTCGCTTCTCAGCGCGGGTAAGGCACGTCTGGCATAGAGCCGTGATGAAGTCCATTGTGAACGGTAACGGTTACGACTGAAGTTACCCAACTGACGGAACTGCCACCGGCCTAAGTTAAATCCACTGTTAAGTCCGAGGTACGTTGATCTCAACACACCGGCATAGGGGCTGTGCGATTCATACTGGTTTACCGTATAGTTTGAGAATAAAACGCTGCTGCCCGCCTCAAACTCGCTCGACGGAATGTAGTCATCAGGCCGCTTTTCGATCAGAGACTGAGGCACGGTAAGGTTAACCCTCAGAGAGGAAAGATCGGGGACAACCTTTGCTTCCGGCAGGACATCTTCCAGGATATATTTTCTGTCTTCAGCAAGAGCATCGGGTTTTTTTTTGAGCGGTAACGTATTAATAAAATCACCTGTAAATAACGGAACTAATTTTTTACCCTCCGTTCTGAAAAGCAGAGTCTTTTTTGAATACAGTTTACTGTTCACATAGACAGAAACCTCATACTCTCCTGGTTTATAAAAAGCCCCATCGTCTGATAAAGCAGTAACTGTACTGAAGCCACTTGCCTTGAGCATAGCGGAGCTGAACTCATATTCTTCAGCATGTAATAAAACGGGCCAGCAAGTAAAAATAAAAAGGAAGAATCTGGTGTTCATTTTGCCGAAATCATCAGTTTATTTATTGGTAAGCAGAAAATTTACTGGCGTGCCAAAATCATTAATCATCGAAGCCTTCAGCGGACCGCTCAGGTGATGTTCTTTAATCACTGTAGAAATGACCTCACCAGGCTTAAGGGTCAGATTACCCGCGATAACATGTTTTCCATTGCTGATATCTCTGATGGAAAGGACATTCGGACTCTGATTACAGACGATTAATTTTCCGTTCTCAATACGGTAAGACACCTTATCTTCATCTCTGACGGAAAAGGCATTCACCGATTCAGGCCTGTAGATAATTTTCAACCGGCTCCTGACAATAATATTCAGACGATTATCGTCGTTTTCACTTTTTTTGAAACCCGGGATCTGAGTGAAACTTAAATAAAAAAGTGACTCTTTATCCTTTGGAAGAACGGAAGACAGCAGTTTTATTTTTACCGTCTGACCTCCTTTTTCCTTGATTTTGAATACAGGCGGCATGGCGATAAAATCAGGGTCCCCGGCATTGTCTGATTCAATCTGAACAATAAAAGGAACGTTACTGGTGTTGTCAAACGTAATGGTCTTCTCAGTGGTGCCTTCCATAATCACACGAGATGCGTTCATCACAACGGCAGCGTGTGAAACGCCACTGACAAGCAACAGCGCAAGCAGCATCGCTTTCATATATGGGATAATTTTCATCATGTATTCCTGCCCCGCGTACACTCGCGGGGCTCATTAATCAGAGATAGTTAATGGCGTACTGAACTGATGCCTCAACTTTACCGGCCGTGGCAGCACCGGTGGCAATATACTGTGCGGTATACTGTGCTTCTCCGCCGGTTTCACCCGAATTGAGCTTAAATGCTTTAGCAAAAGCTTCCCCTGTACTCAGGTTGATGACCTTATTATCAGGATCGAGAAGCTGGATTGAAACATTATTCGCCGGTTGGGCGTCGGTGGAGATGTTCTTCAGATTCCCTGAGGCATCGACGTTATTAGAAACAAAGTGAACCTGGATATCCTGTCCTGCAGTTCCCGGATCGGCACATCCGGTCAGTTTAATGCTGAATTTCGTGGGGGTGGAAGTATTACCCGCAGCGGCCAGATCACTGACTTTTGCGGTCTCCAGCAGAATAACCGGTTCTGCACTGGTAGAATTGTTAACGCTGATATTACACGTCTGCGCTGATACGCTTCCCGTGAATCGAATACTGTTCTGCTGTGCGGCCAATACACTGGTGGCGGATAATGCAGAAATCGCAACAATCCCGGCGACTAACGTCTTCTTAAACATCTATATTCTCCTTAAAGGTTTTCAAAAAACTGGCTGATGCCGGAGGCAAACAGCCAGTGAACCTGTCAACCCGCGTTACTGTTAATAGGGATATATTAATTTCTCGCTGGCATCTGAAATTTTCGGTCGTGACTCAAATTTAGTGCTTTGGTATGCTTTGCCTTTTGGATGACTGATGGCAAAAATTGATGTGGTTTGTCCCCGCTGTTCTCAAACTCAGGGGGTTATCAGAAACGGCCACTCCAGC
>Ga0268247_10000504_pt1 | contig 13127 bp, 12 predicted proteins | sample AgamicOrMae_FD_200245 | JGI IMG/M metagenome (GOLD analysis project Ga0268247, IMG submission 200245) | Agave microbial communities from Guanajuato, Mexico - Or.Ma.e (v2) (version 2) | ecosystem: Host-associated > Plants > Phyllosphere > Phylloplane/Leaf | place: Guanajuato, Mexico | collected...
TCGGAGCCACCTTAAACGACTGGCACGCCGGACCATCTGCTTCTCAAAGTCAGAGGAAATGCACGACAAGATCATCAGCTGGTATCTGACAATCAACCATTACCACTAAATCTGCGTCACGACCCGAGACGTCTGGACTGATATGATTGCTGCATGAAAATATCAACTTCTGCGGCGCATCGCCGACACGGCATCTCTGACCATGTCTAGAGACGCATTGAACCATTGCTTCCCGGACGTAAAGGTCTATGGGGGCAGGATATCCCGGGATAATCGCCTGTTTTCACCTATCCACAATATAACGGGTTGTAAGTATCCCGGCAAAACGAGCCATTCACTTTTAGAGATCTTCCGACATACTGATTATGTCCCCTGAGGAGATCGGCACGCGCAAAGCAAAAGTTTAAAATCACCAACTGGTCCACCTACAACAACGCGCTCAGACAGCGCGGTTCAATCACTGTCTGGCTTAATGAGTATGCCATTGCTGCATGGACCGGCAGTGCTCAGTCTGGAGGTCTTGGCCGGTCACGTCACTAGACCGATATGGCTGTTACCACGGTTCTGATGATCAAGCGCGTGTTTAACCTGTCGCTACGTTCATCACAGGGCTTCGTTGACTCGATTTTTAAGCTGATGGATCTGTCGTTGCATTGCCCGGACTACTCTCTGCTCAGCAAACGGGCGAAGAGCGTCAACATCACCATAAAAACGCCAACCAGCGGTGAAATTTCGCATCTGGTCATCGATGCTACCGGCCTGAAGGTCTTCGGCGAAGGAGAATGGAAAGTCAGACAGCATGGGGCTGACAGACGCAGGGTGTGGCGCAAACTTCATCTGGCGGCAGACAGCGCGACGCACGAGATTATCTGTGCCGATTTATCGCTCAGCGGTACGACAGATGCGCAGGCGCTGCCGAGCAGACCCACAGGAAAATCCGGGAAGCCTCGGCAGACGGAGCTTACGATACCCGTTACTGCCTTGATGCGTTGCTGAGAAAAAAGATCAGGCCGTTTATCCCGCCACGAAGCGGTGCGCAATACTGGCCGGAGAAGTACCATTCGCGTAACCACGCGGTCGCGAATCAGCATCTGAGCGGCTGCAATAAAGTGTGGAAAAAGAAAGTGGGCCATCACCGGCGTTCAGTGGCAGAAACAGCGATGTTCCGTATCAAAACCTTGCTGGGCGGTCATCTGAGCCTGCGGGACTATGACGCGCAGGTGGGTGAAGCGATGGCGATGGTCAAAACGCAGAACCGGATGACGTTGTTGGGAATGCCGCACAGCATTCGGATCGCATAACAGGTGTGCCAGCGGGAGCATCCCGTCTGCTAACTCTGATTTATTCAACAAAGCCCCTGGCAACCTGAAAAGTCATCTTAACCTGGCATATTTTCCACAGGGCGGATGGTAATGCGTGTGAACTGATCATTAATATTTGTATTTTAGCCTAAGCACAATTTATGCCGACAGCAGAAACTACCCTGTGAGGGGTTGTAAGTGGCAAGCGGCCAAAATTTTGTAGGACTGTTGACGAAAAAAATTAATCAGTGGTGATGTCGCTAATGGCAAGGTTCTCCGCTCGATCATCTCGGCTTCTGATACCTGACTTACCTTTTACAGAACTGAGAGCCGTACCGTAAAGGGGAGCCTCAATGATAATTAATCCTTACCATTCAAATGATAAGGTAGGGGCAGACTTTCAGACGGATATTTAATGGTATAGCTTTGTCCGATCCTCCTACTCTTTCAGACACAGGAAATAGCGGTGTCAAAATTTTGGCGGGTTTCCGGTCACAACCCCTATGAGTCGAAAAGACTGAATTGCCTTGTTTTTAGGCAGTTTTCTGCGTCAATTTAGCAGTAACAATATGACCGAATACGTTGATCTGTCAGGCCAGTTTGTTTGCTTTATCTCGGATATTTTAATTTTTTATATTAAATATCAATATATTAATCATTTTTTTGGAAATCAAGGAACGTAACTCTATGTTGAGTCAAACCTCGCTGGGAATAACGCGCTCGAATCCTCAGGAAATGAAGCAAAATATAAGCTGCTCTGCGCCGGAAACACCATTGCCCCCAAATTTGGCAGCTGGCTTGCGTGGTTCAGGCCTGCCTGACAATGAAGCTTCTCATTCAATATCGGCTTGGCTGGCCCGCCGGCCAGAGGTACAGGATGAGTCTGGTCTTGCAAGTGGTGGCCTGTTGCTACGCTATGGCCCCGATCGTAACGAAACGATGGCACCCCGTAATGAAGCCTTCTTCACCCAAACTTCCGGTTTACTGGCGGCAGTAATGACGGTGCACCCGCAGGTCGAGCAGCGCGCAAGAATGCCTTTAACGGCCGGACATATCGCCAGCCAGCTTGCCGCCCCTCCGTTTGGATTATTAACCGGTATCTGGCAGGCGGCTGACGGTAATGCGTTTATCGAACGTAACGGTCATTTGCATCAGGTAACCGAAGAGGGTCACTGGATGCCGGTGCCAGTAGGGGGGCACGATGCGTCATTGCGCATGATCGGACGGCAGGCTGACGGAAACGTATATTTGCATGATGGTAAAAGGATTTTACGAGCCGGTAATGGCCCTGCTGCTTTCCATTCCACCCGGCTTCCGGCAGGGGCTATTGCACGTATCGACGCCACGGGAGCACTGCGTATTCTGCATAAAGGTCAACTGATGACGGCCACGAACCACGGTCAAACGGTGCGTGATATTTCACTGTTGCGCCCGGCCAAAGGTGGTACAGGCTTTGAACCCACCCCGGCCAGACCGATTGACCTGCTGCTTCTTCCTCATCCCAACTCAGCCGCAGCGTTAGTTCTCGACGAAAAGGGCAGAGCCTATCAGGCGGAGTTAGGTGGTCAGGAGGCGATAGAAGCACGACGGCTAACCTTACCTGAGGGAATGGGCCATGAAGAGGGATGGGTGATTACCTCCATGGGGCTGTCGAGCGATAATGCGGTGCATTTGCTTTTAGAGAATGGCGAGGGGCATCGTGTCGCATTGCAAAAAACATCTGACCAGATTGAGTTCCAGCCAGCCAGCCAGCCTGGTTGGTTGACCATCCGTTGCTACTTATCAAAACTGAGGGGTTACATACCCATGCCGATGAGGCAATGCAGTCGCGCACATTGCTTGATGGACATGCACAACTTGGGCATATAAATGGTGTTTTACATTATAAGTCCGCGCCCGGGCAGCACTGGGAACGGCCATCGTTGCCAGATGGTGAACCTTTGACTGACATTCTCTCGTTGCATACAGGTGTAAAAGGCTTTGTGGATCGTCGTCCGGTGTTCGCACTACTGGATAATCCGCAGCGGTTGGCCGAACTCAAGTTACCCGGACGCACCACCTGGTTGCCAGCAGGTGAAACGCCCAGCCACCCTGCGGGTGGGCCATTGGCGATGGTTCCGGACAGGGTACAGGTACGTGCTCAAACGATTGCCCATTTTGATGAGAGAGTTCGCGATGTGGCAATAGACGCCGAAGGTCAGGTTGCCGTATTGACGGATTCTGGTCATTTAAAGCGGTTCAACGCGAATGGAGAAGCCAGCGAATTACCTGCTCTGGCCCATCCGCTCTCCATCGCCACAGGGCTGGATGATCGTCTGCATGCTCTGAGTCAGTCACCTGACCGCCAGACCAAATTGCAGCGGCTTACCGACGATGGACAATGGGAGAATGTCCCGCTGACTTTGCCGGAAGGTCATGGCTTGCCGGGCGCACTGCGAAGTTCGCGTACCGGCCAGCTACAACTGCAATTTGGTCATAACTGGCATACGCTGCTGCCGTCAATGACCGGGTCAGATGCAAGGCGGATACCGTCGCGCGTTGCACCTCAGGCTACGCCAGATGAGATAGCTGTCGCCGGAACGCAGTCGGGAACTAATGCACGCGTCAATTATCAGCAAGCCAGTCGTATTAGCACGCCCGATCATGATGTCAGCGTGAATACGACGTTACTGGGGAGCACTTCAACCGACCCGTTGTCGCTGAATTCCAACATTCACCTGATTGCCAATACCTATAAATCGCAGGCGTTCAGGATGGCAAATATAGTAAGGGACGTTGCGCACGATACCACTCACGCCGTCGCACACAAAATGGGTATCGCTTTGCCACCCACCCCACAGGAAAAACGATTAGCCCGTTTTCATCAGGAAGCGGATCGGCTGCGCGGGCACATCGGTACTCTTTTCGAGACGCTGCCAGTTCTGGCAGAGGTACGTGTTGCGTCTGCCATCGGGCCGGACCAGCATGACCGTGCCGGGTTGACGGCAGCTCAGGGCGAACATCTGATTGCAATGCGTGAGAATGAGCTGGCTTCGCTGCTGCGCGATCTGCGCAAGATTGGTTATCATGAAGGTGTTATCGCAGCGGATTTCTCCACGCGAAACAAGCCCGGTGTTGAATCCACTTCCTCCAACTTTAGCTATCATGTAGCCGAACTGTGGCGACGTGTTAGTTCAGGTATTAGCAGGGCAACATCACGTCCTGGTAATGATGTGCTACCTGATTTTGATCGGAGTATTTCGTCTCTGGCACGTGCCGCAGCTGATAATCCGCAGACATTGAGCGGGCGTGAAGCGGAACTGCTGACCCAACTGTGTGAGGTCAGTGAGAAACTGAAGGCATCCGGCGTGCAATTATCCGCAGATGAAGAACAGAGCAAATTATCCTCCAGGCCGAATGCTTTGCGTACCGCCTGTCTGCTTAACGGCCTTGCCGAATATGACACACTGCTGCGTACTAACAGCGCAGCAGAGCTTGAGCAGGCAGAAGCAATCGGGACTTGCCCGATTGGGCTTGTCGTCGTGGAGCCAGCTTGAAGCCTTTGATGAAGTGGTATCAACGTTTCGGCAGCAAATTACCACTCCGGGTAACGGGCGTCGCGCGCAACTGCTCAAAAGTCTGGATTTGCCTCAAAATGCTGCACCGGATGAAATGGCGTCGCGAATGACCGATTTGCTACAGGACCTGTTTAACCGCAGCACCTTTTTTTCTTCGCAGTCTCGATCGGCAGAATTGCGCGGCTCTTTGGGCGCAGTGGCCTGGAAGCATATCAATCCGGTCAGCGCTGGTGTGGGTGGCGAGGCCATTCATGCGCTGGGGGTTGAGCGTATTGGCGATTCGAAAGATGGCGATGCGGGGTTGGTTGCATTTTTTGTCAGACATGCGAAAGAAACTGCCTCAGGTAGCCTTGGGATCGGCATTGACTTCAAGCCTGGAGCCGGAAGCGGTTCACACGCCTATCTTAATAATTCCAGCAACAGCTCTTACATGGCCACCTGGGGAGGAAGCGCCAACTTTAACGTAGGGGGCTCATATCAACACGGTATGGGAGCGGCCGTTATTCTGTCTCCGTCAACGATCCCTGAGTTCTCTAGGCTGCTGTTTGATCATCACGATACCGAAACTACCAATATTTTACATGCCGGTGTAAATGAAGGTTCGATCGGTCTGGATCTTTTTGAGACGAATGTAAATGCTTCGGCCAACCTTAATTTTTCGGTGCAGCCCTTTGCAGGCAGTACCAAATACGGTGCGCAAAAACCGCATGCTGCATCAGAGCCAGAAGGCCCCGGCAACCTGAACAGTTCGATTTCTGGTGCTGTAGCGGGGGGAATTACCGGGCAGATTGGTGGGCAGTGGTCTCAGATGGAACTGCATCTGGATCACGCCTGGCAGGAAATACCGGGCCTTGAGTTTCAGGGGCGTATAAACCTTAATGCCGAGTTAAATGGCGGTCTGAACCTTGCAGCGGGCTTATCTTCGGTGCTTGGACGAAACTTTTCCCGGCTGGTTAATGCCGCGACCGGGGCGGGCAACCTGCAACTGGCTGGCGTTCGCCTTAATTCAAGCGATGTCCAGTTACCGACCAGTGCCATTTTTGCTGATAAACACAATGCACCTCTTTTGGGTACGGCGAGTTATAAACGCACGCTTGACACTAAGGCGGCGCATCCTGTTTCCCTTGATGAATGGCAACAAATGCGTCAACGTCTGGCCAGCGTTTTTCCGGAAAGCTCTGCGGACCTTGGTCCGATGCATTACCCGGCAACGTCCGCTGAACGCATCGCCGTGATTATGCAGGCGATCAGGGGGATTCAGGGTGAAAAGGCGAGTAGCATCGAAGCCCGCGGAGCAATAGAGGGAGATGCGTTGAAGCAGCAGCGTGCTCTGTCTGAAGAGGCGACCAATAGAGACGCGGACAGGCTATGGAAAGGAGGAACGAAAAGGGAGCGTGCAGCGGTGGTCACTTCACTACAGCAACTTCGCCAGCAGGAAACAACTGCGGTACAGCAGCGGGCGCGACTGATTCCGGGAGCCCGTATTGAAATCAATATGTTTGGTCGTGAATCGCTAGATGCGGTGATGAGTCACGCTATAGGACATATTGCGCTGGGTGAGAAAATGCGCGATCTGACAGAAGTACGCCGACAAATTCCCGGACTGAATGAAGTTCTACGACGTTTCAAGGATATTCCGAAAATCAATCAGGTCCGTTTTGTATTTGAAATGCGTCCGCAAGCGATGAACGCCATCAACGATGCACTTGAAGCCAAAGTACATCAACAGTCCGCGTCTGCACTCGGTTTGTCATCTTCGTCGGATGGTATGGACTGGCGGTCGGTTCTGAATAAGACGCAGCACTCTCCGGATCTCTACCGTCTTGCTGCTCTTGCCGTGCATAATACCGATGATAACTCTGTGATCAACCGTGTCGGTCTACCATTGGTTAACCTGACTGCCAGTGCGGGAACATCGCATCAGATGTTTGAGGCGGAAATTCAGTTCCACTACGATCTGTACGATCGGATACAGGGTGCTGAAGTGCTTGAGGCGGGTGGACGGGCTTTACGACAGTCACTTAATCCGTTGCGAAGCGCCGGAATTGAGGCGATTGGTCAGCATCGCGCTGGTGTTGAGGTGCGGGTTGAAGAGCCTGAGTCTCCCCGTGGTGAATCGTCGCATTCGGAAATCTGGCACGATATCGATTTGTCGTAGGGGGGTTACGGTTATGTAGCATTAAGCCGGGGTCAGGTAACATGCTGTTTTTTTAAATGTTGCCGACTATGACCCTGATCCGAAAATCTTTCCGACGCCTCCATTATCAGAGTCAGAGGGCAGTGGAAAGGTTCTGTCGCATTAACGACAGCAGGGCGACAAGAGATGCGCTGCCTGTTTTTCAGGCAGCTAACAGACGATGCTGTTGAATGGGTAAAAGCCATCAGAAGACAACCGATGATGATGGAGAAGGTTACCGCCATCATTATCATACATCCGCCGGTGCGGGCTATAAGGGCACCCGTAAGCGGCGAAACAAGGCCCATCATAAGCATGGCAATAGTCAGCCCGGAGAATGTCACAACCGACGACCAGCCTGTATCCAACATGATGGCGCTCCCGAAGACTCCCGGCATATAGAATGTGATACCCCAGTTGATAAACTGCGTCATGCGAATGCAGAAAATGGTGCGGCCTGTCAGATACCCGTAAGTCAACCTGTACTCTCCGGAAATGTGGTGTCGCCTTGCCCAAGCGTACGCTGCATGATGAACGTATCAAGCCAGCGGCCGTGCTTGAAGCCCACAGATTTGAGCGTTCCTGTAATGCTGAAGCCTGCCGCGCGATGCAAGGCAAGCGAGGCGGTATTTTCGCTGTTTCCAACGACGGCCACGAGCTGGCGAAAGCTACGGGCCTCTGCCCATATGACCGCACTTAATAACAGCTTTTTTTCCGATCCCCTGGCCCTGAAAGTTGGGAGCAATATATACAGAGCCCTCTAGGGTGAATCTGTAGGCACACCGTTCCCGGTAGAGTGACAGGTAGCAGTATCCGCGGACATTGCCGTCCTCAAGCACCACAAACCAGGGCAGTCCTGCTGCACGCACCTTTTTCAGTCGGGCTTTCATTTCAGCCGGATCCGGCGGTTCGGTTTCAAAAGTGGCGGTGCCATGCAATACGTGATAAGCATAAATCTGCTGGATGGCAGAAATATGTCGTTCATCTGCTTAAGTTATTTCTATCGATACGGTTCCTTCTGCGGTCAGAAGCAGAGACTAACGCGGATGAATAATTTCAGACAGGCAGCAGGACTTATCAGCGGCATAAGGAAAATTTTGGCATGGCAAACCTGAACCTCGATCACCTGACTACTTTCAGACTGGTCGTCAGCCGGGGCAGTTTCTCCGGCGCGACTGAAGCACTTGGTGCTGTCGCAGCCGGCAGTGAGCCTGCAGATAAGACAACTAGAGCAGGCGCTTCAGGTCCGGCTTATTGAGCGAACCCGCCGGGGCGTAAGGCCCGCGCCTGCCGGGCTGACTCTCGTTGAGCACAGCATGAAAATTGATGCAGTGGTAAGTACAGCAGTTGAATCGGTGTGCCGGCATTCCGATGAGATAACCGGCACTGTTACTGTCGGCACAGGCGCAACGGCCTGTATTCATCTACTTCCCACCTTACTGCAGAAACTGCGGCAGGCCCATCCGCTGCTGAAGGTGGACGTACGCACAGGTAACACTTCCGATATTGTGCGAGGCGTGGAGGAAAATCGTATCGATATTGGCCTGGTGACTCTGCCAGCCCCAAGGTAAAAACCTGAGCATCATCCCGCTGGGTAAGGATGAGTTTGTTGTCATCATGGAAAGGGATGCATCAGAGCCGAGTGCGAAAATATGGAATCCGGGCGTTTTGCTGCCGCTGCCGTTGATTATCTTTGAGCCGGGAAGCGGGACAAGCGCCCTGATTGACCAGTGGTTCCGGGAGACGGGACATATTGCCTGCCCGGTCATGGAGCTTGGCAGTATCGAAGCTATTAAAAGCATGGTCCGTGCCTGTCTTGGCTACAGCATTGTTCCCAGAATGTCCGTTGCATGCATTGGCTCGATCTTTACTCTGTGACGCCCTCTCTTCACCGGACTCTCGGGACAGTTATGCGAGAAGACCGGATTGTAAGCAGAGGAATCAATGAAGTGCTGAAAAACCTAAACAGCAGTTTTGCAAAAAACAAAATCAGATAAATATTCTTTGATATCTAAACCGGACAGGTCCGGTCTACTCTACGCTCTCATCATGGAATGTCAGATTACAGAGAGCAGATCAGTACCAGCGTATCGCCTGGAGGATGATGTCACGCAGATAAATGAGTTCTCCTTCTTCATCTTCAACAAAAAAGAGTCTGCGGGCACCAACTCCTCATTTCGCAATAGAACTAAAATGACAGCGCCTTGACAAAAAAACGCCCGAGCAGTAGTTTTGTTTGAAATTACTGACCAGGCAGAAATAATGCGAAATACTCAAACTATTTACGACGATAAATTTCACCTGGGTTTACTTATCCACCTCGCGAACCAATACAAAGACCAGATCATTAACGAGTACTTCGCCGGTTCGAATATCACCGCCCAACAATTCAATATATTGATAAATATATATAAAGGGCACTCTAGTTCTGCTGAAATTAGCAAAAATTTGATGATGGACGCAGGTGGCCTGAGTCGCATGGTTGACCGAATGTTAAAACGGGAACTGATAACTCGAATCCGTAACACGCAGGATAAACGCCAGGTGCTTTTATCGCTGACTGATAAAGGCCAGATTCTGTGCGAACGTTTTGAGAAGGATGCGCAGATGTCAATCACTGGCAACCTAACTACACGCCTTACTCCGGAGGAATCCCGCTTACTGATAAAGCTGCTTACAAAAATGCTCCCGGACGATATCACCACACCTCATCACTGACGTTTTCAAAAAGGTCATCACAAGATGGAAACCACATCTGCCCCGGATATTGAGCGCAGTAGCAAGCGCAAACGTAATTATATATTTTTGCTTTTAATTCTGATGATTGCAGCCGGGGGCATATTCGCATGGTATTTTCTTTACGGCCGTTTCTATGAATCTACCGATGATGCTTACGTAGATGGCAACCAGGTCACTCTTACGCCGCAAATTAGCGGTACAGTGACACAAGTGGCGGTGGATGAGGGCGATTTTGTGAAGGAGGGCCAGCCGTTGGTGTTGCTCGACCCGAGCGACACCGAAATCGCCCTCCAACAGGCGGAAGCAAACCTCGCGAACACCGTTCGTCAGGTCCGGGGTTTGTACAGCACGGCTGATAACTACCGCGCCCAAGTTGCAGCCAAAAAAATCGCCTTGCAAACGGCACAAAATGATTATGCTCGCCGCCAGAAGATTTTCTCTTCCGGTGCTATTTCTTCGGAAGATCTTTCTCATTACCGTGATGCGGTCACCAGCGCGCAAAGCGATTTAACCGCCGCGCAGGAAGCGCTACGAACAAATACTGCAATGGTCGACGACACTGTTATCGACAGTCATCCGGAAATCAAAAGTGCTGTTGCCACATTGCGTCAGCGCTTCCTGGACAACGCCCGCAGTACCATTGTCGCCCCCGTAACCGGTTACGTAGCCAAGCGTGCTGTACAACTGGGTATGAGCGTGAATTCTGGCACCACTCTGTTGGCTATCGTGCCGCTTAGTGGAGTGTGGGTGGATGCAAACTTTAAAGAAAGTCAGATGTACTCCATGCGCCTGGGCCAAAAAGTCATGCTCAATGCTGATCTTTACGGTGACAGTGTTGAATATCACGGCACGATCGAAAGCCTGGGTATCGGGACCGGCAGCGCGTTCTCTCTGCTACCAGCCCAGAATGCCAGCGGCAACTGGATCAAGATTGTACAGCGCCTGCCGGTGCGTATAACGCTCGATCCGCACGATATACAGAAGCACCCGTTGCGCGTTGGACTGTCGATGAACGTCCGTGTGGATATCCGCGACGACAGCGGACACTTACTGCCGCATCAAACCGTCGACACTCCACGTTTCACTACGGATGTGTATCAAAACCCGCTGGCACAAGCGGACAAACTGGTCGCTAGAATCCTTCATGACAACAGTAATATGGTTGTTACAGGCAGCCGTTAAGAGAGACATTATGCAAGATAAAGCAGCTTTTAAGCCGCCCAATATGTGGCTGGCGGTGCTCGCATTGTCGCTGGCGACATTTATGCAGGTTCTGGACTCCACCATTGCAAACGTTGCGCTGCCGACAATCGCATGAAACCTTGGCGTCAGTGCGGACCAGGGGACGTGGGTTATCACCTCCTTTGCGGTATGTAATGCCATTGCACTGCCTCTGACCGGCTGGTTTACCCTCCGGTTCGGGCAACTGAAGTTATTTATTGGCTCGGTGGCAATGTTTACGCTCAGCTCGTTCCTGTGCGGCTCAGCGCACAGTATGACCGAACTGATTATATTTCGCGCACTGCAGGGGTTTTTCGCAGGTCCGATGTTCCCGATGTGTCAGACATTACTGCTGGTGATTTTCCCCACCACCAGGCGAAGCATGGCGCTGGCGCTGCTGTCGATGGTGACGGTTGTCGCACCGATCGTCGGGCCCATTACCGGAGGCTGGATCACCGATAACTATTCCTGGCCATGGATATTCTTCATCAATGTGCCAATCGGCATTTTTGCCACTCTCGCTGTCTGGACCCAGATGCGTGCCCGTAAAGAAACGAAAAGCCACATGCGAATTGACTTTATTGGCATCGCTCTGATGGTTATTGGCGTTGGGTCGCTGCAGATTGCATTAGATCAGGGCAACGATCTCGACTGGTTTGCTTCACAGCAAATTGTCATTTTGATTATCGTTTCCGCAATTTCACTGGTGTTCTTCGTAATCTGGGAGCTCGGTGAACGCCATCCGATTGTTAATCTCGGACTTTTTAAAGATCGTAACTTTGCTGTCGGAACGCTCTCGCTGACTCTCGGCTACGCTGCGTTCTTCGCCATCAACATTATTATGCCACAGTGGCTGCAAACTCAAATGGGTTATACGGCTATCTGGGCAGGGCTCGCCACCGCACCAATGGGCGCGCTACCGGTAATTATGACGCCTTTTATGGGACGCTATGCTAACAAAGTTGATCCACGTATTCTGGCATCACTGTCATTCCTGACGATGGGTGCATCCTGTCTTTTCCGTGCGCAGTTTAACTCAGATGTTGATTTTCGCACCATTGCACAAGTGCAGCTGTTTATGGGGATTGGCGTAGCGTTTTTCTTTATGCCCCTTACCACTATCGTCTTATCAAATCTTAACGGTGCAGAAATCGCCGAGGGTTCAGGTCTGGCAACGTTCTTCCGGGTACTGGGTGGGTCGTTCGCCTCGTCTCTGACGACCTGGATTTGGTCCCGCAGGGAGGTATTCCACCATGCCAGGCTGACAGAGAGCGTCTCTGTGTACAATCCGGCGTCGGTAAATTATCTTGAGAAGATGGGAGGCTTCACACAGCAGAATATTGCGTCTATCGATAAAACTATTGAGCAGCAGGCCTACATGATGTCGACCATAGACTACTTCTGGATATTAGGCTGGGGCTTTATGGCGCTAATTGTGGTTATCTGGTTCACACGCCCTCCCTTCAGTCGTTCTGATGCGTCGGCTAGTGCGGCAGCGGGGCACTAAATAAAGGGATAAACTAAATTTATGTACCCCGAAATGAAAACCTGTAACTTTATAGTTATCACATCATTCCTGATGAGCTCATCAGTGACCAATATTAGGTGCACATTTCAGGCACAACCTCCAGTTAGTTTCGGGACCGATTTTAATGCCAACGCGCGACTATTGTAAAATTCGTGACAACAATGACTGAAAGCTTTTTGTGGTTATGCTTCTGACCTCTTTTTTAATCCCTTTTCTGGATGTGGTTAAGTTCAGATTTCTCCGTGATGAGCATCACTTTCTCAGAGATATGCCATTTAAGTATTCAGCCACGAGTACACATAAAAGCTGACATAATCAGCCTGACTGATAGGGGAAATAACGTTTGAAAATATCTTCAGGAAGCATTTTCAAAAGCAACTTCGTCATTATTCTCACTTCATCGGCTGTGAGCCTTTCAGTTATTTTTGCCGGTAAGTTAATCATTCCGTCGTTCTTGAATTCATCACAGAACTGTCTGCCTTTTTCCGTCAGTTCCAGATGGACAAGCCTTCTGTCCTCAGGAACGCTCTGACGCATCACTACCCCATGCTTAACCATTCTTTCAAGCATGCGGCTGAGCGCGCCGGAATCAATCCCCATATGTC
>Ga0268247_10000506_pt1 | contig 13102 bp, 19 predicted proteins | sample AgamicOrMae_FD_200245 | JGI IMG/M metagenome (GOLD analysis project Ga0268247, IMG submission 200245) | Agave microbial communities from Guanajuato, Mexico - Or.Ma.e (v2) (version 2) | ecosystem: Host-associated > Plants > Phyllosphere > Phylloplane/Leaf | place: Guanajuato, Mexico | collected...
AAATTATTTAATCAATAAATTACAGATGGAGAAAAATGACATTTATGGATAATGCTCAACGCCGCCTGTCATTCACTGAGAATGAAGTCATGGTCACCTGGTTCTTTATGACCGGGATGACTATGAAGCAGATAGCCGAATGGTCCGGAATACCCGAGAACTCGGTCAGCTATTACAAAAGGAGGGTGATGAAAAAGCTTGGGATAGTAAACAATAATGAATTTATTATGTGGTTTCTGGAAAACCGGACAAGTTACCAGGACAGCTGCGCAGAATTCACTATACTGCGTCGCAGAAACCCCGCGTCCAGGGATGGATAACGGTATTAACGGATAAGGGATTTTCCCATGTCATTTTACAGTAAAGGAATTAAAACAGCCCTTACAGTCTTCTGCTGCTTCACCGGACTTGCAGGCTGCAGTTCGGACAGCACACACCATGGCAGCGGAAAGGCTTATTTTCCGGACAACACACGTTCATCGCGGGCCCAGAATGCACGGATACGTTTCCTGATTTTTCACTACACGGCGGTTGATGATGCGACCTCGCTGAAACTTCTTACCGGTGAAAACGTCAGCGCGCATTACCTGATTTCTGACCGCGTCGACAGGCGCACACATGAACCGCCTGTCTGCAGGCTGGTCAGTGAAGAAAGACGTGCCAGTCACGCCGGGGTGAGCAGCTGGAACGGGCGGGTCAACCTGAATGATTCCTCGGTGGGCATTGAAATCGTGAATCCCGGCTTTAAGGAAAGCATGCCGGGGCAGCAGGCCAGGTCTCCTTACCGTCAGGAGCAGATTATCGCCCTGACAGCCCTGGCTAAAGAGATTATCCGGCGCTACGGCATCACGCCGGATAATGTGCTCGGCCACAGTGACATTGCGCCGCTGAGCAGACAGGACCGGGGCAAACTGTTTCCGTGGAAGGCGCTGTCCACACAGGGCGTGGGGGCATGGCCTGAACCGCTGCGGGTGCAGAAGTATCTGGCCGGCCGGGCACCGGATTCCCCTGCCAATTTACTGACTCTCCAGAGCGCACTCAGGCGTTACGGCTATGACCGGATCCCGCTGAGCGGCGTCCTGGATAAAGACACCCGTAAAACTGTCAGCGCATTTCAGATGCATTTCAGGCAGGAAAACACCGACGGCACACCCGATGCAGAAACCGAGGCTATTGCACAGGCGCTCAATGAGCAGTACCGCCCTGCCCCGGAAACGCCACCATTTCATTAATCTGTCAGGCCGGTACGGCTGTGACGGCCTGACTGCCGGGCGGTCACGTCCCCCGTAAAATCAGAGGAAAGCCTTGAGGTGAAACGCCCGGGCTGTCAGTCAGAAAAGGAGGCCTGATGAACAGATCGGATGATGAAAGCCCGCAGGCGTCAGTCATGAACGTCAGTACTGTAAGGCGGCATGTCAGACGGCGGATGATTAAGGCAAAGCGTGAAGTGTTGCGGCTTGTCAGGCTCGCCGACAGGGGTGACCTGTCGGCAGAGGACAGTGCGGACCGGGGCCCCTCTCCGGAACGGTGAAAGGCGGGTGCTGCCTGTTATACCCAGACCTCCACGATCAGGCCCGGTACCCGCTCAAATTCCCGCGTATTATTCGTCACCAGCACGGCGCCGGCGGCGATGGCGTGCCCGGCGATCGCCGTGTCGTTCGGGCCGATCGGCGTGCCGGCCAGCCGCAGTGAAACTTTAATCTCCGTGGTCGCATCCACCGCGGCACGGCCCCAGGGCAGGACGGCATCGAGGCGGGCGCAGAACGCCTCAACCAGCTGCACGTGGCGGGGCGAGGCCTTCGGGCCGGTGGCGCCGAAGCACATCTCGGCGTAGGTCACGGCCGAGACCACAATGCGGTGACCGCGCAGCACCGACTGCTCCAGGCGTTTTATCACGGTCTCCGGCTGCTCGCGCATGATGAATGAGCAGATGTTCGTGTCGAGCATGTACGTTTTGTTCACAGGTCAAACCGTCCTTCGTCGCTGACAACGTCCCCGCGCTCCGCCATAAAGTCCGGGTCAGCTTTTTCGAGCTCAGAGAATGAGCCCCAGGTCGGCCGGACGGGACGCAGAATGATGCTGTCCCCTTCCCGGACGATCTCCAGCTCGCTCACCCCCTCAAAATCCAGGTCGCGGGGCAGACGGATGGCGCGGTTGTTGCCGTTTTTAAAAATCGATACGGTTCTCATGATCTTTCTCCTGGCCGGCTGGCCTTTATATTCATACCTGTGCCAAGTATAGGCAGATGCTCTGCGCATGTATAGGCTAAGTATATGCAGATGTACTGCATATGGATATGTCATGTATAGGCTTTCTGCTTTCATTTTCCGCAGAGATCCGAAAAAAGGGAGAACCGGATCTTCTGCCCTAACTGGCCGCTTTTTGCCCGGTGCACCACATGTTGTGGCTCGTACAGCTACCAATGACACAACATAGGGGATGCGTCGGCGGAAATCCGCCCGGCAAACCCCACTTCCGCCCGCCCCGCCGCCGTGCTACCCTTCCGGTTACTGCCATAACCGGAAAAAGTCGGATCCGGCAACTAGGGCCTTCCGGCAATTGCGCTGCGGGAATACAAGCATGCTTACTGTCAGAATGTTGAATGTAAGCTAAGTTATCTTTTTAGAAGTGACCATCACGTCAGAATCAGTCACTACTGTAAATAAACAGGGTGATCATAATTAACCGGGGAACTGTCATGTTTGAATCAATGAAGCGCAGTGATGATTTTGGCTATGCCTTTGAGAAGATCCGCAACGCCATTTTGTCGCCGGGTGAAAACAACCTTTATGCCGCCTCTCACCTCGGGCTCAACATCATCAGCAAAAAGTCTGCCCAGTTCCGCCAGGAGCTGCGCGACGCCGGCGAGCTCGGCGATAATGAATATGATCTGGACACCTACGGGCACGCCATCGGGGTACTGCAGCGCTGGTTTGAGGGCAACCCGGACGGACTGACCGAACGGGATGCGCGGATCTACAGCCAGTACCTGCAGTCGGCGCATCAGGGATTTGTGGCGCTGGCTGATGAAATCAGGGCTAACCAGTTATGAAAAAGGAATTTGTGTCGGAGCTGTTTGCCGGCGATGACGACTGGCACAATAACGCATGCCTGAATGAGTGGCTTCACGATTACGGAGCAACTTATGCGGCCGGTTATCGGCGGGCTGCTGAACTTCTGATAGAGCATATTGATACCAAAGGACGGGATCAGGATGTGCTTGTCTATCCTGTTGTTTTCCTTTACCGGCATCATGTCGAACTCGCCCTCAAGCGAATTATCACGCTCTGCCTGCTGCAGATAAATGACCCGGATACTAAAGGACCAAAGGCCGTTCACGACCTTAACGTTCTGTGGGACCACGCCAGAAAACTGGTCAGAAAGGTTGACCCTTCTTTTCCGCGTGCCAACCACAGTAATACGGATGCCGTCATCAAGGAACTGATTGCCATTGATTCTGGTTCAACGGCGTTCCGGTATGACCGGACCAGGGAAGGAGAGCCCAGTCTGACCGGCATTTCCCACATTAATACACGGCTGTTTGGCGAGAAAATGAAAGCAGCCTGTTATGAACTTGACTGCATGGATTCTTATATCGCTGAATCATACAGCTTGTTTTTAGACATGATGAGCGATTCCCGCTACCAGCCTTGATGTCGCGCTTATGAAAATCATCATTGATGCTTACCGGAGACAGCTGTGAATTTGCCAGTATCCTATATTCCTCATCAAGACACATCCCACCTCCCGGTTGCCATTGATTATCCGGCTGCGCTGGCGCTGCGACAGATGGCGGCGCTGATTGACGATTTGCCGAAGTACCTGCTGGCGCCGGAGGTCAGCGCCCTGCTGCACTTCGTGCCGGACCTGCACCGAAAGATGCTGCTGACCACCATGTGGAACACCGGCGCGCGCATCAACGAAGCGCTGGCCCTGACGCGGGCCGACTTCACCCTGTCGCCGCCCCACCCGTTCGTGCAGCTGGCCACGCTGAAGCAGCGGGGTGAAAAGGCCGCCCGCGGGCCGGGTCGTGCGCCGTCCGGCGTGGTCCCTCACCGGTTGGTTCCGCTGTCCGATCCGCAGTACATCGCCCAGCTGGAGATGATGATGGCCACGCTGCGCATTCCGGTTGAGCGGCGCAATCCTGACTCCGGCCGGACTGAAAAGGTGCGCCTGTGGACCGTGACTGATCGCACGGTACGCACATGGATTAACGAAGCGGTGGCTGCCGCAGCGACCGACGGGGTGACGTTCTCGGTGCCGGTGACGCCGCACACTTTCCGGCACAGCTACGCCATGCACATGCTTTACGCGGGTATCCCGCTGAAAGCGCTGCAAAGCCTGATGGGCCACAAGAGCCTGAAGTCGACGGAGGTCTACACGAAGGTGTTTGCGCTGGACGTGGCGGCACGTCACCGGGTGCAGTTTCACATGCCGGGTAATGAAGCCGTGGCGATGCTGAGGAAGGAATGACGGCGGGTATACCTATTTTGGCCTGTAGGTTATTACAGGCTAATAATAGCATTTAGCAGCTTAAATTAGCTATCATTATATTGGCCATCCTAATTGGCTATTAGATTAATTTTTAACCATGTTATTAAGCTTTCAATAAGCTTATTAATAGTGTGCTTATAGTCTCCTACTGAGTTTTATTGAAATGCAATCAAATTGCAGACCTACCATTTTTTATTGAAAATGGTTTTAAATTGATTTATGTTCGTATTTATGAATTTTGTTCGCATTCTTTGCAGTATTCATAATTTGAATATTAGTTATAAAAATTCGGAGGTTGAGATATGAAAGGACCAGAACCAAATATGATTTTCCATGCAAGAAAATCAATCGGCTTGTCTATTGAACAAGCGGCAAATTTAGTCTATTCAACTAAGCGCTCCTGGGAGTATTGGGAGAGTGGTGAACGTTCAATGTCTCCTGCAATATGGGAACTGTTCTTGATGAAAATTTCGGGAACAATACCTCGCAAGTATGCAGATGAACCCAGGAGCGTTGTGGTGATTCTTGCTGATGACGGTAAGCAGTTTATTGATGTTGTTGCTGATGATAACTTTGTTGATCTGCAGGAGTCCGATGAATCACCAAATGCCGTAATCAGTTCGCTAGCGGTTGAGCATATTAGTGGGAGACCATACGTACACAAAACGACCTTTAACCGTTCGGTAAACCAGCACGTATTAGAGGCTGTAAGAAAATGGAAGGGGCAATTTTCTTCATTGTAATCATGTGGTTAAATTGATTTTAATTTGTCTTTTTTATTTAAAAATTCGCTGATATTAATAAAGAACATTTTTCTTTTATGAATTAAATAGTATTTAATTTCGTGTCGTACAGAAAATTTGAAATCTTATGTTAATGTTGTGAATAATATAAAATTCATTGATATCTACAAATTAATAACATGACAAGTTGGGGGGAAGCTTTGAATCAATGGAATTGGCACGAGTTTGAGGTTGACGATAGCTCATCCGAACCTGACGAATTAGATGATTATTTTGATTTCAATCAAGGCGACCCTGAGGAATTTGTTACGAGAGAATTTTGGGTAGGCAGTGCATCAGATGGATACCTTTACGTTATTGCTTTCAATAGAGTTTATGGGGATGGACTCATTAAAACCTATCTGGGCGATGCGAAGTTCAATGATGAGCCGGTCTCTTTACCTGAAAGCGGTGCGTGGATAGTCACATTCGGTCTTGCTGATAGTGAAAATTACGACCATGTTCAGCTAAACCCCAGACAACAAAGAGATTTAGTGACAGGGGTTGCTTGTGCATTATATGACCACTACAATGTGAGCAAGTCGGGGCTTTACTTTTGGAAAGCAGCCAGAGAAGAACTGAAAGGTGCTTATGATTCTGCTCTAGGCTTTGGTAGAGTTGTGCCTCCAAAAATTAAGTTTATCCCTTTAACAAATAACCTAAACGGGCTAGGCGATCAAAGGAGGGGGTATGCAATCATCACGAAATACTACTGAAAGCTTGACGGCGGATCAGGTGAATGATGCCCTGACTCGTAGACTAAAAAAAGCCTCAGCTAAAACAGCCAAACGTAAACTTGAGACTGGTGAGTACGTTCTTCACCTTGGAAAAATTATTCCGGCTAAGGTCCTTGAGGAAGCTGCGGCTACAGCTGCTTCGGAAGCAGCTGAGCTTGTTGAAAGAGCAAGCTTCGATTCTGTAGATGTTTGCGCGCCCATTATGTCGGCACCTAGAGTTGGTGTTAACTGGCTAGGTAGTCGTAAAAGGCTAGCTGCTACATCGGTCGAAATAATTACTCGGCGCCCTATGCATGTTACAGCTGCTGCACCTATTAAGAAAAATGATTCTGAAACTGTTCCTAAAGACGGTCAACTCTATGTATACGATTCTAAAATTGACTCCATGATTCCTCTCAAAGGACGATTCATTGGTAATCATGAATTCGTACGCCCAATTAAAAGAAGGCGGCTTCGGTTAAGACCTGAACTCAACCCCTTCAGTATCTTTACTCCAAAAGCGAAGTAAGGCTTCACAACAAGCTTTCAGTAAAAGTTTCATGTTTTAAAAAAACCGCCTTTAGACGGTTTTTTTCTTTCTGTCAGAGATTTATATGACACGATGGTTATATTGCAGGATTTGATCCTGCATTAAGATTGTTCTGCTTACATGATGACCAATCTAGTTAGATTACGACTTTTTATTCATTCTTGCAGCAATATAAAAGCATGCAGCACTATTGCTGCAAACAAGTTGAAAGCATCTTGAATTTTTTATAAATTATCTTGCAGCAAGATTGCTGCTTAATTGAGAGGGTGTATGGCCTGGATTGTCGGATTCATTTCCCAAAAAGGTGGTGTTGGTAAAAGCACGATGTCCCGTGCATTTGGCCGTGAGGCAAACGCAGGAGGTATTGTTACTAAAATAGCTGATCTTGATACTGAACAGGCTACTACCACTGACTGGCATCGTAGACGCCTTTCAAATGGTCTTCCCCCTGCCTGTTCAGTTGAGCTTTTCAAGACTGTTTCTCAGGCACTATCAGTTGCAGACAATGTCGATCTTCTCATCTTGGATGGTCCCGCTCGTGCAAGTAAGGGCACGACTGAAATTGCTAAAGTGGCTGATCTTGTAGTGCAGCCTACAGGTGCATCACTCGATGACTTAGTTCCAGCAATCAAAGTTTTTCATGCGCTTGTTAAAGAAGGCGTTCCACGCAATAAACTCGTTTTCTCATTGAGCAGGGTTGGAACTGATGCTGAAGAAGCTGACGCTCGTGCCTATATCTTAGAGGCTGGCTATGACGTTCTCGACGGCTGTCTTTTCGAAAAACCCGCTTACCGCAAAGCAATGAATGCAGGGCTTGCGGTTACTGAAACCCGATACAAAGGTCTCAATGAAAGAGCTGATGAACTGATTCAGGCTCTCATTAACAAAGTGGGAGAGCAAAATGGCTGATTTGTCTGCATTGAAAAATAAATCTAAATCTAAAGGGTTAGGCTCTCCTCCGGGTCCTGATGAATACGCTACGAGTTTGAACTCTCCAGAGGTCGCGCCAGCACCAGATATTGCTGAAGCGGCAAAAGCACCGTCTTCAGCTGGGGCGTCACTGGAACAACCTGTTCAGGAGCCTTATATCAAGCGTGATGGCAGAAGCATGCGCAAAACCAATCGCACAATTCCTTTCGCGACTCGCGTTTCTGCTGAGTTTGATCAACGCTTCCGCGATATAGCGTATCAGGAAGATCTCAAAATAGTTGAGCTATTGGAAAAGGCCCTGCAAGCTTATGCGGAAAAACAGGGTTATAAGTAGTAGCAAGATTGCTGCTAGATTGCAGCATAATTATTTTTATTCTTACTATATTGAGCCCGGAGTTAGCTTTTATTTGCCTGCAAGATAGCAGCTATCTTGCAGCATTCTGTTCTTTTAAGCTCCTTTTGTTTTATTGAGTTTATCTTGCTGCAATCATGCTGCTATCTGCTTTCACTCATTGGGCATTGTTTAGTTCATATAATGTTGCAGTAAGATTGCAGCAATCTTGCTGCATAAAGTCGAAGGTGGTTTATTGTTAGATGATAAAAAAATAGCTGCAAGCTAGCAGCTATCTTGCTGTCATCTTGCTTCTAAATTCTGCTCTCAGAAAACCAATTTGCAGATCTACTGTTCATGTTATCTGCAATCTTGCAGCAAGATCATAGAACTCAATGGGATCTATAAGAGAATAATCTGAGAAATATTTGGGTTTAGTATATACCTGAGTGACTCCGTAGTGTATATTTATCTCGTATTTTTCTCACTTAATGGATGTTTTGGGATATGAAAGTGTTTATCGATGATGGTCCTACAAATGTAAAGCTGGCCTGGAAAGATAAAGATTGTGTCAGAACGCACCTGAGCCCGAACAGTTTCAAGCGCGAATGGTCGGTGGCATTCGGTGACAAACCGGTTTTCAATTACACCATGAACGGCGAGCAGTACTCTTATGACCCGATTGCGCCGGAAGCGGTGAAAACCACCAACATTGCATGGCAGTACAGCGACGTGAATGTGGTTGCTGTGCATCATGCGCTCCTGCAGACCGGTCTCAAACCCTGTGAGGTGGACATTACGGTCACGCTTCCGCTGACAGAGTTTTATGATCACAATAACCAGCCCGCAGCAGCAAACATCGAAAAGAAAAAGGCGAGCCTGCTGCGTCCGGTTTCGCTGAACGGGGGGGAGGGCTTCAAAATCCGCAGTGTCTCGGTCATGCCCGAATCCATCCCTGCCGGCTTTGAGTTGCTGAGTGAGCTGGACCCGCTCGATTCACTTCTCATTGTTGATCTGGGGGGAACGACGCTCGATATTTCACAGGTCCGTGGTCGCATGAGCGGTATTACGCGCATTCATGGTGACGCAACCATTGGTGTGTCACTGGTAACGACTGCGGTCGCGGACGCGCTGCGTGTTGCAGGAACGCGGGGCAGCAGTTATCTTGCCGATGATATTATTGTCCATCGTAATGATTATGCTTACCTGGAGCACCGGATCAACGATCTCTCCCGCGTGAGCCTGGTTAAAAGTACCATTAACGAATCACTCGAACGTCTCACGCAGCGTGTTCTCAGCGCCATGAAGGCGTTTGAAGGCTATACCCATGTCATGGTGATTGGCGGGGGTGCCGAAATTATTGCCGAGGCCGTTCGCACCCACTGCGGTGTGAGGGCAGAGCGCTTTTATAAAACCGACTCATCCCAGTTCGATTTGGTCAGGGGGATGATTGCTATCGGATAACGTCATGGATACGCGCAGAAAGATCCAGTTTTACATTAATCCTAAAAGCAGCCTCGGTGAGGCCTATGCAGACAGTCACACCGATGAAACTCCGCAGGGTGAGCGCGGCCGCCTCTGGAAGGCGGCAATGCTCAGCGGGTTTGCACTTGAGCGTATTGATCCGCGTCTGCCGTTCCTGCTGTCGGAACTGCTGAGCGAAAACACGACTGCAGAAGAAGTGCTTCAGGTGATACGCGCTGTCAGCCCTAAAAGCGCCACAGCGCAGACCCCGTCTCAGGCTGAAAGCGTTCCTGAGCCGGCTGAAGCATCCCCGAATGCCACTGTCGATGAAACCCGAAGTAATGCCAGAGGCATGTTTGGCGGTAGCTAATTTAACGAGGTCATCATGAACAGAGTGATACTGTTGATAACGGGCTTTCTGGGGTTCCGAAAGCTCACCGGCCAGGACAGGAAAAGTGCAGGGGAGTGGGGCTTTCTGCTCAGCATGCTGTTTATCGTTCCGCTGCTGTTCTGGGAACATCCCGGCGTCATCGTGTCTGTGGTTCTGCAACTGCTGTGGGCAGCCGTCGGGACACGCTCTGCTTTTCTCGCCAGCGAAACGTGGAAAAAAAACAGGCAGCAGCGCTGAAACAGCCAGTCTGCATAAAGAACCGCGCGCTGGTTCAGGTTACCCAGGCGATCGGTATATCGCTCCAGCGCGTGGTCCAAGCCGGTGACAGCATGTCCCGCTTCATCTTCCACTCGGTATCAATTCCCTGACCCGCAAACCATACCCGCCCCAGGCCTGACTGGTTGATGCCGTCCAGCACCTGCATCAGCTGCGCGCTGTTCGCCCGCGGCCGGTTGTCGTCAAACAGGTTAAGCTGGCTGACGCCGTGAGGGGTGAAGTCATCAAGCATGACGCCGGCCTTCATGTACCGGTGGCCATCCAGCCAGATGCGGTCCAGCGCGCGCATGGCCACGCCGATGATATCGCGCGTGTCCTGCGTGGGCAGGGTGAGTTTTTCCCCGGCCGTGTTGCCGTAGAACGTCTCGCCGACCGCATGGGGCGAGGTCCGGACAAACACGCTGATGTGCCGGCAGTACTGGCGTTCGCCACGCAGCTTCTCCGCTGCGCGGGTGGCGTACTGGCACAGGGCCTGCTGCATGGCCACTTTGGTGGTAATGCGTGAACCGAAACTGCGGCTGCAGACAATCTGCTGCTTTGCCGGCGGCATCTCCTCCAGGGGAATGCACGCCTCGCCGTTCAGCTCCCGCACCGTTCTTTCCAGCACCACCGAAAAGTTTTTCTGGATGAAGGCGGGGTGCGTGCGCGCCAGCTCGAGTGCGTTAGTGATGCCGAGCAGGTTCAGTTTCTTGCCGATACGCCTGCCAACGCCCCAGATTTCCTCGACGGGCTGGCGCATCAGCAGCGCTTCGGTCCGCTTCGGGTTTCCGGGCGTCAGCGCCAGTACGCCTCTGAACTGTGGCCACTCTTTTGAGGCCCACTGCGCTGATTTGGCCAGCGTTTTGGTCGGACCGATGCCGGCGCCAATCGTCAGTCCGGTTCTGGCCAGAACGTGGGCACGCAGCCGGTGGCCGAAGTGCTCAAAGTCCTCACAGCCATCGATGCCGGTCAGGTCGAGGAACATTTCATCAATGGAATACTGCTCGACTCTGGGCGTCATTTCCTCAAGCGATGCCATGATTCGCTGCGACAGCGAATGATTTATGTGGAATGGAAAGTCGAGTTCAGTTACTAAAGGTATTGAAGCGCTGACCCGGATATCACCGGTAGCCTGGCAGCACATTTTGTTGAACGGGCATTACACCTTTCATAGTAGCAATGAAATCATGGACCTGGATGCACTGGTTGCAGGACTGAAACTGGGGTAACGGAAATTTCGGCGGTTCCGGCGTAGAACCCCTATGAAATTCAGAAGTCAGCTATCAACGTGCTGCGAATCTGGCATACCAGAGAAGATCACTAAACATGACCTGTAAAAATGTCATGGCCTGTTGCCGGGCTTAAAAGAATCCGCAACAGCGTTACATTTCAGTTTTCCCGAATGCTGGCATATTCCGGAGCCGCCAGGTACACCCTCCCAGGGAGTCACTCCCCCATCGTTCCGTTACGCACAGGTCATTCTGCACCTTCAGAAACATCACGGGCTTCAGCACGATTTCGTCAGGAATAAGTCCACCATAGTGCCTTACCAGCACCTTTCCCTCGCTGTACCCGGAACAGCCCGGGCGCCCGCGGTGAAAGGCCCGGATGCAGTTGTCCGGATGAGCTCTGAGCACCTGCAGTATCGATTCCCTGTCCATCGTTACCCCCTTATGCCGGAACATCCACTGTAGTCAGTAACGGGCCATTTACAGCTCCGCCACTGCATTCTCCTGTTCAGCTCCATAATCCTTAATCCCTGTTATAACAGAGTTTACTGCGCACAGCCTGCAGATATCAGCAGAAGCCTCCCCCGGCTGCGGGTCTATCTGCCATCCACAGCGGATGAAAAGCTGCTGCAGTCCCGCCACGGCACCGGACACGCGCGCCATCAGCGGCGCCACCTGCCGGCCCTCATCATCAAAGGCCGCGTCCAGACTGCTCCGGGAGATGCAGATACTGTTCACGGCCGGGTTCAGGCTAACTACGTGGCGTCCGGACCACTCCCGGTCGCTGAGCAGCCGGTATGCCCAGTGCATATCCTTCGCGGTCTCCAGTGCATACGTCAGCCGGAACAGGTCGTTCTGCTCTGAAAGTGAGCCGGTGCACGAGCGCCAGAGGTAGTCCAGCTTGCCGGGCAGCTTTGCCCCGGCACCGTACCGGCGCCCCTGCTTCAGCAGCCATTCAATGTCGGGGGCGACCTCGCGCGGAAAGCGATGCTGCTTCAGGGCGGTGGCCAGCCAGCGGGTGAGAAAGAGATTTTCCTGGGCGTCAGAGCAGACGGCTCCGTCCTGCCGCGCCAGGGCGAGCGCGGTCAGGGCGCACCATGCCAGATGGCCGGATTTTTCGGTCAGCGTCACTGCAGACTGCCCTCCTGAGAATTCTGAGTCGTTATTTTAACGGGATCTGGCAGCGGAATAAACCTGTCTCGCATCGGCCAGACTGCCATTTTCCTGTCATTTTGCAACCGGGAGCTCAGCCAGACAGGTGGTGTAGCGGGGCGACAACATTTCGCGTTTCATGTACGTTTCCGTTCCAATGGACTTCAAACCCCACTTATGCTTATGAAGCACGTAAGCCGGGTATCAAAGAGCAGATCACTGAAATGGCCTTCAATGGTGCCGGGGTTCGCGATACCGCCAGAACACTGAAAATTGGCATTAATACCGTCATCCGGGCTTTAAAAACTCGCGCCAAAGCAAATAACGTCTTCGCCTGTGGCTCATGCTGATGTGGCGCTTATCTGCGAACTCGATGAGCAATGGAGCTTCGTTGGCAGTAAAGCACGGCAGCACTGGCTCTGGTACGCGTACAACACCAAAACAGGTGGTGTACTGGCCTACACTTTTGGCCCCCGGACCGATGAAACCTGCCGGGAGCTACTGACACTGCTCACGCCATTTAATATCGGCATGATCACCAGCGACGACTGGGGCAGCTATAGCCGGGAGGTGCCAAAGGATAAGCATCTGACCGGGAAAATATTCACCCAGCGCATTGAGCGTAATAACCTGACACTCCGCACCCGCATTAAGCGGTTGGCCCGTAAAACAATCTGCTTCTCGCGCTCAGTTGAGCTCCACGAAAAAGTCATCGGAGCGTTTATCGAAAAATACATGTTCTACTAATTGGAGGCGCCACCGGACCGTGCATCAAAAGCACAGATGGATCACATTTTCCTGCAATATC
>Ga0268247_10000507_pt1 | contig 13095 bp, 6 predicted proteins | sample AgamicOrMae_FD_200245 | JGI IMG/M metagenome (GOLD analysis project Ga0268247, IMG submission 200245) | Agave microbial communities from Guanajuato, Mexico - Or.Ma.e (v2) (version 2) | ecosystem: Host-associated > Plants > Phyllosphere > Phylloplane/Leaf | place: Guanajuato, Mexico | collected...
CCTCAACTATTCTCGTTACGTTGGACGTCATATTGTAAATTGTATAATGTTTGAATTCTGGCAAAGTCTCCAGACAGAAGATAACAATTGAGAGTAAAATGACAACCACTGAGATAATTGCAACCACGCGGGCTCCTATAACATTTGCGTGTGTCCACGAGGTGTTCAGATTCATTTATAAAGTTAGTATTGATGGTTGTCGGATGCCTCATCGACTTATCTGAATCGATAAAATTGATTCAGCCTCTGTTAGCGAGTCTGACGGTGCCAGAGACTTACCCTGCGACGATTCGGGATACTCAAAGAGTAGCCAAATATTCCGTTGAGTCTCTCCCTCCGGCAGAGGTTTTTCGGCCTCCTTGATGAAGCCCTCGTCTTCTCGAAACTTCAACAAGGTTGCCTCACCAAGCTCGTAAAACTTGATCTCCTCAACGAAAACATCCAATGGTATGTTGACTGGTCTGCGCAGTTTTCCTCCACTTTGGTAATAGTATAAGATTGCCTCAAAACACAGACGGTTCCTATCGAAAAAGTACTCATTATTTACTGGATCGTAATACCTGATTGGATAAAATTTTTTCAAATATTACGATGGTTGGTTAGAGGTTAGAGCGAAAATGGGATTGCTTACTTTGATAAGTGGGTAAGTTCATTGCAGGATATATTCACAAAAGCAGAAGATGGAATCAATAAGGCTCCGAGAGAGGATGGAGGTTGAAGAATTGGTCCAGAGAGAAAGATGTGAATTTTCTCCGACCCAGCTCGCCTCTTGGCCCTTGCAGGTCGGTTCTTCTCAAGAAATTGGGGGCGGAGAACATTGCCCGAGAAGTGTCTTTTGGAAAGCAGATGTTCGAAGACAAGAGCGAATAGCTGGAGATGAAGATGACGTGATTTCCCAGAAAAGGAAAAGAGCCAGACAATGATGATGGTCTAAAATTGGTCACGTGATTTGGGGGCATTAAAAAGACAAACGACACAAGAGGATCTGAGTTGTGTCTGAATTTGATTGTGCGCGCCAGTGCGTGTTCATTAGTGAATGCACAAGTTTCCGCATTGAACATTGGAGCAATTTATCAGTTGCAAACATAATGATCTCGTTTCAATGGGAGAAACCTTGTCCTCTCCGGCCTAACTGGGGGCGCAAGCACAAAAGGGCAGGAACTTGGATTCTATTTCCTCTTTTTTCTCTCTCTCTCTTTCTCTCTCTGCTTGCCGGCGGAAAAAATTGGAACCAAATGATTGAGACATCCATTATACGATTGCGAGCTCGAACAAGAGAGAATAATAATTATAGTCAGTGTCTGAAAGTGTGCATGGCAATGTGGGGCCGGCTTGGTATGTGGGGCTAGGCAGGCAGAAGATGGGCCAAGACTGTTTCCACTAAGTGCACTGGATGATGAGCAAAAACTCAGGGCAGAGCTTTGAGAATGGGTCCAAGTTAAAAGAAGCACAATGGCAACACGGTCTTGAGCAGCAGCGACGAAAGCTGGTCCCTTGGCGAAGTTTCCGCGTCATCATTAAATAATCTCCTCATCTCCATCACCATCATTTGATACAAGCTTACAATCGTGACGTTCGCCGCCTTTTTTGGCCGGCCCCTTAGGTCCGGCCGAAATTTGCCAGTTCTTCTGATTTGCGGCGGAAAACTGCGTGCAAAATCATCGGCCGGGCTCGTTTGTACTTTTGCCAACAGAGAGTCTTAGCTTGAAAGGAAGGGAGGAAATTGTGTGGCCAAGCAAGCAAGTAAATTGTTCAACGAGGATGAGCAAAACTTTAGCCCTCAGACCTTCTCTTGGAGCCTTTTTTCTCTCCTCAGACTCTCTCTACTCTGAGAGTTTCTGAAACAGTATTGCGTGAACTTGTCTGCCCGTAAGACTGTCTCTCTACAGAGACTTTGGAGACTTTGGATTGGGCGCTCGTTGTTCATTTGCTTAACAGCAACAAGAAGGACCGAGGCAGACGAGAAATGCCATCGAAGTTCCAATCTTGTTTCTCTTTTTTGCTGCTCCACTCGGCTGCTCGCCACCATCGCAACGAGCGGCTCTTGTCCAGAAGGAGCAGAGGAGAAAAGGGTCCCCATTCTCTAAAGAAGCTTAGCCAAATTAAGTGGATGGCAGAGAGAGAGAGAGAGAGACAGTTTTTTAAGTACTTGGTTGTGTGAGTGGCACGCACATCTTGGGCATGAACGTGGTCTTATCTCTGGCGAGCAACAACAATGCGCCCCCATGAGGCCAAACTAGATGCAAGTTAGAGAGGATTGGCCGACACATTTTGGCATTCTGGTGGCCTCTTTTGTGACAATAACGAGTCAAAATGGCGGGGAATGTGCCCTGCAACTTGAGTCCATTGCTCGCCGTTCATGGTCTTTGGGGCGCGCGTGAATCGGCCGAGGTGGAAGGGGAAAGCAAACGACAAACTACGGACTCTCAGTGGACGAAATAGATTTCCCTCCTGATTAGGCAGAGTCAATCAATTTTCTCTCCGCCTCTCGACAAGCTGAGCACATTGCCCTGCAGAGCAGCTGGTCGAGGGGCCAACTTGGTGCATCCAACTTGCTCGGCGCCAGGCAATCACAGCAACTGGCCCAAATTGTCGCCTCTGTCCGTCTGTCTGTCTCTGTGAGTGTGTGGCACAGTTCAGGGCACAGTTCAGGGCTGGCTGTCAGAGTGGCGTCAGGCGAGTAATTGGTGCAAAAGGCGGTGCTTGAGTGGGAAAATTGGAGGCCCAAATGGAGCGGCCAAGTGGAATGGCAGAGCGAGCAACTCGGACGGCTAGTCTGCAGCTGCCCTTGAAGCGCGCCCACTGCCTCACTGAATGCTCTCCGCTGGAAACTTGCTCTCTCCTCTTTTCCCTCCACCAAGCTCGGCAAAGTTTGCCGAGCTAGTGAATCTAAGCAAATTGAGTTAAACTCACCTAATTCGTTTTCGTTGGTCGCCCAAAAGCGAATCGGGAAACTGATTGAGCGTTCGCAAAGTTGTTTCAAACTTCAAGCCGCCCACATTGATTGTGCACCGCTGACAAAGGTCGTGCCTGTGCTTGAGTGGCTCGAAACGTTGGGCCAAATATTGGCCTGGTCCGCCCTTGTGCTTGCTTGGGACCACCAACTGTTTCTGGCCGCCTCCAAGCTGGTCTTCGTGCTGCGAGCAAGAGCACTCGTCAGCCGCCTCTTCCGGTGGGCCATCCTCCACCGATTTGGTTTCCTCTTGGCCCGGCCGGTGCTTGTGTCTGCTGGCTCGCTGGTGGCTGTGGCTGTGGCTGTGGTTGTGGCGGTGTTGGTGGCTGTGGCTGTGGTTCCGGTGGTGGCCGTGCTCATGGTGCTGTCTGTCTGGCTCGCCGTGAGCCAAATATTCTTGCGACTGTTGCAACTGATGGTGAGGTCTGCTGGTGTGCACGTAGAATTGGCGGTAAGCTTCACTTGGCGCCAGGCCGGCCGCCTCCAAATCGAACTCGAACTGGTCACGAAACTCGACCGGCTGTCCAAACTCGTCCACTAGTTCTTCAACGCCGCCTGGCCCGTGTTGCTGCTGGCCCGACTTGCCGGCCGGCAGTGCTCTGAGAATGAGATAAATGATCAGAAGTATTGCGAAGCAGATGATTAGACTGAAGGTTAGCATATTTCTCTTCCATTTAATGATGATAATTGGCCGATTTTTCACTTCATTTGCTTTCATCTTCCTCAAGCAGAAATTGCTCTTTTGCCCGGCCCACTTGCTTCCTTCTTCCACCTCCAAGCACACTTCTCTCCCTCATTTTGGCGCGAGAACAATCCCTCATTCTAGTGGTTCATTTTTGCTCGCTTCTTTCCGGCTGGCTCACTCGTTTGGCTCTCTTCGTCGGTGGCCAATCTCGTGCTCGTGCCACCCACTGGCCCGTCAAGACGAGCAATTGGATCGCATGGGTCGCATGTGAATGGAGACACGCACTCGCAGTTGCTCACCAGCCGGTCTCAGTGGGACGACTGAGGCGGCCCATCACTCGCCAATTTGCAAGAGTCGCACACAAATTGGCCCAACAACTCTCACACTTGCACTCTGCGTCCAACTCGATTGGCCACTGACAATCTATTTGCCTTTGATGCGGACCGCCGAGTTCAAAATCAATGTCCAATTTGGACCAACTCTGGGCCCAAACTCTTCTGGAGCCTCAGACACAACTGCTGACCGAGCGGCGGCTTTTGAATGCCTCCTTTTGCTTGCCCGGCCCAGCAGCTTCAACGAGAAAGGAAAGACAATGGACTTGCTCGCTCGATTGGCAACACTGCCATTTTGTCGCCTCGTGTGGTTGCCGAACAACTCGCTGCATCCATTTAGCCGAGACAGAGACCGCCAGGAAGGAGACTTGCACGAACACACAGAGTCCCGCTCTCTTGGGTCCCAACTAGTGCAGGGAAGAGCATGCAAAGCCCAGAGGCCGTCTCTGATGATGGTCCCGATGGTGGTGGGCCTCTCTTGGTGGCGCTCCTTTGCGGCAAAGCGACGGAATGAGAGTGGTGCGCGCATGTGCGGCCGGCAAGCCGCAATCGCAAATAGAGTTCTGCTTCATCTGTCTCGCTCTCTCTCTCTCTCTCTCAGTCTCCAAACTAGTCCTGCCGTTTCGCTTTTCGGCCCCGCCGCTGCCCCACCGTCGTCCGCTCTTTGCCCCATCCCACCGGAGGGGCGCCACTCGTTCGCTCAGATGAGCGGCCTACTCTCTTTTCCCTCAGACGCGCCTCTTCCTGCGCTAGGCCGCCTAGTTCTAGACACTCAAACTCGAGTCCGGCTCTAGTGCGACCGCAAATGAGGCTGATTTATTGTCGCAGCCTCCGAGCATGGAAGAGAGCTGAGCACTATTTTTTCCTCCGCCTTTGCTTCACTCGCTCGCTCGCTCGCCACAGACAGTCCTCGGCCGCCAAGTCGCTATGTACCTTTTCGTAAATGTTCCATCCGAAGACTGTCTGCAACTGTTTCGGCGTCACATAATCGAAGCTTAAAGCGACGCACGCACAACAAAGTGTCGAACTTGGACCATTACTTTGCACTTTGCTGGCCGAGTATCTTTGCCATGCGAAAGGAGAAGAGAGAGTGATTCATTCTCTTTCATTGTTGCACTCGCTTCTGAGCCCTGCGATCATTGCAAAGAGAAATACTCGTCCATTTCTCACCAACTTCCGTCGCTGATTTTTGCCGATAACTCAAATGACCATCAACGAACAAAATCAGCTTCCTCTCAGCTGCTTCCCTTGGATGACAACTGTATTAGGCTTAGCTTCTTTTGCCTCTTGCTCATCGATCATTGTTGATTGTGGCCAGATAATTGTCCACCTTCAGCTTCTTTGGACAGAACCAACAGTTTTCATGCTTAGAACTCGATTCATTTGTCCTAAGGATTCAGAATCACACCAATAACCAACTCGTGTCTCTAAATCAGGCTGGCTAGAGTTCGGTAAAGCAGGCAGAAATTTGATCGATACTATGCACAATTTGTCAAGCGACCGACCAATCGTCAAATTTGCCATTTTTTTCGAAAAATTGGAAGATGAAGAGATGCTCGAGGACTATTGAGAGAAAAGAAGTGGGAGAAGAATGATCAAATCTGTCAGCAGTAGGCAGCCTCGATTAGATTTCAGCCGATAGGTTTTGAGTGAAACAACTGGAATTCGACTCATCGGTTATTTGGTCATCGGTTTGGCTAGCGCAATTTGGACTCTAATCTGCTGCACTGGCCAGTAGACCGAAGCTGTGGACAATTATTGGTCGAGGGAGAGTTGGCCTTTTGCACATATTGCTCAGCGACAACCGATGGTCGCAGTTCGTTCATTGGCGTGCTGGCTCGCCAGATGTCGCCCCAAGTTGCTGAAATTGGGGCCAACTCTTGTTCAGGGTTTTCTCAGCTCAACAAAAGTTCATTGAATCCAAGTGTCGGTTTGTTTCCCTACTTTGCTCAGTGTTGGTCTCTTTTTGTATCAAACGGCAAGGCTTGTGCCTCCTTGCAGATCAATTGGCTAGAACCAACGAATTGAGCGAGGATAACGAGCCAGCTTGTCGGCCAGTCTGTGTGAACGCTGAAAACGTGTCCACAATTGGGGCTTGCTCGTTGAGCTGAGGCACGAAATCATTGGACTTGAAGAATTTCACTTGATTGGGACTCGCCTTTCAGTTGAGAGCATTGCAATTCCGCTAAGCTCGCCGACTGAGCTTCTCTATGTCTCCCATTTGCAGCATCGTGCACTGAAAAGAGCGCGCCCTCTTCTTATCAGCAACTCAATGCACCTCCCAACACACAGAGGCCCCATTTGAACTTGCACTAACCGCAGGCAGCAGATTCACTTTCCACTCTAGCATTTTTGATACGAATGGCCACAAAGTTCAAAAGAGAGCCACAGAGATTAATTTTATGTGCCTCTACTCTACTCAGAGAAGAGCTATCTTTTCTCTTTGGCCGTCTGTGGCCAGTTGCAGCTCCCCGGGGGCGCCTCTTTGCCGGCAGAAGTCTCTTTCGGCGAGCGAAAATATTGAGACTTGTGGCGGCTTTTGGACGATCTCGAGGACTATGACAGAGAAGAAGAGAAAAGGGGAAGAGTGTGGATAATGACGACACTCAGTCTTCTCGTTTGGAGAGTGCCCTCTGGATTGGTGGAAATCCGGGGCCAGAAAGTGGAAACAGTGCAGGCTGAGCCATTAGATTGCCGGATTTCTGTGGCCGAAAGAGGCCAGAGATCAATCCATTAGTGTGTTTAGGGCATTCCGCTCGTCTGGCTGGTGAGACTTGCGCCACAACTGCTCAATGGGTGTGCAAGATGAATTGAAAACGGATGAAAACTAGTGACCAGCTTGTGAGGAGCAAAATTTGAGCGTGAAGCTGTAGTTGTTGTGCAATGTTGCGCCGGGAGACGAGCATTGGGCGCCAAAAGACCGCCCAAACGGGCGACATGAAACTCCAATTTGGCCGCAGGAGGCGCGCGACAGAATTAGCTCTTCTGGTGCCCAAAATGATCGCATCGTCTCAATTTGGCCCACACGCTTCCTTAATATTGATTTGATAATAATGGCCCAGTCTTGGTGGTGCCAGTTGTCGACGTTCGGAGGAAGAGGACGCGTTTCAAGAAGGCAAACTTCAGAGGGACTCCGTTTGCCTAATCTGAGGGGTCGCCGAGCTTGCCCAAGATGGAAAGCTGCGAAGGAGTGTTTCCTCGAGTCTGCGAAGAGCGCTCTTTATCCCTTTTTGTGGGGGCTTTTTTGTCGACAAGACGGGCGGCCACTTGACTGGTATTGGTGCTAACGGGCGATGCTTGAGCTAAGGGTCGATTTGGAGACGCCTCTCTGTGTCTGCCTTGGGCACACAATCGAGAGCTCTCGCACCAAACAGCAAGCTCACTCGCCGGCCAACTTTTCAGAGATGCCACAGGCTTGCTTTGAATAATCGTTCGAAAGTTTGGCCAGCTCGATTTATGGTACGACAAGATGAAATCTCGTCGTACAATAAATAACCAAACTGGCAAACAGAACTGCCAGTCTGATCGCAAGCAGATCCAAAGGGCAGAGGCCAGGCTGGAGTGCCATTGGGGCCAAAGGAGAAGCGTGGAGTGGCTCGAGAGCGAGTTGCAAGACGAAAAGAAAAGACAAGGGCCAAGAGTGGGCTGAAATCATTAGGCAACTGTGTGCTGTTGGTCTCGTTGTGGAATGGGCGACAGGAGACAGTATTGTCTCGCCGCCAACTGGCACAAGCTCTCTATCTTTGGGCCCAAGTGCGGCGGCTTCCACGCGCCCACCCGTTGGCCCGGCAGATTTGGATCCGAGCCCATTGGAAAGCGGCGCCATTCGAGTGTGGTGCTCGCACTTGCATGCCACCCACAGTTCACAGTCTGCAGTTTACAGCCTACAGTCTGCAGCACGCAGAATGGGGGCCCTAATGGCGCGCTTGTGAGGCCGCCGTCTGCTTGGCCGCCAGCTGAGAAGGGCGACCAGATCAGTTAGGTGGCGCCTCTGTAATCATTGAGATAGTATCGCCTCGTTTCTTTCGGCTCCACTTTGCGGCCACCAAATTCGAATGCGACGCCCAAAAGCGACACACAGCCAGCCAACAAGCCAGCTGGCCGGCCCACTTCAAGGACAGACAGAGGCCGGCAGAGGCGCGGCCAGTTTGATCAATTTAAAATGCACTCGGCCTCGTTTCCCAGTTGCAAGTGCTTGCAGTGCTTCGAAAAAGTCGCCTCCCTCTTTGCCCATTCTCCTCCTTCCTCGTCCCTCCTCCTTCCAATGAGCAATCGAGCCAAGGAAAATGGGGCACAATCGATGGGTCGATTTGTGGCCTATTTACAATGCTTCCAATGAGGCGGATCAAAACGGTTTAAGCTGGCCAGAAAGCGGACAGAGATCTTCATTGGCCGTGCTGGTTTGCTTTGTGTTTGGAGCTGAGACTGAACACTGAAGATTGAAGACTGAGCTGAAAGGAGTGAGCCAATTGTCTTCCAGGCGCGTGTGTGGCGCAATTCTGCGTCCTGCACTCTATTCGAGTCACGAGCCGCCCGTGACAATAAGCTCGCCACGACAAAGAGCCAACCGTTGACAATCTCTCTCTCTCTCTCTCTCACTCTCTCTCTCTCTCTCTCTTGCCCCTTTTGCTGCCTAACATTCGTTGGTCAGCGTGTTGAGGCGCCTCCAAACGAGCAGAAGCGCCAACAAAGACCCAAATCCAATTGGGGAGCCTTCTTAATTTCACTCCTGAGAGGCCCAAAGAGGCGGCCAACCTAAGCCCCGTTGGGCCGCTTGGTGGGTGGCGCGTGTCTTCCAAGTTGGGCTCGTGCGTTGCCAATATCAATTGGGCAAAGCAACAATGCTAAATGAGTTGCCCAGTGGGCCAAGAAAGCGGTTCAGTGAGCGGCCATTGCACTGAGGCGGCCAGTTAATTGAATGGGCGCGCGGCTGGAAGATTTTGCCACCATTTCCGATGGAAAAGCAATGTGCATTGGGCCATTCTCTTCCAATGCACAATGCCCCCCCAACACGCCTCGAAACAGGCGACCGAGTTCAGGGCGCCACAGCTTGCCAGTTTGGGGCCAGTTTCATAGTTGAAACGACAAATTAGGCTCTCCACTTTGGCGCCTTGTTGTTCGGCGTCCGTTTCGTCCGGCCGGAAGTGGAGCACAAAGCTGGAAAGGCGCCAAGAAGAATGGAGAGTGGAGAATTTCCCTCGAGACAGACAATCATTTGGATTGGCCCAACTTGGCCTGGCCGCCTCTTGTCTCTGTTTGGAATCGGGCCAAAAGCGGCAAGAATGCATTCCACTTGCGCCCCAATAAACATATTGCATCCTCAACGTTTTTCAACAGTTTCACTCTGAGCGCCGAGATTGGATTTTGCGCCCCTTTGGACTGGGGGAGGCGAATTGTTTTCCAATCGACGAAATCTTTCCGAGGAATTTGAAGGGCGAAGAAAAATCGGATCCAAATGACGGACGTAATTTGGATTGCAAATCCAAGTTCATTGGAGAGCAAGGCCGCCAAGCGATGGAGAAGTGCTCAGGGGAAATGAGCTGGATGCCGACTTTTCGTTGGCGAGATTGTTTTCCCTTCGAGCGAGGAGGCAAAAGGGTGAGTCTGTGGCTCGATTGGCGGCCGTTCGCCGGATATGAGACGTGCCCAATGAGCTTTTGGATGATTGACTTGGGCCCAGTGCAAACACGAGGGGCCATGGACAAACACACGAGGAGCAAGAGGGCGGCGAGCTAACCAGCCAGCTAGCCAACTTGCTAACCAGCCGGCCGGCCAGCCACGTGCTCACCGAGCGACTCGAGCTAAAGTTGGCGCTTACGGAGGACAAATTTCAACTCCTTCATCCTAATGATGATAGTCTGCCGTCCAGTGGAAGCAGTGGGCGAGTGGCACGCGCCAATGGAACAGCAAACTGCACCAATGCACGCAAATGATACGCTTAAATATGGGCCGGCCAGACACTTGCTCACACGCTCGGCCGGCCGTCAAGGCGCCAAGCAGACTCCAAGCAGCATTGGATCGGCGCAAGCTCCTTTTCTCGGGCGCCTTAGGAGGTCCACTCGGTACTCTTCCCTCCGCCGACCAGCATCGGAATGTGGACCACCGACTGGGCCCACTTCTTGCCAGACTCACTCTCACAGCGAACCACCTAAAGTTTATCTATCGCTTCCCACTGACCTGCAACCAATCGCGCATCGCTCGTTAATCTAATTGGACTTGCTTGCTTCTTGCCGGTCGCTCCTTTTCGACTTGGCGGCCTTATTCTCGTCCGGCCGGCTAGTGTTGAGTAACCTGCAGCGAGAGCACTCCAAACAGACGCACCGATTTATCATGGCTTCGTGCAAACAGATCGGCGGCAATCGAGAAGAGGGCGACTATTCGAAGGCAACTGGCTGCCTCACACACTCCAGGACACAGACGCCGACTCTACGCTGCGACATATGGTCGCTCTGTCCGACCGGCAGCATAGAAACTCCTCAGAAAGCACATAACGTGCCAGTCCCACTCCTTTGCAGACAAAATAGTTACGATTTCCCACATAACAGCTAGTTAGCCTCTCTGGTGAGCTGTTTTCATTTGCATGGAGACTTGAAGTGGACTCCATGCTGCTCTCTTGCTGGCCCCAGATGATGATCAGCCCCATGCTAGTCTCTGTCTCTCAAATTGGAGGCGGCTCATGTTTCCATGGGCAGCCAAAAAAACGGAAGCAGAGGGCTTGATCCTTGAGAACTCTTGTCGAGTTGGGGTTTTACGAGCTCTGCTTTGAGTGCTGCCGTCCAACCGGTCGAGCAAACACTTGGGCGGCACGTCGTGGAGACAGCAGGCGGCCAGTTGGCAAGAGGGCGCCCTTTACTTGGTGCAAAAGTTTTCGTGAAACGCCGATCGCGAGAAAGAAGCAGTCGATCGATTGGGTCCTTTGGTCGCCTTTTGCCACTCGAAAGCGGCCCGTTTGCGTTGAGCTTAGGCCCCGCAAAGAGGCCCCAAGACTGTGCATGGAGGAAGATTGGGGCGCAAGAAGAAGCACTCAGGCCAGCAGAGGGGAACTGAGAAGGCCGGATATTTGATGTGCGATCTGGTTGGGCTGCCTCCTTTTTGGATAGGGCGCCGCTTTGAGCTAGAATGGCGGGCGAGATTTTGTGATGGAAGGTCAAAAGAGGGAACCAGCAGCCTGAATTGGGCCTATTTTGTGAGGGAATTTGTTGTTGTTTTATGCACGCACTGGATCGGCCTGCTGGAGCAGCAACTCGAGCCAGATTGGCTGCCAGAGTTGGCCCCAGATGACAGGCCAGAGGGAGTGTGTGACAGAGAGAAAGGAGGACGGCAGACTGAGAGTGGCACAGTGAAGAGGGTCTGTCGTCATCTGGTGAGGCGAAACACGAGTGGCCAGACGACTGGCATTAGGCAGCTGAGAAAGATGATAATGATGTGCCCTCGCGTTTGATGAAAACAACAACAGGCGAGAAGTGGCACCAAAGGGGAACGAGCAGCGCAAACTCATTCTCGGCCTTCCTGCTCCACTTTCCACTTTGAGAGGATCCAAAATTGAAAGAAGAGGCCAGCCAAAGTTCGAGGCAATTCTGTCTGTCTCCGTCTCTCTCTTGTCATCATGGGCGCCTCCTCGCACTGCGCTGGACCGATTATTTTGCATGCCAAATTGAAACAACAAATCCAGCGCCTCTCTTCTTTGGGCTCTTCTTTGTTCGAGTTGCGATCTGATTTGCAAACAAATGGGCTTCTTAAGCTCGTCGCCTAGAAGTGCAAATAACTTACTGTCTAAGTTCTACTTGGGGCCACCATTTTGCTGCTCGGCCAACCAATTGCGAACTTAAAGGACGAAAATGAAAATAAAAATTCTACACCAACAAGGGAGAGTTTCTCATGCTTCATCATGCGAGAGATTTGCCCAGCCCGACGAGCTCCTTCAACTGACCAACTTCATCAACTAATTTGAGACTCATGAGACACAAGCACAGGCAGAAGGAACAATTTCAACGCGGAATTAGCTTCTAGTCTTTTGTTAGGACAAAATGATGTTGTTGGAATGGCTTTTTTCTTGTGCAATCCCAATCATGAAAATGCTGCCCTCTGATGCGATACGAGACATTTGTTCCGGCAGAAGAGGACGAGCGTCTCTGATCAATTTAAGACCGAAGCGATCTCAGACTATCCTGCTTTTACATGACAACAACTCAACTAGGCCACTCAAGAGGCTCCAACAGAAGCTGGGAAGAAATTGTTCATTTCTGCTCGGCAGCTCCAAATTCTGGTGCCAGAGTAGCACTAGTCATTCAGCAGGACACGTGCCTCTCTCGCTTAACTTCTGATCTTTTCCACTTTCTTCTCTTGGACAAAATTCAGCCCAAAAGAGGCCGAGCTCGAGCAAGAACTCAAACTCAAACTTCAGCAACAACAACAACGAGCGGCGCAAATTGAAAGGGGGCCCAGAAGTGCACCTTTTTGTGCAATGGATCCCTGTGGCTGCATTGTATTATCTGCAGGTGATGATAAGACGTTATTTACTTAACAGGGGACATCCATTTCTGCACTCTGGGGCCACTTTTCGCTAGCCGACCATATAGAGCGGCCAGAGAGTGTCGCTGGGCATAGCTCACTAGTAGGTGGAACATGCAAGGGCCCAGCGTAAAGGGCGCAAACTTATCGTGAGGCGCCATTTAAGATCGATGTTGCATAGAAGAGGGCGCAAAACCTCGACCGAGAGAGACTGTCTGGCGACCGGAGATGGTGTCTGAGAGATAAGTCTCTCTGGGTCTCTTGGTGGCGAGTTTTCAGCCGGAAAAGCATTTGAGGAAACTCCATAATTTACTCTCCTTTTTTGCTCTTCCTTTCACTTTGCTCGCCAATAAGCAATAAGATAGATTTTGCGACAATAAAGCCGAGCAAGTTCTCGTTTGGGTGGCAAGAAGACCAGCACTTCCATTTCGCTGCCGATTGGAAGTGATGCTACCATGGAGCCTCGTTGGGGGGTCGACTCCTCTTTCTCTTGGTCCTCTTTCTCCAGCCTCTTCTGCCTCTTCCGCCTCGAGGCCACTTGTCTTCAAATGCCAATTGCGCCCAACTGATGAGCTGCCAATTAGTAGGGCCGCTTACACATACACACACGCTGA